>ENA-ORPD01000185-ORPD01000185.1-human-gut-metagenome-genome-assembly--contig:-NODE-185-length-63317-cov-19.290222_pt1 | contig 63317 bp, 47 predicted proteins | sample MGYA00242143_ERZ509076 | MGnify/ENA primary metagenome ERZ509076 (study PRJEB26280, sample SAMEA2338706) | human gut metagenome | biome: human gut; feature: human-associated habitat; material: faeces... | reverse complement strand
GGCTTCCGCCACAGTCGGGGCTGCTGCATTCGGCGCGCGGGCGGCACGGTGGTAAAAGCCCGCGGCTTTTACTTTTTCTGCCGTTTTCTGCCGTTTTCTGCGTTTTTTCTGCTGTTTATTTGGCTGTATGGGAATTATGGGCTATTTTAGCCCAATCAAATTCCACGATATGGATTCCGCTCCTACCTCTGACTATAAAAGCCCGGTAAAACACAGAATGACACGCCGGGCGTCCTTCCATGACTATACAATGCCGGGAATCTATATGTTTACCTTGCAAAAGCATCCCGCTGCGCCGGTGCTGAGCCACGTCCTTGGCAATCCCGGCGTACGGTACGGCGAGAATGCGCCGCGTGTGGTACTGTCGGCCATCGGATGCATATTCGATGAGGAACTGCAGAAAACGGCATCCATGCGGTGCAATGACCTCATTATCCGCAAGTATGTCATAATGCCTGACCATATCCACATATTATTGGAGTTGAAACGTATGCTTTCCCGCCCTGTTACCAGTCTTGTGTCCATAATCGAATCGGTCACTACGCGCAGATGCCGGGACTCCCGGCTGATTCCGCAGGAAGCCGGCGTGTTCAAAGGGGGCGGAATCCACGACCGTATCGTCTTTGACCGCCAACAGCTGGAAATATTGGAACGGTATATCACGGACAATCCGCGCCGGTTGCTTATAAAACGGAAGTATCCCGACCTGTTCCGGCGCAACCTGTCGGTAAAAATCAACGACGACATGGTGGACTGCGTAGGGAATATGTTCCTGTTGCGCAAGCCGATGCTTGCGGTGCATGTGCGGCGCAGATGGAACGACGCGGAGAGGGTCTCCTATAAGGCCCGGTGCATCGGCGCGATGCGTCAGGGTATGGTGTTGGTGTCGCCCTTTATCCATCCCGTTGAGAATGAAATCCGTAAGCAGGCGTTGGCCGAGGGTGGCTCGGTGATTCGGATAGTGGACCATGGATTCGCCGAGCGGTTCAAGCCATCGGGCCAAGGGATGGACACCTGCGCGGAGGGGCGGCTGCTTTTAGTGGCTAAAGCGGGCACAGCCACCAGGAGGGAGGATATGAGCTATGACAAAGCGAGCCGCCTCAACCGCCTGGCCGAACGCCTGGCCGCGCTTACCCCGGATGCCACGGTCGCCCTGAAGGGCGAGGGAGACAGAGGAGGCTGACGGAACAGCGGAAGCCGCGGGCTTCCGCCACAGTCGGGGCTGCTGCATTCGGAGCGCGCGCAGGCTTCGGGCTTCCGCTTAATGGCCCGTTATCACGAAGGTATTGAAGGAATGGGGCTGAAGGGATTGGTTCAGATATTTGGTGCCGACTTTCACGGAGAGAGATTGTAAGGTATCCTCGAAATTTCCGGCTACGACGACTGTGCGGTTGAAACGGATGGTGTCCTCCGCCGTCCAGGGGCAGCCGGGGTAGGGGGTATAGCTGTACGCCTCGTTCTGATAGATCACCATATCGATGGGTATGCCCTGCTTGCCGTATTCGTCGATGAATCTGCAGAAATAGTTGGCGTAAGCCTGCAGATAGCGAGGGCCCTGGATGAAATAGTCCTGTGTGGCCAGTTTGCGGGGGAACTTGCCGTTGCGTTCGCCCAGAAATTTCATCTCGTCCTCGTCTATCCCCTCTACCGACCCGTAGAGCAGGTAATTATCACTGCAGCTTGGAAAGCCACGGTCAGCAAATTATATAGATTAAGTCTGTCGTTGTCGATACGCTCAATCACGATGAATGACAGGTCCCGGCGTCGGCATCGTGATTATTCTTAATGGTGTGGTGATTTTCAGGATCTCAGAGGCGGATTCGGCGGAAGAAGCGGAGGGACATCAGGCTGGCGCAGAGCAGGGCGACGTTGAAGCTCCAGTAGGCGCCGAGGTTGCCGCCGCCGAAGCCGACGGCAAAGAGCATCAGCAGCGGAATGCCGACGGCAATGTAGGATGTGACGGAAATCCACAGCAGGTATTTCACCTGGCCGGTGCCTCGGATGGCGTTGCAGAACGTCAGCTGCGAGGCGTCGAAGTATTGATACACCACTAATGGCAGTATCAGCGCCGTGGCGCTGGCTATCACTTCCACCCCCTTGGCTCCTTCGGCCGAGGTGTTGATGAAGATGTTGATCAGCGGTTCGGCAAAGAGTATGAACACCAGCGAGGCGATGGTAGCCAGCACGAGGTTGATGTGCAGTCCGGCGCGCGCCACGGCTCCGGCTCCCTGCTCGTTGCGCAGTCCGGCGTAATAGGCCACGCGGATTGCCACGGCCGAGGCGAAACTCATGAACACCATGAATCCGAGCTGGCTGATGGTGTTCACCACCTGATAGGCGGCGAGCTGCACGGGTCCGAACCATCCCACCACCACGGCGCCGACGGTCCACAGCACGCACTCGGCGCCGCTCTGAAGCATCAGCGGCCATGATGTCTTCCATGCCCTGACACGCTCGGCGCCACGCCGGCAACGCGCGGTGAACCCTCCCTGATAGTCCCTGTATCTGTGCAGCTTACGGAACGCCGCCCACATGGCCAGCATGGCCACCGCACGCGCGAATACAGTGGCGATACCCGCGCCTGACAGTCCCATCTCGGGGAAGCCTAACTTGCCGTATATCAGAACCCAGTTGCCGAATATGTTGAGCAGGATGCCTCCGACAGTGACCCACATCGGCACGGAGGTGTATTCGATGCCGTTGGAGCTCTGCGCCAGCACGTTGTATATGGCCATAGGCACCGGCATGAGCATCAGTATCAGATAATAGGACTGAATCTGAGCCAGCAGTTCCGGTGCCTGGCCCATATAGGGGAGCATGAAATACATCAGGCCCATTATCAGGGTGCAGATCAGGGCCATGGCCATGTTCACCTGCAGCGAGCCGCGCGTTATCGAGCCGGCCTCTCGGCATTTCCGTTGCGAATACAGCGCCCCGACCAGCGGCGTCACGCCGCTGGCCAGGCCCATCATCATGACGTTGGGCACCAGAAACAGACTGTTGACGAACGCGGCGGCTGCCAGTGAATTGACACTGTAGTGGCCCACCATGATGGTGTCGCTGAACGCGAACACGATAACGCTGAGCTGGGTCACCAGAATCGGACCTCCCAGTTGCAGCAGCTTGCGATACTCCTCTTTATATTTTTTCAGAAATCCGGTCATATAAAATCCGCTTAGCTCCTTGAATCCTAAATGGCAAAAACTCCGTATGTTGAGTAACGGCAAGGACACTCCTATTATTTGATGATTGATAATTTTATGCTCCAAAAAGGACATTTGTTGGTCAAATGTACGCATTTTAATATATGCGTCAATTCTTTGGCTATCTTTTTGCGTTTATTAAGAGTAGCGAAATTCCACATTGAATCATATCTTTATGGCAAAATACAGACGCTCCATATTGACTCTTGTTATAGCCGCGGCAGGTGTCGCGGGCGTCAGCGCACAGGGCGGCGTGGTGAGCCTTGACTCATGCCGCAGCATGGCGTTGCGCAACAACAAGACCATCGCGATAGCGCAGGAGACGGTGACCGGCACCGGCTATGACCGCAAGGCGGCCAAGGCCATGTATCTGCCCGGCATCGATTTCAGCGCCGCTTATATGTACAATCAGCGTAAGATCAATCTGCTGGCCGAGGACGCCAAACTTCCCACCATGTCGTTCAATCCCGGCACCGGCAAATTCGACTGGAACATACTTACCGACCCTTCGGGCAATCCAATCAAGAATCCCGACGGCGGAGGTTACATTCCTACCGAAGTGGCCGTGATACCCAAGGACGCGCTGAGTTTCGACACGCACCATATCTTTACGGGAGCGGTGACGCTGACGCAGCCGGTGTTCATGGGCGGAACCATCAAGGCCCTGAACGACATAGCCCGGTATGCCGAGAGCGCGGCCGTGGCCGGACGCAACGCCGTGGTGCAGGAGGTGACCTACGCCGTGGACCAGGCCTACTGGCTGGTGGTGTCGCTGCGCGCCAAGCAGAAATTGGCTGAAAGTTTCGTCCAGCTTGTCGATACGCTGCACCGCAACGTCGAGGCGATGTACGAGGAGGGAGTGGCCACGCGCAGTGACGTGCTGACCGTGGACGTGAAGCTGAACGAGGCGCGCATAATGGAGACAAAGGTGAACGACGGACTGACGCTGGCGCGGATGAATCTGGCGCAGGTGTGCGGCCTCCCCGCCGATACGCAGCTCACGCTGAGCGACGAAGTGGACGGAGTGTCGTCGACACCGCCGGCATATACATACAATCTGGAGGACGTGTACGCCAACCGTCAGGACCTGGAGGCCATACGCCAGGGCATCAACGTGCTGAAAGGGCGCGAGAAGATGGTGATGGGCACCATGCTTCCCAAAGTGGGTGTGTTCGGATCCTACGAATTCTCGACGCCTAACCTTAACAACGGCTTCAGCAAGCATGTGCGCGGCGGCTTCTCGGTAGGCGCGGCGCTGACCATACCCATCTGGCACTGGGGCGGCAACTACAACCACTACCGTGCCGCCAAGAGCGCCACGCGCGCCCAGCAGCTGATGCTGGAGGACATGGAGCAGAAAGTGGAGCTTCAGGTGTCGCAGGCCAGGTTCAAGTTCCAGGAGGCGTTCAAGACCCTGGACATGACGCGCTCCAACATGCGCAGCGCGCAGGAGAACCTGGACAACGCCCGCATCGCCTTCAAGGAGGGCGTGATGACCACCAATGACGTGATACTGGCACAGACCGGCTGGCTTCAGGCCAATTCCGAAAAGATAGACGCGGAAATAGGAGTGCGCCTGTGCGAAGTATATCTGGCCAAGGTGCTCGGCACCCTCGGCAATTAAGAAACGGAAAAATACAGCGAGATGGCAACAGACAATAATACACAGCAGAGAGAAAACATGACGCCGGCATCCGACAGCGTGACGTCGGAGAAGGTGCCCGTGGTGCGCATAGTGCCTATGGGCGAGGAGGATCCGGTGGCAGTGTCCCAAAAAGACAGATTCCTGTTAAGCACCATCGTGGTGCTGCTCATAATACTTGCGGCCCTTGCGGTGCTGGGCTTTCTTGTGATCAAGCCCGGCCCCGACGTGGTGCAGGGTCAGGGGGAGGCCACAGAAATACGGGTGTCCGGCAAGATGCCGGGCCGTGTGGCGCATATATATGTGGAGGAAGGCCAGCAGGTGCGCAAGGGCGACACGCTGGTGCACATAGTCTCGCCACTGGTCGATGCTCAGTATGACGAGGCGCAGGCCATGGAGGACGTGGCCGCCGCCGGCCGCAAGAAAGTGGATGCAGGCACGCGCGTTCAGATAGTCCAGGCCGCCAAGGACGTGTGGGAACAGGCCCAGGCCGGCGTGACCATCGCCGAGAAGACCTACCGGCGTATGGAGGCGCTCTATGCCAAGGGTGTGGTTTCGGCCCAGCGCCGCGACGAGGCCAAGGCCGCCTACGAAATGGCGAAATCGGGCGCCGAGGCGGCGCGTTCCAGCTATGAGCTGGCCAAGTCCGGGGCGCAGCCCGAAGACAAGGAGACCGCCAGCGCGCTGGTGACCGTGGCCAAGATGTCGACCAAGAAGGTGGAGGCCATACGCGAGGACCAGTACCTGACCGCGCCCTTCGACGGCGAGATCATCAGCATCTATCCCGCCGTGTCGGAACTGATAGCCACCGGCGCGCCCGTGGCGACGCTGCAGCTGCCCGACCGCTGGGCCGTGTTCAACGTGCGCGAGACTATGCTGAAGGACATTGAGGCAGGTACGAAACTAAAAGTGTACATTCCCGCTCTGGACATGAATACGGAAATGACCGTGTTCTATATCAAGGACCTGGGTACATACGCCAACTGGCAGGCCACCAAGGCCACCGGCGACTATGACGCCCGTACGTTCCAGATCAAGGCCCGCCCCGAGAAGCCCATCGAGAATTTCCGTCCCGGAATGTCGGTGGTGTACAAGGGTGTGGCAGGTAAGGCCGAAGGTAAAGAAGATAAGAAATGAAAACGGAACCCCGCGGCAGCAAGGTGTGGATTATTCCCGACACGGTGAAGGGGATAATGGTACGCTCCCTGATCCAGATAGCGCGCAGACCGCTGATGTGGGTGGGGCTGTTCCTGCTGCCGTTGTTCATGTTCCTGTTCATAGGCACCATGCTTGACGCGGGACTGCCCACGCGCATCCCCGCCGGCATCGTCGACAAGGACGGCACCAAGCTGTCGCGCGGCATCACCCAGACCTTAAGCGGCATGCAGATGGTGGACCTGAAGGAGACGCCGAATTCCTACTCTCAGGCGCGCGAGATGCTGCAGGAGGGGAAGATATACGGATTCTTCATGATTCCGGAAAACTTCCAGCGCGACCTGCTGTCGGGTCGCAAGCCCGTCATCACGTTCTATACCAACATGGCATATTACGTGCCGGGCACGCTGCTGTTCAAGACCTTCAAGGCCACGGCCATATATTCCAAGGCCGGAGTGGCCATGGAGGTGGTGCAGGACGTGGGGCAGAATCCGCAGAACTTCGCCTCGATGCTGATGCCCGTCAACGTGACGTCGCGCTGCATAGGCAATCCGCAGCTGAACTACGGCATATACTTAGGCAATTCGTTCATGCCCGCGGTGCTGCAGCTGATGATAATGCTGTGCACCGTGTTCGCGCTCGGTCAGGAAGTAAAATACCACACGTCGCCCCGCCTCATGAGGATGGCGCACGGATCGATAGCCAGGGCACTGTTCGGCAAGCTGTTCCCGCAGACCGTGATATGGTGGGTGATGGCATTTTTCCTGACCGCATGGATGTTCAGGTTCAACCACTATCCCATGTACGGTCAATGGTGGGTCATAGCCCTGTCGCAGCTGCTTTATGTGGTGGCGTCGCAGGCATTTGCCGTGGCCGTGTTTGGCGTGCTGCCCAACCTGAGGTTCAGTCTGTCGGTGTGCGCGCTGACCGGCATACTGACGTTCTCGATTGCCGCCTATTCGTTTCCGGTGCAGAGCATGTACAGCGGATTGGCCATATTCAGCTATCTGATGCCGGCCCGCTATAACTTCCTGATATACGCCAACACCGCGCTGAACGGACTGCCCTTCCACTATTCGGGGATATGGTTTGCCTGCTACCTGGTGTATCCGTTGCTGGCCATCCTGTTCATGGGCCGCATCAAGCGCGCATTTGTGAAACCAGTATATAGTCCTTAACATCATGAGGTATCAGAATAGAAAGAAACGGAGCCCCTGGGGACATGTCAAGGCGTGGCTGACACGGCTGTTCCGGGTGTATGCGCACGAGTTCACCCTGGTGCTGCACGACAAGGGACTGCTGCTGTTCTTCGGCTTCCTGCCGTTTGTGTATCCGGTGCTCTATTCGCTGATATACAATCCGGAAGTGGTGCGCGAGGTGGAGATGATCGTGGTTGACCACGACCGCACGCCGCTCAGCCGCGAGCTGGTGCGCAATATAGATGCCTGCGAGCAGGCCTGGGTCATGGGCTATGCCGCCGACCTGGCCGAGGCGCGCGAGGCGATGAACCGGGGCGACTGTTACGCCATCCTGGAGATACCGGAGGGATTCGACCGCAAGGTGGGACGCGGCGAGACCGGCAATGCCGTGATGTACTGCGAGATGAGCCTGCTGCTCAGGTATAAGTCGCTGCTGATAGCCGTCACGAACGTGATGGAGGAAATGGGCTCGGAACTGATGACCGAGACCATAAACCGTGTCGGGCCATTGGTAGGCACCATCACCGACGGCAACCTGATGCCCATCGTGAATGCAAGTTTAGGAAACATCAAGAGCGGGTTCGATTCGTTCATCATGCCGGCCGTGATAATCCTGATATTGCAGCAGTGTCTGATACTTGTGGTCGGAATGGCCGGAGGCGCCAAGCACGAGAATCCCAGGATGACGCTGTATAATCCCTACAACTACATGGGCTCCACCATAGGCACCATGCTGGGGCAGGCGTTGTGTTACATGACCATCATGTTCATACCGTGCGTGTTCATGATACACTATGTGCCGATGATATTCCGGTTCCCCATGGCCGGGAACGTGCTTGAGGAACTGATGTTCCTGTTGCCGATGACGTTAGGGTGCGTCGGCATGGGTTTCGTGTTCCAGGCCGTGGTGACGGAACGCGAGTCGGTGTTCGTGAGCTGGGTGGTGACGTCGCTGCTGTTCCTGCTGATATCCGGCATAATCTGGCCGCGTTACGACATGCCGGTGGTATGGCGCTGGCTCGGCGCGATATTCCCGTCGACATGGGGCGTGGAAGGATTCGTGAAGATGAACACCGACGGCTCCCGGCTGTGGCAGGTGGGTTCGGAATATATCAATCTGTGGATTCTGGCCGTTGTATGGTGGATAGCGGGATGGTGCGCCCAGAAATGGGTGGTGCATCCCGAGATAAGACGCCACGAGCCGCAGCGTGCGGTAGTCGTGGCGCAGATTAAGGCACAACGAACGGAACGTGATGAAACTGAGGTTCAAGGATAAGATCAATTACATATTATTGTGCGGCGTGGTGTATCCGCTGTCGCTGGTGCCGTTAAGGGTGCTGTATCTGTTTGCCGACGTCACGGCGTGGCTGGCGCGCTGCGTGGTGCATTACCGCCGGGGCACCGTGCGCCGCAACATAGAGGAGGCGTTTCCCGACAGGGACACCAAGGAGCTGCGCCGCATCGAAAAGGGATTCTATCACTGGCTGGCCGATTACGGCGTGGAGACTCTGAAGCTCCTGACCATGTCAGAGCGCACCATCAGGCGGCGCCTTGTGGTGGAGAATGCGGAGCCGGTGAGCCGTGCCCTGGAGCAGGGCCGAAACGTCACCCTGTTCTTGGGACATTACTGCAACTGGGAGTGGGTGTCGTCGTTGCCCGTTCATTTCCCAGAGGATGCGGTGTGCGCGCAGGTGTACCATCCGCTGCACAACAAGGCGATGGACCGTCTGTTCATCAGGATACGCACTCATTTTCACGCCAACAACGAGCCGATGAAGGAGATAATGCGCTTCCTGATAGATTGCAAGCGCAGCGGGAAGCCTTCGGTGACCGGTTTCATAGCCGATCAGCGGCCGGGATGGGAGGCTCATCTGTTCGTCGACTTCCTGAACCACGATACGGCGGTGTTCACCGGCCCGGAACGAATCTCGAAGTTCCTGGATTCCGAGGTGTATTATTGCCATCTGAGCCGTCCGAAGCGAGGCCGGTACGTGCTGAAGTTCGTGCCGATTACGGATACGCCGAAAAAGGAGCCGGACTTTTCAATCACGCGCAGATATTTCGACATGCTGCAGGCCAACATCAGCGAAGCGCCGCAGTATTATCTGTGGAGCCACAAGCGGTGGAAGCGAACCCGCGAGCAATATTACGAGCGCTGGGGCGACCACAAGGACGAGATGCAGGCGCATCTGTGACACGGTGAATGGCGTTGTGAGGCGTCATCTGACAATATCGGGGGGATGAACTTCGTTTTAAAGAGGTGAAAAAGTGGGTAAAAGCAACGATGTTCATGCTTGCGGCGGCCATTACGGCCGGCGCCGTGTCGTGCGGCACTAACCGCAACACCCCCGCCTCGCGCAACTGGCAGGCATTCACCACACGTTACAACGTCTACTACAACGGCAAGACCAATTATGACGAGCAGCTGAAAGAGATGCTCACTAACTACGAGGACGACTACTCGCAGCGCGTGCTGATACATCCCGCCGAGGCACGCAACGACAAGAAAGCCCCGCAGCCCACCGGGTCGTTCAAGCGCACCATCGAGAAGATGCAGAAGTCCATACAGCTGCATTCCATCAAGAAGAAGCCTCCCAAGAAGAAAGGAACGCCCAAGGAGAAGGCGTTCCGCGCCCGCGACGAGTTCAATCCCTTCCTGCACAATTCGTGGATCACGATGGGCAAGGGGCAATATATGGACGGCGATTTCTTGGGCGCGGCCTCCACATTCCTCTATACTTCAAAGCATTTCACATGGCTGCCCAACACCGTGACCGAGGCGCAGCTGTGGATGGCTCTCAGCTACTTAGCAATGGGGTGGGACTATGAGGCTGAAAACGCCCTGCACCCCGTCAAGGAGAAAAGCCTGACCAACGGCTACCTGAAGAACCTGTACAATCTGGCATGGGCCGACTATTACGTTCATACACGTCAGTGGGAGAAGGCCGTGGAGCCGCTGCAATATGCCGCGCGCCATGCCAAAGGCTCGCAGAAAAACAGGCTGTGGTTCCTGTTGGGACAGACATATACGCAGTTAGGCAAGAAGAAAGAGGCCTACGCGGCATTCAAGAAGGCCGGAGCCGGAGCGTCGACCAACTACCGCACCAAATTCAACGCCCGCATCAAGCAGAGCGAGGAGTTTCAGGGCACCAACATCAAGGGAGAGGTGCGTTCGCTCAAGGCCATGACGCGCTATGCCCGTAACTCCGAATTCCTGGACCAGATTTATTACGCCATCGGCAACCTCTACCTGAGCCGCAAGGATACGGCCGAGGCCGTGAAGAATTATTGCCTGGCCGTGGAGAAATCCACCCGCAACGGCATCGACAAGGCCCTGGCCCAGCTCACGTTGGGCGGCATATACTTCAAGCAGGGAGATTATGTCAAGGCGCAGCCATGCTATTCGGAGGCGATACCGCAGTTGCCGGAGACGTATCCCGACTACAAGATGCTGAAGAAGCGCAGCGACGTGCTGGACGAGCTGGCCACATACGCCGGCAACGTGCATCTGCAGGACTCGCTGCTGACCCTGTCGAAAATGACTCCCGAGGAACAGCGGAAAGTGTGCCAGAAGATAGTGGACGAACTCAAGGAGCGCGAGCGCAAGGCCGCCGAGGATGCGGCCCGCGAGGAATATCTGGCGCAGAATCAGGGCGTGGACGACAATATCAAGCGCAATGACGCTCCCACAACCGGCATAATGAACAATACCGACAAGTCCTGGTACTTCTACAACACCATGACCAAGAACCAGGGCAAGACGGAGTTCGTGCGCCGCTGGGGTGCGCGCAAGAACGAGGACGACTGGCGCCGCCGCAACAAGACCACCTATTCGCTTGACGAGCCGGAGGAAACCGAGGAGGACAGCGAAGGCTCGGAAGGATTGCCCAACGACACCACGGCCATGACCGACGACCAGAAAAAGGAAAAGGAGGCTCAGGAGGCGGCTTCCGATCCGCATAACGTGGAGTATTACCTGGCTCAGATTCCCAAGACACCCGAGGAAATAAAGGTGTGCAACGACGTGATTCAGGAGGGCCTGTACAACATGGGTCTGATACTGAAGGACAAGCTCGACGATTTCCCGGCATCGCGCAGGGAGTTCAACAGGCTGTTGGAGCGTTATCCCGACAATATCTATCGCCTTGACGTGTACTACAACATGTATCTGATGGCGGTGCGTACCGGCGACAAGGCGCAGGCCGAGAAATGGCGCGCGCTGATACTTTCCGACTTCCCCGACTCGCCGTACGGCCAGGCCATGCTCGACCCGAATTATTTCGACAACCTGCGCCGTATGAACCAGGTGCAGGAGGAGAAATATCAGAACGCCTACGACGCCTACCTGCAGAACGCCAACAGCCGCGTGCACGAACTGACCGGCGAGATGGAGCGCGACTTCCCGCTGTCGAAGATATTGCCGAAGTTCGTGTTTATCGACGCGCTGAGCTATCTGACGGAGGACAACGTGCCGAAGTTCAGGGAGCGGCTGGAATACCTGCTGGAGAAATGGCCCGATACCGACATGACTCCGATGGCCGGAAGCATAGTGAAGGGACTGCGTCAGGGTCGCCAGCCCAACAAGGGAATGTCGAACCAGCGCGGAATGCTGTGGACCATGAGGCTCAGCAACGACTCTGTAGGCACGAACCCCGACGGTACGCCGGCCAACTTCGAGCGCGACCCGAATTCGCCGCAATACTTGGTACTGGCCTTCCCCAAGGATTCGGTCAACGCAAACCAGCTGCTGTACGACGTGGCGAGGTTCAACTTCTCGTCGTTCGTGGTGCGCGACTTCGATCTGGAACCGATGTCGTTCGGTAACGTAGGACTGCTCATAATCAAGGGATTCGGCAACGTGAAGCAATTGGAGCATTACCGCAATGTGATGGCCGAGAAGCATTTCGAACTGCCGGACGGCGTGCGCCCCATCATGATAAGCAAGCCGAATTTCGAACTCTTGCTGCGCGAGGGACGTTCATTTGAGGAATACTTCCGCTATGAGGAGGAGAAGACGGTGGCCGAGACCGAGGACGCGGCGCTGAAGGCTCCCGTAGCCGACGAGGAAGGAGAGGAATCCGTGGAGGAATCTTCTGAGGGGGAAGAAGAACCGGCCGAAGAACCGGCTCAGACTGAAGAAATACAATAGCTTATGAACCGCATACTTTGGGCAGACGACGAGATAGATCTGCTGAAACCGCATATAATGTTCCTTAAGGCGAAAGGTTATGACGTGGACACCGTGTCCAACGGCCGCGACGCGCTCGACGCGCTGGAACACGCCAACTATTCGCTGATACTGCTGGACGAGAACATGCCCGGCATCTCCGGCCTGGAGACGCTGGACATCATCAACGAACGGCATCCGGAGCTGCCGGTGGTGATGATCACCAAGTCGGAGGAGGAGAACATCATGGACCAGGCCATAGGCAACCGCATCGCCGACTATCTGATCAAGCCTGTGAACCCCAACCAGATATTGCTGTCGATCAAGAAGAACCTGCACAGCCGCGAGATCGTGACCGAGCAGACGTCGTCCGACTATCAGCAGGAATTCAACGAGCTGTCGCGGCAGATCAACATGGCCTCCGACCTGGAGGAATGGAAGGAAGTGTACCGCCGTCTCGTCAACTGGGAGATGAAGCTGGCGCAGTCGTCATCGCCCATGGCCGAGATGCTGCTGATGCAGAAGCGTGACGCCAATTCCAATTTCTGCAAGTACATCCGCCGCACCTACGAAAGCTGGGTTACGTCCGAGGACCGCCCGCTGATGAGTCCGCGGCTGTTCAAGAACAACGTGTTTCCGCTGCTGGACAAGGGGGAGAAAGTATGTTTCTTCCTGATAGACAATTTCCGACTTGACCAGTGGAAGGCCATACAGCCTATGCTGGCCGAGCATTTCAATGTGTCGGAGGACCTGTACACCACCATCCTGCCGACGTCTACGCAATATGCGCGCAACGCCATCTTCGCCGGACTGATGCCCGTGGACATCGCCACCATGTATCCGCAATACTGGGTGGAGGAGGACGAGGACGAGGGCCTGAACGTGCATGAGCAGGAACTGGTGCAGACACAGCTGGACCGTTTCCGCCGCAAGGAGAAGTTCACGTATACCAAGATTTATGATTCCACAGGCTGTGAGAAATATCTGGCGCGTCTGGGCAAGACGCGCGACATTCCATTGCAGGTGGTGGTGCTGAACTTCATCGACATGCTGTCGCACGCGCGTACGGAATCGAAGATGATCCGTGAGTTGGCCAGCAACGACGCCGCATACCGCTCGCTGTCGGAGTCGTGGTTCCGTCATTCCGGCGTGCTCGACATCTTCGCACGCCTGGCCGAATTCGGCTATAAGGTGGTGCTGACCACAGACCACGGTACCATCCGCGTGGAGAATCCCATCAAGGTCGTTGGCGACAAGAACACCAACACCAACCTGCGCTATAAGGTAGGCAAAACGTTGAGTTACAATCCGAAGCAGGTGTACGAGATAAAGAATCCGAAACGCTTCGGACTCCCCGCTCCCAACATAGCGAGTGCCTACATCTTCGCCACAAACGAGGATTTCTTCTCCTATCCCAACAACTACAACTACTACGTGCAGTATTACAACGGGACGTTCCAGCACGGCGGCATCTCGCTGGAGGAGATGATAGTGCCGCTGATAACTCTGACGCCGAAAGAGGGATAGGTCAGAGTGATGAGTGATGAGTGACAAGTGATGAGGTAAGATGAGGAAGGCGGTACTGATGCTGTTGGCGGTGATGGTGGCCACGATGTTCGCGGCCACGCCTGAGGGACGCAGGGCGTTCCGTCAGTTTGAGCGGCGCGCCGAGAACGGCGACGCCGAAGCGCAGTATCGTCTTGCCACGGTCCTCGAGACCGGCTGGGACTCCGTACACGCCGATTCGGTCAGGGCATTGGAACTGATGCGCCGTTCCGCACAGGCCGGTTTTCCGCCGGCCATGAATTATTTAGGCTATCTATACGGCAAAGGATACAAAGTCGGCGACCGGAAGCTGATTCCGGTTGACCGTGACAGTTCCGTGATGTGGTTGCGGCGCAGTGCGGATGCCGGCGACCCGCGAGCCGTCAGCAATCTGGCCTACCTGCTGCTGAACGACAGCACCATCGGACTCACACCAGCCGAGAGGGTACACAATGATTCCATAGCGTATGTCTATTTACAGAAAGGGGCGTCGGCTCAGATACCTACGGCCTTCAGCATGCTTGGCGACATGTATCGCGACGGTCGCTGGGTAAAGCGCGACACGCTGAAGGCCGCAGCCAATTATGAAGCGGCATTGGAACGCGGCCTCGGCGATGCCGAAGCGCGGCTGATCGCACTGATGGGCCACCGCTGGCAGCGACTCCCGCAGGACTCCGCCTTCAACTTAGGACTGCGCTATTATACCGGCTACGCTCCCGGTGCCGGCGTGCTGCTACTGGAGCGTGCCACAGAGACTCCCGACACCATCGGCATCGGAGCACGCGCCATGGCATTGCTCGGCGACGCCTATTCCAGAGGTGTGGGCGTAAAGTACAGCCACGACAAGAGCCTGGAATACTTTGCGCTCGCTGCACTTGCCGGCAACCCCTCGGCCATGTATATCCTTGCCGAGACCCTCGAGGTCTTTCCCGACGTCTTACAGGATCTCCCTTCCGACTTGCGAGTTCCCACCACAGACTTGCAGGATCTCCCCGCCGATTTCTCAGACCGCGAAGCCGTCAAAGACCGTCTCAGCGACCCCGCCCGGCTGCGCGCCGAAGCCGCCCGCTGCGGCATCCACAACTCCACCGACGCCCACCGCGCCCTTTTCGCCCGCTAAAATCCCGAAGAATCCGAATATATTTTATGCAAATTTGCAATGCCACTGCAAATTTGCATAAAATATAGTAGTCGTTGTGTGGTGGTGCAAAGTTCTGATTTTGAGAATTGGAGAAAAAAGGTTAAATTTGCGGAATGCAAAAGATTAGCGGAGAATGCAAAAGATTATCGGAGCATTGGTGGTGACTGCGGCGATATTGACTGCCGGAGTGTCGTGCGGCGGGGCGCGGAACGGTTCTGCGGCCGGTGACGGTACGGCTTCGTCTGAGACTGCAGGGACGCCGGACGGCGCAGCGGCGGCCTCAGTAAACGACGGGTCGGCGAACGGCTCGACGACCGATGCCGCGACAGTCTCCGTGCCCGAATTCAATGCGGACAGCGCATACGTTTATCTGAAGCGTCAGGTGGATTTCGGGCCGCGTGTGCCTAACAGCGTGGCGCATCGCAAGACGGGCGACATGTTGGTGGCCGAATTGAAACGCAGCGGCGCACAGGTGCACGAACAGCGCTTTGATGCCAAGGCTTTCGACGGCACCGTGCTGCATTCGCGCAACATCTTCGCCCGTTTCAATCTGGAAAAGGAAACGGGACGGCTGTTGCTTCTTGCGCATTACGATACCCGTCCCTGGGCCGACCGTGATCCCGATGAATCGAAGCACAAACAGCCAATAGACGGGGCCAACGACGGTGCAAGCGGAGTGGCCGTATTGCTGGAGACCGCACGTCAGCTCGGTATTAAAAATCCGGGTTACGGAATAGACATACTCCTGGTCGACGCCGAGGATTACGGCACGGACAATCAGGATGATTCCTGGGCCATGGGCGCGAAATATTTCGCCGACCACATGGATGCCAACGGCTGGCGGCCGGCCAAGGCTATACTGTTCGATATGGTGGGTGGACGCAACGCACGGTTTCCCTACGAGTATTTCTCGCAGCAGGCGACGCCCGAACTGAACGCACAGTTCCGTCAGGCGGCCGGCGCGGCCGGTTATGCGTCGTATTTCCCGCAGACCATGGGCGGCGCGGTGACCGACGACCATGTGAAGCTGATAGAACAGGGTGTGCCGGCCATTGACATAATAGACTATGACCCGAGGCAGGGATTCAACCCGACATGGCATACCGTAAGCGACAATATCGGCAACATCGACAAGGCCACGCTGAAGGCTGTGGGTCAGTCGCTGCTGCAATTCATTTATAAATAACCGAATAATAACAAACGACATAAGAATACGACAATGGACTTCATACAGGAACTGACATGGCGAGGCATGGTACACACAGTAATGCCCGGTACTGACGAAGAACTGAAAAAAGGGATGACCACCGCATACTTAGGCATAGACCCGACGGCAGATTCGCTGCATATCGGCCATCTGTGCGGGGTGATGATGCTGCGTCATTTCCAGCGTTGCGGCCACAAGCCATTGGTATTAGTGGGTGGCGCCACCGGTATGATCGGCGACCCTTCGGGCAAATCGGCCGAGCGCAACCTGCTTGACGAGAAAACGTTGCGCCACAACCAGGAGGCAATCAAGAACCAGCTTAAGAAATTCCTGGACTTCGACAGCGACGCGCCCAACCGCGCCGAGATGGTGAACAACTACGACTGGACCAAGGACGTGACGTTCCTGGATTTCGCCCGCGAGATAGGCAAGCATATCACCGTCAACTACATGATGGCCAAGGATTCGGTGCAGAAACGTCTCAACGGCGAGGCCCGCGACGGACTGAGCTTCACCGAGTTCACCTACCAGCTGCTGCAGGGATTCGACTATTACACGCTGTATAAGGACCGCAACTGCCGTCTGCAGCTCGGCGGTTCGGACCAGTGGGGCAACATCACCACCGGTACGGAGCTGATACGCCGCAAGCTCGGCGGCGAGGCTTACGCCCTGACCTGCCCGCTGATCACCAAGGCCGACGGCGGCAAGTTCGGCAAGACCGAGAGCGGAAATATATGGCTCGACCCCGAGCGCACGTCCCCCTACAAGTTCTATCAGTTCTGGCTGAACGTCAGCGACGAAGACGCCGAGAAATACCTGAAGATATTCACGTTCCTGAGCCAGGAGGAGATTCAGGCTCTTGCCGAGGAACACGCCGCCAATCCCGGCGCGCGTCCCATGCAGAAGCGGCTGGCCAAGGAACTGACCGAGATGGTGCACAGCGAGGAGGCATACAACAGTGCCGTGGCTGCCAGCGAGATACTGTTCAGCCCCAAGGCAGCCGAGGCCCTGCATAACGTGGACGAGAAGACTCTGCTCGAGGTGTTCGAGGGAGTGCCGATGTTCGACATCGCCCTGGGCGACCTTGAGGCCGGAGTGCCGTTGATAGACCTCGTGGCAGTCAAGTCACAGGTGTTCCCCAGCAAGGGAGAGGCGCGCAAGATGATACAGCAGGGCGGCGTGTCGGTCAACAAGGAGAAAGTGACCGACCCCAACGCCGTGATAGGCAAGGACGCACTGCTCGGCGGCAAGTACATCCACGTGCAGAAAGGCAAAAAGAACCATTACCTGCTTAAGGCACAGTAAAAAAGAGTAAACAGAGTGAAAAGGATAGCGATATTGACGAGCGGGTCGGCACCGGTGGCAACCGAGATGATGGACACGCTGAACAGGGGCAGCCGTTACCGCATCGGAATGGTACCCGAGTCCCTGGCCATGAACCCGGAGCGTCTGGCCGACGCGCTGAAGCAGGAGGGGGTGGAGTTCCTGATACTTGAGAACTACACGCAGAGCCTTCCCGAAGGATTCGGCGTGCCGTATATGGTCATAAGCGAAGGGGAAAGCGTGACCGACGCCACGCGCCGCCTCAACGTGGAGTGTCCCGAATACGGACCCGAACGCCGTTGGGCGCAGACGCTGCGCGAGGATTTTGCCGTAAAGACACAGACCCCTCCGCCCATGCCGACAGAAGCGGAAGAGATCGAGCAACCTCAGGCGCCCGAGCCGCAGGCGGCATACTTCAATCCGGCACCGTCGGGATTGTCTCAGGGCAATCAGGCGTCAGCTCCGGCCGAGCGCAAGCCGATGCCCAAGTCGTATCTGCTGTGGGCCATACTGGCCACCATTTTCTGCTGTATGCCCGCCGGTATCGTGGCGATAGTGTTCAGCACACAGGTCAGCAGCCGGTACTTCGTCGGCGACGAGGCCGGCGCCGAGAAGGCTTCGAACCGTGCCCAGATATGGATCATAGCCTCCATTGTGCTGAGCATCATCACCAATTCGCTGTACACTCCGCTGATGTTCCTGAGCGCCACGATGTGATGCGCAGTCCCGGGAAATCGCGTAACATACTGACTGTGGCTCTCATTGCGGGAGTCACGGTCATTGTTTTGTTTTACGCCATATTCGATCCCGAGCTGCCGTGGATGCCCAAGTGTATGTTTCATGCCCTGACAGGCTGGAACTGTCCCGGCTGCGGCTCGCAACGGGCCATTCACGCCCTGCTTCACGGTCGTGTGGCCGATGCCTGGAACTACAACGCCTTAGTGGTATGTCTGCTGCCGCTGATGGCTGTGTGGGCGTTCGCCGAATTCAACCGCACACGAATGCCGCGCCTGTATGCACGGCTCAACTCCGTGCCGGTAATCGTCGCGGTGTCCGTGGCGATCGTGATATGGTTTATAATAAGCAACTCTGACAAGATATTTATATGAAACCTCCTGTGTTCATACTCGGATATATGGCATGCGGCAAGACCACGTTGGGCCGCGCGCTGGCGCGTGCTCTGGACCGCGAATTCATAGACATGGACTTCCGCATAGAGCAGCGTTACCGCAAGACCATCAAGGAACTGTTCGCAGAGCGGGGCGAGGCCGGCTTCCGCGAGATAGAGAGCCGTATGCTTGACGAGATTTCCTATATGGAGGATGTGGTGGTGGCCTGCGGCGGCGGAACGCCCTGCTTCAAAGACAACATGGCCAAGATGAACGAGCGCGGCGTGACGGTATGGCTCGAAGCCACCCCCGAACGAATAGTGCAGCGGCTCGTCATCAACCGTGCGCGCCGTCCGCTGATGGCCGACAAGAAACCCGAGGAGCTGTTGGAGGCTGTGAACGCCGGACTCGCCGGACGTCAGCAATTCTATTCCCAGGCCCGAATCCGTTTCAACGGCGACGAGCTGGAGAACCGCCGCGAGATAGACAACACCGTAGCCCGCTTCCTGTCGGAATACGATGTATAATAACTTGTGGACTAATATTAACTCGTCGGCTATCTCAGTAGGCATAAGGAAGGCTGTAAAACCTTTGCCCGCTACCGCGACATCGACGAAGACATGAAGAAAGAATTCGTCAACCTCATCGACTGAGTTTTTCTTCTCATCAGTCCATATACATAGGTTCAGTTCATCGGGAACATGTAGTGCCCGGGCCAAACAAATCGATGTATAGAACACATATTGCAATTATCCTTATTGCTCTGTGATATCGCAAGGATGTGTTGCAAAGCATATAAGGAAATTTGTACCAATAATAGAAATATAGTAATTTTGCATAAATTTTGATAGCTGTCAGGGATGGAATTTAAATATAAGCAACACATAGATAGGCTTTTATCATTAGGAATAGCACTTCCAAAACTTATGATTCCTAATAATAAGCATTCCTATAGATTTATTTTTAAAGACCTTCCTGAAAAGAACCACATTCCGCAATACATCACAAATCCCAAAAGAGCATTAACGGCTATAGAGAAATCGTCAGCTTCGACCTCTGGTTATGCTCTATCTTGTTTTGAACGGGAAGATAAAGCTAAAGCTCGTTTTGCTTCGTTGGAGGCCAACATACGCAATATTAGAAAAACCATCGGGGATAGTCTTGCTTCGGGAACCATTTCAGAATCCGATGGTTTAATTAGTATAGCAGAAAGCAATACAACTCATTTTGATTTATATGAATCTTGTACGTGTGACCTGTCTACAACGTTTGAATATCAGTGTGCCTTATGATACCTATTAATGGGAAAAAAATCTCAAAAGACTTTAGTCGTTTTATCAAAGTATCCGATTTAATTTACTTTGATGGACCTTTCCTGTCCCATTTTATAAGCCCTAATGGTGAGAATTACTTGTTTTACTGGTGTGATGTAGATGATTTATATAATCGATGGATAATATTTAGGACAGATCTGCTAACAATTCAAAAATATATAGAAAAGAATATATCTTTAAGGGAGATAATTACTAATCCGACCGATGGTTTTGTGTATCTAACGGATATAGATGATGACATTAACTATAATAATGTCCAATTATTATTAGCGAACGAAATTCCTGAAGAATATATTCCTAATATAAATTCTTATTTTGATTTTGAAGTTAAAGATAGCATAAGCTTAGCTGGACTATCTCTAAAATATTCCTGTGGTATTCTCGAGATTCACATAAGTGGACGTGATGTTCGATACGGTAGTATACCTCTTAATAAATTAGCGCCATTGCTCCCTAAAATCGATGAAATAAGGAAGGGAATGGCAACTAAATTTATCAAATATCACAAGGCAAAGCAGTCCGACAAAAAGAATAGTGAGGCTGCTGAAAAGCAACTCAAATTGGATACACAGTATGAGTTTATGTATTCAATGGCTGGGTCTATCAGAGTCATCCTAAAACCCATGAACCCTCAGCTAAATCTTGAATTCGAGGGATTCGGTACATATGCAGACTCTTTCGCAGAAGATTTTGCTGGTTTGTTTGCGTCAGGTTTCTCTAAGGATGAAATACTGGAGTATTCTCAAAAATATGATAAGCAGCTTATAAAAAAATACAATGATCTAATTAAATATTTATTTCAGGAAGAACTATCAATTGGAATTAATTGGTGTAATATTGGTGCGGACATTAATTATTCGACTAATATAAATAAAAATCAAACACGCGAAATTTTGGCAAATCTGTCAGATTTTGATTATGATACGAAAGAAACTATTGAAATGATTGGAAGGTTCTATTCATTGAATATTAGAAGCGGTAGCTATTCTTTTGAATCAACTGACGGTGATGATGCCAAATCTTGCGGACGACTTGATGAAATGTTGAGAGAGGAATCTTATGGAATTTCGTTTTATAAAGTATATTCTATAACAATCGAAAGGAAAAGTATAGAACCAATAGGGCAGAAAAAGAAAATTGAAGACACTATTATTGCGTTTAGTGAATTCATTGATGAATAAAAAGGCTAATCAAAATGGGAGCTCAGAAGAGTATTCACTTGCAGGTTCGTTTGCTAAATCCTGTTTTGTCTGATATTTCAAATCTGAAAGTTTGCTGATATAACTATTTCGGAGATTATCAATATTGAGTTCCTCTCTGCGAGCTTGACTTAGAGTAGTAAACTCATAATTTTGTTCTATCCCTAAAAATCTTCGGCCGCATAGATTTGCGGCAATTCCAGTTGTAGATGACCCTGCGAAAGGGTCGAGAATCCAATCGTGTTCGTCTGTGCTGGCGAGGATGATGCGGGTGAGTAAAGCCAATGGCTTTTGCGTGGGATGCTTGCCGCATGATTTCTCCCAACGTCCTATTGCCGGGAGTCGCCACACATCGGTCATTTGTTTGCCGTCATTAATTGCTTTCATAAGCTCGTAATTATACTTATGAGGCACCTTTGGACACTTACGTGCCCAAATAATGAACTCCGTTGAGTAAGTAAAGAAGCGACATGATATGTTTGGCGGTGGATTGGTCTTTGCCCACGTTATTACATTGAGTATCTTATAACTAAGTTCAGTAAGGACATTGGCTATTGAAAAAATATTATGATGGGTTCCTGAAATCCATATAGTTCCGTTGTCTTTAAGCTTTTCTCGGCATAATGATAGCCATTTACGGTTAAACTCCATGATGGATTCCGGAGAACCGCCTTTATCCCATTCACCTTTGTCAACACATACGACCTTTCCAGCCTGATAGCTTATACCTCCATTGGAAAGAAAATAGGGCGGATCAGCGAAAATCATATCAAACTTAAAATCAAACTGTGGAAGCACATCAAAACAGTCACCATGGACGATGGTGAAGTCTCGATTGTCTGATTTATAGAATGGTACAATCATATCAGTCAAGATATTTGAGGAACCGGTAATCCAAGTTTCTGGAGAGGAATGTATTGAAAATAGTATTGGCAACCCACAGAGATGATATAATCGAGAACATCTTTATACTTTGGCTTCTTGAACCAGTCATCTAATATATAGACATATTGGACTTCGATGTTCAGGGGAAAGAAAAGCTTTTGATAATGTTTCTTTTGAAGTCACACGTCTGCAGCTTTTCATCAACACTCCCAGGGGTATTTGGGGTTTTTACTTCAATTATGAACACAGTGTTGTTGATAATGACATATATACCATTATCGGGTAGTAGTTGAGAAGATATGCAATTTTTCCAATCTATTCCTCTTGGAGCTAGAAATTCAGAATATAATTCATATTTTTGGAAAATCTGAGCAACAACTTCGTCTTGATATATTACGGTACTTCCAACTACTCTATATCCCGGTTGCTGATTTAGAAAAGTCTTTAAATCTACTTTTCCTTCATAAATCAACCCTGTTAGAGTGTTTGCGCCGCCTGTTATCATTTTAGTTTTTCAATGAAAGTGTTAATGTTTGTAAGGTTATACACACTGGGAATGTGAGCGAATGCTTCTTCGAGTTTATTGCGGGCAGACTCCCAGCCGATGCCATCAGTAATCCAGACAAACTCAAAGCCAGGAACTGCGTTTATTTTGGGAGCAAGTTCGGAATATGAACGTGCGACCTCATTAAGTTTGGAACCACCTCCAGTATAGAAATTCGCCTCGATAAGATATGTCTTCTGTGGAGTATGGATAACGAAGTCGAAGCGTTTATTATCTGCTCCTAATGCTTTGACTATATCTGGAAACTCTGTGTAATAAACTTCCTGCTCGAATGGGATGCCGTTTAGGGTAAGGATATTTGCGATAAGTCCTTCCATGATGTGTCCACCTCGGTTCTTGCGGGCATTTGAATCAAGTCCGACTTCAACACCAAAGACATAATCCACAAGATTCTTGATTTGTTTCTTCTGAAAAACTTCTGTAAGGCCAGTTTCATTAAGGAATACGGTCACCTGTTCTGGAGATGAGAAGTAATCGCTGATCAAATGGATGTTGCCGTAGGCATCAATAGCTTTCTTTTTGTCTTTTGCTCTAACGGCAATAAGTACATCCAGTACAGAGAATACTTTAGGATTCTCATCCCAAAGGCGTTTCACCGCCGCAGACATATCTTCTTGCCCAATCAGATAATTGAGTTGGTTAAGCTTTATTGAAATAGCTTCCACATTAGCTGCCACCTTGGGGAAATCCACATAATCTCTAAGAGAGAAGTGGGTTTCTTTCAATGGTTTCATAAAGTCTGAAAATCTGTTGAACATGGCTTTATAGGTTAAATAGGTGCAAGGATTCTCCTTGATAATTTTCGTAATTTCTTATGAGCAATTCAGTTAAAGTTCCGCGTTTGGCAGCATTAGCATTAATGTGCCTTTTTGCATAAACTCGTTCTATGAAGAAGTCTGCATAAAGTTTGTCAAAGAAATCATTTTCGACATTACGACTTTTGCAGTCCGAATTGCTGAGCATTACATGACATCCTCCTGCTGAGAGGTCAGAATAGAAATCCTTTAACCGAATTTGTTCATTATCGTCAAAAGATTCTTTTACATAAGAATTAAAACTTGATGTAGCATCAAGAGGACGATAAGGAGGATCAAAATAAAAGAATGTGTATCCTTGCACGTGCTCTGCGGTATGCGAGAAATCACCGTTCAGTATCTCAACTTTCTGCAGTAGCTTGCTATCTGCAAGGATTAAATCTTCGTCACATATCGTAGGATTAGAATAACGTCCAAATGGTACATTAAATCCACCTTTGGAATTTTCTCGATATAGACCATTAAAGCATGTGCGATTCAGGAATATCATATATGCGGCTTCCTCAACTCCAGTCAATGTCTTGTTGTTGAAATGTGCTCGAATATCAAGATAGAATTCCTTTTGTCTGTCATAATCCGCCAATGCCTTAAACTGATTTTGGAGGTCATTTAAAGTATCTATTAATGAGTGTGGTTCATCTCTTATAATGCTATAAGTCTTTATAAGATGTGGATTGATGTCATTTATTATAGCTCGCTTGATATTGGGGTATTTTTGTAGCATGAAGAACAGCATAGCTCCTCCACCCACAAATGGTTCGATGTAGGTAACATCATTCTCACCTCGAAATGTGTCGGGTAAGAATGAATCAATGGTGGGAAGCAACTGTGTCTTGCCTCCAGCCCATTTCAGGAAAGGCTTAGCCTTTGTTTTTGTCATAGTTTGACCTATCATACAGTTACAAGCTAATAAACATAAAACTCCACGATAGCCTCTGAGGACCGACCAATGCCTGTAACGACTACGATAGAGTTCTCAAAGTCCTTTCGGCTCTCGCCGTATGTCTTTGTATTATTTATTTGGTTATTTTTAGATTGACGTTACTTTGCCTACATACAAAATTACAAAGAATTTTTGACATGGCAATCGAATATGCTCAGAAATGCTCAGAAACATAACGAAGTTTCTAAACAAGAATGAAGCATTTTGCCGGAATGCTGATGATAGGAAGCGAAACTACCTGCCAGTTTCTGTGTTGAGATTGTTGAGCCTTTCTTCGATGCGCTCTACACGATGCACTCTACTATCTCAGGATTTCGGAACAAACGTTAGATGTTGTCAAATCCTTCCGAAGAAATATCACCGCACAGTTGAATGAAGTTATATTTGATGTTGGTCGAGCGGCATTGTTCAATACGACTTTGCTGTTATAACGTTATTGCGAAGAACAAGCGAAGCAACCTACACAGTAGGCAAGTGTTAGATACCATTGCCAAGTTCCTTTAGCGACATGGTGGATGACCTTCGGACCCGCGAAGCGGAAAAGTCAGATGTCGGTAAAAATGTCGGTAAAAATGTCGGTAAAAATTTAACGGTCCGTCAACAAAAAATTTTAGAAATCATTACAGACAACCCAACAGTCAGTATGGCTGAAATGGCAATAACATTAGGAGTTGCGACGCGAACAATTGAGAGAGAAATTCCTAAGATGGAAAATTTAATTCGCCATATCGGTCCAAAGAACGGAGGATATTGGGAAATCATAGAAGATTGAAATATAAGGGAGACATTTGACAAGTTCTCAATAAATATTGAAACACGCATATTGATACATTAGACACCGGCAATTTGAACGTGCGTTTGCAAGTGACGATTAAAAATATTAATTTTGCTCTCGGACTAAGCCTTAACGACGAGGCTTATGTGTAAGCCATAATGATATGAGCACGACAAATAATGGGAATGACGGTTCCTGCACGGCACTCGAGCCGCAACTTGAAGAACAGGTTGAGAAAGGATCGCGTTCGCGAATAAGTGTGGGAATGGTAGGCAACTACGCGGACTCGGACGAGACGCGGCTCCTGCTCACTCCCGAAGCCTGCGGTATGCTGACGTCGTCGGGCATACAGGTGTCGATGGAGGCGGGTGCCGGCGTGGATATCAGCTTCAGCGACGATGCGTACGCGGAGTATGGCGTCAAGATTGTGACCCGCGACGAGGCACTGAAGCAACCGGTCGTGCTGTCGTTCATGCCCCTGCGCGCCAAGGACGTCAGGAAAATGACCAAGGGCGCGGCCCTGTTGTGCATGATGGGCCACGACCTGTTCGAGCCGGCTACTATCAAGGCGTTGCTGTCGCAGCACATAGACACCGGGTGTCTGGACAATGTGTATTCCCATCACGACATACCTATTTTCGCAAATATCCTTGACGAGATAGACGGCCGCGTGGCCGTGATGTATGCCGAGGAGGCACTGAGCTACCTGGGCGGCGGCAAGGGAGTGCTGCTGGCCGGAGTGGCCGGTCTGAATCCCTGCGAGGTGATGGTGATAGGCTCCAGCAGCGCGTGTGTGCACGCGGCAAACGCAGCCGCGGCCAACGGCGCGAAGTGCGTGATAATGGACAACGACGTGTCGGCTCTGGAAACCATCCGTCCCAGTCTGATGCCGCAGGTGGAGCTGGTGGCTATACATCCCAGGGTGCTCGCCAACCGTGTCAAGACCGCCGACGTGATAATACTGGGCAGCACCACGCGTGAGTTCAAGTTCCCGCAGGTGCTGTCGTCGCAGCTTAAGGACAATGTGTATGTCCTGGATCTGAACGAGATGCATCCTTCGGTGTCCGTGCCGCGGACGGTGGCCATGGCCATTTCAAATCCTCTGATCAATTTCTTCGAGGAAATGAAAATCAACGAGGGACTGGACGGCATGGTGGCCACGACGGCCGGAGTGCAGAACGGCATGGTGACATACCGGGGCAAACTGGTGGACAAACTGATAGGGTCGTATACGGCGATGCCCAGTGTGGACATACGGGTGATGCTCTCTACAACCAACTGACAGCAGATAGAAACGAAACGCCAGCTGATACATATAGTCTCATCGACGAAATGGGGCGGTGTCGAGCAATATGCGCTCGACATCTGCCGTCATTATCACACGTTGGGGTGGGCCGTGACGGCCGTGACCCGTGACGCCAAAGCCGTAGACTCCCACTTCGCCGCCTGCGGCATACCGCTGCGTCACATCCTGTTCGGGGGCTACACCGACATGGGTTCCATCTGGGGCATGGGTCGAATGCTGAAGGAATGCGCCAAAGGAACGATAGTGCATGTTCACAGGTATTGCGATGCCTTCACCGTGCTGGCGGCCAAGCGCCTGGTAGGGCGTCCCGACGTGTTGGTGGTGGCCACGTGCCACACGGTGGCGCCGGGTCGCGACACATGGCTGTTCCGGCGTCTGTACAATAAAATCAACGCTCATATCTTCGTGTCGCAGACGGCCAAGGACACGTTCCTGTCCGCCTGGCGCGACAACCGGGTGCCCATACCGGCCGACCGTATGTACATGCTGCACGACAGCGTGAACCTCGACGACGTGAAGCCGTCGGCCGAACCGGCGCGAGGTCCCGTCACGGCTCTGTGCCACGGCACCATCGTGGAAGGCAAGGGCCTGGAGAACGTGATAGACGCGCTGTCGTTGCTGACCCGTCGCGGGGTAAGGCTGCGCCTGCGCATAGCCGGATACGGCGACCCGGACTATATCGACGACCTGCGGCGCCGCGCCATAACCAGGGGGGTGATGGACAAGATAGACTGGATCATACCGCCGGGCGACATCCTGCTGCTGATAGGCGAGAGCCACTTCGGAGTCCAGCCTTCGGTGCGCCGCGAGGCCTTCGGGCTGGAGAGCCTGCGGTACATGGCCTGCGGGCGTCCGCAGGTGTGCGTGCCCAACGGCGCACAGTCGGAATACCTGACCGACGGCGTGACGGCATTATTCGCGCCGCCCAACGACTCGTCGCGTCTGGCCGACGCCATGCAGCGTCTGGCCGAAGACCCGCAGCTGCGTCTCGAGATGGGTGGCGCCTCGCGTCAGAGATATAAAAAAAATCAGGACTGGTATAAGTTCATAGAGGAACTGGACCGTATTTACAGTAAATTTGTCGATGACCTCTGAATCCGTTATGGAAAGACGTATGCACCGCCGGGTGTGCGGCATTGTGTTAGTCCTGCTGCTCGCCACGTATTGGCTCACCACTCCCGACAGCGTCAGCTATTGGGACTGCCCGGAGTATGTGTCGGCGGCATATCTGCTGGAGATAGGCCATCCGCCGGGCAATCCGGTGTGGATGTTAGCGGAGCACATAGTCACGTTGCTGTCCGGTCCCGAACATGCCGCATACGCCGTGAATCTGTCCAGCGGGCTGTTCACGGCACTGGCGGGGATGCTGCTCGCCTCCGTGCTTTATAAGGTGACGCTGTGGCTGCTGAGGCGACGTAAGGAATCGGGAGTGCGCCCCGTGTGGGGAGCCGCCGGTGTCGCGGCGGTGGGCGCGCTGTGCTTCGGATGGTGCGATTCCACATGGTATTCGGCAGTGGAAGCCGAGGTATACGCCATGTCGATATTTTTCACGGCGCTTACCGTATGGCTGATGGTGAAATGGATGTTCACCAAGGACAATCTCGCCGCCAACCGGATGCTGGTGCTGTTGGCCTACGTATTAGGACTCAGCATCGGCGTGCATCAGCTGAATCTGCTGGCTATTCCCGCATTGGCCTTGATATGGGGCATGAAGCGCGGCATCCGCAATTTTTGGAAGCTGTCGCTTATAGTGGTGCTCGGCGCGCTGTGCGTCGGGCTGATACTGATAGTGGTAATGCCCAAAAGCATTTCGGCCGCGGCATGGCTCGAACTGCTGTTTGTCAACAGGCTCGGTATGCCGATGCTGACGGGAGTGGTGGCGTTTGTGCTGCTGCTCGGTGCGTTGATTGTTACGGGCCTGGCTGTTACCTTGAAAATGGGACTTCGGCGTTTCAACCTTGCCTTCTGGATGGTCAGCCTGTTCCTGATAGGGTACGGAGCATACGCGTTGGTGCCGATACGCGGCGGCATACCGTCGCCGGCCAACTCCGCGATGCCCGGCGAGCCATTCTCGTTCGCGCGGTATCAGGCACGCGAGCAATATGGCGCCGCACCGCTGTTCTATGGCTATACGCCTTACAGCAAGCCTCTGTTCCAGGAGGAATGGAAGCCGGGTGCAACGCGTCCGGAGTATGTGAAATATGCCATCGAGAAGAAACATAAGCTGCTGATGCCCTACGAGCCGGGTGCGCGGATGAACACGACACGCGGCAGGCTCCTGCCGGAAGATTCAGCGGCCAACGCACGGCTGATTGCGTCCGGACGGCCCGGATATATCGTCAAGGGATATACGCTGAAGAACATCTATACGCCTGAGCTGAACAGCTTCCTGCCGCGCATCACGAGCCGCAACCCGATGGACCTTGCGTCGTTTGGCGACTGGGCGGGGATGGACACCTCCTCCATGCGGAGGGTAGAAGTGTCGGAGGCACTTGACACGCTCGGCAACCCCGTGGCCATGATGGACGCGTCGGGCAAGAGGATCCGCAAGACATCGTATAAGCCAACGGCAGCGCAGCATCTGCGCATGTTGGGTACATATCAGATAGGATACATGTACTTCCGCTATCTGATGTGGAACTTCGTGGGCAGGCAGAACGACATACCGTCACAGGGCGAGGTGCAGCACGGCAACTTCATATTCGGAATCAACCCGATAGACAATGCAATGCTCGGTGCCGAGGACTACCTGCCCGCCGAGGCCGGAGCCGCCAATCCGGGACGAAACAGATACTTTGGCATCCCGTTGCTGCTTGGCATCCTGGGCCTGATATGGCTGTTGCGTTCGGGACATCGGGGACGTCAGGTGGCGGCCGTGTCGTTGCTGCTGTTCGTGATGACGGGCATTGCCATTGTGATATACCTGAACCAGAGCCCCGGCGAGCCGAGGGAGCGCGATTACTCGTTCTTAGGATCGTTCTGGGCGTACGCGATATGGATAGGTTACGGTGCGCTGTGGGTGGCGCGGATGTTCAGGACGCCCTGGGCCTTCGCGCTGACGCTGATGGTGCCGGCGTGGATGTGCACCGAGAATTGGGACGACCACGACCGCAGCGGACGCCGCGCCGCCACCACGATAGCCCGCACCACGCTGGAATCGCTCGACAGGGATGCCGTGATATTCGTGGACGGCGACAACTTCACGTTCCCGTTGTGGTACGCGCAGGAGGTGGAGGGAGTGCGCCGGGACGTGCGCGTGGTGAACCTGTCGTATCTCGGACTGCCCGGCTATGCCGCCAACATGATGCGTCAGTGGCGCGAATCGAAACCCGTGAACACCACCCTGAAACGCGAGGACATAATTTATGACGCCTTCACGCAGACGCGTGTCGGCGACAGGCTGGATACGCTGCCGGCACAGGAACTCCTGAACCGGCTGAAGAATGCCGGCCCCTCGGGATCGGTGCCCGAGCTTCCGGCCCGGTATGCGCTGATGCGTGTGCCCGGCATGGAACGCGACACGGTGTTTGACCTCAGAAAGCTGTCGGAAACGGGTACGGGGCGCAACGTGCGGTTCGCGCAGCTCATAATGTTCGACATACTCGCCAATGCCGGCGACCGGCCGATATACTGGTTCTCGGCCGCCAAGGCACCGGCGCGTCTGCACCTTGACAGCGCGATGCTGACGTCGTCGCTTATGGCCGAACGTTACGGACGGATGACCCGGACGGCGGGACATGACGAGCTGATGCGCGGGGTGGATGTGACAAAGGCTCCGAACGCCCCGGACCGCAGGGTGTACATGGACGCGGCCCCGGCGCGGATGGTGGGGCAGATGCGCGCCGCGTTGATAAAGGGAGGTCGCCGCCTGATGGCCGAAGGGAAATACCGGGAGGCATACCGGGCGCTGTATAAGGCCGACATACTGATGGGCGACAATCCGCTGTCGTATCCTTTTGTGACAGACGGCGACAGCGTGATGGACACGCGTCATGAAATGGGACGCCTTCAGCTGGAACTGTCGCGGCATCTGACGGATCCACAGGCCACCGAGCTGCGCGCCCGCGGACGCTACAACATCCGTCGCACCGAAATCCGCAAGGCGGCATGGCAGCGGTATCGCGGGAAGTTGCCTAAACGGCTGCGCGGAGCAATGGCTCCCTTGTCGTGACAAAAAATGTGTCAAAAAGAACAATATGTGCCGAAAAATGACGAATTTTTTGGCCGTTAAAGTATTTTAAATTAACTTTGTGGCATGTATGCGCTATTTCAGCCCGATTTCTACAACACGGTCTGCGCGGTGATGCTCGCGATGGCCGTAGTGGTGTTCATAGGCCTGCACCGAATCACGGCAGGCTACGGCGTGGCAAACACATCGAAATGGGGGCCTGCCATCAACAATAAGGCCGGCTGGGTCATAATGGAGGCTCCGGCCTTCATAGTGATGCTGCTGCTGTGGCTGTGCAGTTCCCGCCGGGGAGAGCCCGCACTGGTGGTGATGACCCTGCTGTTCGAACTCCATTATTTCCAACGTTCGTTCATATTCCCGATGCTGATCAGAGGGAAGAACCGCATGCCCTGGATCATAATCGTGATGGGCGTGATATTCAATACCATAAACTGCTATCTGATAGGCGGATGGTTCTTCTATGTCAGCCCGGAAAGTTCATATCCCGTGTCGTGGCTCTCCAGCCCGCTGTTCATACTGGGAACGCTGATATTCCTGGCGGGAATGTGGATTAACATATCATCTGATTATATCATACGGCACCTCAGAAAGCCCGGCGACACAAAGCATTACATACCCCGAGGCGGTATGTTCAGATTTGTGACCGGCGCCAATTATTTCGGAGAACTGACCGAATGGACCGGCTATGCCATATTGTCGTGGTCGCTCGGAGGGCTGACGTTCGCGATATGGACGTTCGCCAACCTGGCGCCCAGAGCGGTGTCGCTGCATAAGAGATACATTAAGGAATTCGGAGATGAATACCGCAATCTGAAGCGGCGTTACATCATACCGTTCATATACTGATCAATATATACTGATCATGAAACTATTCACAGCAGGCCGGATTGGACCGGTGGAGCTGAGGAACCGCACCATCCGTTCCGCAGCGTTCGAAGGCATGGGCCGCGACAACGGCCCGACGCAGCAACTCAGAGACTACCATGTATCGGTGGCCCGCGGCGGAGTGGGAATGACCACACTGGCATACGCCGGCATCTGCGAGTCGGCACTGTCGTTCAAGACACAGCTGTGGCTGCGCCCCGCGATTGTGCCCGAGCTGCGTAAGATAACCGACGACATCCACGCCGAGGGGGCCAAGGCCAGCATCCAGATAGGACACTGCGGCAACATGACGCACCGTTCCACGGCCGGCTGCACGCCCGTAGGAGCCTCCACTGGATTCAATCTATATTCCCCCACATTCTGCCGCGGACTGCGCGAGGACGAGCTGGTGACGCTGGCACGTCAGTTCGGCGAGGCAGTGGACAATGCGCGTGACGCCGGCTTCGACTGCGTCGAGGTTCATGCCGGACACGGTTACCTGATTTCGCAGTTCCTCTCGCCATATACCAACCGCCGCCGCGACGGATTCGGAGGCTCGCTGCAGAACCGTATGCGGTTCATGAATATGTGTCTGGAGCAGGTGATGAAACATGCCGGCTCGGACATGGGCGTGGTGGTGAAGACCAACATGCGCGACGGATTCAAGGGGGGCCTGGAGATAGACGACTGCCTGACCGTGGCCAAGGAGATAGAACGTGCCGGTGTGCACGGAATGGTGCTGTCCGGCGGATTCGTGAGCAAGGCGCCCATGTACGTGATGCGCGGAGAGATGCCCATATACACCATGACATACTATATGAAGCAGTTGTGGCTGAAATATGGCGTCAGGATGGTGGGCAAGTACATGATACCGACGGTGCCGTTCAAGGAACTGTATTTCCTGGACGACGCGCGGCTGTTCCGCAAGGAACTGAAGCTGCCGCTGATATATGTGGGCGGCGTGGTGGACCGCGACGGCGCCAACAAGGTGCTGGACGACGAGGGCTTTGATTTCGTACAGATGGGCCGTGCGTTGCTGACCGAGCCTGACTTCGTGAACAAGATGCGTCAGAGCGAGGAGAACCACAACTGCGGCTGCGAGCATGTAAACTACTGCATTGCCCGTATGTACAGCAAGGAGATGGCCTGCCACAAATACTGCAAGGACCTGCCTCCGCGCATACAGCGCGAGATAGAGAAAATCAAGGAACGCAATGGCTAAGACGGCGGTCGTGACCGGAGCCAGTTCCGGTATCGGACTCTGCTTCAGCAAGGAGCTGGCCGGCAGGGGTTATGACCTGGTGATGGTGTCCAACCAGCGCGAGGAACTGGAACGCGCAGCCGCAGAACTGAACGGCACGAACGGCATAAAGGCCGTACCTTTCTACTGCGACCTGACCGCGCCGGACGCCCACTCGCAGATCACATCCTTTCTTGACGGAAACCACATAGACGCCGACGTGCTGATCAACAACGCCGGCATATTCAGCTTCGATACGGTTACGGACACGCCGGAACGGAAAATCAATTGTTTTCTGGACCTGCACTGCCGTGCGGTGACGATGCTGAGCCGCGAGTTCGCCGAGCGTTTCAGGAAGCGCGGCTCGGGACGGATACTGAACATGTCGTCGATGTCGTGCTGGATGCCGATGCCCGGCATAGCGATGTATTCGGCCACGAAGGCCTACATACGCGTGTTTTCACGCGCGCTGCATTACGAGATGCGCGACAGCGGCGTGAGCGTCACCGTAGCCTGCCCCGGAGGCATAGCCACCGACCTGTTCGGACTGCCCCCGAACCTGATGAAACTGGCCGTGCGCATCCATGCCGTACAGACGCCCGAAAAGTTCGTGCATAAGGCTGTGAACCGGATGCTGCGCGGCAAGAAACAATACATCAACGGATTTATCAACCGCCTCGCTATTGTGGCGGTCGGCATGACGCCGACCGGCGTCAGAATGCTAATAAAACACAAGATGCTGGACCGCGACATCAAGCGGTGAGAGCAGTATCAACAGCAAATGCCTCAGGGCATTGAATCAACAAATGCCCGTGTGCGTTTGTTAGACATTAAGGTTATGGAAAATATTCTGGTGGAAATAATAGATCGCCAGGCCCGAAAGTATGGCGATCGCGAAGCGTATCGATTCTGTTGGCGTAAGGACGGCGAATGGCTGTCGACGTCATGGACAGAGTTTGCGGCACAGGTCAAGGTGGCCGGCAAGGCTCTGGCGGCCCTGGGCCTGAGGGAGAAAGACACGATTGCGATATGCTCGCCCAATACCCCGCAGATCCTTATCACGGAATTAGGTGCGTTCCGCAACCGACTGGCCTCGATTCCGATCTATGCCTCGTCGGTAACGGCTCAATATGATTTCATCGTCAACGACGGAGGCGCCCGGGTGCTGTTCGTGGGCGACAAGCACCAGTATCCCATGGCCTACGATTACTGGAAGAAGCATCCCGACCAGATACTGAAGATAGTGGTGTACAAGAACGACGGTCTGGCGCTGAAGGACGACGATACGGTCACCATATTCTGGGACGATTTCGTACGCCTGGGCATGGAGGCCGGCGAGGAAATCGAAAAGGAGGTAGCCGCCCGCATGGAACGCGGACTGCCCGAGGACATGGCCACGCTGATATACACTTCGGGCACCACCGGCGAACCCAAGGGCGTGTGCATCACCCACGCCAACTACGCATCCTGCATCGACAAGCACCTGAAACTGCTGCACTCGCTGTCGGACCGTGACCTGTCGATGGCTTTCCTGCCCATGAGCCATATCCTGGAGAAGGCATGGTGCTATTTTCTGATTTGCAAGGGATGTCCGATAGCCGTGAATTACGATCCGCGCGTGATACAGGACACGATTCACTCCGTGCATCCCAACGTGATGTGCTGTGTGCCCCGCTTCTGGGAGAAGGTATATGCCGCCGTCAAGGAGAAGATAGCCGGCATGAACGCCATCGAGCGCTGGATGGTGAACCGCGCCATCGCCGTGGGCAAGAAGCGCAACCTGAAGTACCGTCGCATGGGCAAACAGGCCCCCTGGCTGGTCGAGAAACAGTATCAGTTCTGGCACCGTCATATATTCCAGAAACTGAAGAACGCCATCGGCATACCGAATCCTAATTTCTTTCCTACGGCCGGAGCGCCGCTGTCTGACCGCATCGTGGAATTCATGCGCGCCGTGGGCATCGACATCGTGATAGGCTACGGCCTCAGCGAGACCACAGCCACGGTGACATGCTACCCCGACGTAGGCTGGGAAATCGGCACTGTCGGCGTACCTCTGCCCGGCATCAAGGTGAAGATAGACACCAACGGCGAGATACTGGTGAAAGGCGGCACCGTGACGCCCGGATATTACAACAACCCCGAGGCCAACGCCCAGGCGTTCACGCCCGACGGCTATTTCCGCACCGGCGACGCCGGACACTTCACTGCCTCGGGCGCTTTGGTACTTACGGAGCGCGTGAAAGACCTGTTCAAGACGTCTAACGGCAAATATATCGCGCCGCAGATGATGGAATCGCGCCTAGCCGAAAACAAATACATCGACGAGGTGGCCGTGATAGGCGACCAGCGCAAATTCGTGACGGCCTTGGTAGTGCCCAACATATCGCAGCTGCGCAAATGGGCGCAAGGCAAAGGCCTGGACGAAGACACCGAACTGTTGGTTAAGAATCCCAAGGTAGTGGAATTCATCATGAGTCAGATTCAGGAATATCAGAAAGACATAGCCGATTACGAGAAGATCAAGCGCATCACCCTGCTGCCGCACCACTTCTCGATCATGAACGGCGAGGTGACCAACACCATGAAGGTTCGCCGTCCCATCGTCGCCCGCAACTATGCCGCCCAGATCGAAGCCATGTACGCCTACTGACAGCACCAGTTGCCTATAAAGTGCCTTTCGTCTACAAAGATGAGTTTTGCGTAACGCTAACTCAACTACAAGTTGAGTTAGCGTTTACGGTTGATCATTCTTTAACCATTTTTTGAAGAAGTCATGAAATCTTTGATTTCCAAGATTCAAGACAAACAAATTTTCTCTTGCTCGGGTAATTGCAGTATATATATGCGCTGGAATATTTTGTCTTGTCTGAAGGATGAAATCCTGTTCGTCATTTACTTCGACCGAATCTTGTTCTGATTGGATTATGACTATTATGCTTTTGGATTCCCAACCTTTAAAACTTTGGATTGTGGCAATTTTCAAACAATCTATGTCTGTGGTAAAGTGAACTTTTGCCACGCGCCGTATTGGTTTTAATGCAATTGTTAATTTGTCTTGATCTTTAGTCTTTGATTTAAGCTGCTCATATTCCTCTTTTGATTCAAAGGTGGTCATGGTTCGATAAGAGAACATGGATCGCAGATTATAATCCACCTCTCTCAGCAGATTTATTGTCTGCCCAATAATCACAACATCCTTATGATTGAGGCAATTTTGTTGAATAATCAATTCAATTTCTTTCGCTATAGTATCAGCTGAAGCCGATGCGTTAAGGGAATAGTACCCCATCTTATAATCTAAAAGATTCAACTCATCTTGTACGGCTAATGCTTCATTTGAAATATTGAATTCATTTGCAAACCGTGTGGCGAGAATGGCAATTTTTGGATTTAGAGTCCTCATCGAAACCCGATTGTTTATGTTTCTCCATCCGTTATCATCGAATCCATGCACTATCGGCATTTTTGTTGATGAATCAATCTCTCGATTATAAATATTTTGCTCGCTATCGCCGCATAAAATAATACGACCTTTTTCCGAGAGGAAATAAAGTCTTAAACAATCGAACCACGTAGATGTATAATCCTGAGCTTCATCTACAATAATAGTATCGTATTGATCTTTATTCTGTTTGATTTTATCGATATACGTCTCAAAGAATTTTGGATTATCAGCTGCTGCAAACGGTACATTACTTCCTGCATATTTCTTAGCTTTGGATATAAAAAACTGATGGTAATTTATTATCTCAAAGGCTTCCGTAGAAAAATCTGCAGGGACTTGATTTATGCGCATTCTGATATACGATATCAAAGAGATGTTATAGGTGACAATCAATACTTTTGTGCCAGTCCTGATATGTTCCTTAACAGCCTTGTGTGCTACAATCTGAGTTTTGCCACAGCCTGCTACACCTCGTATCCTAAGTCGAGTTGATTCACTGTCTACACATGCTTTTTGACGAGCGGTTAAGTGCAACGTTGGATCTCCTTCTGCGAATGAATGCCATTTGCCTAATATTATTTCTTTCAGTTCGTGATAATAAGCAAATTTAAACCCTTTACACTTAATGGAATCAATTGCTGTCAGGCAATTATCTTTATTTAGTTTTATAAGAAACTGCGTGGAATCTTCTGGTTGCTCACCAAGGATGTATTCTTTGGCTTCTGTCTTAAGCTTATTCTTCCTTAAATCCTCTATCTTCTCCCAATTAGTTAATACATCTCTAAAATAGGAAGAGCATGCGTCCTCTATTTCCTGAGCATTCGCTGAAATGAAATATAGTCCTACTTTGACAACATTGTATATCGACTGTGCTAAAATAGCATCTATTTTTAAACTCTTAATATAAGTATTAATGACAGCCTGCTTTATTGCCTCCACTCGCTCATATTCTTCAGGGAATTTAGAAATGTCGTCGCAAACATTAATAATCACGATTCCCCGACTTATATTTACTAAAACAAAGTCTGGATGTTCAATTCCTATTGATGGACGTAAATATACTTCAAACCGCTGTTTAACAAATGGGTCTAATAAATTTTGATATGCGGTTATTACGGAATTAGGTAAAACCCCTTTTAAACAGTCTTCACCAATTTGATATTCATCGGTGTGAATTTGTTCGGATTGTTCCTGATAATTCGAATTAAATGCATCTTTGGAATCAAGAGCGAAACACTTTGCTTCTATTCCAAAAGGATGATTCGTTTTTGATGTATAAGCACACGGGAATCTGGAGAAATCAGCAAAACAAGCCGGTCTGCCAAGATAATTATGAAAGTCTGATATCCTCGAGATGCCACGTCCATACTGTGGACCAACGCACACATATATATTATTACTTGCAGTATTTGATGTCATCTGGGCCATCCATTTTAATCCAACTTCATTTATATCCAATATGTTAGAGCAAATATGTATTGCAATGGATGTCTCACACTTGATGTCATCCCATATCGGTTGACCGTTAGAAGGTATGTATCGATTTATAGAACGAATCTCCGTTGATGCATTCATTACTTGCCTTATCCAATGTTCAGCACGTGCTATTGCAGGAGTTGATGGCTCAACAAGGGTAATACGACGAAGACCATAAAGCATATCTCGTTCATGGAGCATCTGTAGGAAAACCAGACTGCCTAACCCTTGTCCGCATCCCCAATCATACAATTCAAAGTTCTTAAGTCTTGTTATTACTCCATAATCATTTCGAAATAAGATTAAATCATCAAATGGGAAATTTTGCATAGCCATTCTACATTTTACTATGTGCATTTCTCCATATGCAGCTATATATGCATTTAGTTGTTCTTCAGAACTAAGAACGGCTTTGCCATGATTAAGATATTCCCAAGGTCTTTGTTGCCATTTCCAAGGGATAGCTCTATAGCATTCTTCTACAAGTCTATCTACATTCATAGTCATCCGATAATTTTTTCTCCGAAAGGATTGTTCTTGTGTTTTTTCCAGTTGGCAACGGCTGTTTCTTTGCTTGTATTGGCATAGCAATATTCGCAGAGATGTGGACATGTATTGTATTGTCCAATATCTTTGCTCACGATGCAACCGCAGAATTGACGCTGTCCGTTGTCTTTATTATTTTTTTTCTTGATAGCATACAATTCGGAAGTAAGCATTATTGCACATGACGGAATAACAGGCTGCTCGTCGAATTCTTCAAACATGGATGGTGTAGATCGTTCGAGACGCATAATATTCACTTTCAAGAAATCCATGAGTTCCTTATCATGATAAGCAAATCGAATCATTAAATCGTCATCGACACAACGATTGTGTTCAATACCATATTGCCCGATGTCTATCTTTTCGCCACATGTGGCAAGTTGAAAATTCCATCCTCGTTCACGATTCATTGCCGAAAGTTTTTCGGCAAATTCATTCATAGAGCCTTCATCCCATTCTATATAATTTATTCCATTCTTGTCAAGATTTGCCTTGACTTTACGGTATGAAGCAATATCGGCATAACTGAAAACAAGTTTCTCGGTATATCCCTTTAATTGATTTCCTATGTTCTCAACCTTTTCAAGCAAATCATTGATACTGACTTTATCAGTAAGAATCATCGGATCGAATCTCCAGATTACATGACCTTTACCCAATTTCTCCACCAGCATTTTAAAAGTCTCGATTCGTTGAACCAAAGGCGGAACTCCTTTTTCAAGACCCTCAAGTTCGTAATCATTCAACGTGTATTGTATATAACATTGGATATCATTTTTTTTCAAGTAGTCAAGATGCTCTAAAAGTGGTCTGGGATTCTTTGACCAGAAAACGATAAATCGAGTGTGGCTGTATGAGATATACGACGTTACGCCATTAAATGGGTTGATCCAAGCAGAATATCCACGTTTTAAACGCTCAAAGAACCAGTCGGCATAAAATGCCGGAATGTCGGTACTTCTGCTAGCCGACACAATCACCGGAGCCTGAGCCTCAGCGCAGACACCTGAATCCAAGGTTATGTTTATTTTGCTTGTTGCTTTAGCCATACTGCCAGCTTAATTGGATACATTTATAAATATACATTATATTGGATTCTTTTAGATTGGTTGGCAACGTGTGGATGGTTTCAAATCCGTACTCAACCGCTCCGACACTATCGCCTCTAATAGATAAGCGCAAAATTTCATTTCCTTACCGTTATTTATCTTAAAAATTTCACAAATTAAATTGGTATAAAACGTCATAATTATTATTGTAATATTCTATGTTTTATATTTTGTATTGAAATATTGCAATTCCCGTTCTGTGAAAATGGAGTTTCCTCCGATTTTTTTTGGAGTTGTTTAATGGTTTCTATGGTCTCTTTAGTGTAACGGTAAAGAGCCTTTGCTGGAGGATCAGAAGATTTATGCGAAGCAACACCTTTTGAAGCAATCCAGTCCAGCCACATGGTCTGTGTATAGGCTCCACGACCGTCTTTGAAAGCCTTGATAGAATGATCCATTCTTACTATATAATAATTCGACAGGATCCTTCGATTGTGCGTTTCGTCATAATTATAATCCGACCGGTTAATAGAAATCACTTCGATATTTATATTATATGGGCGCTTAATACGCTTCTTGATTCCATTAATCTTTGATGATATTTGATTAAATGTAAAGGCATTTTTTGTTGCAACCGTGTTATCAAAGATCAGTAAAATATGAAAATCTACCCCCAATTTATCAGGTAGAGCAGCATCCAATATTTCAGAAATATTGTTCAATGCATCTTGAGTCGTTAAAACGCTGCTATCTGCAAACAGGTACCTGTCAATAAAGACTAAATAGTTAGATGGAATTGTGTTTTCTCCACAGAACAATTCTGTCCAGCCGTTGCGCCGTTCATCCTTATCTATACTTTTCTCAATCCCTTCCTGAAATATTGGGCAACTCAGCGGATTTGTACTGATAGAATGACATATTACACCATATTTCTCAGAGATTTGTTCTGCATAATCATCATCTATATCCAACAAAAAGATAGCAAAAGGGTCAGATACACTGGACAATGTCATATTGATTATCTGATTCAGATATGATCCCTCCCCTACTTCTTCCAAATATTCCGGTTCTACATCGATGTCATAGTCTTTCTGAAACATATAAACCGGATTATAATCATTAATATCATAATCAGAGTCTATGTTTAATAATATTTTCATGGCAGGCCTGAGCTTGATAATAAAATCATACCAAGCATCATATTTACTCTGGTCATCTTTAAAGATGGCAGATATGATATTTTCTGTCGTATAGATTGACAACATCTTACCTCCTTTTTGTGCGAATCAATTCACGAGACCATTTCCCGGCTTCATCAAAGAAGCCGGAACCAAACGATTCTTCAAAATGACCATTGGGTTGGAACTTCATGTCATAAGGGAATCCATTCTCGGGGAAGTAGTAAACTATGAATGGATTTCTTTTTTCAAGTTCGGCATCATCTAATCCCATTTGCGCCACTAATGTCTGAGATCGACGTACCATATATTCAGAGTGTGTCTCTATGATAAAACGTGCACCATAATTTGAGGCATCTCTAAACATATCAGCAAGTTTCGACTGCAGTCCGGGGTGAAGATGCACTTCTGGTTCTTCTATCACTATCCAGAATGGAGTATAATAACGCAGAGGTTCAATTCCGTAAAGCAAATCGTCAATATCGGTTATGTAATAGCTAACATCAACGTTATTAAGTACTATTTCAATATTCAAAAGTAGCGACAATAATTGAGTGACGCCATATCCATAATCTGCCAAGGGTCTGCCTTCAGGCACATCATCTGAAATCAATTTGATGCTAATCGCGCCTTCAACGTTAGATACTACGAAATCGTTGCAAATCCCAAATTCTTTAAGCCATTTCTGCATAAACTGTCCAGACTTAATAGGTCGGGAGCTATTGTTTTCGTCATATCGCTTAGATAGCTCATTAAAAAGCTTCCATGATTTTCCAAATTGATTTGAATCATCAACTTGATACAGGCGTTTTACGTCTACGGTTGATGCATCCACATATTTTAAATGACCACAAAAATCTGGATTGATTGCTTTCTTGATAAGATTATCAACAAATCCGCTAATACCTCCGGAATTGTTAAAGGGGAAATATAGAGTTAATACATTATTATCGAATGAATTAGCATACAACCGAGCAGATTCATTATAATCGGCAACATACTCGTCTATAAGATTACCTTCTTGCTTACGTGCATATTCTATCCTGCATGTTGCATCAGATTTAATATATTCTTTAAGCGTCTTAATAAGTTCATTTTTCCTCTTATTAAGTTGTTGAGGGAGTAATTTAGTTAACAGTTCAGGATCTTCTGAAGTGGATATAATTGCTTCAGTTTTAATAATTGCACGCTTTTCATATTCTGTAACAACAGAATCTATATCCTCCAATGCGAGCTTTCGCCCATTTTGGGTTTCTATTTGAGTTATTAATAAATCTATTGAGTCATATCGTAATACATTAGCACATAATCCATCTACCTTATACTGTTCTATTCCTTTGAGAAGGCTAAAATTTAACCCGTCAGGATTTAAATAGCCTTCTGCAATCAGTTGCTCCTCTTCCAGAAGGACGGAATGCAAGTCTAAAGAAGATATAGTTTCTACGAGTTCGGTATCTATATAGTCCTTAATGTATTTTCCCTCTTTCTCAGAATACTTCGCTATATGTTCATTACAATCTTGAGCATATCGATAAGCTTTTGCGAGTTGGTGTATCATATAATTCCGATAATACTGTACAAGGCCTTTGGAATCATCTACTTTAATCTGATAGGTGTTATCTACAATTTTTATGGTAAATAATGGGGCGTTATTCACACAAACAACCAATGATTCTAACCAGCCGTTTCCAAGAAAATCGCCGTCCTTTTTTACAAAAAAGAACTGATATTCAATTTCTCCAACATTAAAGAAGGATTCTGTTGAAAAACCAAGCATAATTGAGTTTGCTCCGTTTTCTTTTGCTTGCTTATTGAGAACATGGTCAAATGAGCCCAGCTTGACTATTTTTGAAAAATCAAGTGGAGTATCAATCAAATTATTATTGTTGTTTTTAACATCCTGAAGATAGGAATTGAGCAATATCAAAGCCTTAGCGGCAGAACTTTTTCCAGCGCTGTTACATCCAGTAAAAAGAGAAACTGAACGCAAGTTAATTCTTGTGATTTCGGTTCCGCTGTTGCGGAAGTTTTTAAAGATGATTGATTTCATAATGCAAATTTACAAATTATTTGTGCAGTGTTTCTGCATTGGTGGTGATTTTTATATCTTTATTGTCATCAGAGCATTGTGAGTTATCATATTCCCTAACGACATTGCAAAGGTAAACATTATCTGTGCAGCCATTGTGCATTGATCCATATTTGGAGAGCAAATTCCTTATCTTTTGTGCTATCGCATTCCTTAAAGACTCAGGTTCAACAACTTCCACGTCATCGCCAAATGAAAGTATGATTGATTCTAATTCGCGATTGGGAATTATATCAAGAGCTATCAGACCATCTTGTGTAGAAACAATCTTTTGTGAGCCATGTATCGGTTTTGATACAATATAAGGGAATCTGCCAGAAGAAAACCTCAATAGTACTTTTTCAATTTTACGATCCGGCGGGAAACTGACTCCTACTATATCTTCATAATAATCATCAAAGTCTTCAATGATAGAATTTTCTATATATTGAGTTGTCGCTTGCCGGTAACTTACAATTCGATCGAGAGCCATAGTTGTTATATTCCGATATTCATCGTTATTCAGTCCAATCAGGAACCAGCGATTGTTATATTGCTTTATATGATAGGGATGAATTTCCCAATGATATCGAGTTTCATCGAATGTTTCATAATCAATCAGCAATGGAGTTTTGTTAATAATTGCATGAAACAGCGCAGACAGATGCTCAATTCCAGTTGCATAAACGTTACCGTCCATGCTGATTACAGATTCAGAAGCACCTCTAAGATGAAACTTATCTTCAAGATTTGTCAGCAATGACTCCATCCATTCAAATTGCGGAAGACCTTTAAAACGACTGAGCATTAGCATGGTCTCACGTAGTTTGGCCATTTCTTCATCAGTTATAGGCTGATTATTGATGGTATATTTGGGGTCTTCATATCTATAATAAACCCTTCGTCCATCTTTGACTCGATCAATCAAAGCGCCCCACCCGGCATCACTTTCCATGAAGTCGATGTCAACCAAAATCTGCCTACGACTTATTCCCGGGTTGAGAGGATCCGCATATTTATCCTTACCAGTATGTTGATAAAGGGCATCATTGCAGGCTTGAATCAAGTCTTCAATGTAATAACGCCGTGCAAAATTGCTGAAGCATTTATCTAGCGTCCGATATCGTATTAATGCATGCTTGTTTATTGGCATACTGATGTTATCTGTCAGAAAGGTAAGCCTATTGTGACGATTAGGCGTTTAAAAGTTGCTATTTACGCAAAGTTAATAAAAATCCATGAAATGGCAATCAGTTGTGCAGTAAAACACAACCGATTGTTATTGGGAAGTTGGGATTTAATTCCTGTTCGTTCTTACAATTGTGGAAGCGGTACGGATATTATTTGCCGGTGCGTTTTAGGTAATCTTCAGCTTTGATTATTACAGGCTGCCCGTTTTCGTCGGCAATAACAATGCTCTCGTCCAGCTTGGCCTTCCGCTCGAAAAGTCCCCTCTGCGCCTGCTGAATATTTTTGCGGATACGCTCAAATAACTTTATTTCTTCCTGTTCTGACATGACTCTTTGATTTTTGTAAATAGAGGAGAGTTTATGACTATATTACGTTCAACTATGGGCGTAAGTTCCTTAGTATTGTCGTAAAGAGACCAAAGGTCGACTATGGGCACGAAAAACTCAAACAGGTTTCTCAATCCGGCCCAATAACGCCGATGAATCACATCCTTTGGAATGTTATGGCCGCCGGATGCCACGCGCTGTGCCACGCGCATCTCGGCCATTTCGGGAGATGAAAGCCAGAAGAACAGCAGGATTACTTGATATCCAGAGGCCTTAGCCCGTTCTACAAGGTTCTTATAACTTCTTGTCGCCAGCGTTGTCTCTATGGCGAATGATACATGTCGGGAAAGCAGAGTATCAATGCGTTGAAGCATAAGTTTCCCGGCTTCGATAGCGACTTCTTCAGGATTAAATGGCGATAATCCTTTGGCGATTTCATCGGCATTGACAAATTCCCGGCAGTCGAGCACTTCCGGCAAAACGCTCATTGAGGCCGTGGTTTTCCCGGCTCCGTTACATCCTGCTATTATATAAAGTTTCGGTGTGCTCATACTGTATCTTCACCAAGTGCATGGATAAGGCAAAGTTAATAAAAATTCGGGATATTGCAATCGGCTCTACCATAAAACATAAGTGGGATGAGTCAACTGGCTAATGCGAAATTACTAAATATTTCGATTCAAGACTTGGCGCCGGGGGCGGTTTTTGTCTTTTGGGGCTTTTTTGCTACCTTTGCAGTCTGCTAACCATGTGGCTGATAATGTGAATCATTTCAGGAGACGCAGAGCCTAAACAAATTCAATTATGGACTGGAATGTCATCGGGGTGTATGTCGCAGCCATCGCGTTCATCATACCGTTCCTCATACTCGCTTCCAATTGGTTTATCGAGTATACGGGAATCAAAAGCAATAAGCGCAGACGCGACGAGGCTAACGAAAGATTCGACAGAATCGTCAGGAATCTGTCATCGGATAATACGGCGGCACAGCTGTCGGCCGCCGTGCTGCTGCGCCGTTTCTTCGCCCTAAAAATCGGTTTTAAATATTATCTTCACAAGGAGACCGTCGATGTAATCTCCTCCATTCTGCGGACATTGCCCGTGGGGATTTATCAAAAGACTCTTGCTGATGGCCTCGCGTACGCTCACGACCTGTCGGGAGCCGATCTGCAGCGCACCAACTTACAGAACATTTATCTCGGATCCAAAGGCAAACGCCTGAAATTGCATTCCTCCGACCTGTTCATGGCTAACCTGACCTATGGACTGATCGACAATGTCGATGCCACGGGTATAATTCTGTATAATTCACTGCTTTACGGTACCATTGTCAAGAACAGCGACTTTTCGATGGCCAATTTTGTCGGCGCGGACCTGACTAATGCCAAATTCAGGAATGTGGTTTTGAAGGATGCCGATTTCTCTAAAGCAATCAATGTCCCGTCCGAAATAAAGAAGGGCCTTGTAAATGGCATATACAAGGGTGAACTGCTTGTGACTACAAGCAATGCCGGATATGAGAAGGCCATATTCTTCAGTATGCCGGGAAATATGTCCAAGTCGGACGAAACCACAGTCATGGCTTTCCGTCAGCACCTCAGGGAGCGGGGCTTTGAAGTCTGCTATTACACCCGCGACACCTACCCGCGCTTCGGGCAATTGTCGCTAATCAAGGCTACAATCGAACGGTGTGCGGCCCTGGTGGCTTTCGGTACAAAACAGACGTTCATCAAGGAGGGCATCTATCGTCCGGAAATGAGCGGGGAGCGCATAATCAGGAATGAATGGCTTTCCACGCCGTGGAACGAGGTTGAGGTGGGTATGGCGGCGATGATAGGCATTCCGATTCTTCTTGTAAAGGACGACAGTATCGAGGACGGAATTTTCGACAGAATCATCAGTGAATCCTACATATATACGCTGTCTTCGCACACTGACATCAAGGCGCTTGAACAGAACCAGATATTCACCGAGTGGCTCTCCCGCTTCATGGAATAAGATATTTGCCGAATAATATACTCTCCGGGTAAAATAATCTCCGATTACTTTTTGCAGCCGCGGAAAGTGAGGCGGTGGCAGGGGGTGAGTCCGAGGCGGAGGATGGCGGCCTTGTGCTCGGCGGTGGGGTAGCCCATGTTGCGCTCCCAGCCGTAGCCGGGGTATCGGGCGGACAGCTGGGTCATCAGGTCGTCGCGGTGGGTCTTGGCCAGAATGGAGGCGGCGGCGATGCTGAGGTATTTGCCGTCACCTTTCACCACGGTGTGGGCGGGTATGTCCATCATCGTGACGGGGTCGAGGTAGGGCTTGAATTTGTTTCCGTCGACTATGATATGTGCCGGGCGCACCTTGAGGGCGTCAAGGGCGCGGTGCATTCCGAAGATGGAGGCGTTCAGGATATTTATGCGGTCAATCTCGTCGTGCGGCACCAGATATACTGCCCATGCCAGGGCCTGCTCCTCGATGATGGCGCGCAGCCGCTGACGCTCGGCGGCGTCGAGCTGCTTGGAGTCGTTCAGTCCGGGGTCCTCGAAATCAGGCGGAAGTATCACGGCGGCGCAGCTGACCGGTCCGCACAGGCATCCGCGTCCGGCCTCGTCGCAGCCGGCTTCGGCTATGTCGGGTATCATGAACGGCAACAGAGGCATGATAGGTATGAGGTCAGAGTGATGAGTTACGAGTTACGAGTGACGAGGTCTTAGCGGTCGCGGCTGATGATGTAGTCGAAGATTTCGCGGAACGATTCCTTGCTTTCCGAGTCGGGGAGGGGCGCGATGATTCCGTCGGCTTCCTTCTGCATCCGGCGCATCTCGGCGAAGGCGTCGTCGATGCCGCCGTGCACTTTGGCAAACTCTACGAGTGATTCTATTTCGGCGGCAGTCAGGTCGCCGCGTCGAATCAGGTCTTTCATGCGGTCGGATTCCTCCTGCGGAGCGTTCTGCAGGGCGTAGAGCAGCGGAAGCGTCACCTTGCCTTCGCGCAGGTCGTTGCCGGTGGGTTTGCCTATCTGCGGGTTGGGGAAATAGTCGAAGATGTCGTCCTTGATCTGAAAGCAGAGGCCGAGCAGTTCGGCGTATCGGCCCATCGGAGCGACGTATTGTTCCGGTGCGTGGCTTACGTCCAGTCCGACGTTGACGCAGCTGCAGAACAGCGAGGCCGTTTTCTGGCGTATTACGGTGAAATAGCTGTCGGTGTCGAAGCTGTGCTCGCGTGCGGTGGTGATCTGGTCTATCTCGCCCAGAGATAGTTCCTGGCCCAAGGCGCAGAGGGCCGACACGACCTTGACGCTGCCGCTGCGGAGTCCCACGGACAGGGCGTTGGAGACGAAATAGTCGCCCACCAGGACGGCGATGTGGTTGCCCCACGAGGCGTTGATGGTGTCGCGGCCGCGGCGCATGAATGTCTCGTCCACGATGTCGTCATGAATCAGGGAGGCGTTGTGCAGCATCTCCAGCGACGCTCCTGCATACAGCACCTCGTCGCTGACACGGCCGAACATCTTGGCGGCCAGAATCACCAGCATGGGGCGTATCTGCTTCCCTTTCACCTCCAGGTAATGGTCCACGATGCCGTTCATCATACGGTTGGGGGTATGCAACGAATCGGCAATGATGCTGTTCATCGCTTCAAGTTCGGGAGCCAAACGCTTTACAATGTTTTCCATCCGGGCCATAATGGGGACAAAATTACAAAAAAATTGTCAATATTCCATCCCGAAAGCTAAAAATCGCCCGCGAATCGGGCTGCGTCGCCCCGCAAAGACATACACACGGTGCGCAACGTGCGGAAAAGGCGTAATTTTATGGTGAAAACCACGTTTTAATAACATAATGAACAGAAGCATAAGTATATTACTGGCTCTCGCGGCCCTCGCGGCGTGCGGTACGACCATGAGCGTACAGGCGCAGACCGAGGATGTCGCGGCGCAATCGGACGCGACATGGAGGACGCATACCGCGTTCGACGGCCAGATCAGCAAGATAATAGAGGGCAACCGTTACGTGTACGTGTTCGCGCACCAGGCGTTCTACCACAACGATACGTATTACAAGATGTTTCAGACACCACGCGGCACGGTGCTGTATATTGACAAACAGAATCCCGGCCAAGGCGTGCGTGGCCTTTTCGACACATACAGACCCACGGGCAATGACGTGCGTGTGTTGAATTACAATCCCCGCACCGGCACCCTGTGGATATGTTACGGCGACGGAGGCATCGACGTGCTGGAGGATTCAGGCACGATGCATTCCATCAAGGAGCTCCGGAGCCCGGCGATGTCCAAGATGGGACAGGCGGGCACTGTCAGTTTTGACCTGAACGACGATGCCTGGATTGCCATGGACAGGGGATATGTCAGGATTGACGGCGCCACGTTCGAGGTGAAGGAGAGTGTGTACGTCGACAGCCCGGTAGAATCCATCTGTCTGGTGGGCGACAATGTGGTGGCCATTGTGGGCGATGCGTTTTACGACGCCCCCGAGTCAGGCGACAGGACGAGAATAGAATCGTTCAGGAAACACACGGAGCTGAACGTGACGTCGGCCAACCGCATTCTGCCGCTTTCGGCCACATCGTTCGCCACATTGATAGACGGGTCGAAGCTGAGTGTCGTGACATGGAAAAACGGCAACATGACCGCCGAGACCAGGGTGACGGACGCCACATTCTCCAACCAGCTGTGTACCGGCACGGCAAGTATATGGGAAAGCAGCACAATGCCGTGCCTGAAGCATATCGTGGCCAACCAGTACGAAAACAATTTCATTCCGGCCGCGAACGGCTATCTGGCTTTCTCGTCGACCACGGCTTATTTCGTGCCTATGGGTTCGGCTTCGGGTCAGTCGTTGGCAAGTTGCAAGTTCCCCGTGTCGACGCCGCGATACGTGGGGTCCCAGGACTTCGACGATTTCTGGTTTTACGAAAGGCGTAAGGGATTCTATAGCCGTGCGGTCTCGACGTCCAACGGCACATGGAGTCAGCCGGGCGCCATGATACAATGGCACGGTCCCGTCGGAATGGAATTGACCCACATGGAGTATTCGCCTGTAACGGGAGTGACGGTGATGAACCGGAACTCCACCCCGCGGCATTACACACGCGTGTACGGACTCAATCCGATGTTGCTGAGCGGTTATAAAGGAGGAACATGGACTAACTATTCGCCCATATACGGCACTCCCCGCAGTCTGAACGGAAACAGCACCCTGACCGCGAAATTCAACAACCAGCGTTCTTATCCCTATCCTTCGGCCCATCTGACGGGGTTTATAATTGATCCGCTGCACCCTGAATATGCTGTGGTATCATCGATAGACGCCGGTATAATCGCCATGAATATGACCGATATAGAGGGGCAGATATTGAGATTCACGGACGCGCGGGACGGATATAAGGATTTTCCCGGGTACATGGAAAATTTCGAGACAAAGGATGGCGCCCGGTATTCATGGACACGTATCATCGGAGCGGATGCCGACAACGTCATCTGGGTATGTATGATGGATGTCCTGGACTACAAGGGGGAGGGCCCCCGGATCGACCTGATGTATTGGACACCCGAAAGCCGCAACGAGGCCATGACGGCTCAGGATATATCCAAAGCGGGGAAATGGAAGTATCTGACTTTCCCGCTGCCGGATCTTCAATCCACTCTGACTTTGCGCGGTGGGGGCGGCGCAGCCCTGAAACATCCCAAAAACAAAAACAAGATTGTAGTCATATCCAATAACTGGGGCAGACAGGGCATCGTGGTGTGCGACCATAACGGCACTCTTGAAGATGCCTCGGACGATAAGGCGGATATGATATATCAGATCAAGACGCCGGACGGCCTTCTCTACCACAAGGAATACATCATGGCGGTCGCCGAGGATCCGGTCACCGGAAACGTATGGCTGTCGTTCGACGGCAAACTTATGTCGGTGGACCTTACCAAGCCGGTTAAGGACGGAATCATAGAAGGAACGGAGTTTAAGGCCGTATACGCGGACGGGAGCCGGGAGCCGGCGGTCATGTCTGATTTCGTATACAGCATTGCTTTTGACGAATATAACCGTATGTGGGTCGGCACGTGTAACAGTGGCGTGTACGGCATATCGGCGGACCGCAGGAAGGTGATGGCCCATTACGATATGACCAATTCGCCGATGCTGTCCAATCAGGTGGACGGACTGTGCTGGGATCCGGATGGCAACGAACTGATGATAGGCACGGACATGGGCCTGCATTCCGTCAAGCCCGATCTGGTTCAGGCCGGGGCCGCAGGAACCGGCACACCCATGGCATACCCCGTGAATGTGCTTCCCGAATACAGGGGCAACGTGAAATTCGTCAACCTTCCGGCGCAGACGGTGCTTAGCGTGACAGACGCAGGGGGCAGAAACATAAAGCAACTGCCCGCTGTTGACAACGGGCAGACTATATGGGATGTATGTGATTCCGACGGTCAGCCGGTGCCTCAGGGAGTATATGCAGTCAGGGATGTGACGAAACAGGTGCCGGATTTCCGCATCATAGTGTCTCGCTGACGCGCTCGATAGCCTCCACGCACATACGCCCGTTGTGATACGGACATTTCCAGAAGCCGGCATGGTCGTCGTCAAGATTGACCGTCTGCCGGCCTTCTTCGTTACGGCAGCTCCAGTACCATTCGCCCTGCTCGCGGTCTATCAGGTGGTTCTTGATATAGTCCCAGGTCTCCATGGCGCGTTCCATCTGGGCGTCCTCGCCGTGAAAGCGTGCCAGATATATCTGGCCCAGCACGGTCTCGGCCTGCACCCACCAGTGGCGGTCGTTGTCGTATGCGCCCGACTCGTGACGCTCGTAGAGCAACGCTCCGTCCACGGTGCGTCCCTCCAGGGCCGCGTGTGCTAAGTGATACGTCTTGTCCAGTGTTTCCTCGTACAGCGCCGGGTCGCCTATTACCTCGGCGGTCTCCAGCATCAGCCAGCTGCCTTCGATGTCGTGGCCATAGCTGATTATGCCGTCCTGACGCTGCCAGTCGTCGTTGAAGAACAGTCCCAGGTGGTGCGTTTCCGGGTCGAGGATGGTGTCGAGGAATATGCGCAGACAACGCTTGGTGGCGTCAAGCACCGCGGGGTCGCGCCATACACGCAGCAACGCCGTATAGCCCTCCATGATGTGCAGATGGGTGTTCATGGTCTTCGACGCGTTGGCGTCCTTCTCACTCAGACGCATGTCGGCGATGGGCGACCAGTCGCGTTGCGAAGCCTCGATATATCCACCTTTTTCGCGGTCCAGGCTATGGTTCTCGATGTCGTGGAACAGCCTCCCGGCCATCTCCAGCGATGCCTCGTCGCCGGTGGCGCGGTAATGCTCGGCCAGTCCGTAAATCACGAACGCTATGGCATAGTATTGCTTTTTCGTGTCGAGGGGTTCGCCTTCGGCAGTGACGCTCCAGTACACGCCGCCGTATTCCGGATCAATGAAATGCTGTGCGATATAGTCGCGGGCGCGGAGTGCGGCCTCGGCGTAACGTTCGTCCTTGGTCAGACGGTAGGCCGTAGAGAAGGTCCAGAGTATGCGGCCGTTCAGGATGGCGCCTTTCTCGGCGTCGGGATGCAGACGGTCGTGACCGTCGCGACGGCCGTAATAGCCGCCGCGAGGGTCAGTCATCTTGTCAATCCAATAATTCAGTATGTTGTTGTCGAGCGTGTCGCGCAGCTCGGCCACGAATTCCTGTTTTGTCATATTATTGTATGGAAATCAGATGGTGTTGGCGAAGTCCGTGGCCTCGTCCACTGCTGGAATATCCTTGGGAGCGGCTATGCCGCGCTGCAGTGCCAGCTGGCTTACGATGTCGTCCACGCGCTTGGTGGTGAGGGGATAGAAGTAGACTATCACCACGGCCAATGCAGCCACGATGGCGGGGATGAAGCTCATGAGCCACCACAGACATGAAATTGCCGAATCAGGCTGTGCGATGACGGCGTTGGCCTGGTCGGTGGAACGGACTATATATCCGAATCCGTCAAGCAGCCACATCACGGCCGCGCCGCCGATGGCACCGCCGAACTTCATGGCCATGGAGCTGGAGGAGAAGATCAGGCCGGTGGAGGCCGTCTTGAACTTCAGCTCGGCGTAGTCGCTGACGTCGGCGTACATGGACCATACCAGCGGCGACATGATGCCCGTCAGTGTCGAGATCAGAATCTGGAACAGCAGCATCAGCCAGTAGCCGGCGTTGCTGAGCGGCAGGAAGAAGAAGCCAACGCTCAGCACTATCAGCGTCATGTTCACGAGCATGAACGTTGTCTTCTTGCCCAGACGGTTGGCGATGGGCACGCACAGCGCCACGCCCACCATGTTGGCTATCTCGCCGATACTCAGGAACAGGCCTGCATAGAACAGGACGCTGAGTCCGAACAGCATGATGTTGGTGTCGGCGCCTATGACGTCGGCGAAGAAGTATGCCACCGAAGCGCCGCGGATGGTGTTGAACAGGTTGAAGCAGAGGGCCGCGCCTATCAGCAGCCACCACGGATTGTTATGTATCAGGCTCTTGAAGTCCTTGCCCACCGAAGCGGTGGAGACGGTCTTGATCTTCTCGCGGGTCAGGGCGAAGCAGCAGATGAACAGCACGAAGCAGCATATCGCAATCACTATCATGGCTCCCTGCCACGAGCTCTGCAGGCTGTAGCCGCGCTCGCTGAACAGGTCTACCAGCGGTTGCCACAGCGCCAGCGCGATGAACGAACCGCCGTAGGCGAAGAACATGCGGAAGGAGGAGAATACGGTTTTCTGTTTGGGATTATCCGTTATCACGCCCAGCATCGCGCCGTAAGGCACGTTGATGCCCGTGTACACGGTCATCATCAGGATGTATGTGACGTAAGCCCAGACCAGTTTGGCGGCATATCCCCAGTCGGGAGTGGTGAACAGCAGGATGCCGCAGATGGAGAACGGAGCCGCGATCCAGAGCAGATAGGGGCGGTACTTGCCCCAGCGCGTGTGGGTGCGGTCGGCAATGATGCCCATCATCGGGTCGGACACGGCGTCCCAGATGCGCGTGATCAGCACCAGGAAGGCGGCGTCCACCAGCGATAGTCCGAACACGTTGGAATAAAAGAAGGGAAGGTAGTAGCTGAACACCTTCCAGAACATCGACGACGCCATGTCGCCGAAACCGTATCCTATTTTCTCTTTCAATAGAGCCATGGTGGTTTTTTAAGATATGATTGGACGCACCCATGAAAATTCATGGATGCGTCCGGTGTGAATGATTTTATTTCAGGAAAGGAAGATTGCCGTCTATCAGACGGTTGATGGCCTCAACGGACTTGCCGGTGAACAGGCCGTCCTGCGGAGTGTTGAAGCAGTAGTCCACGAGCTGGTCGATCGTGGATGTGGCCACGTGCATGCGGGTGTCGGAGCTGGCGTAGTAGATGAACACCTTGCCGTCCTCGTCGGCGATCCAGCCGTTGGAGAACACCACGTTCATCACGTCGCCGATGTATTCCTCGCCCACCGGAGCCATGAAGTATCCGCCGGGGCTGGCTATCTTCTCCCAGGGCTTCTCCAGGCTGGTCATGTACATATAGAGCACGTAGCGGAGTCCGGAAGCGCAGGCGCGCACGCCGTGGGCCAGGTGCAGCCATCCCTTAGGTGTCTTGATGGGGTGGGGACCCTCGCCGTTCTTCACCTCCTTGATGGTGTGGTAATAGCGGGGGTCGATGATGGTTTCGGGACCGAGCACCGCGTTGGTCATGTCCTCGACGAGTCCCCAGCCGATGCCGCCGCCGCTGCCCGTGTCGATGAATCCGTCCTGCGGGCGGGTGTATAGGGCATACTTGCTGTCGACGAATTCGGGATGGAGCACTACGTTGCGCTGCTGGCTGGCGCACTTCAGGTCGGGCAGGCGTTCCCAGGTCACCAGGTCCTTGGTGCGGGCGATGCCGCAGGCTGCCGTGGCCGCGCTCAGGTCGCCGGGCTGCGCGTCGTCGTGACGCTCGGCGCAGAACAGACCGTAGATCCAGCCGTCCTCATGCTGCGTAAGGCGCATGTCGTAGATGTTGGTGGTGGGGTTGCCGTCGATGTCGGGCATGGTGATGGGACGCTCGCGGAACCGGAAATTGTCGATGCCGTTGGGGCTTTCGGCCACGGCGAAGAACGACTTGCGGTCCATACCTTCTACACGTACCACCAGCACGTATTTGCCGTCGATTTTCATCGCACCGGAGTTCAGCGTGGCGTTCACGCCGATGCGCTCCATGAAGTAGGGGTTGCGTTCGGGATCATAGTCGTATTTCCAGAACGGGGGCACCATGTCGGCTGTGATCACGGGATGAGCGTAGCGGGTGTAGATGCCGTTGCCCTCCAACGGAATGTTGGCACGGGTCACCAGTTCTTCGTATCGTGTCTCTATCAGTGCCTTGCGGCGTTCGAATGTTGTCATCAGATGAGAAATTATCGTATGTTATATGAGAAATTATCCTCGGTTATAGTTTTATTATCCGTGTTTGGTGAAAGCTTATCTGCGTACAGGCTTTGCGTTGGGAGCCTTCTTGACGCGAGCGCCGCTTTGGGCCTTGGCCTTTATGCCCATGGGCTTGCCGGCCATGATGATGAGGTCGTCCTCGGTAAATGCCTTGAAGTCGTCTGTTGCCGGATGGCCCTTGAAGGGAGTGTAGTAGTGCTTCTTGTTGTCCTCGGCGTTGCGCCATACCACCACGTATGCCACGGGGTTGGCGTTCAGCAGCGGAAGCAGCTGGCCGGTGTACCACTTGGGATCGGATATACCCTCCAGGCCCGTCTCGGTGAATGCCGGAATCTTGTTGTGTTTGCGTGCCAGAGAGGTCACAATGCCGAGCGATCTGCCGGCATCCTGACGATATGTGGCATCGCCGCCCTCGCCGGCAAACTGATACACGTCGGTGCCAAGGATGTCGACGTATTCGTCGCCTGGATAAGTCAGCATGTACTGTTCCTCGCTCCGGACGCGGTCCGGGCTGAACGCCCACACCACGTTGTTGACGTTCTCCTCGTCGAATATGCGGCGCATTTCGGTCCACAGGAACTTGTAGTCCTCGGGCGAGCTGTTCTCGCCGCCCCAGAAGAACCACGAACCCGTCTGCTCGTGCCACGGACGGAATATGACGCCGAACGGACGGCCGTTCTCGTCGGTCATCTGCTTCAGGTAACGGGCCACGAGGCGCACGGTCTCTTGATACCTGGCCAATTGTCCGGGATCGGTGCGCATCTTGTGCACGGCCTGCTTGTCCGACACGTCCCAGCTGTCGCCGCCGGTCACCTGGTTGCGCAGGTGCCAGCTGAAGGTGTTGACGCCCCCGCGGGCGTTCTGGGCGCGGGCCTCGCGCAGTATCAGGCTGAAAGGCACTCCGTCAAGGTTCACCGTGTCCTGAAGTTCCAGACCGCCCAGGTCCCACGACATGACGCCGGGGTAATATCCCGACACGTCCTTGACGTCGCTGCGGCCGGCGGTGCCCTGCGCGAATTTGACGCCGGTCCACTCGTGGCCGTAGGCCGTGTCGTCGTGATGGCCGAACGCCGTCTTGCGGGCCTTCACGAGACTGTTGAGTCTGGATTTCAGTTGGGCGGCAGGCGTCTGATTCCGGAAGCGAGGTTTTGTGTCGCAATCCTGTGCGTTCATTCCCAGCGAAGCCCCTGTTATGAGGGCCGTGGTCAGTATGCCTTTTATGAATTTAGAGTTCATGATTGAAAAGTGTGTTATCGTCAGTCTTTTTACGATTCGTTCATAACGAATGCAATCCCGAACGCTAAATTATAAAAAAAAGAAGCGCATTGCAACTCTTGTCATCGCTTTGATATTATTGCGCAACTAATTGCAAATAAAGTGTTAATTTATGACTTTGCTCTATGTGAAAATGCCTGGCGAAATGAGTCGTCGGGTATGAGTTCTGTCATTCTTACGGAGCGTTACAGGTGCTGCATGTCCACCAGGCGCTTGTAGTGGCCTCCGAGGGCTATCAGCTCGTCGTGGGTGCCGCTTTCCACAATCTCGCCGCGGTGCAGCACACAGATGCGGTCGGCGTTGACGATGGTGGAGAGCCGGTGGGCTATGACGATGGTGGTGCGTCCTTTCATCAGGGCTTCGAGGGCTTCCTGCACCAGTCGTTCGGATTCGGTGTCGAGGGCCGATGTGGCCTCGTCGAGAATCAGGACGGCGGGGTTCTTCAGGATGGCGCGCGCTATGGATATGCGCTGGCGCTGGCCTCCGGACAGGCGGCATCCGCGGTCGCCTATCATGGTCTGGTAGCCTTGCTCGGTCTCCATGATGAAGTCGTGGGCGTTGGCCACGCGGGCGGCTTCCTCCACCTGCTGCTGTGTGGCCGTGTCGCAGCCGAACGCGATGTTGTTGAATATGGTGTCGTTGAACAGTATGGCCTCCTGGTTCACGTTGCCCATCAGGCCGCGCAGGTCGTGCACGCGCAGGTCCTTGACGTCGATGCCGTCCACCTTGACGTGTCCGTGCTCCACATCCCACAGTCGCGGTATCAGGTCGACCAGCGTGGACTTGCCCGAACCGGATTCTCCTACAATCGCCACGGTCTGGCCGGCCTTGACGTCAAGGTTGACGTCCTTCAGCACGTCGCGCGAGTCGGGGTCGTCGGAATAGCGGAAGGTCACGTCCTCGAAGCGCACTCCCACGGGGGCGTTGCCGTTGGTGAGTTCGCGCGGCGATTCGGGATCCTGAATGGGATTCTGAGCGTCCAGGATCTTGTCGATGCGTTCCTTGGCTCCCATACCCTTGCGGATGGTGTACGACACCTTGCTCAGCTCCTTGGCCGGGTTGATGATGGAATAGAACATCACCATGTAATAGATGAACCCGGCGGCGTCTATGTCGGAATTGCCCGACAGGATCAGCGAGCCGCCGAACCATAGGATGATGGCCACGGCCGTGGTGCCCAGGAATTCGCTCATGGGGTGGGCCAGGGCGGTGCGGCGTCCCACGGCGTTGTTTATCTTATAGAACTGCTCGGTCTCCGAATCGAAATGACGCTCCATGAATCCCTCGGCGTTGAATGCCTTGATGACGCGGAGTCCGCCGATGGTCTCCTCGGCGCTGGACAGGATGTCGCCCCATTTCTGCTGTGCGGCCAGCGACTTGGCCTTCAGCTTCTTGCCCACGGCTCCCATCAGGGACCCCATTATTGGCAGCATTATGAACACAAAGACTGTGAGTTTCCAGCTGATGAACACCATCATCCCCAGACAGGCTATGATCATGACGGGATATTTCACCAGCGAGAACAGCGACGCCATCACGGAATTCTGCACCTCCTGCACGTCGCCCGACAGGCGCGCCATGATGTCGCCCTTGCGCTCGTTGGTGAAGAAGCCTACCGGCAGCGAAACGATCTTGTCGTACATCTGTCGCCTGATGTCGCGCACTACGCCGTTCTGCATCGGGATGGTGAAATATTCCGAGAAATAGGCCGTCAGTACTTTCAGCAGGGTCATCACCACCAGTATCAGGCCCAGACAGGCCAGTGTGGCCGACGGGCCGTAATTCGCTATCATTTCGGCGACGTAGTAGTAGAAGTTGTTGACCACCACGTCCTTGAACGATGCGGAACCGATTTCCATGTAGAAGTACTGGGTGGTGCTGATGCCGAACAGCATCTGCAGTATCGGGATGATGAACGCGAAGGAGAACAGTGTGAAGAAAGCCGTCAGCAGGTTGAACAGGATGCTGAGCAGTATGTTGGCCTTGTACGGGGTGGCGTATTTCTTTAGAAATAAAAAAAGTTCCTTCATGACTTGATGTCGGGTATTGTCCGGAAACGGGATGAAATGAAAAAACCTCCTCAGCCCCGAGCTGAAGAGGTTTGTAGGAGCCGCGAGTGGGACTCGAACCCACGACCTTTTCGTTACGAATGAAATGCTCTACCAACTGAGCTATTGCGGCAGATGGCCTTGTGTTACTGCATTATTGCGGTGGCATAGACCTGATGCGTCTGCAAAATTACAAATAATTTCCCAAATTGCAAAATTTCAGCGAAAATCAGCCTCTATTTCTTTTTAAATGATTGTCCGAGTAAGTATGAAGTAATCTTACACCAGCGACTGTGCTGATGCTTTTCAAGATATTTATATCCCAACCAGAGGACATATATATCGCATATCAAGGACAGGGAGGTGTGCACCCACCACGGCAGAGTCAGAAAATGTGACAATATTTGTTGAGTAGATACATTGATGTACCAGGAAATCAGAAAAATCATGAAATTGGCTCCACTCAGATGGTCAAGGAATTGCCATTCCCGCTGTTCCAATATTTTGGCTAATGATATACACATGATTATACCCGTTATCGCACATACAGGGATTGGAATCGGATTTCCGGATAGAATAAAGGTTATGACCCAAACAGACAGACTGCACCAAAAGAAGGTGGGTTTAAACTATCATATATACAATTATCTTATGAGTCGGGGTCGGGCTGAGCGGGCCGGAGGTCGGGGGTGTTGGGAGAGGTGGGAGTATTGGGAGGAGTGGGAGTATTGGGAGAGGTGGGAGTATTGGGAGGAGTGGCCATAGCAGGAGTGTTTTGGGGATTGTGCCTGTGGGCACTGTCTGAAATATTAACAATCCGGAGGCCGTCAAAGTTAGCGGGGTAACGATGCCCGGGCGCCAATGGTAACGATGCCCGGGCGCCAAAATGAAAAGGTGCGTCAGAAACGGATGTCTGACACACCTTTTTGAGACGTCTGATAAACTGCCTACTGTAAAGCCGAAAGTACTGCCGAGATTAAGGAAGTATGTTTCGTCTATAGTGTCTATAGCCGTTGGGAGGATCAGCGGTAGTCCTTCAGGATTTCGCGCAGTCGCTTGCGGGTGAAGAATATGCGGCTTTTGACGGTGCCCAAGGGCATCTTGAGGGCCGAGGCAATCTCCTCATACTTGTACCCTGCCACATACATCGAGAAAGGCTGACGGTAATCCGCGGGGAACCCTGCGAGAATCGTAGAGATTTCGTTGGCTGCGAATGCACCTTCCGGCGTTTCGTAGCCTGCATCCTGCGGCTGACTGAGATAGTAGAGGTCTTCGGTCGTGTCCACGATGGTGTTCTCGCGTGCGCTGCGACGATAATTGTTGATGAAGATGTTGCGCATGATGGTCAGCATCCAGCCTCGGAAGTTGGCGTTGTCGACATACTTCGATTCGTTGTCGAGGGCCTTGAAGCAGGTGTCCTGTACCAGATCATTCGCTTCTTCCCGGTTAGTGGTCAGTTTCAGCGCGAACGACATCAGGTCTCCTTGCATCCCAATTATGGAGGATTTGAAGGTGTTGCTTCTGTTCATTAAATTAGATTAAATTAAATTAGGTAGAGTGTTGGTTGTGGTTGTGTGTTTATAGTTTAATTAAGATTTTCTCTCTGCTACAAATGATATGTGTTCCTTTTCACGTGGCGAAGTTAAAGCAAATTTTGATTAAAACAAATTATTTTAATAAAATTTATAAATTAAATAAAAGAAGTACGATATAATGCACCAACCGCATTGCGGATACGGGGCCATGCCGTCCGGGGTTATTGCTGCGGGTCGGTATGCTGCACCCTGATCAGCTCAATCTTGGTGGTAGACATCTTCAGGACGGTGAACAGCAGGTGTCCCACGGTCACAGCCTCGCCTTCGGCGGGCAGGGCGCCTAAATTGAACATGATGCAGCCGGCCAGGGTGTGATAGTCCTCGCTCTCCTTGATGTCGAGTCCGAACATCTCGTTGGCCTGGCTCACCTCCACGCGTCCGGAAAATTCGTAGACGCCGGGTTCGGTCTCGCGGGCTTCGAGACGTTCCTTGTCGTGTTCGTCCTCGATTTCGCCGAATATCTCCTCCACAATGTCCTCAAGGGTGATGAGTCCGGCGGTGCCTCCGAATTCGTCCACCACGATGGCCATGGAACGTTTCTGGTTCATCATTCGGCGCATCATCTTGTTGGCCAGCATGGTCTCGGGCGTGAACAGCACGGGCTTGAGGCGGCGGCGCCAGTCGTTGTCGCCGTTGAACAGCTCGGACACATGCAGGTATCCCACCACGTCATCGATGTCGTCACGGTACACTATCACCTTGCTGTAGCCCGTGGAGATGAACACATCGAGCAGGTGCCGGCGTGTGGTGCCCTCCAGAGGCACTGATATTATCTCGTTGCGGGGTCTCATGCAGTCGCTGATCTGAGTGTCCTTGAAGTCGATGGCGTTGCGGAATATCTTCACCTCGTTCTCGATGGTCTCCTCGCCCTCGCGGTGCTCTATGGAATCCTGGATGTAATCGTCCAGCTGGTCCATGGTGAGGCGGCTGCTGTCGTCGGTCCGGTCCTTGATGCCGAACAGCTTCATCAGTCCGCGCGAGATGGCCGATACGAACCATGACAGCGGGTACAGCACCAGGTAGATGATGTACAGCGGCAGCGCCAGCAGACGGATGGTGAAGTTGGGATTGATGCGGAACGTGGTCTTGGGCAGGAACTCGCCCGTGATCAGGATGATGCCCGTGGAGAGGATGGTATTGGTGATGAGTTCCAGGGCCTCGTTGTCGAGCCACCGGTGCAGCCAGGGGTTGATGATGGCGGAAAACGAGATGCCGTAGATTACGAGCACCATGTTGTTGCCCACCAGCAGGGTGGAGATGAACATGTCCTCGTGGCGCGAGAACATGTGGATGATACGGTCTATGATGCCGCCGCGCGCCGCGTCTATCTCCATGCGGACCTTGCTGGACTGCACGAAGGCTATCTCCGTGCCCGAGAACAGCCCAGAGAACACGATGGCGATCAGCGTGATGACAATGGCGAGACTGAAAGGGAGATCCATAGTTTGTTTATCATTTTTTAGACGCGTCGGCCTGAACTTCGACGGCTTCGGGCTGACCGGACGATGCGGGCGTGGATACCGGCCCGGATTCGGTCGAAGCGCCGGACCGGAAGTCGGCGCGGTTCACCGGGAATATGCCCTGGGGCTGTATCACGCGGTAGGAGGTCAGGTCCTCGTTGCTTTCGAACCCAATCCCTTCCAGCACGTGCGTCTCGGTCTCGATGTGCATGAACGAGTCGCTGTATATCTTGTGCCGGCCCTGGTCCCAGAACAGCTGCTGCGACAGGAACAGGCCTTTGGGAGCCTTGGTCAGCTCCACGTTGCCGTCCAGACGCCACAGTTTCCGGTTCTTGAAATATTTGGCCGAGTCGGCCGCCACGGTGGCTATCACGTGGAAGTACGGGTCGTACTTCTGCAGGTACAGTCCCTTCGGGAAGTTCCAGTAGGGGGTGTCCACCTGGTCGTAGACCGTCCACAGCGGCGCGACGATCTTGTACTGTATGACGCCCGAATCCGATATGAGGGTCGCCACGTTGACGGTGGTCATGGTGGCCATCTTCTTCGGATTGAGCCGGGACGCTATGTCTATCTTGCGCTCCTCGCGGCACGAGGGGAATATGACGGAAGCGGCCGTGAACGCCAACAGCGCCCAGGCCGGGATTCTCATGTCTGTCAGATGCCGCTTCACTTGGAGTACGTTGCGAATTACTTGATCTTGCGCTTGAAGAACCACACCTCGTTGAAGTTGACTCCGAGGGTGACGTTGAAGTAGTTTTCGGAAATCAGGGTCTGCGGCGATGCCTGGCGGTGCTTCCACTCCAGGCCGAGGTTGATCATGGTCTTGCCCTCGGGGGTGGGGAATCCGAAACCGCATGTCACGCCGTATTCACGCAGCCTGTTGGAGTCTATCTTGAGGTAGTCGTCGCAGTAGTAGGCGCCGATGCGGTAGTTGATGCGCTCGCCGTAATTGCCTCGGAGTTTGGGCACGAATTCGGCGCCCACGGCATAACGCATGCGGTCGTTGAACTTCATGCCCTGGAACACCAGGTCGTTCTTGTCCATCAGCTCGCCGTTGGCATACATGGGGTCGTACTTGCAGTCGCTCCAGCCTTGCCACAGGTAGTCGAACTCCACCATCCAGCGCGATGCCTTCTCGTGGGTGTAGCTTAAGCCGGCTCCCACGGAGTTGGGTGTGTAGTAATGGTTGCGCAGGCCCATCTCCGAGATTGTGGTCAGGTCCACCTTGTTGTCCGAAGCCAGGGTCTGCTTGGTGACGCGTGCGGTGCCGAGCAGTGTCTTCTTGGGCTTGTATGTCACGCCCACCACGGCCTTGCTGAATTGCGAGGGGCGCAGCGTGTACTGCGCGCCGATGAGCAGGTCCCAGTCGCGCACGTTCATGGTGTGCTCGGTCTTGACCTGGTTCTGGCCGGTGGGGGTGGTGAAGAAGTCGTTGGTGATGGTGCCGAAGTCATAGCCTATGTTCACACCGAGCGACACTCCGAAATATTGTGCGGCCACGCCGAGGTACAGCTGGTTGATGCCGCCCGTACCCTGGTTGGCCAGTGTGCCGTGCTTGATCTCGTTGCCGAACGAATAGCCCACCGACGTGAGGGGCAGCATACCGATGGATCCGCCGAAATGCTTTCCCATTCGGAACTGTGCGGTCATATAGTCCACGCCGCCTCCGGTGGCGTATTCCTTGACGCTTCCTTCCTTGCTCCACATCATCGAGACATCGGCGCCCAGGTCGAACAGGAACGTCAGAGAGTCGGTGGCCGCGTATGCCGCCGGGTTCATCACGTTGACCTGCCGGCCGGAATTCATGGCCACGCCGACGGAACCCATCTGGCGCTGCATGGAGGTGGCGTTGTCGCGGAGCATGCCGTAGCCATACATGGAGTAGGGCGTGGTGGTGTTCTGGGCCATCGCGCCTGTCATGACCGTCACTGCGGCCATGGTTGCTATAAATCGTGCGGTTTTATTCATTTCTCTCTTAACGGTTCGCAGTAATTGAATATTTTGACAAGTCCGCGTGCCACCGCGTTATGACACACGGTGTGCGGCACATTCATTATGGTGAGTTGCCGGCTCAGCACGGGGGCGTCTCCGCCGGTGACGCACAGCCGAGCCTCGGGACAGAACTGCCTGAACTGACCGAGTGCCGACATGGTCTCGTAAGCCATGCCACGTATCACGCCCGAGCGGATGGCCTGTGCGGTGTCGCGGGCGAACAGTGGCGCGGTGCCTTCGGGCGACACCAGGGGGAGGCGGCGCGTGTGGCTGTGCAGGCTCTCGAAGCGCATGTTCATGCCCGGGGCTATGGAGCCGCCGGCGAATGTCATGCCGCGGGTCATGTCCAGTGTCAGCGCGGTGCCGGCGTCGGCTATCAGCCAGCACCGGTCCGGTTCGGCCA
>ENA-ORPD01000171-ORPD01000171.1-human-gut-metagenome-genome-assembly--contig:-NODE-171-length-65831-cov-7.258909_pt1 | contig 65831 bp, 63 predicted proteins | sample MGYA00242143_ERZ509076 | MGnify/ENA primary metagenome ERZ509076 (study PRJEB26280, sample SAMEA2338706) | human gut metagenome | biome: human gut; feature: human-associated habitat; material: faeces... | reverse complement strand
AAAGCTCACTGCCGCCGAGTTTCAGGCTGTTGACGGTAAGGCGCTGCTGATAGTCTACCGTACAAGTTGCCGTCTTATCCGCATTGCCCATTGCGCTGACAGTGAGAATGACCTGTTCGGAAAACGGCTTAACGCAGGCGAGTGTCGCCGTAAGCGAGCCCTCTTCCATGGGCGTGATCGTTACATAATCCGTAACAGTCTTGCCGGTCGCCCACGCAGAACTGCCGTTTGCCCATGCAACAGACCAATTTGCATTCTGCCTTGCGCTGGCAGGCTCGATGGTCGCCGTAATGGTATAGCTCGTTTCTGCAAGCGGCGAAACATCCGTTGCCGTGCGCTCTGCCGCCATAAGACGGATACCGTTTGCGGCAGAGGGCGTAACGCTCATGCCGCCGTCCTGTATCGTCGCCGTTTCATCCTGAACGGGCAGGGAATCTTCGCCTTTATCGAACCAGCCGGCAATAAGACCGGCGATGAGTACGCCCACGACGATAAACGCGATGAGGGTAAGCACCCACTTGACCGTATTCGACTTCTTGTGTTCATAAAGTTCGTTGTAACTCATAATAACCTCCATGAAAATTTAGATGTTTCGGGGAATATGAGGCTTGCAATTTTCCTTGCAAGCCCCAAACCCCGAAAGTGCTATGCCGCCGTTATTCCGCGAGCAGCATATTAAGAAGCGACCTGTCCGACGTGCGCGAGGGCTTTACCGTGCATTCGTAGACTTTGCCGTCATCGTCCACCGAACGGACGATATAGCGGTTTGCCTTGATGACCTTCTTGGTCTTTTCGTCCTCGATCTCGAACGGCTCGATGATGAGGTCGGCCCTGTCCGCGTCGCCAAATACGATGTCCAGCACGGTATAGCCGCCCATGTCGGTGTCCTTATTGGGAGGAGCGAGGTCGATCTTTACCTCTCTGCCGCGCACGACACCCTTGATGTAGTAGTGGTTGTACATTTTGCCGTTGTACTCAAAGGGTTCCTTCTGTACATAGAGCTGCTGTTCGTTGTTCTTCTTTTCTGCCATTTTTGAATGAGCCTCCTGTTAATTTCTGCCTCTGCGCTGGGAGATCTCCCGCGCTTCCTGTTTGGATTTGCCTTCCGCGAGCGCCTTCTTATACTTGTAGATGCCGCTGTGGTCGGTCTGGCACTGCAAGTATCCCGAACGGATACCCGCTTCGTAATCCGTGAGTTCTTTGCCTTCCTTGGGCCCGTGCTGATGGACTTTCGCCCTGCGTTCGTCCGCGTAGCTCTTGGCGCGCTTGGAAGGGATGTACCAGCGGCGAGAGTTGTACTTGCCGCCGTTGCCGGAAGAAGATTTCCCGGCGTTGCTGTTTCTGGGCATTTGTAAACCTCCAAAATTGATTGCCCGTCGTGCCGATAGCGCAGCGTATTCAGTTATAGTACCGGTCACGCGCTCTTTGAAACACTCCGTTTCCTGCGATTGCCTTACGGTGAGCGGCCGCTCTTACGCTTGCAAGCACCGCAGGGATTTATCGGCTTTTCCTCTCGCGTCCGAGTACACCGTAAGTATAGCGGTTTTGGCTGCCGAAAACCACATAGCCCGCCTATACCAAACCCCTGATATACCTCAAAGATTGACTAACTTTCCATAACAAAACCATAACTTTTCCCAAAGAGAAAGCCCCGAAGTTTCGGGGCTTTTACGGTCAGTCGATATATGTTCTTGCGTACATGGTAGAGGGCAGACGCTTTCCGTCGATGTGACGCCGGTGGCAGAAGAATATCTCATATTCTTTGTCGCGCTTTGGCGTCCGCTTATAAAAGGTGTCGTGGCTGAACACGACGTTATTCTCCTTGCAGTCGTACTGAATGCCGATGACCTGTTTGACGATATAGCCTTTCGTGCGGTACACGTTGGTCGCGTCTTTGATAAAATCCGGGATATTGTCTTTCATGATCTTCCTCCTTCAATCGGCGAGTTTTGACTGCAAGAATAAAAGCAGTTGTTTGTTGAGCATCTGGATATATACGGGCGTGTAATTGAGTTCTGCCGACAACGCCTCCTGCGTATATCCTTTCACGTACAGCATCATGTACATATCGTACAGGCGCGGCGGTGCAGTCTTAACGGCTTCGTTATACCGCCGTACTTTTTCCATGATGCTGCTGCCGATGACGATGTTCTTGCATTCGTCGAACATCGCTTTGCGGGAGTAGTAGTACCTGATCTCTTTCAGGTCGCTTCTGATTTTGTCTAATGGCACCATAAGGCAGCCTCCTAAAATGAGATAGAGCATAAGCCCTTCACCTAATAGCCACGGGAAAGCTGTTTTGAGGGGGTGTTACCGCAAAATTTTTCGCAAATTTTTTATCGCCGCGTGGTAATGCTCCTTGACGGTATCTTTATGGATACCGAGTTTTTCGCCAATCTCGCGAAATGACAAGCCTTCTTCTATGTAGAGGAACAGGACGGCGCGCTGCTTATCCGTGAGTTTTTGCAGAGCGGAGGAAAGCCGTGCTTTTTCTTCGTTCCGTTCGGCTTGCAGGGCGACGTCGGCGGACGGATCCGGTATATCCCAGCCGTGTTCGAGCGATTTATCCAGCGACTGATGCCGCCTCGTTTCCTTGCGCTCTATGAGCTTGTCCCGATGCTCCATTGCGGCATATTCCGCAGCAAACTCTTCCGTGACTTCAATTTCAACGTACTTTGCGCCGTTAAAATAGCGAATACGCGCCATAACTTTTCCCTCCGAAGACGATCTCTCGCCGCCGGAGCGTCAGAAAAGCGCATATCTATGAAATTGCCCGACGGCGGTTTGCCATCGGGCGGTCTTGTACTATAAAAAAACCCGACGGCGCGAACGGAACGCTGTCGGGGAATATGTGAAAAATAAAAAAGTCTGGCAAACACAGTTATCCTTTTACAGGTATCCCGTTCGTTTGCCAGGCTTATATCAGCTTAAAGCAGGTTGTAGCTCTCTGTCGGCTATTCAGTTTTTGTACTCATTGCCTTCATCATCGTCAGCACGGCTTCCTTTTGTGTCTTATCCAAGGGCTTCCAAAGAGCAAGCAGCTCGACTTCTTCGGCGGAGATATTCTCTATATCCATATCATAGAGAAGGGCTGCCAAATGCGTGCCGAGCGCATAACAGATACCATCCAGAACTTCCAGCTTCGGCATGGTGCCGCGCAGTTTCCACGAGTTGAGCGTAGAATGCGAGATGCCCGCTTTGGTACTCAAATCGTTTACGGACAATCCTTTTTCCATGCGCAATTTATCCACTCTTTCATAAAGCTCTCTTAAACTCAACATAGTATATCAACCTCTGTAAATAGTTTACAACAACCGAGGCTGATATATTTCCGCGTGCGTTGTCTATAATTTCAACAATAATAGCAATTAAAGGAAAGACCGCTGCGCGGGCTTTCCGGCAACGGTCTTTTGTGTTTCCTGTTCATTTGTATATCGTTCTGCGGGCACGGCCCGGACTTGGTTTGCAACCACCTGAACGCAGATGATTTTGCCGCAACGCTGACATTTGATATCCATATCCGAGCCGTTTTCGGCTTTACATAGTTTATGTCCGCATACAGGACAAGAAGCGTACATCTTCATTTACAATCTCCAACCTTCTGCGGTTTCACGAATGGTCATAAATTTCTTATATATCCCTTCATGGGCAATAAGTTCTTTATGAGTACCTCTTTCGGCAATACCGCCGTTCGCAACGACAAGAATTTGGTCCGCATTTTCAATCGTCGCAAGACGGTGCGCAATTGTAATAATTGTTTTACCGTGTGTAAGTTCTCCGATAGCCTGCTGAATTAAATGTTCGTTCTCGGGATCAATACTTGCTGTTGCCTCATCAAGGATGATAATGGGAGCATCCTTTAATATTGCTCTGGCAATAGAAATTCTCTGCTTCTCCCCGCCAGAAAGGGATGAACCTCCCTCTCCGATCACGGTATCAAATCCATTCGGCAAAGCCATTATAAAATCGTAGCAACAAGCCTTTTTAGCAGCATCGATAACTTCTTCATCGGTAGCGTCGCTTTTACCGAACCGGATATTATTGCGCACGGTATCGTTAAACAGATAGACGTTCTGAAATACCATACTAATATTTTTCAGCAAACTGTCGCAAGTAAATTCTTTTACGTTATGCCCGCCTATCGTAATGCTCCCGCCTTGAACATCGTAGAAGCGGGCAATCAGATTGCAGAGCGTTGTTTTGCCGCCGCCTGACGGTCCGACAATGGCAGTTGTTGTGTTTTCAGGGATGCACAGCGATACGTTTTCAAAAATCTTTCTGCTGTCATATCCAAATGTAACATTATTGAATTTAATCTCATAATTAGTGAGAGTTACGGGTTTCCCGTTTTCATCGATAGCGCCTGATTGTTCAATGTCGTCTAAATGGTTTAAGGCGGTATCGACAATGCTTAACACGTGAGCCGCATCATTGATATTCTCTACACCTGCAAAAATCGTAAAAGCAAACATACAAAGCATAAGCATATAAGGCAACGAAATCATATCAACAAGGCAAAGCAACGCAGAAACGGCGACGAGTCCGACCGATGCGATTTTTAACATCAATAAATGCATACAGTTCAAGGGGGTAAATCCTAATTCAATATTGATGTTTATATCTTTCAGATCCTTACAAGCTTTTTGAAAGTTAGCGATAGCGGCACCTTCTTTCCCAAATGATTTAACGATGGGAAGACCTCTTACGTATTCGATAGACGAATCTGCCATATCTTCGACAGCTTTGATGCGAACAGGGGCTGTTTTTGAACTTCTTCGAGAAATCAGCAAAAGAAAAAGGAAAGAAAGAACTACACCGCCAAGAGCAACCAAAGCAGCCTGCCATGAGATTACAAAGAGAGCAAGGATGATTGCAAGCATATTGACATATCCGTTTATGACGCGATCGACCATTTTCATACTTTGCAATTCAAGCGTGGAAAATTCATTTGTCATAGTAGCGACGATGTTGCCGATATTATTTTTCGAAAAATAGCCGAGAGAAACTCTTTTAAGCATATCTCCCATTGCAATGCGTTGCTTTGACGCAAGTTCACAACCAATGCTTTCTTGCAAGCGGTTGCGACCGTATGCAAGCAACCAACGGCAAATAATAAACCCGATAATGGCAAGCAGTGAGATCCATATATAATTTGTGTCAAATGTTGTGAGGCCTCGCGCATCATCAATCACCATACCGAGCATATACGCCGCAAGCATTGTAGGAAAAGCCGCAAACCACGTTTCAAAAAAGGAACATACGCAACCCCAAAAAATCCTCGCCTTGTAATCTTTGCACCAATGTAAAATTCTACCAACTGTTCTGAACATATTGCACCTCCTTACTGCGACACGGCCCAATTCTTTGCACCGATGTGCGCACTCCACATATCGCGATACAACGCACAGTGTTCCAAAAGTTCTGCCTGCGTTCCCGTAGCTTCCACGTTGCCTTCTTTCAAAACAACGATTTGATGGGCGTTTTGAATGGTGGAAAGTCTATGTGCTATAACAAGCAGAGTTTTACCTTTTGTAAGAGCCATAATAGATTGCTGTATTTTGTCTTCATTTTCAGGATCCGTAAAAGCAGTAGCTTCATCCAATATAACGATAGGTGCATTTTTCAGAATCGCACGAGCGATCGCTATACGTTGTTTTTCGCCTCCGGAAAGTTTCTTTCCGGCATCTCCGGCAGATGTATCATAGCCGTTTTCAAGCCGCAAAATAAATTCTTCGCAACACGCGGCTTTCGCAGCTGCATATACCTCAGCATCAGAAGCATTCGGATTTCCTAAACGGATATTTTCTTTGAGAGAACAATTAAATAAGAAATTATCCTGCGTTACAAAGCTTACAGTATCGGCAAGCTGTTTTAACGACAGTTCCTTTACATTATGGCCGCCGATTTTTATTTCACCCTCATTTACGTCCCAAAACCTTGCGATCAATTTAGCGACGGTCGATTTCCCACCGCCCGAAGGTCCGACGAGAGCAGTAAATCTACCTTCGGGAAGTTTCATATCTATCCCGTGCAAAACCTCATCTTTTCTGTCTCCGCTATAAGAAAAATGCACGTTATTAAAATCAATTTCAAAGTTCGCCAATTTAATCCGTTTGCCGCTGTCCGAAAGTTCGGGAAGCTCCAAATAGCTCTCAATGTTTTCGATATTGTATTGCACCGATTTAATCTCGTTAATAAAACCCTGTAATTTCAAAAGCGATGCTACGATCGATAAAGAAAGGATGAGACACATACAAAGATTTACGACCGAGAGCGATCCAGTTGCATATAAAGCAAGACCTACGGGCAATGTACCGAGCAACGTGGTGGGTAAGATCGCAAGGATCAAATTCATGGGAAGCCACGTCGAACGGTACCAATCCAGCGTATAGTCACGAAAAGATTTTACGGCTTTCGAGAATTTTTCATAAGAGCTTGTCGTCTGATTAAAAGCTTTTACGACCTCTATACCTTCCACATATTCAACAATAACGCTGTTGACATGGTTATTTGACGCCATATAGTCCGCATATTTTCTGTTAAACGCTTTCAATAAAAACAGAAACGGCACCACGGCAACGGGAAGAGTAACAAGCGCTGCCATAGCCATCCGCCAATCTATAATTGCCAATACCACATAAATAAGGAGTGGCAAGACAAGATTTCCGCTCGCTTCCGGGATTACATGAGCAAGCGGAGGTTCAACATCTTCTACGCGATCCACAAGGACATTTTTAAGTTCTCCGATGGTTTTTGTCTGAACTGTTCCAAGCGGGGCGTGCATCAATTTGTCCGCAATTTTATGCCGTATTTTTTCCAATATCGTGTATGCGCTAATATGGGAAAAAACCGTTGATATACCGAAAAACAATAATTTGCCTGCGAATCCGGCAAGGGAGATGCCTACCCATAACCAAATTTCCGATGCGGTTGCCGTGTCTTCAATAAATATAGCCAAAATTCTATATACGCCATAGAACGGAACAAAACCGCATAATACGCTGATTATAGAAAAAATGACCGAAAATATCATTTTCCAGCGGCACGGCTTAGCAAAGGACAAAAGAGTTTTTGTCCAGCTTCGTTTGTTTTTAGTTTTTTCCATTCAAAGCCTCCTGTAAAATAAAAAGTCGTTGAGTATTTCAACGACTCTATTATAACAGGATTTATTGTTCTCTTCCGCTCTGTTAAGACAGAAATGCTCCATTCAGACAAAAGATTTTCTGTATTCGAGCGGCGTTTTACCGATTATCTCCTTAAAGGCACCGATAAATTTGCTCGGATTATCATAACCAATTTGTATTCCGATATCGGCCACGCTGTCGCGTGTGGTTTTCAAAAGTGTTGCGGCATAATTCATCCTATATTCCCGCATAAATGAAAATATCGGCGCACCGTAAACTTCCTTAAAACAGCTTTTCATTTGCGTAAGGGATATATCGTATTCGTTTGCCAACCATTCAAGCGTGTAATGCTTATCGAGATTTTCTGTCATCAGCTTATAGATTGCCTTAACTTTTTCAACGTTGGTTCGATAGAAATATAAATGTTCTTTTCGCTCACCAGAAAAATCCAACACAGAAAGAAATAATAAAAGTTCTAAAACTTTTATCTTCTGATAGGCTTTTTTTATATCTGCCGGAAGATTATATAATTCCGAAAAGATATGCTCTATCGTCTGATTTTGACGAACTATACAGGGGATCCCTGGCTGCTTCTCGCAGAACTTTTTATAAATCTTTCGCAGATCGATTCCAAAAGTTTCGAGTTCGGAAGAAAGAGATTTGTCTGCTTTATCTATATCTATTGCAATCGTAATGCCGTGATAATGAGCAAGGGGCATTTCAAAATTACCATCGTGTTTTTTACGATTATCGATACGAAAATCCCCTGCCTCAAAGTAGTAATATAAATCGTCGCTGTGCTGTTCCAATCGACCTTCGCGGCAATGGTCTAAACATATGAGATTCGGCGTTTCGGGATGATAATATGAAACGCAATGCTTCATATGAAAGTCGTTATATAGAATTTCAACGCCATCGCAAAGCGTATAAGCGGTCATAAAACCTTCTCCCGCCTGCCCCTCGACACGGATGATCACACAATCTTGTCCGTTAGATACGGACATATTATCCAATTTACTTGCTTTTTCAAATTCTTCATTCATAGCTGTATTATAGCGTATTTACTTCTTTTTTGCAAATACGCAAGACCCTATCGCAACAGTTCATAATAAATTCATTATCGTGAGAAACAACAACAACGATATGTCCGGCCTTTGCAAGTTTTTTAATTACAGCAGACACTTCGCACATATGCCTGTAATCCAATCCGCTCGTCGGTTCGTCGAAAACCAAAATACGTTTTTCTGAAAGTATGGCGGTTACAATGGCAAGTCGTTGCTTTTGCCCGCCAGAAAGGGACATAGGGTGGCGCTCCTTCATATCGAGCAAATCAAAATCTGCGAGCAAGCGATTTATTTTTTCTTTCTTATCCTTGCCCGCTTGTTCGCATTCTCCATATACGCTATCGCTGAATAATTGATGGTTTACATCTTGCATAACACAAAAACTTTGTTTTCTACGCTTGCGTAGTTTAACAACTTGTCCGTCCAGATAGATTTTTCCTTTTTTTTCTTTCATCAGACCACACAGACAACGGATCAATGTTGTTTTCCCTGTACCGTTACAACCTGTTATTGCTAAAACCTCACCATAATCTATGCGAAAAGATAAATTTTCGATTATATAAGAATTGTGCTTATACCGACAAGCCAAATTTTCAACTTCCAATCCTTTGCCGATAATCGTTTTTTCTGCAAACGGTAGAGATAAAAACTCGGGTTTCAATGTACGTAAACCCATTTCAATCCGTTCGTCGTCCGAAAGGGCAAAAAAATCACGCCCACTATAAATCTTTATAATTTCGCCGTTTTTAATAAATACGGCACGGTCTATCAACCCTTCTAAAAAATACAGCCTATGTTCGGCAATGATTACGGTGTGTCCGGCTTCTTTCAATTTTCGTATCTGATCCTGCAATTTAATAATACCTTCCGTATCAAGGTTGGCGGTAGGCTCATCCAAAACAAGAATTTCCGTATCCATAGCAAGAACGCTACCGAAAGCAAGAATTTGTTTTTCACCGCCCGATAGCGAAAAAATACTTCGCCCCAACAGATTTTCTATTTTCAGCGAAGATACGGCTGCTTTTACGTTTTTCTCGATCAGCTCGGGAGCAACACCTTCGTTTTCAAGGCCAAAAGCGAGTTCGCTGTCTGTATCGAGATTAAAAAACTGGCTTTTCGGGTTTTGGAAAACAGAGCCTGTAGTTATTGCCAATTGATACAATTCAGTTTCTGCAACATTAACATTGTTTACCGTTACTTTACCCGATAACACGCATTTATCTGTAAAATGAGGAATCAACCCATTAACAAGTTTTGTAATCGTAGTTTTCCCGCATCCGCTTTCTCCGCAAAGCAAAATACACTCACCCTTATTTACGGTTAAATCGATATTATGTAATGCACCGTTTTCATTACTATAACCAAACGATACGTTTTCTATCTGAATCATTTTAACCTCACAAAATGAAAGCAGCAACGGTGAATCCCGCTATAATCAAAATACTGAGCATGTCAAGCAGCCCAAATTTTAAGTTTACCGTCGTCGTTTTTTTTACGGGATTATCGATGCCACGCGTTACAGCTGCGGCAGACAGTTCCTCGGCGGTGTTGCTTGCACAAATCATAAGAGGAACCATAACAGCTTCGACTTTTTGTAACCCGCGGACTTTTCTCAGTTTCATAGCGTCACGGATATGCCCGATTTCTTCACGAATGGCAGGGAAATAACGCAAAGTAACTGCTATTGTTATAATCAATTTATTTGGAAATCTTAATTTACGAAGTCCGACTATAAAATAGCGCAAAGATATGGTTGCAATTATAAGGCCGCCAACCATCAGACAGGGAAAAATTCTACGCGTAATAGACAGAAAAATAGTAAAAGCCACCGCAATAATTTTTGGAGAAATGGGCAGTAAATAACATTGAATTAGATAAACAGCCACATAAATAACTGCCCATTTTACCCCGGCTTTTATTTTGCCACATATAAAAAATAAAACCGCGAGATAGCCTATCAATCCGAATTCAACCCATAAAGAATTTTGAGAAAAGGAAATTACGTTTGCCAAAATAATCATTAACAAGCCGGATCGCGGATCTATGGCTAAATTCTTTCTGCGCTTTGCACGCATATCAAACTATCCCTGCCTTCTCAAAATGCTTTTTGAACATAAATTTTGTAATAATTGCCCCGATTAAAGCACAAACAATAGGAGCAACTATCATTACAACCAACATAGCTGGCGAAATCAACGAATCAAGCGTCGTTATATATTCAGACGGCATATTTTGATTTACAAGTTGTTCCATAAAACTTTCTTTCATAGCCCATGCGGGTAAAGGCGAGCCGATCATACCCAATGAATACAACATAAATGCGCCTGTGTTGCCCCAAAACTTGCCGTATTTTGTTAGCCAACGTACAAGTTCCGACAAAGCGCAGGCAATTATAAAGGTGCAAAGTATTATCCAAGTAAACATCCCTGTTACAAAATAAATAAGACCAACAACTACCCCCATTATAAAAACGGCGCCGGGCTTTTGCACTTTGGCACACATCAACATAAAGGGTATTCCGGAAAATAGCGCTATGAAAGCAGGCAACAATATCCAAATAACAGGATGCAGCCCGCTTATTAACATAAACAGCATATTGATTACAAAATAAATAGCTGTATAAACGCCGATAAAAATCAGATCTTTGCCCTTCAAAAGGTATTTGTTCTTTTTGGAAAGCTCTTGTGGTTTGTTATCTTCCATTGCAGTTTCTCCTTTGCTCGTTTTTAACAAGCAATGTGATTATAACATAATATAAATTTTTTCTCTGCTCCATTCAGTCAGAAATGCTCTAATCAGACAAAAAAATTCATATATATATTCCAAAAGGACAGTAAAGAACAAGGAGAGCGTTTCAACACCCTCTTTGTTCATGATTGTTATTCTGTTCTTTGAAATGCTCGCTTATCTGCAATTCAAGCGCCTCTAAAAAGCCGGATTCCTTGTCGGCAATGATAAGCCGATAATCGGGAACGCCGTTTATGAGGATCTTCGCATCAAAATCATTTTTGACTTCTATCTCCTGCATGGTACACCTCCGCGTTTTTCTTGGAGAGTACAACTTTTCACGGAAGATTGTAAGATAGTCCGCCTATACAATCACCATACCCCGCTCCGAAAGAAATTAAAATGACGATAACTGCACCCAAAATCTTCCCAAACTGCGGGGAGAGCGGGTAAATTCTTTCGATTTGCGGATGGTATCGGAAAAAGCCGTTGCCGTCAAGGGGAAAAATTGTCGCTGAAAACTTTAAGCCGATCCGCAAAAGCGGGTCGGCTGTTTTACCGTATAAACACGCAATAATTTTTCGGGCGTTGCCCCTTGCGCCCTTGACGGCGTTGTCTTTTCCCGATGGGTTCGGTTTGTCGAAAGAAAAAGTTCGACAGAAAAGTTTGCATCCGCTTTTGGTTTGTTTGGGAAGATTTATGCAAAAGCCACGGTCAGTTGGGAAACTGTATAGGCTGGCTTGCTAACATTCCCGTCTCGAAAAAGATAGTATGTGAACTACAAATCCGAACACGAGGTGAAGTTACAATGAAAGGTGCAGTGATCTATGCGCGTTATAGCAGTGAACGGCAAAACGAACAGTCCATCGAAGGACAGCTGCGTATCTGCAATCAATATGCAGAGGCGAACGGTTTGACGATTTTAGATACCTATATCGACAGAGCCATGACGGGAACGAACGACCATCGCCCCGCTTTTCAGCAGATGTTATCGGACAGCGAAAAGCCGGTGCCGTGGGATATCGTGCTCGTGTATGCCATTGACCGCTTCGGGCGTAATTCCATAGAGATCGCCGTCAATAAACAGCGTTTGAAGAAGAACCATAAGACGCTCATTTCCGCCACACAGCGAACATCGGAGAATATCGACGGCTCAAAGAACCTTGACGGCATCCTTCTGGAAAACGTCTATATCGGCCTTGCCGAATACTATTCGGCGGAGCTTTCGCAAAAAATAAAGCGCGGATTGCACGAAAACAGGAGCAAAGGGCTTTTCCCCGGCGGGCGTATTGCTTACGGCTATCGGGTGGAAAACAAAAGAGTGTTTATCGACGAAGAGCGCGCTAAAATCGTCTTATACGTCTTTCAGCAATATGCACAGGGCGTCATCGCAAAGGATATCATCGCCGACCTGACGGAAAAGGGCGTCACTTATCATGGTAAACCGTTTGCGCTTAACACACTGTACGGAATGCTGCGCCTGCGAAAATACATAGGCATCTGCAACTGCGCCGGTACGGATTACGATAATATCTATCCGCCCATTGTCCCGACGGCGTTGTTTGAAGAAGTCGGACGCATCCTCGAAAAGAATAAGATAGGCTCCAAAAGCCGCGAAGTCGAATTCCTGTTAAAAGGAAAACTGATATGCGGTTACTGCGGAAAGAGTTTGCAGGGCGACAGCGGCACTTCTAAAAACGGAACAGTCAAATACTATTATAAGTGCATGGGGCGTAAGAAAATGAACATCTGCGAAAAGGATATCATGCCGAAAGAAAAATTGGAGCAAGCGATCCTTGACGCGACGATGCAGGTATTCGGAACGCCGGACGGCATTTCTGCAATCGCAGACGAGATAATCAAGATACATGAAAAGCGGATGCACGACAGATCTATGCTGACCATTCTTACAAATGAGAGGGACGCCATTAAAAAGTCGCTTGCAAATATCCTGAAAGCAATCGAGCAAGGAATTCTGAACGCAACGACCAAAAGCCGTATGGACGAACTGGAAGCGCAGCTCTCCGAAGTGGAAGATAAAATCGTCGTGGAGCAATACAAAGCGCAAAATCAGTTAAAGAAGGAAGAAGTCGTCGAATATCTGACGCATACCATCAAGCAGCAACCGAAACTGCTGATAAAGAACCTGATACAGAAAATCGTGCTTTACGACGACCGCTTTGAGATCTATTACAACTATCTGAATCATATGCCGCCGGCAGAGGATGATCCCGATAAAACCATTCGGGAATTATCTTTAAGCGGGTGTTCGGACACGTTACCTTTGTGTCCACCACAACAGGGTATACGCACGCTTTTGACAGGTGTGCGTATTTCTTTTGTTTTGTTCCACCAAATCAAAATAATCCGAACAACATTTACCTGCTTGTAACAAGGGAACGGTTCGGATTTATTTTGTATATATTTGTTTTCGATTATCCTCCAACTGTTTTCTTTTCGAAAATCTTTTTTAGAATGATACTAGCAACTGCACATACAAGAACTGCAATCGCACAAATGATAAAGATATAATAAGCACCTCCCCAATTATAATTATCACTTGGAATAACGCCTCTATCTTTATAATCCCAATTCTGAATACAGAAAACAACAAATGCCAATATGTCAAAAACAATTACAGCAATAGGCTTTTTGAAAAAGGCGAATACCAACGCACCGATAGCGAAAACTGCAATCAACACTACCAACACGACATACAGAACACCCGTAGCAGAATCCCCAAATATATCTTCGCTCATCTTGCTATATACTTTTGCATACTTTGCCATAGAAATATTTATAAAGTCGTCTCCATTCATATCAAGTTCTTCTAAAGCGTAGTAATCGGAATATTGTTCAAGTCTTTCTGCGTATTCTTCCGTCGCTGAAGCATAAGGCATAAATATTGTCAAAAACATTACGAATGCAAGAACAATAGCAACAAGCATAGGAATTAACGATTTATTTTCTTTTAGCTTTTTTATGTAATTTTTGATTTGTTCCATTTTTATTATCCCCTTATGACAGTTTTTCAACGTCTTCTTTGTAATCATGGAAGATTTTTTCGGCACGTTCTATGTCATCACTAAAAAGTTCACTGCTTATATCAAAGTAGAAACTATAAATATCAGAACATGCATCGAACCAATTAGAATACACATCAGAACATGTATCAAGCCAATTAGAATATTCGTCTGAACAAACATCAATCCATTCTGAATAAGACGGAGCATTATCAGAGTCATCCAAAACACCGTTATAAAAAGTATCTAGCATATCATCCAAAATAGCTTCATAAATACCGTCATATATATCGTCAGCGGCATCTTCATATATGCAATCCAACAAATCATCAAATGCATCGTATTTATCGTCATTTGACATATCAAAATTCATTATTAAATCAGCATATTGAACGGTGTACTTTTGTAATCTAACACACGCTTTTAAAGCAGTGTCATTGATTTCACCGTAAAAATCTTCAACTTTATCGACATTATCTACATATTCATCATATGTCGTAATATCTGATTTCAAGGATTGCCATTTAGTGTTTAATTGATTAACGGTTTGCTCAATGTCCTTTGCTATCGCTTTTTCAAGTTCTTCAAACGAATCTGACGCAGGAATAATTGTGTTGTTTCCGTTACTACTCGAATTATTGTTGTTGCTATTAGAATTTGAATTGCCACCATTGTTGGTTTGAGTAGAATTGTTGTCTGTTGGTGTGTCATCATCACAACTTGCTAACGAAAAGCATAAAGAAAAACACATACACAGAGCGAGTAAATAGATAATAATTTTTTTCATAGTCCTAACCTCCAATGTTCTAAGAAATAATGAATTTTGAAAAAACATATAATAACCTATTCTGCGTAGAAAAAACATAGCAACTACACAAATAAATAGCGAATATGACTTTTTAATATTTTTTAGTTTTATAGCAATATGTCCTTGACTTAATTTATAGAATGTAATATACTTTAAAAAAATGCACATATAATAGGTTATTATATGTACAAAACGGTGGCTGAAAAAAGCCACCGTTCATTTTATAATATTTCCATAACAAAATTTCCTACTCGATTCATCATTTTCGTTTTGTGTTCAAGCATAGAGTGGGCGTACCGTTTCAATGTTACACTCGCGTTGGTGTGACCTAAAATCTCGGAGAGAGTTTTTATATCCATTCCACACTCTAACGCCCTTGTTGCAAAAGTATGACGGAGAGAATGAAAGCCCTTGTGTGCAATATTAAGATTTTTAAGTAGGGTTTCAAAAGTTCTTTGATAGGAACGTATTCCAATACCATATTCGGATTTTCCACCAATAATAAAAGCTCCGTTTGTGCGCTTTTTCTGTTCCTTTATACGTGCTATCAGTTGCTTTGGAATCGGAATTGTTCTTTGCGAACTTTCGGTTTTCGGTGTGTCTGTTACCTTTACGTAGTGACCGTTTTCCCAACTGTCGTGACAGGTTTTAGATACGAAGATTGTACCTTTTTGTAGGTCTATATCAGACCATTCCAACGCAAGTAATTCTCCGATACGGAGCCCTGTATATAGGCACAAAACAATTCCGAATAATTTGGGTTTGTTTTTCTCGATTATGCACGCTTCGATTTTCTTTTGTTCGTCCATTGAAAAGCACTCACCTCGTTTTTCTCTTACCTTAGGGCGAACAATTGCGGAGGAATATTCCTTGTCTATGATACCAAGCAAAACTGCACGCCGAAGTGATGATTTTATCACAGATAAAAATATGTTTACCGTATTTGCAGATAGACCTTTCTTTGTCAGTTCAACTGTAAAATGTTGCAGTAAGTTTGCCGTCAACTCGTTCATTTCATAATCTCCCAAAACCGTATTTATATGATTTTCTACGATACGGCAATATTTGTCATAAGTCCGTTCTTTTGTTGTCGGCTTGATACAATAATTAAGCCACTCTTTTAACCAATCTTTATATTTCAATAATAAACCTCCAAAATGATTATGTTTTGCCCCCTTCCTCAAAAAAGAGAGCGACATATTTTTCCTATTAACCTTTGCGATTTTTACTTAGAATCGACAAACTTCGTACCTGTTTTGCGTTTTCTTTAACGATTATCTTTATAGTTTCAAATGGATTTATCTTTCTTTGTTTTGAGTCATTGCACGAAACTTATTAATTTCCAATTCAAATATATTATCATTTATCATTTTACTTTTTTTATTAGCATAAAGCAAATTAAATCAATTTTAAGATTTATTTCATATAATTCATTATCTCTTAGTCAATTGGTTATTTCTGAAATTGTGAATCTAAGTTGTTTAGTTTAACATGTGCAAATAAAATAAATGCTTCATCTATCTTTATAATCTTTTCTATGAGAGAAAAACCTAGCCCCGACGTCAAAACAATTTATATTGCTTTATCGACAAAAAACTTGAAAGAGTACGCGAAAAAAAGTAGCCACCGAAGCAAAAACGTAATAAAATAAATAAATCGAAGGAACTGTTGCAATCACACTGCCGTATCAGACAAGCGGCTGACAAATTTACGGAGAAAAAATGCTTAGATTAGAAAACATAACAAAGGATTACAAGGTAGCCGATACCACCGTGGCGGCTTTGCGCGGCATCGACCTCGCATTCAGAAAAAACGAATTCGTATCCGTGCTGGGACCGTCGGGCTGCGGCAAAACCACGCTGCTCAACATAATCGGAGGTTTGGACAAATACACGTCGGGCGAAATGTTTATAAACGGAAAGAGCACCCGACATTTCAACGACGCCGATTGGGACGTATACCGCAACCACAGGATAGGCTTTGTGTTTCAAAGCTACAATTTAATCCCCCACCAAACGGTACTGGGCAACGTCGAACTGGCTTTAACCATAGCAGGCGTAGGCAAAGCCGAACGCACGAGACGTGCCAAGCGCGCGTTGGACAGGGTGGGTTTGGAAGGTCAGTACAACAAAAAGCCAAATCAGCTTTCGGGCGGACAATGCCAACGCGTGGCTATTGCCCGCGCGTTGGTCAACGAACCCGATATTTTGCTTGCCGACGAACCGACGGGCGCGCTTGACACGGCGACTTCCGTTCAAATCATGGAGTTAATCAAGGAAATCGCGCATGAAAAGCTTGTCCTCATGGTCACTCACAATCCCGAGCTCGCCGAAAAATACTCCACCCGTATCATAAAGCTTTTGGACGGCAAAACAACCGACGACACAAACCCCTATTCCCTGACGGAAGAAATGGAAGAGCCCAAGGCGGAAGAAACGTTGCCTGCAACGGCGGACGACGGACGCGAGCCTTCGGACAAAAAAGCCGAATCGACTCCACGCGCGGGCAAAAGAAAAGCCGACAAGCGCACCGGCAAAGAAAAAGCCAAAATGTCCTTCGGCACCGCGTTCAGGCTGTCTGCGCAAAATCTGTTTACAAAAAAAGGGCGCACGGTCATGACAAGCATTGCCGGAGCCATAGGCATAATAGGCGTGTCTCTGGTTCTCGCAATTTCATACGGAGTGCAGTCGTACATCCGCACAATGCAGAACGATATGCTTTCGGGCAATCCCATAACCATCGAGGAGACCACCTTCGACATGAGCGCGCTCATGTCCTCTATGACGCCGTCGGAAAAAAACGAACTGATTGTAGAAAACGGATTTGTCAACGTAAACTCTCTGATTGACACACTGGTAAAGCGCTCGGGCATGGCGGACAATCTGGTGATAACAAACAACATCACGCAGGACTACGTCGATTTCGTAAAGGCTCTCCCCCGCGAGGACGCTGCCGCCATTCATCTGGATTTCGGGCTTGACGCAGGCAACAACATTTACACCGATTTCAAAACCGAGCACGACGGGCAGGCGCAGAACATGTCTCTGACCGCGATTAGGACGATTTACACCGCCGTGCTCAAAGAAACGAAATTTGCTCAGTACGCCACATACGTAACCAATCTTACGCAAAATTTCAGGCAGGCTCCCTCCGACGACGCTTATTTGACGGAGCAATACGACCTGATTGAGGGCGGGCTTGCGCACGCCGCAGACGAAGTAATGATAGTGGTAAACAAAAACACCGAATTGACAGACCTGCTGCTGGCTCAGCTCGGATACTACTCGCAGGAGGAGTTTATGAATCTCGTTTACAAAGCTTCGGACGACCCTCTGTACGACGAGTCTCTCGACAAGGAACGCTTTTCTTATGACGAGCTTGTCGGGCGTTCCTTCGTGTGGTATCCCAACGATGAAATTTTCCTCGCGTCCGCCAATCCGTTTTCCCCTTTCACCTATCGTGCTTACGGCGAGGGACTTGAAAACGGCATAGAACTGACGGTTACGGGCATACTGCGCCCCAAGGAGGATATTTCATACGGCTGTATGTCTGCGGGCTTTTATTATACCGAAGCTTTGGCGCAGAACGCTTTGGCGCAGAACGAAAACTCCGCAATCGTCTCGTATCTCAACGAAAAAGGCGAAAAGAATTTTACAAGTCTTGTTTACAACGGCATCCCCACAGGCATAACCTTTGATTTTTCCTACACTTATCTGGGCGAAACACACGAAAATCAGACGGGGCTTGTGGGCACGCCCAACGCAATGTCGGCGCTCATGGGCAGCATGGGCGGCGGCGGAAGCGGAAACGCGCCCGACGAGTATTACACTCTTACGCTTCAACAGCTGGGCGGCGTCAAGCTCCCCTCATCTCTGTCCGTCTATCCGGTCAATTTCGAGCATAAGGACGCCGTCATCGCCTATCTCGACCGCTGGAACTCCGACGAGGATATCGTGGTAAACGGCAAACTCATAACCGCGGCGGAGCGCGACGACATAACCTACGCCGACAATCTTTCGCTTGTCATCTCTATGATAAACGATTTCATCGACGTGGTTACCTATGCGCTGATAGGCTTCACCGCGCTGTCTCTCGTGGTGTCCTGCGTGATGATAGGCATAATAACCTACGTTTCGGTTGTGGAGCGCACAAAGGAAATAGGCGTCATACGGTCGTTGGGCGGCAGAAAACGCGACGTTTCTTATCTGTTCAATGCGGAAACCTTTATTATCGGGCTTGCCTCCGGTCTAATCGGCATAGGCGTAACCTACGCTCTGTGTCTTGTCGTCAACCTGATAGTAAGCTCTGTCAGCGCAATAGCCGCCATAGCCGTTTTCCCTTGGTACGAAGCGGTGATAATGGTGTGCGTAAGCGTCGTTTTAACGCTGCTGTCGGGATTGTTCCCTTCAAGCGCGGCGGCTAAAAAGGATCCCGTTGTCGCGCTGCGCACAGAATAAAGGAAATAAAAATGAGCGACAGATTTATACGCTCGCGCGCGCTTTTCGGCGACGAAGCGTTTGAAAAACTCAAAAACAGCCGCGTGGCGGTTTTCGGTCTGGGCGGCGTGGGAGGCTACGCTCTCGAAGCTCTCGCCCGAAGCGGAATAGGCGCGCTGGACGTCATCGACCCCGACTATATAGACGAGTCCAACATAAACAGACAGCTTTTGGCACTGTCCTCTTCGGTAGGACAGAAAAAGACGCAAACGGCAGTCAAAAGACTCAAAGAAATCAATCCGGAGTTGATTGTCTCCGCGCACGAGCTGTTTTACTCCCCGGAGAACGCCGACGCAATAGACCTGAAACAATATGACGCCGTTGCCGACGCAATAGACTTTTTTCCCGGCAAGCTGGAGCTTGCTTTAAGAAGCCGCGACGCGGGCGTAAAACTTGTGAGCTGCATGGGAACAGGCAAGAAAACCGCTCCCTCCCTAATCAGGGTTTCGGACATATCCGAAACGTCCGTGTGCCCTTTGGCGCGAAAAATGCGCGCCGAGCTGAAAAAAAGAGGCGTAAACGAGCTAACGGTAATTTGGTCGCCCGAGCAGCCCGCGCCCGCGCGGGACTCCGTACAAAGCTCGGACGGAAAAAAATTCATACCGAGCGGAGCAGTCGTGCCGGCGGTTGCGGGACTGTATTTGGCGGACGCGATAATAAAATATTTGCTCAGCAGATAAAAGCAAAGCTTAACCCGTCTGTACCTGTTTCCTGTCTTTTTCCGCTCGAAAATCCGAGAAACAAAGTTTTTTATTCTTTACATTTTAAATAAAGCAAAAGTCGGGAATCCTCTCCCGACTTTTGCTTTTAAACTGTTGCTGTTTTTTGCTCGGCAAAATGAAAAACAAAAAATCACCGCCTCTCCTATCGAATCGGCATACAAATCCGCAATGCGATGCAAGTCCGCCGCGGCTTGTTTTCATGTTTTCAAATAAGCGCCTCGGGTGGCAAACCGAAACAAAAGCACATATCTTAAATTATAGATTATTTTTCGGAGGACGATATGTGCGGAATTTTCGGAGTAAGCGGCTCAACCCCCGCAGTTCCTTTAATCGCAGCCGGATTAAAAAAACTCGAATACAGAGGCTACGACAGCAGCGGGATTGCCGTAAACGGAGAAAAGGGAATCTGGCTTTGCAAGTCGGCGGGCAGTCTTTCCCGTCTTGAAAAAAAGCTCAATCAATCCGCGCCTCCGCTTTCTTCCGTAGGCATAGGACACACGCGCTGGGCAACCCACGGAAAGGCAACCGACCTCAACGCGCACCCTTTTCTGTCAGCCGACGGCATGTTTGCCGTTGCGCACAACGGCATAATAGAAAATTACACGGGCTTAAAAGCGTTTCTTTCCGAAAAAGGCTTTTCCTTAGTCTCGGACACCGACAGCGAGGTTGTCCCCATGCTGTTGGAATACTTTTACGACGGAGACGTGCTTAAAGCCATAAGACGCGCAGTTTCCGAGTTGGAAGGCGCTTTTTCCCTTGCAATAATAACCTCCCGTGCTCCCGACTGCGTTTTTGCGGCGCGAAAAGACTCCTCACTTGCAATAGGCTGCGGCAAAGGCTGTTCGTTTGTATCTTCGGACATTCCCGCCCTTTCGGGCTTTGCCGAGCAATGCTGCATCCCCGACGAAAACAGCGTCGCTGTGCTGCGCAAAGGAGAAATCAAGCTGTTCGACCGACAGGGCAACAGAACCGCACCGAGCTTCAAACCGACGGGAGAATGCGGCGGCGACGCGGAAAAAGGCGACTTCCCGTTTTTTATGCTAAAAGAAATATTCAGTCAGCCCCGCTGTCTGACCGACGCGGCGGCTCAGTTTACAGACGGAAAACGGCTGAAAAAAATTTTGTTTTCGGATGAGGAAGCAAACGCCTTTAACCGCGTCAAGCTAATCGGCTGCGGCTCGGCATACCACGCGGGAGTCGCGGGAAAAAATTTCATCGAACGGCTGGCGGGTATTCCCGCCGAAGCCGAGCTTGCGGGAGAGTTCCGCTATCGGGACGTACTTTGCGACGAAAAAACTCTCGCCCTGTTTATAAGTCAGAGCGGGGAAACCGCGGACACCCTGTTTGCGCTGCGGCACGCCAAAGCAAAGGGAGCGGCGACTCTCGCCGTCGTAAACACCCCTTTGAGCAGCATTGCGAGAGAAGCCGACAAGACGGTGCACACACGCGCGGGCACGGAAATTGCCGTTGCCACTACAAAGGGCTACACAACGCAGGTGCTGTGTTTGTTTGCCGTCGCGCTTTTGCTGGGCAAGGCTCGCGGAACGCTGCCCGCTTGCGAGGAGCATTACGTAAACGCCATGCTGAACGTCCCCCGCGCCGTGCGGGAAACGCTTAAACTTGACGACAGTCTAAAAGCCGCGGCAAAATCCATTTGCAGAGCGCAGTCCGTGTTTTTTATCGGTCGCGGACAGGACTACGCCGCTGCTATGGAGGGAGCCTTGAAGCTGAAAGAAATTTCCTACATAAACGCCAACGCCTACGCTGCGGGAGAATTGAAGCACGGCACGATTTCTCTGATTGAGTCGGGCACTCCCGTCGTCGCGCTGGCTACCGACGGCGCGCTGTTCTCAAAAACCATGTCCAACGTCGAGGAGGTAAAAGCGCGGGGCGCCGAAACGCTGCTGTTCACCGTCTCCGACGCCATGTCGGACGATGCTTCGCCCGACCGCGCCGTTGTGCTGCCGCACTGCGGGGAGCTTGACATCATCCCCGTTTCCTGCGCCTTGCAGCTGTTGGCTTACCACGCCGCAAACGAGCTTGGACGAAACGTAGACAAGCCGAGAAATCTCGCCAAATCCGTGACCGTAGAGTAAACAAAAAAACAACAATGCCGACGGCAGTTTGCCGTCGGCAATGTTGTTTTCAGGCGCGTTTTTTGATTTTTTCTCCCTTGGCGACCTGCTTTATCGTTCCCCCTCCCTTTGACGGCTTTTCCGATTTGAGAAGCACGCTGCGCCTGAGCGCGTCCACAAGGTTCATTGTCTTTTGCGGCTTGGAGCCTCCCAAAGACTTGATTTCCTTGCCCTTGACCTTGCCGTCGATAGCTTTTAACAGTCTCTCGTTGTATTCGTCCTTAAACTCGGTCGGCTCGAATTTGCCGCTCATGGAGTTTATTACCGTGCGCGCGAGAGACAGCTCCTTTTCTCCGCTTTCGCTATTGAGCTTTACGGGATTTTTTTGTACTTCCTCGTCAAAATACATCGTGTTGAGCAACAACGTCCCGTCCTTTGTCCTGAGCGCCGCAAGCGTCTCCTTGTTCCCGAGCACGCAGCGCGCTATTCCCGCTTTTTTCTCCTTTTCCATAGCCGCGACAAGCACGGCGTAAGCCTTGTCCGCCCCCTCCGGCGCAACGTAATAAGGCTTGTCGAAATAAATCGGGTCTATTTCTTCCAAACCGACAAACTTTTCTATGGTTATCGTCTTGTCCTTGGGAGTTTTCAGCTTTTCAAAATCTTCGTCGGAAAAAACGACGAATTTTCCCTTTTCGTATTCGTATGCTTTGACAATATCCTTTTGCTCTACGGTTCTGCCGTCGCACTCGTCGCAGGTTTTGAGATATCTTACCTTCGACATGGTCTTTTTGTCCAACAGTCTGAAATCCACTCCGTTTGACCTGACCGCAACGTGCAGCGAAACGGGAATATAAACGAGCCCGAAGGATATGCTTGCCTTGACCGCCATAAATAGAAACCTCTTTGCATTCGATTATTGCCAAAGTTTGCTCCGATTAAACAAACTAAGGCGATAACTTTATTTCACATACAATTCGCCGTTAATATTTTTAATTCAATTTTTTATCATTTTTCTTCACAATTTGTTTGACATTTAAAATTTTTTGTGCTAATATTAAACAAGAAAAATTAAGTATTATCTCTCCCGATTTTCAAATTGTTTTTTCATGCCTGTTTTCAATTTTAATTGAAAACAACCTCCTGACGGTGGCGCACCCTTAAAAAAGGGTGCGTTTCCTCTGTACGGGCGCTGCTGCAAAAATCTTAAAGACGGCATAGCTGCGGTTTTGCAGGATGCAACTTACGTTTATATCCGCTTAAATGTATTGACGCCTGAAAAATATTTGTATTTCCCCGAAAAAATGCTATAATTAAAAGCAAGGTTCAAGGTGTCTTAATTATGGATAAAAATTTAATTGCTATCGTAGGCATGTGCGGAGCGGGCAAGTCGGAGCTGACCGATTTATTCGTCAAAGCAGGCTTTTTCCGTATTCATTTCGGCGATTTGACCATGGACGAATTAAACCGTCAAGGACTCGCGGTAAACGAGAAAAACGAAAAACATATTCGGGAAGATATACGCGCCCGTTTGGGTAAATCCGCTTACGCTCAATTGGCGTCAGTAAAAATAGACGAGAGCGAAGATAAAAACATAGTTTTGGACGGATTATATTCCTGGTCGGAATATACTTTTTTGAAAAACAAATATCCCGAAATCGTCCTGCTTGCAATAATTACAAACAACTCTATACGAAAACAGCGCCTTTCAGTCAGAAAAATCCGACCGCTGACGGCTCAAGAAGTAGATAGCCGCGACGTCGCCGAAATAGAAAATCTCGACAAAGGCGGTCCGATCGCAATTGCCGATTATTATATTTTAAACAATTCCGACAAAAACAGTCTTACAAAAAGCTTTGGGGAGTTTTTGGAATGGCTCAATCAAGACAACCTAAAAAAATAATAATGTGGGCGTTAACCTACGATTGCAATGCCTCTTGCGAGTATTGCTACTTAAAAGATTACGTAAAGCCTCACAAAGAATTGAATAAAACCGATTGCTTTAAAATCGCAGAAAAAATAGTTGAAAACGAAAATTGGAGACCTCAGGCAATTTGGTTGACAGGCGGCGAACCGACAATTTTATCTTTTCTCCCTGAATTGGTAAGATATTTTCAGCAAAACGGCATACAATGCGTCATAAATACAAACGGAATTATTGACGACGTTAAACTCGACAGCCTTTTGAATTCAGAGCCCAAAGGACTGGTTGTTTCCATTGACGCCGTCTCTCATAAAACGGAAAGTTTGAAACGCTCTTATTCATATGATGATTTGAAAGCTAAAATCGCAAAAATTGCAAGCAATAAAAAAAATTACACTATTTTAGGCGCCGCGACGGTCATTTCAAAATACAATATAGGCGGATTGTATGAATACGCAAAGGAAATGCAAGAAATAGGCGTGGACTACATATCTTTAAATCCCATGCACGGCGAAGAAAATGACGACCTTAATGCCACTGCCGACTGTCTTAAAAAACAACTGACAGATATAAAGCGTTTTCTGAGAATCAAACTTCCGGACAATTTATACTTGGAAATGATTTCAAATCTATACGGCGTGACAAATGACAATGATTTTGAAGTACTGTGTCCTGCTCTTGAAGATTACTTTTTTATCTCGCCTTGGGGATATATTTATCCTTGCAGCAATGAAGGATGGCAAAAATTCGACAGTTTAAAATTCAATCTTTTAAATTCAAAAGATTGGTATCTCGATATTCAAAACATAACAAGCACCGTCGGTTGGAAACGAAGTACAAAATCAAATTGTTTCGGCGACAGATGCGTGGGATGCTTCAAGCTATATTATGACACTGTTTTTACCGGAGACGATTTTTGATGAGCAAGAAAACAGATAAATTTCGCAAAGCGCTGAACCAAAACAAATATTTGATAAATTTGATTATAATTTTGTTAGGAATTATTCTGAGCATTCTCGGCATTGTGATTCCCAATGAAACGGCCGTTCAAATTCTTTTAAATATCGGATTGGCATTCGTCAGTTCAGGCATAATAAGCTTGCTAACAATTCTCGTCATCGACTCCAAAGACAATGATGAAACCAAGGAGCTCGCCGTTTGGGGATTGGAACAAATATATACAACGCGTTCGGAGATGAATTCTCACACCGCACTCGTATTCCCCGCCATGAAAAAAGAATACTGTCAAATTGCTTTCGGAGTTAAATCCTTACGAGACGCTTACGACGGATTGTTTATGGATAAAGTGAAGCGCGGATTAAAAGTCAAGTTTATAACAGTTCATCCCAATTCCATTTTTTTGGAGGAAAGAGAAAAAATCGAAAACAAACAAGCAGGAGAAATAAGAAAAACTATCATAGATTTAATTCAATGGATTGAAAAGCTGAAAAGCAACACAAAAAGGCCTGATAACATTCAAATAAAATTTTACGACTCTTTGCCGTTGGATTTCTATTGTAAAATCGATGACAATCTTTACGTCGGTCCCTATTTATACGGTAAAGAAAGTCAGCAAACCATATCTTATCGTTTCTCCCCAAACGGCAAAGGATTCAAATATTACTCAAATTACTTTGAAACACTTTGGAACAGCCCTATGATGAAGGAGCTTAATGAGGTAAAAAAAGAAATCGGGTATAATAACTGACTGCGTTATTACACGACGATTTGAGTAAAGGCACAGATAAGAAAATTTTGCCGCTGAATTATTAAAATCGGTATGAGCCAAAACACTTGTCAGATTTTTTTTCTGTATTCTTCTCTTGCGGGCACGCCGTTGACCACGTTGTCGGGATAGCCGTCGTAAAAAGCGCCGACGTTGACGGCAGCGTCGTAAACCACGTCCTGCCGCGTCTCTGCCGCCGCCCATGCGACGTGGGGCGTAATCAAACAGTTTTTGGCGCAAAGCAGCACATTGCTTTCCTTTATCGGCTCCTCCGCCACGACGTCGAGCAAAGCGGCGGCAAGGCGTCCCGAATCGAGCGCTTCGGCAAGCGCGGTTTCGTCCACAAGTCCGCCGCGCGCGGTATTTATCAGCACGGCGCGCGGTTTCATAAGCGACAGCGTGCGTTTATTTACTATTTGACGTGTTTCTTCGTTCAACGGGCAGTGCAGACTGAGAAAATCGCTGCGCTTGAACAGCGTGTCCAAATCGGCATACCTGAAATCCCTGCCGAGATTTTTTTTGCGCGTTGCGCTGTGGTACAACACCTTCATGCCCAAAGCGGCGGCGACGTTTCCTACGCTGCTGCCTATGCTGCCGAAGCCGAGTATGCCGAAGGTCTTGCCCGCCAGATTTTCTATCGGATAGGCAAAAATTGCTCTGCCTCCCTCTCTCGTCCAGCCGCCGTTTGCGACAAAGCTTTCGAAACGGGAAATATTGCGCACATATTCAAGCAGCATGGCGAAAACGTGCTGCGTCACGCTCTGGGCGGAATAGCGCGGCACGTTGCACACGGTTATTCCCCGCCTTTTTGCGGCTTCGATATCCACATTGTCATAGCCCGTTGCAAACAGGCAGATAAGTTCGAGTCGGGGACACGCGGAAATGAGCTTTTCGTCCACCCTTGTCTTGTTTACGAGAAGCACCTCGGCCTCGCGGCAGGCTTCCGTCAATTCGTCGCCGTTTAAAACATCGTAAATTTTTACGTCCCCCAGACTCTCGAATGTGCCGAAATCGACGTCGCCGTTGCTTACCGTGCATGCGTCAAGAATAACGATTTTTTTGTTCAACAATTTTTTAGTCATAAATTTTCCGCTCCCGTTCTCCCCCGCCGTTTTTTTCGGTTTTTCAAGTAAAAACCTCTCATATCGACCTTGCGGTCAAATTAACAAATTTTCGCAGAAAACTCCGTCAAAACCGTGCCCGGAGCACAAAAGACAGCTTTGCCGAAAAAGAAACCGCCTCAGCCCGCAGCCGCGTCTAAAACTATTGTTTTCGTATTGCCTGATTATTATATCAAAAAATTTTTAAAAACACAAATCTTTGAACAGTGCAACAAGCACTATTTTTTGTTTTGCGCGTAAGCCTCGCCGTTGAGTCTCAACCCGCTTTTTGTCCGAGGAGGCTTTCCGAGAAAAGAATAAAAACCGCATTCCAGCTCGGAGTTGTACAGCTTTCTCACTCTGTCCGCCCTGCGCCCGAACCACTCCTCGAATCTGTCGCAGGCGGTCAGCACAAAAAGGCTCCATTCGTCAAGCCGTCCGAACATGTTTCCGAAATCGCGATAGAGATTTTTTAGCTCTTTCCTGTCGCACAGTCTTTCGCCGTAAGGCGGATTGGTGACCGCTACGCCGTGCGCAAACCGCGAAGAAAAGTTGCGCATATCGCCGACCTGAAAATGCACCGCCCCTTCAAGCCCCGCCGCTTTAAGATGAAAACGCGCCAAAGAAACGGCGTCTGGCGAAACGTCGAAGCCGCAAATACGCAGCTTCAAATCGCGCTTCTCTTTCTGTCGGGCTTCCTCCTTCGCCCTTTCGAGCGCGGCCGCGCCGTCGGCGTTGGAAAAAGACGAAAACGCGAAATCGCGCAAAAGACCGGGCGCGCGCGACAGTCCGATTGCCGCGGCTTCGATACAAATCGTGCCGCTGCCGCAAAACATATCGCAAAACGCCCTGTCCGACCTCCACACCGACAGCAATACCATTGCGGCGGCAAGAGTTTCCTTCAAAGGCGCGGCTCCCACCAGACTTCGCCAGCCGCGCTTGTGCAGAGCCGTGCCCGTCGTATCAATCAGCAGCAGACAGGTGTCCGCGTATATGCTCGCAAGGATTCTGTATTCCGCTCCCGTTTCAGGCAGGACGGCGTTCTTATTCCCTCCGCACAAGGAGACGGCGATTGCTTTTTTCGTTACCGACTGCACGGCGCTTACACCGAACAAAGCGCTTTTCACCGACCTCGCGTCCACCGTTATCCGTGCGTCCCGCGGCAGAATTTTTGTCCAATCGACGGCGCGGGTTTTTTCGAAAAGCTCGTCGAAGGTGCGGCACGCGAATCTAGCCGCCTCGACGTATATTTTGTTCGCCGTTCTGAGAAACACATTTGCACGGGCGACGTCGTCCAAACCGCCGTCAAAAAAAATTTTTCCGTTTTCGGCGGGAGAGGGCGCAAATCCAAGCTCGGTAAGCTCGCGTTTGAGCACCGCCTCCACACCGCTTGCGGCGGTAGCGCACAGTCTCATGTCGCCGTCAAAAATACTCATGCCGTTATTTTACCACAAAGCCGACGGAAAACGAATTTTTTAAAAAGAAAAATTTACATTTTTTTGATAAATATTTTTGAAAAGCTCCCGCCTGCGCCAAGAAAAAAAGCCGCCCCGCGGGGCGGCTTGAATAAACTTTCAGATATTGCCGACATATTCCATCAGGCGCAGCACCATTACGGAATAGCCGTATTCGTTGTCGTACCAGGCAACCAACTTTACAAAGTTGGGATTTAGCATAATTCCCGCTTTGGCGTCGAACACGCCGCCGCAGGTGTTTCCGATAAAATCGCTTGACACCAAGGGAAGGTCGGTAAAGCCGAGAATCCCCTTCATCTCGTTTTCGCTTGCGCGTCTGACCGCAGCGACGATTTCGTCGTAGGAGGCGGATTTTTCAAGCCGTACCGTAAGGTCTACCACAGACACGTCCAACGTAGGCACTCTCAAAGACATTCCCGTGAGCTTGCCGTTCAGTTGGGGAATAACCTTGCCCACCGCCTTGGCGGCTCCCGTCGAGCTTGGAATAATATTCCCCGACGCGGCGCGTCCGCCCCTCCAATCCTTGCGGCTTGTGCCGTCGACCGTGCGCTGTGTGGCTGTCGTAGAGTGCACCGTGGTCATAAGCCCCTCCACAATGCCGAAATTGTCGTTGATTACCTTTGCCAAAGGCGCGAGACAGTTGGTCGTGCAGCTTGCGTTGCTGATGATTTTGGTTTCGGGCTTGCAATCGAGGTGGTTTACTCCCACTATGTGCATGGGAGCGTCCGCGCTGGGCGCAGTTATGACAACCTTTTTCGCGCCGCCCGCCAGGTGTCCGCCCGCCTTTTCCATAGTGGTGAACTTTCCTGTCGCTTCGGCGACCACATCGACTTTTTCCTCCCCCCATTTTATCGCGGAAGGCTCCGATTCGTTGAAAACGCGGATTCTTTTACCGTTGACGACAAGATATCCGTTGTCGACGTATACATCGGCGTCAAACTTCCCGTGAACGGTGTCGTATTTTAGCATATAAACCATATAGTCCACGTTGGATGAGTGGTCGTTGACGGCAACTACCTCCACATTGGGGAAATCAAGCGAAGCGCGCAGTATCAGACGACCGATTCTGCCGAAACCGTTGATGCCGATTCTCACTTTTTTCATCTCGGAAAAACCTCCTGTAAGCCCTTGTAAAAGGATTTACAATAAATATTTTTTATGCTATATTTATTATAAGTCAAATAAAATTATTTGACAACTAAATACGGGGGTCAAATTCAAAATGCCACTGACAACAAGCAAGGAAATGTTTGCCAAAGCATACGACGGCGGATATGCCGTCGGAGCGTTCAACGTAAACAATATGGAAACCATTCAGGGCATCGTGGAGGCGGGCGTCGAGTGCCGCTCGCCCCTCATACTTCAAGTGAGCAACGGCGCGCGGAAGTATGCGAAAATGGTTTATCTCAAAAAGCTCGTCGAGGCTGCCGTCGAAGACAGCGGGCTGCCTATATGCCTGCACCTCGACCACGGCGACAGCTTTGAGCTTTGCAAGCAATGCGTGGACGACGGCTTTACGTCCGTCATGATAGACGCGAGCAAGCTGCCCTTTGACCAAAACATAGAGCTGTCCAAAAAGGTTGCGGAATACGCACACGCGCGCGGCGTGGTCGTAGAAGCCGAGCTTGGCACGCTTGCCGGCGTGGAGGAACACGTTTCCAACAAATACGGCTGCTTCACAAACCCCGACGAGGTTGAGGAATTTGTCTCGAAAACGGGAGTGGACAGTCTTGCAATCGCAATCGGCACCTCTCACGGCGCGTTCAAATTCAAGGGGGAAGCAAAGCTCCGTTTCGATATTCTTGAAGAAATCGCAGGACGGCTGCCCAAATTTCCCATTGTTCTGCACGGAGCGTCCTCTGTGCCTCAGCAGTTTGTCCGCATAATCAACGAAAACGGCGGCAATATGTCGGGAGCGCAGGGCGTACCCGAGGAGATGCTCAGAAAAGCCGCCATGTCCGCCGTATGCAAAATCAACATAGACAGCGACATAAGATTGGCGTGCACCGCAACGATAAGAAAGTATCTCAACGACAATCCCGCCCATTTCGACCCCAGACAATACCTCTCCCCCGCCCGCGAGGCGATAAAGCAAATGGTAAAGCACAAAATCCTGAACGTGCTCGGAAGCAACGACAAAATTTAGTTTTTTCATCACCGACGGACGCATAAAAGCGTCCGTCTTTTTAGTCTGTCGCGTTATGTAAAAAAATATCGTTTTTTTCAAAAAACTTTATTCAAAACGATTGACAAACAGCGCTTTTAATATATAATAAATCGGGTGGTTTAGTAAAAACTTACAAAAAGTTAATTTTTACTAAACTTTTTGCTTTTTATTTACACAAAACGGAGGAGTCAATGGAAATCGGTTCTAAAATCAGGGAATTGAGACTCAAAGCCGACCTGACGCAGGAAGAGCTCGGCGACCGTTGCGAGCTGACAAAGGGATATATCTCGCAGCTTGAAAACGACGTCACCAGCCCTTCCATAGCCACTCTCGAGGACATAGTGGCGGCGCTCGGCACGACGCTTGTCGAGCTGTTTTCCGAAAGCCAGCCCGAACAAAGCCCCGTTTACCGGGCAGACGACTATTTCGTAAAGGAGAACGACGGTTACGTCACGCATTGGCTCATACACAACGGCGTAATCAACGAGATGGAGCCTATTCTCGTCGAAATAAAAGCGGGCTGCTCCACCGACTCGGACAACCCGCACGAGGGCGAGGAATTCGGCTTTGTGCTTGAAGGAAAAATACGGCTTTTTATAGGAAACAAAAGCTACGAACTTAAAAAAGGCGACAGCTTTTATTTCAAGTCGGAAAAGGTACATTTTTTGAAAAACGTCGGCGCAAAGACCGCCAAAATTCTGTGGGTGTCAAGCCCGCCGAACTTTTAGACGAGGTGAGAAAGCATGGAAAACAACAATATAATTCAGCTTCAAAACGTAACCAAGCTGTACGGAGACAAAAAAGCAGTCAACAACATCAGCCTCAATATAAGAAAAGGCGAATTTGTCACGCTGCTCGGTCCCTCAGGCTGCGGCAAAACGACTACGCTGCGCATGATTGCGGGCTTTGAAACGCCTACCGAGGGCAGAATACTTTTCAACGGCGAGGACATAACGTCCCTGCCTCCGCACAAGCGCACCGTCAACACGGTTTTTCAGAAATACGCGCTGTTCCCCCACCTCAACGTTTTCAACAATATCGCTTTCGGACTCAAGCTCAAATACGTGCCCGACGGCACATACGTGGACAAAAAGGGCGTGGAATACGAAAAGCAACGCAAGCTCACAAAGCGCGAAATAGAGGAAAAGGTAAACGCGGCGCTGAAAATGGTCGACCTCGAAGACTACGGCCACCGCAACGTCAACAGCCTGTCGGGCGGTCAACAGCAGCGCGTTGCAATCGCGCGCGCGTTGGTAAACGAGCCTGAGGTTCTGCTGCTTGACGAACCGCTCGGCGCGCTTGACCTGAAAATGCGCAAGGATATGCAGATTGAGCTGATGAATATGCACAGACAGCTCGGCATAACCTTCATCTACGTCACGCACGACCAGGAGGAAGCTCTGACCATGAGCGACACAATCGTGGTCATGAAGGACGGAGTCATTCAGCAAATCGCCAACCCGCAAAAAATTTACGACGAGCCGGCAAACGCTTTCGTCGCGGATTTTATCGGAGAGTCCAACATACTTTCGGGCACCTTCATCAAGGACTGCCTTGTGGACGTGTTGGGACATCAGCTCGCTTGCGTGGACAAGGGCTTCAAGAAAAAGGAACCCGTCGACGTCATCATCCGTCCCGAGGACATAGAACTGTTGCCGGAAGACGACGAAAAGGCCTATCTTTTCGCAAAGGTGACCTCCTGCGTTTTCAAGGGCGACCATTTTCAGACCACGGTCGAAACGGACGACGAGGAGAAAAACGAGCTTTTAATACACAACAACTTTGCAAGCGGCGTAAATCAGCGCGTAGGCGTATACGTCAAGCCCTTCGACCTGCACATCATGCACAAAAACCGCATCATCAACGAGCTTGTCACCGTTATGTGGGACAGCAACGCGGTTGAAATCTGCGGCGGACGGTTCCCCTGCAACGCCGACCTTCCAGCGGGGACAAGGGTAAAGGTCAAAATCGACTTCGACGACGTCATTGTTCACGACGACGAGGAAGACGGAATAATAGGCGGCACCGTCGTCAACTCCATTTACAAGGGCAGCTATTATCAGTGCATAATAAGAACCGACGACTACTACGACTTTTTCGTGGATACGGACGACGATTGGTTAAAGGGAGACAGAGTAGGTCTTTCGGTGGCGCCCGAAAAGCTGATTGTTGAAATCATGCCCGAGGAGGCGGACGGAAATGATTAAAAATTTTCGTATGAGCCGAAAGGTTTTCGCTTGGCCCTACATACTGTTCATGCTGCTCTTTATCGTTACGCCGCTGGTCATGGTTTTGGTCAACGCCTTTCTTGCGGACGGAAAGCTGACACTCGACAACTTTGTTGACTTTTTTTCGGACAGAAGCAGTCTGGACGTGCTGGCAGTCAGCCTTATCGTGGGATTTGTGACCACCCTGCTCTGTCTGCTGCTCGGATACCCCATAGCGTACATTCTGAGCAAAACGGAAAGCGGAAAAATACTCGTGCTGCTCTTTATCCTGCCCATGTGGGTAAACTTTCTGATTCGCACGCTCGCCACCAAGTCCATTTTTGAATGGATGGGCGTAAAGCTCGGCATAGGCACCGTTATTTTCGGTATGGTATACAACTATCTGCCCTTCATGATACTGCCTCTGCACACTACGCTGTCAAACATAGACAAAAGCTACGCCGAAGCGGCGGGCGACCTCGGAGCCGACCCGTTTACCGTATTTCTAAAAACGGTGCTTCCTCTGTCGCTGCCGGGGATTATTTCGGGCATAACCATGGTGTTTATCCCCACCATCTCCACCTTTGCCATAAGCGAGCTGCTTTCAAACAACACAATCAAGCTGTTCGGAGATTCGATAAACCTCAAATTCAACCACATCGAAACTTACGGAGTGGGAAGCGTAATGAGTCTGATTATGCTCGCGCTGGTGCTGTTGTCCAATTTCTTTATGAACAGGTTCAACAAGGACGTTTACAACAGAGGTGTGATATGAAAAAATGGTTATCCAAAGCTTATATTTATATAATGCTTGCAATCATGTACGCCCCGATTCTGTTGGTAATTCTGTTCTCCTTCTTCAACACCAGCAGATTCAGCTTTGACAACGGTTTCAGCTTCGAGTCGTATGTCTCTATTTTCACAAGCCCCAAAAGCCCGGAGCTGTGGAGCGCCATAAAAAACACGCTTCTCATAGCCGTCGTTTCATCTTCGGCGGCGACCGTGCTCGGGACGTTTGCGACAATCGGAATATTTTGTATGGGCAAAAAAACGCGCCGCATAGTGGAAAACATAAATCAGCTGCCCGTAATAAACAGCGAAATAGTCATGGCGATTTCCCTTATGGTGTTTTTCGCCACCGTCAAATTTATCCCCAAGGGCTACGCTCAGCTGATTATTTCCCACATCGCGTTCTGTACGCCTTACGTCGTGCTGTCCGTCATGCCGAGACTCATGCAGCTTGACCCCAACATCTACGAAGCGGCGCTCGACCTCGGCGCAGGTCCCACGAGAGCGCTGTTCAAGGTCATGTTTCCGTTGCTCGCCCCCGCAATCCTGTCAGGCTTTGTCATGAGCTTTACGCTGTCCATGGACGACTTTATCATAACCCAATTCAACAAGGGCACGGGAACAAATATAGAGACGCTGTCCACTTACATTTATTCCGACGTGCGCGTCAAGGGCATGGAGCCGTTCTGGTTCGCCATATTCTCGATTATCTTCGTGGTCGTGCTGAGCACGCTGCTGATAATAAATCTGAAAAAACAATCTAAAAAAGGAGCTGTACAAAAATGAAAAAAACCGCCAAAATCTTTTCCCTGCTGCTGGCAATTCTTATGCTTGCCGCCTCTCTCGCCCTGTTTGCCGCCTGCGGCGACAGCTATGACGAAGAAATAACCGTCTACAATTGGGAGGACTACATTTACAGCAAAACGGAATTGCAAAACGATTTCAACGAATATTACAAGGTCAAGACGGGAAAAACCGTCAAGGTCAACTATTCCACTTTCGACACCAACGAAACAATGCTCACCAACATAATAAACGGCGACGCCGTGGTTGACGTAATCGCGCCCAGCGAATACGCAATCGAAAAGCTGCTGCAACACGATTTGCTGGAAAAAATCGACAAAACCAAGGTTTCCACCATTTCCAACGTAAACTCCGCCATATACGAAGCGGTGAGAGAAGTTTTCGGCACCTTTACCACCGACGGCGGGGAAACCGTTGACATCACGGATTATTTCGTACCGTATATGTGGGGAACGCTCGGCATACTCTACAACGCCGACGTAGTGACGGAAGCCGACCTCGCAAAGGGCTGGGGACTGCTCTGGAACGAAAACGGAAACGAAGCTCTCAACGGCAAAATATTCATGAAGGACAGCATACGCGACTCCTATTGCGCCGCCGTCATGTATCTCAAGGAATACAATCTGCTTCCCGACGCGCACAAAAACAAATCCGTTCAGGAGCTGATAAACACAAACGACGACGCCATGCTGGATGCCGTCGAGGAGCTGCTCGTCAGGCAAAAGGACGTGCTCAAAGGCTATGAGGTGGACTTCGGAAAACAGGAAATGATTTCCGAAAAAGGTCTCGTCGACCTCGCTTGGAGCGGCGACGCGCTTTACGCAATCGAAGAAGCCGAAGCCTCCTCCTCCGCTCCCGCGCTTGACTATTTCGTGCCCGAAGTAGGCGGCAACGTATGGTTTGACGGCTGGGTGATTCCCAAAAACGCAAAAAACAAGGAAGCGGCAAACTATTTCATCGCTTTCCTCAACGAGCCTGAAATCGCCATGAGCAATATGCTGGAAATAGGCTACACCTCCGCCGTCGACAAGTCGGTGTTTGAAAGCAGCGAAGCGGCGCTTGCCCTGCTCGAAGAAGCGGAATACGACGCGGCGGAGTTTTTTGCAGACGAAAGAAGATACCCGGAAATCACCGAGAGTCTCGGCGTCATGAAGGATTTCGGAGCAAGAAACGACGTTGTGGTAGCCATGTGGGAAAGAGTCGTTTCAAGCAACACAGATTTAACAACTTTGTGGATTATAATCGGTGTCGTAGCCGTTTTGGTCATTGCAGGCATCGCAATCTTCTTGGTCAGACGCAGCAAAAACAGGCGCGTAAAGAAATAATGACTCGCTGTGGGTATATTTGTCCTCACCGGCTTTGAAAGCAAATCAATAGACGAATAAAAATAACACGACAAAGGTTATTTTTATGGCAACCAAAAAACTTAATACAGAAATTTTTTACACAATACTTGTTGTTTCCATCGCTGTGTTCTGGGGTATGGGCTTCGTGTTCATACCCTGGGCGCAGCAGTCCAACTCGCCCTCCAGCCTGATTTGTCTGTTCAGATTCGGAGTGAGCGCGATTTTGATTGCCGCGATTTTCAACAGGAAAATCAAAATACGAAAAGAAAATATTTTGATGAGCTTCATCTGCGGAATACTGATTTTCGTGGGCTTTCTTTTCAACGTCATGTGTCAGGAGTACACGACTCCTTCCAACGCGGCGTTTTTCACGGCAACCAACGTCGTCATCGTGCCCATACTGTGCGCCATATTTTTCCGCAAATACAAAACTCCCGTCACCGTGTACGTTTGCGCGGGCGTTTCGGTCATAGGCGTGCTCGTCATCTGCATGGGCGGGGAGGGCGGAATGCAGCTTTCTTTCGGCATAGGCGAGCTTATGGCGTTGGCGTCGGCAATCCTGTTTTCCTTCCACGTCCTCGCCATGACCAAGGCATTGGAAAAAACGGACAGCATTTCCCTCACCTTTTCGATGTTCGCCGTAGCAAGCGTTCTTTTTCTTGCTTATTATCTCATTGTAGACCTGCCCAAAATTCCGTTTTCCGAGCTGAAATGGGCGCCCTTTACCGAAAACGGCGTGTTTTCGCTTGGTTTCGGGCTGAGCATAACGGGCATAACCGTCCTCTGCTCCTTTTACGCCTATCTCGTACAGACAAAAGCGCAGACGGTTATGAACCCTACCAAGGTGACTCTGATATTAAGCTCCGAATCGGCTTTCGGCGCCGTGTTCAGCATGATTTTCGGCATGGAAAGCTTCAAATGGAGCACCGTTGTCGGCGGCGCTCTCATACTTGCAGCCGCGTTTTACACCGGATGGGCGACAAGACCCAAGCCGGTTCCTTCGGCTTCCCCGCAGCCCGAAGCGGCGCCTGACGACGGCACGCACAAGGCGGAACCGCCTGCGGAAAAAGCCGAAACAGAAAACGGACGGACGCGGGAGGAACAGCCGCCCGTCGAGCTGCCCGCGATTTCGGAGGTTATAGGCGCGGCGCAGATTCCGTCAATCAGGCAGACTCTGTGCGAAACGGACAAACAGGAAAATCCGCAAAGCGACGCAGACGACAGGGAAAGCTGAAAGCGCTTTTTCAATCCCTTAACTAATTGCAACGTCAATCAACTTCAAAGGTCCGGCTTTTAAGCCGGACCTTGTCATATATTTTTCTAAAATATTTGTAATTTGTTTTAAGTTCTTTTTTTGACATTTTAATTTTTCACAAAAAACTGTGAAGAAAAGAATTTTTTATAAAATTAAGTACAATAATTTCGGAAAATTGCAAATTATACACTTTTATTTGTTTACAAAAAACAAAAGTCCTGCTATAATTACAATAAGTGATAATTTTCGCTTAAATTTTGTTGTTATATTTTTGCGTGCAAGGTTATATTATCCCGCAAAGCCTAATAATATATTATTATTGAGACAATAACAAAAGTTTGTCCGATTTGTCAAATAATACGGGCAAAAAAGCCGAAAGGGTTTTCCTTTTTCCGATACGATTTTAATTTTTAAGAGGTAATTGCTTTGAATTCCAAATACACCTACGAAAGCTTGATGGCAATGACGTTTACCGACCTTCGCGCGGTTGCCGCGCAGGAGGGCGTACCCAGCCCCACAAACAAAACCAAGGACATTCTCGCCAGATGGATTATAGACATTCAGGAGGGACTGAAACAACCCGTGCAAAGCTCGGGCAGGGGCAGACCTCCCAAGCAGAGAATCGTATTCAATCCTCCCAACTCCTTTGTCACGCCCACGGGACTTGCGGGCGAAGGCGTAAGTCAGCTGCTGCCTGAAATTTCCATTCCCGAAACGGACGGCACGGTTGAGGACGGCAGAGAAGAACAGACCGTCCCCGAGGAAAGAGTTTCGGGCATTCTCGAAATTATGCAGGACGGCTACGGTTTTCTGCGCACCAACAATTTTTATTTGGGGACGAGGGATATATACGTACCCATGCCGCAGATAAGAAGATTTTCCATGAAGGCGGGAGACAAGGTCGAGTGCACCGCAAGGACCTACGACCGCAACCGCAATCCCTCTCTCATATTCGTACATTCGATAAACGACGTTCCGTGCGACAGGCTGTCCCAGAGACGGCATAAAAATTTCGACGAGTTAATACCCGCATATCCCGACGAAAGAATCAAGTTGGAAAACGCTTCCAACAAGTACGACTTCGCGTTGAGAGCCATAGATTTAATCTCCCCCATAGGCAAGGGGCAGCGCGGACTCATCGTTTCTCCCCCCAAAGCGGGAAAAACGGTTCTCCTCAAAAAAATCGCCCAGGCAATTTCCGCAAACTATCCCGACATACACGTAGTGGTGCTGCTTGTAGACGAGCGCCCCGAGGAAGTGACCGATTTCAAAACCAGCTTAAAGAGCGCCGAGATAGTCAGCTCCACCTTTGACCAAGGTCCCGTCCACCACATCGCCGTCACCGAGCTTGTGTTCAAAAACGCCAAGAGACGCGTCGAGTTCGGTCAGGACGTGGTTATACTCATGGACAGCATCACAAGACTCGGACGCGCGTACAATCAGACTGCCGAGCAATCGGGACGCACTCTCACGGGAGGGTTGGATATTTCCGCGTTGCAGGAGCCTAAAAGGCTTTTCGGTTCTGCGAGAAAGGTCTCCGAAGGCGGAAGTCTCACCGTGCTTGCCACAGCCCTCGTGGACACGGGCAGCCGTATGGACGACATAATATACGAGGAGTTCAAGGGCACGGGCAATATGGAAATCCACCTCGACCGCGGACTTTCCGAAAAGAGGATTTTCCCCGCCATCGACCTCAACAAGAGCAGTACGCGCCGCGAAGACCTGCTGCTGCCGCAAAAGGAGCTTGAAGCCGTTTGGCAGATGCGCAGAATGTTTTCGCGTCTTGACAGGGAGGCTGCCACCGAGCAGATTATCGACCTGCTCACCTGCACAACCAGCAACGACGAGTTTATCGATATGTTGAAGCTAACGGCAAAGAAAAACGCGGATAAATAAAAATTAAATAACCGAATAAACGAAAAGAGCCTGATTCAAAGCATGAATCAGGCTCCTTTTTCAACCTTTAAACCTGTCTTTAAGACAAAATTGAATTTGAACTGTTTCCGTCATTAAAGGACGGTATAGCCCTCTTTGTCCTTCAATATTTTGAGTATTTCCACTTCCTCTTTGGTTTCCATGTCGATATAGACGAAAAACTCCTCGCCGTTGCACATTCCTCTGAACTCGTAGCACGTCTTTTCGTCGTTGCCGACCGGTATGACGGCAAAGTTGGTGTCGGTGACCTCGAAATCATCTCCCAGCCTGTCCACTGCGGCGCCCAGTCCGTCCACCTCGGGAAGCTGCCTAGTCGTATGGTTTACCAGATAAGCAAACGCCTCCACGCCGACGACTCTGCCGGTATAGACGTCGACAACCATTTTTACGTGGTCGGGATAAAGCACGAAGCTGCCCTGCTTTGCGACGAGGTTGACGTAAATGGTATTGTCGTCGAGCGGCTTGGACACCCAATTCGCGTTCACGTCGAAGCCGAGCTTTTTTGCCATTTCCTCCGCCTTGGCGGAGCAATCGTCGCACGAAAGCTTTTCGGCTTTTTCGGGAACTTCCGCATTGTAGCTGTCAAGGCTCAAAAGTCTTCCGTCCTTCGTAAGCTCCGCGGAGTACACTCTGCCGTCCTTTGCAGTCATTTCAAACAGCTCGGCGTCCGCCTTGCTCTTGACCGAACCGACATATTCTATGCTTTCTATTTCGTAATCGGAAAATATCTCGCGCAGCTTTCCCGTCATTCTTTCGGTAGTCCATTTTTTCGACGTTTCAAGCTTTTTGTTTGTTACGCTTTCCGAAAAAGGTCCGTCGTAAATAAGCTGCGGATAATCGAAGGCGTTGTCCTCCATTTCGCCCAGCCCGTCGTTCAGGTAATTGTCTCCCTCCCCTTCGAGAGCGTTAATCAGAAGTTTGTCCGTGTTTTGAGTCGTTATACTTTCGAGCTTTGCCAAAAGTCCGCCGGAAACGCTTTTGAGGTTTTTAAAGCTCTCGCGGTGCGCGTCCGTCAAAGCCTTGCCCGAAGAAATTTCCTTTGCCGTCACCGAGCAGTAGTCGGATAACTGATTGAAAAATCTGCTTGCTTTGCCCGACAATTCGGATTCAAGAGGCAACGCCGAAATATCGCTCAGCGCGGTGTCCGCTTCGCTCTGAATTTTGAGCAGCAGCTCCTGCTGCACGGCGGGCGAATTTGATACCGCCAGCTTGGAAAGATTGGCGTCCGCGTTTTTGGTGCTGTCGCACAGTCTGAAAAGCGACATCTGATAGTGGTTTTCAAGCTGTTGCTTGTATACGTCGTCGTTGGCTACCCGCTTTAAACGCATATCGCGCATTTTAAAGAAATAAAACACCGACAGAGCAATGGCAAGAGCCGCAACCACACCCAAAAAGGTGAGCCAGATGTTTTTTTGTATAGTGTCCAGTCTACGTTTCAAATTTTCTCTCATATTTCCCCTCCCGTCAGGTGCAGAACACGTGTTTTCCGATTGTCACGACAATGGGACGCGACCTTATCCATTGGTTGGTCGCCGTTTGGGGATTGTAATAATAAATACATCCGTATGTGGGGTCCCAGCCGTTAAGCGCGTCCTGCGCGGCTCTGATACATTCGTCGTTGGTGCCCAGATTGATTTGACCGTCGGAAACGGCGGTAAAAGCGCCGGGCTGATATATCACCCCGCTGATTGTGTTGGGGAAACTGCTGCTTTTTACTCTGTTGAGGACGACTGCCGCAATGGCGACTTTGCCTGTATAGCTTTCGCCGCGCGCCTCGCCGTAAATGCAGCAGGCGAGCAGATAGAGATTGCTGTTGCTTGTCGTGCCGCTGCCCGTTCCGCCCGAGGACGACGAAAGACTGATGCCCATGGCGGCGGCTGTCTTTGTTCCCACTATGCCGTCCACCACAAGTCCGTTTTTGCGCTGAAAATACTTGACTGCGGCAAGCGTTTTGGAACCGAAAATACCGTCAACCGAGCCGGTATAATAGCCCCAGTTTTTCAGCTTGGTCTGTATTTTCCTGACCGTTTCGCCGCTGCTGCCCTGCTTGATTACCGCCGCGTCCGCAGTCGTGCTTATTAAAAACAACGCCACGCACGAGACCAGAAGGACGAGAGCCAGCATAATGCAAACAGTCTTAAACCTTTGGTTGTTCACGTTTTTCCTCCTTGTAACAAAAAGAATTTTTGCTTTTAGTTTTAGGAAAAACGCCGTTTTTATGTATCAATCGCCCTTCGACTTGAATTTTTCTATTATTTCTTTTAAAAGAGAGCGATAGACTATTCCGTCCGAGCCGTTGTCCGAGCCGTTTACAAAGCACAGCGGCGGATAAACGACGCACCACCAATTGTCGCCCTTTCCCGAACCGAGTTCGAGTATCATAGCGTCGTACACGCCGCTTTCGAGAGTAAATTCGCCGTAGCTGCGGGTGGGGAAATCCTCTCTTTTTATCGACGCCCTGCTGGCATAGTCAAAGCCGTTGGCTTTTATTACCGCGTCGGCGGTACGCTCGATTCCGTCGAAATTGCTTCTGACGATTGCTACCGCGCGTTCCTTTGTGTCGGCGTTGACCAAAAGAGGAGTCATAAAATCCACAACCGCCTGCTTGACCTTGTATTTGAGTTCCTGATCCGCGTCGGAATTGGAGTTTGCCCTTATATGTATCCGAAGGTAGCTTTCCGTTTCGCGCGTATTTTCCTTTGAAACGGGAAGCACGAGAATAAGCGCCGCTATGACTACGATTGCAAGAATGGCAAAAACTATTTTTTTCATTTTAAAACCTCGCTTGTGCAGAGTATTGCCGCAAAAAGCGAGGTTTACGCCTTTAAAGAAAAAATTTTTTAAAGGAAAAAGCAGTATTATGTCGAAAATCGATTGAACGGGATTTAATCGATTACTTCAACGCCGCACCGCGTAGGTTTGCACACAAAGGCGTTCAGTCCCGCGCTGTTGAAAGCGTCCGCAACGCTCGCGGCACGCTCGTTACTGTCAAACGCGCAAAACATGGCGCTGCCGCTGCCCGTCATAATCAGCGGCGCTCCGAGCGACTCGGCTTTCCGCGCCGTCTCCTCCAACTCGCGGCACAGCGCGGCGGCGGGTTTAAACAAAGAATTATACGCAGTTCCGTTTATGCCGTCGGCATCTCCGTTTTCCATAAGTCCCAGCATATCGAGGCATTTGCGTTTTGCCCGAGTCATGTCCCACTTGACGTAAACCGACCTGTCAAACTCGGAAAACACGTCTTTCGTCGACAACCCTCTGCCGCATCGGACTACGACGAAGCAGACGTTTGGGGAGCAGCAAAACTCGGTCAAATCGTCTCCCTTGCCCGACATGAGCGCGGCTCCGCCTTTCATTAAAAAGCAGATATCCGAGCCGGTCCTGCGTGCCGCCTCGTCCGTTATGCTTTTTTCACAGCCGTAAAACAGTCCGAGCGCCGTGAGAACAGCCGCCGCGTCGGCGGAAGAGCCGCCCATACCCGCCATAAGCCCGATATGCTTTTCCGTTTTTATTTTCAGCCCCGTAAAGGGTACGGATGCAGTCTGAAAAAACATACGGGCGGCGCGTACCGCGCTGTCCGTTTGCTCGGGAATAAAAACGCCCCCGCAGTAATCGCTCTCTATCCTGCCGCTGTCCGTTTGGCTTACCGTGACTATATCCGCAACGTCTACGGTGACGGCGGCGCTCTCCAACGGATGAAAGCCGTCAAAGCGGCGCGCCCCTACATAAAGAGACGGATTGAGCTTGGCATACGCTTTAAGTCTGAGGGATTTCAACATAACGTAATTTTAGCATCTCCCGCAAAAATATGCAACAAAGAAAACGGACGCAAAATGCGCCCGCCGTACTCAGTCCTTTGCAATACAATGATAAACGACTAATTTTTCGTCCTTTTCCAAAGGAGTCACAAGCTCGGGATTGGCTGCCATGATATCCTCCTTGCTCATGCGCAGACTCTTTGCTATCTGCCAAAGCGTTTCGCCCGCCTTTGCTATGCACACCTCTATTGCCCCCATGGTTTCGGAAAGCTCCTCTCCCTCTACCGCGTCGGCTACGCAGTTTTCTTCTATGTTGCGATACAAATTCGCCGAAACGCAGACAGTGAAATTCATGTTGACGTTTCTGCCCTGACGGTATTCAAACTCGGTAACCGCCGCGTCCGCCCTGACTACAAGATTTTCCGTTATATCGTCGTTTTCTACGGTGTGCACGAAGGGCACCGCAAACGGATAAGCCGCGTCGCCCCCGCCGGAAGCAAGCAGCGTTCCGGTGAGCACGCCTTCAAGCGTAAGTTTGCCGTCGAGAGGTCTGACGCTTGTCACGGCGGCTTTGAGTCCGCAGAAGCCTGTGATTTCGGCGTCGCCCGGCACGGATATTTCTCCCGCCGAATTAAACGTCGCGGCGGTCATGCCGTAAGAAACAGTGCTTGCAACACGGCAGAACGACAGTTCCAGCTCGTGCGTGGCGGAATAGGCGTCGCAGATTACGTCCTCGTCCTCCTCCACGATGTTTTGCGCCCGCACCGCAATATTGATTTCCGCCGTAAATATATTGTTTTCGGCGTCTTCCAGCACGTCGAGATGTATTCTCGTATTTCTGACGCGGCAGAAGACGTTTATTTCTCCCTCGCCCGAAAAGCCTTCGGCGTTCACTTCCTCCCGGAACGGTATTTTTATCAGCTGACTTTTGAGTCCGCCGCCGACGGCTATGTAAGTCAAAACAAGTGCGCAATCCCCTTCGAGAGTCAAAACATTGTCGCGAGCTTCCGCATGCGCAAGACACACGTCGCTTTGCGCGAGCAGCACCTTTTCTATGCCGTATTTGACCTCCGCCTCTCCCGAAACGGTAAAATTGTCCGCAAGAGTCGCAGCAACTCTGCCAACCGTGATTACGTCCTCCTTGACGTATATGCCCTCGGCGCGGGACAGACAGGAGTTCTGAGCCGTTTCAGCAAGGGTTCCGTTCAAGTCGGCTACTATTTCCACCTTTATCGCTCCGTTTTCGACGGCGGCGTTTGCGTCAACCACGTCCGCTTCAAATGTAAGAGAGCTGCTTGGCTCGATAAGCTCGTTTTTGTATCTGTCCGAAAAATCGGCGTTGTAATTGAGGCTGTTGAGCGCGCCCTCCGCGTCTTTGGTAAGAACCTTGACGTTCACCCTGCCGGATACGAGAGCCTCTCCGTTAAGCGGCTCGAAAGAAGTCACCTGCGGCTCCACGTCCACGCTGAGAATTTCCTTTACGTCGTCCTTTGCGGCAAGCAGCGCGTTGATGATGAGCTGAGATTTGTCCAGCGTTACGAAACGGTTTGATGTAAAATTGCCCATGGTCTTTTCCAGCATAATTTTTGCCCCCTGTAAATCATTGCGATTTGTTGTCAATGATATAATACGCTGCAAAAAACCTTTTAAGAACTGTTTTTTGAATTTAACTTTTGATTTCCTTAAACGCCACGTCCCCGCACAAAAGGTCGGAGTAGGAACAGCTCAGCCTGTCGAATATCTCGTCGAAAACCATGATTACAAACACGTTTCTGTGCGCCTCCGTTATTCTGCCCTTGAAATAACTGATTTTGTTGCGCCCCTTGTTGTACCTCACAAGCAAATCCTTGCCCTTTAACATATCCACTCTTTTTTTCGCAATGTTGATGTCCGTCGTTACTTTTCGCAATTTTTCACCTCTATATGTAGTATATGCGAAAAAAGAGTTTTGTTTCAGAATTGTGCCCAAAAACGACGTTTTTACACTCTTTTGCGCCGCCGTCGGTTGCCTCCGATACTTCGTATATTTTTTTTGAAAAAAATTCGCCTTAAACAGTTTACAATTCGGATAATTGAATATATAATATGCAGGCAAATCCGAGAACAGAGGTTTTTTAGGTTTATGAGCAAAATTACTTACATTAAATGCCCCCGCTGCGATTTAAATTATATCGACAGCAGGCAGGAAATGTGCGATATATGCAAAGCCGAGTTGGGGCTTATGCCCAAAGACATACTCCTCGACGACGACTTCGACCTCGAAGAGGAAACAAAGCTTTGCCCTGTCTGCAAAAGAAATTACATTCCGATAGAAGAAGAAATGTGCGACAGCTGTCTCAGAGCGATGGAAAACAAGGACCCGTTGGAAAACGACGACAGCTGGGTGGAATTTATCGACGACGACCCGTTGGAAAAAGACATCGTCGAAATTCCTCTCGAGGAGCTTCAGGACGAGGAGTTTGCCGACGACGAAGAGGAAGCCGAGGAGGAAACGGAAGAATACAAGGACGATTTCGAGGACGACTTCAAGTTTGACGACAAGTTCGAGTATGACGACGACGACATTGACGACGACGAGGACGACGAACTCGACGAAGACGAATAAGGATATCCATGCGCGCCGCAAAGCGGCGCGTTTTTTTGTTATAAGCTAAAATTTTGCTTCCAAAAGAAATTATTTTTTTGTTTTGTCCTTTTCGCGTTGACTAATTTTGATAAAAAGGTTAAAATCTAATAAATAAATATTTAGAGGTTATCGCTCATGAATTACCTTAAAAACCAAAAGCTTAACCGTTTCATACGCCGCGCCGAAAAGCTGTGCAAGCCCGAAAAGGTCGTCCTTATCGACGGCAGCAAAGAGCTTTACGACTCGCTTTTAAAGCAGGCGGTTTCCACAGGCGAAATGATACCGTTGAACGAACAGAAGCTGCCGAATTGCTTCCTCCACCGCTCCGCAGTCAACGACGTCGCCCGCGTCGAGGGCAGGACGTTTATTTGCTGCGACAAACGCGAGGACGCAGGTCCCACCAACAATTGGATGGCGCCCGACAAGGCGTATTCTCTGCTTGAAGGTATTTTCGACGGCTGCATGAAGGGACGCACAATGTACGTTATCCCCTACTCCATGGGCAAGGTCGGCAGTCCCTTCGCAAAAACAGGCATAGAAATCACGGACAGCCTTTACGTGGTATTTTCCATGAACATCATGACGCGCGTCGGCAGCGAGGTGCTTGACGCTCTGGGCGAAAACGGCGATTTCGTGGAAGGACTGCACAGCACCGCGCAGCTTGACGAGGAAAAGCGGTACATCTGCCACTTCCCTCAGGACAACGCCATCTGGTCGGTCAACAGCGGCTACGGCGGAAACGTGCTGCTCGGCAAAAAATGCTTTGCATTGAGAATAGCCTCCTGTCAGGCAAGGGACGAGGGCTGGATGGCGGAGCATATGCTCATACTCGGACTCACCAAGCCCGACGGCAAAACCCGATACATATGCGCGGCTTTCCCCTCCGCCTGCGGCAAAACCAACCTCGCAATGCTGATTCCTCCCGAGGGCTATATGCGCAAGGGCTACAAAATTACCACCGTCGGAGACGACATCGCATGGCTCAGACCGGGCAAAAACGGAGGACTGTACGCCGTCAATCCCGAAAACGGCTTTTTCGGCGTTGCGCCGGGTACAAACGCAAAATCCAATCCCAACGCTCTCGCCTCCACCTCGCGCGACACCATTTTCACCAACGTCGTGCAGAATCTCGACGACAACACCGTCTGGTGGGAGGGTCTCGGAGAAGCTCCTGAAAACGCTCTCGATTGGAAAGGACAGCCCTGGAACAAGGATAGCGGCGTAAAGGGCGCGCATCCCAACAGCCGCTTCACCGCGCCCGCAAAAAACTGCCCCTGCCTTTCCGACAAATTCGAGGAGCCCGAGGGAGTAAAAATTTCCGCCATTGTTTTCGGCGGCAGGCGCGCCAAAACCGTACCTTTGGTCTATCAGTCCAAGAGCTGGGAGCACGGCGTATTCATGGGCAGCGTTATGGCGAGCGAAACCACCGCGGCGGCAACGGGCGCGGTAGGCGTTCTGCGCCGCGACCCCATGGCGATGCTGCCTTTTTGCGGCTACAATATGGGAGACTATTTCGCGCATTGGCTTGAAATGGGCAAAATAAAGGACGCTCCAAAAATCTTTAACGTAAACTGGTTCCGCACCGACGAAGACGGAAAATTCCTGTGGCCCGGCTTCGGCGACAATCTGAGAGTTCTGGATTGGATTATCGACCGCTGCGAGGACAACGCGCCGGCGGACGACACGCCCATAGGCTACGTCCCCCGCCCTCAGGACATCAACCTCGAAGGTCTCGATCTGTCGACGGACAGCCTCAACGAGCTTCTTGAAATAGACAGGGAGCAGTGGAGAAAAGAAACCGAGCTGATTGAAGAGCATTACGCCAAATTCGACAGACTTCCCGAAGCCCTCAAAAAAGAGCTTGACGACCTTAAAGCAAGACTGAAATAAAAAACAAGCGCCGCTTTCAACGCGGCGCGTTTTTTTAATCAAGAAATATCCTTTTGGTTGCTACGTTGTCGGCAAACGCCTTGTCGTGCTCCACAAAAATCACGGTTGGCTGGCAATCTAAAATCGCCCTTTCAATCTGAATGCGGCTCAAAACGTCAACGTAGTTCAATGGCTCGTCCAAGACAAGCAAATGCGCCGTTTCGCACAGACATACCGCCAACGCCGTTTTTTTCTTTTGCCCCGCCGAAAAATCGGATATATCCTTATCAAAATCCGACCTTTCAAAGCCAAGCTTGCGCAGCACGGCTTTGAACAGGGATTCGTCCGCTCCTCTTTTCGCGGCGAAATCCCGCAGACTTCCTTTAAGCAAGTCGGTGTTTTGCGGCAAATACGAAATTTTCAGCCCCTGCGCGACATAAACGCTTCCCGTATACCCGATTTCCTGTCCGCACAAAAGCTTTAAAACGGAGGACTTTCCGCTGCCGTTTTTTCCGCACAAAGCGATTCTGTCCCCCCTCTCCACCGCGAAATTCAACGGGCCGCAAATCTTGCGCTCTCCGTAAAACAGCGAGCAGTCCTTAAACTCCGCCAACATACGTTTTGGAAAATCCTGCGTAAAGATTTTGAGACTTTCGTTTTCCTCCACGTTTTTCAACAGCGAGCTTTTTTCTTCCGCCGCCTTTAAATACCTCTGCTCGATAACCTTGGAGCGTTTCATCATTTTCGCGGCCTTGTGTCCCACATACCCCCTGTCGGGCTTCAAGCCTCCCGCGTTTTTTCCTTTTTTTGAGCTTTCCGTTTTGTCCGACCAACGCGCCGCCTGCCCGGCGGCGTCTTTTAACCTCTCTATGTCCTTTTTTAAACGACTGTTCCTTTCCGTCTCCGACTTGTCGCGCTCCTCCTTGTCCCGCTCCCACTCGGAAAAATTGCCTTTCCTTATTTCAATCCCCGCCCTGTTTAAGGACATGATATGGTCGACGCAGCCGTCAAGCAGACTTCTGTCGTGCGAAACCAGAATAAACCCTTTCTTTTTGCACAGATACTCAGCCAAAGCCTGCCGCGAAGCCATATCCAGATGATTTGTCGGTTCGTCGATTAGCGCAAAGCCGTCCCGTTTAAGAAACAGCGCGACAAGCATGAGTCTTGTTCTTTCTCCCTCCGACAGCGCGGAAAAACTCCGCCCCGCAATTCGGACGTCAAGCCCTATGAGATTGATTTCTCTGACGATTTCCCAATCGGCGGCTTCCGGACAAAGTCCTCTCAAAATTTCCATTCCGCTTTCGCCCAAACCGTCCGTTTGAAAAGGAAAATAGAAAAACTCCGCGTCGGAAAATATCGTTCCGTCGAACTCGTATTCTCCGCGCAGCAATTTAAGCAAAGTTGTTTTTCCCTTTCCGTTTCTGCCGACAAGACCGAGACGCCAATTTGTGTCCAGTCTGAAACTCGCGTTTTCAAAGACGTTTTCAAAGCCGTCGGGATAACCGAAGGTAAGATTTTTTACTTCTATCTCAGACATTTGCGGTTTCCTCCGATATACAAGGGAAGCCGCAGGAAAAGAAAGGTCAGTCAAGCTCCTTCTCGAAAAGAATTTCCGTAGTAAACCGCTCTTCAAACACATCCAGCTCGACTATACGCACGCATTTGAACTTCGCCCTTCCGTGCGTCGTGTAACCCGCGCTTCCGCCGTAGCAAAGCTTCAATCCTTCATAATCGAGGGCGAAGGTGTTTTCGTGGTCGTGACCGCAAAAGGTCGCAACCGTGCTTCCCAGCCTCTTCATGCTGTCAAACAGGCCCGAATCGCGTTTGCCTACGTAAATGCTTTCCTCAAGCCCTTCGACGCTGTCCCGCCCCGCGGCGTCTGCCGCCAGCGCATACTGCGGCAAAGGAATGTGGAAAAAAGCCATGCTTTTCACCGTCTTTCCCGCTTCGGCGTTTGTTCCGTTTACAAGCCACTCGTACCAGGCGACCTGCGAATCGGTAAAGGTCGCGTGCCTGCCGTCTCCCTTTTTCCCCTTTTCCCCGCTGTCCATAAAGATTAGCGAAAACAAGGTTTGTCCGTCGGCGTCGGCAAGCAGAATCTGATAGTTGCCCAGCATATAATCGTAACGCCCGTCTGCGAGATTGGTCGGCCCCTGCCTGAAAAGACAGCCCGAAAAATCTCCCAGCAGCTTGCAAAGTCTCGTTTTGTCGGCGTATCCCGTGGAATCGTGGTTGCCGAAAACGAATGCCCATTTTACGCCCTTTTCCGAAACAAAATCGTTCCACACCGAAAAGGCGTAAGCGTTGTCCGCGGCAAGCGACAGGTCGCCCGTCACGACAAGGAGGTCGGGTTTGGCGGCGTCTATCGCGCGGCCGACAAAATCCAGCGACTTTCTGTCCAACGCGCCTCCGCTTAAAATATGCAAATCCGAAACCTGCATGATTTTGAACCGACCGTCGGGCGCAACCGTCAGCGTCGGATAAAGCTCCGCGTCGTATTTGTCCGAAGCGCTCCATTCGTAGTCCGCAAGAGGCGACCTCTGAGGCGAAACGCAGAGCGCAAGAAGGACGAAAAGAATCAACGCCGCAAGAATGGCGGCTACGACAATCAAAGCGTAAAAACGATTGAATCTGTAATATTTAAAGCTGCCGTCAGGCTGTTTTTTGGTATCCTCTTCCATTTGCTTCCCGTTTTGAAATATTATAGCTTTAAACGGAAAAAAATGCAACAATAAACGGGGAATAATGAAAAAAGACGGCGAACCGTCTTTTTTTCATCGAACTCAGTCGATTTCGTAGTGCCATTTGCTGCTCTGTGTGGGAGGCAGCGTCTGTCCCTTTTTGACTTCGGCGGTATTCATCACCTTGCCGTTGGAGTCAACTACGTTGTAAGTGCCCGTTTTGGGGGCGGTTTCGCCGGGATTGAATTTCATGCGGCTATTTCCTCCTTTTTTATTGCGTTTCCGCTGTAAAAAGCATTGACAAAAGAATCGAATTGTATACTTGCGGCAAAAATTTTTTCCATATATGCTCAACTGCGCATATATGAGAGCTTTTACCCCGTTTTGCCACGTATGCGCATATACGCATATGTTCACGGCTGATTTTTTCCGAAAAAACGCTCATGCCCGAGACAGAACGGAAAAAATTTTTTCGCCTCACAAAAAAATCCGGTCTGTCTGAGACCGGATTAAAAATTTTATTCAAGCAATTCCGCCGCTCTTTCCACCATGTCCGCGACGTCGGAAATTCTGTTTTCCTCCGAAGGAGTAAAGCCCGCTCCGTGCTTGTTCACGTTTTTCGGAGTATAGAACATCGCTGCCGTGAAATATATTCCGTAAGGATATCTCATAGTGCTTCCGTCCCCAAAGCGAAGAGTTTCGTAATACTCCAAAGGCATAATCGTCTGAGCTATTCCCTTGCCGTAAGTAGTCGTTCCGACGTGCACGGCGGTGCCGTAGTCCAGCATGGCGCCCAAAAGCAGCTCGCTCGCGCTTGCGCTCATTCCGTCCGTAAGCACGACAATCTGCGGCTCCTCCGCATTGACGTCGAAATAATTGGCATATACCGACGGCGTGGAGTAGGTCGCAAGCGTCCCCGTACGGCTTTTTAAAGTTGTGACCAAAAGGTTTGAATTGTTGGAGAAATTCTGCTTGTCGTAACAGAGATAGCCTGCTATATCCTCCGCATATTCCACGTTTCCGCCCGGATTGCCCACAAGGTCGAGCACCAGCTTGCCCTGTCCGCCGTAAGCGGTGCGGAATTTGCCCATCGCCGCCCCGAACTCGGAAGCCGCGTCCGTTTCCACATATCTCGAACCGTCGTAATACGAGGCGTTTTCAAAGGAATTGATGCGGATATATCCCGTCGTTGCGGTATCAAGCGCGTCAAGCCCGAGAGCCTCCACCATTTCGTTGGGCAGATTGGTGTTTCCGCGCCCGAAATAATATTCCACGAACTGACCGCCGTACTCCACCTTTTTCATTGAAATCTGAGTGACGCTCACCGTGTCGCCGAGGCTGACTGTGTAGAGATTGCGTATTACATCCACCGTACAGGCGGAGTTCCAGCCTCCGGAAAACGCCTGACTTATTTCCGCGTCGGTAGACGTGCGCATATCGTATTTTTTCCCGTTTAAGGGCGTTGCCGCAATAATCAGGTCGCCCGACTGCAAGCCGGAAAGATAAGCGCCGCTGCCGTATTCGACGTAATGCACGTAAAGTCCCACGTCGATTTTGACGTAGCTCATGCCGTAAGAAGCGGTGTCCGTCGCGGTAGGATTGAGCAGCGTATAATACTCCGCGGGAGAAAGCAGAAACCCGTAGCCGTCGATGGTTTGCAGCATTGCGGTGCCGCCGTTGACAATCATCTGCCTTTTGATTGCTTCCCAATTGGAGCTGTCGTAATAAAGAGAGCTTTCCTCCGCGGTGTCAAGCACGGTTTGGAGTATGGATATGTCCGACCTTACCACGTCGTGTCCCACAACGTAGCCCACGAAAAAGATAACCACAAGCAATATGCAACCCAAAGTTATCCAAAGAGCTTTTTTGCTTTTGGAGCGCTGCGGCGGTACGGGCGGCGCGGCATAATATCCTCCGCCGAAGCCGTTGTTCATGTTTCCGTCGCCGCCGTCGGTGTAATACGGCGCGCCGTTGCCGTCGGGAGCCTGCCCGGAAGCGTAATAGCCTCCGCCCGCTCCGTAAGGCGGCTGTTGGGCATTGCGCAGTCTTGCCTCCTCTTCCTCTTTCTTTTTAAGCTCGTCGTCGTAAAAATCAAATTGGTTCATCGAATTCCTCCGTTAAATTAAATTTCGGCAAAAAATCCAAAATTCTTCCCCTCGCCGAAGCAGGCGAGTCGCACAGCAAAAGCGTCGAAGCGCCAAGCTCCGCGGCAAGAGCCGTTATTTTGTCGACGAAAATTTCATTCGTCGGGCCGTCAACAATAAAAAACTCCGCTTTCTTTGCCCACGCGCGCGCAAGAGAAAGTTTCAGCAAGCCCTCCTCGTCGAGAGAGGCGGCTTTTTTGCGGGCAAGCCCCTCCAGCCCGAAGCGTTTGAGCGCCTGCGCGGCTTTTAAGCTGCTTTCAGTTTTTCCAAAACCGTCGAGTCTTAAAACGCGCGACACGTTTTTGCCTACGGTTGTCTTGAAAGCCAGCGGCGGAAAACAGAAGTAGGCGATTTTTCGAGCCTTGGGGAGCGTTTCTTCGAGCGGCGCGCCGTCGGCCGTGATTTTGCCGCAGGTCGGTCTTAAAAGCCCCATAATCAGCTTTGCCGCCGTCGTTTTGCCTCCCTGAGCTCCGAGCATGACGGAAACGGTTTCCCCCTCGTTTACCTCGAAGGACAAATCGGCAAGCGCGTCGAATTCGTCGTAATGATAGCGCACCGACACGTTTTCAAACTTCAACCGCTTCATTCCAGCTCGTCTAACGTCAGCTCGAAGGACGGCGCGAAATTTTCGAGAAAAAACCTTATTTCGTCGCTGTCGAAAGCGTCAAGCTCGTTTTCGATTGCGGAAAGCGCCTTTTTGAATTCTCCGTTGCCGAGATTAAGCTCCGTTTTGCATTTGAGGTACGCAGACAATTTGTCGGCGTATTTGACCAGCTTTTTTTCGTAACGGCAGATTTCGTCCTCCTCGCGGCAGCGCTCGTCGAGAAGCGGCGCGTAACACCGGGCGTAAGCGTCGGGCAGAGAGTTGAGCAGCTTTTGCCTCGCGCCCTCCTCTATGCGCTTGTACGCCTGACGTATGTCCTCGTCGTAATACTTTACAGGCGTGGGCAAATCTCCCGTCAGCGCTTCGGTTACGTCGTGAAACAAGGCTCTCGCCGCCACGCGGTTTTCATCGGCTTTTTTGCCCAGCTCGTTTTTTGCAATAAGAGCGAGACAATGGGCAAGCACCGCCGTCTGAAAGCTGTGCTCCCACAGATTTTCGCTTTCCGTGCGGCGCATAAGCCCCCAACGCTCGATATATTTCAGTCTGTTCACATAGGCAAAAAAATCGTTCATAAGCCTCTCCCTTTCGGGTTGAGTTTTATTGTAACACATTTTACGCGAAATTTGTTGTTTTATTTGACAGTTTTTAAAATTTTTGGTAGACTTTTTAAGCAACGAAAGGGCTTTAAGCTTTTCAAAAAAGTTTTATACAATCGGGGTGCTTTTAACGGCTGAGATTATACCCGTCGAACCTGTAAGGTAATACTTGCGTAGGAAAAATATTTTTTCGGATTTTTCGAGGTTCTGCGTGTCAAGCTCAGAGCCTCTATTGTTGCGAAAAAATACTTTCGGAGGAAAAAATCCATGTCACTTCTCAAATTTTTGGCTTTTGCGGAAGCAATAAGCGAAGAGACCACCGAGCTTGTAAGCATTATCGCAATCGCAGCCATTGCGGCGCTTGCAATAATCATGTTGGTAATTTGTCTTACCTACAAGAAAATGGACACAAAAGCCATTGTTTATGCCGCTATCAGTATAGCAAGCGCGTTTGTTTTGTCCTTTATTAAAGTTTCGCCTGTTACCAACGGCGGTTCAATCACACTCGCGAGCTTTGTGCCCATTCTCATTTACGCCTATGTCTACGGACCTGTCAGAGGGTTGGTTGCAGGACTGATTTTCGGAGTTCTTCAATTCATACAATCACCGTATATGCTTACTCCGTTAACTTTCGTTCTTGACTATTTGCTGGCGTTTGCCCCCATATTTTTAATGGGATTGGCAAGGCTGGTTTTCAAAAAAGAAAATACAAGCATTTTCGCAGGCACGGCGGCGACTTACGTAATAAGATTTATAGTACACTTCTTTTCGGGACTTATTTACTTCCAAATGGGTATAATAACCGAAGGCTTTCCTGCTGACTCTGCCGCTGTCTATTCACTGGTATACAACCTTGTCTACTTGGTGCCCGATATGATTATAACCATGGTAGTGTTGGCAGTTCTTGTTGCAACCAAAAACTTCCCCCGTCTTGTCAGACTCATGCGCCCCGATTTTTACGCGAAAAATCAGGAGGCTCCCGCCGAAGTCGCTACGGACGCCCAATAAATTTTATTTACTGAAAAATCCGAGAAATACGGCTCCCTTGCGGAGCCGTTCTTTTTTCACGCAATCGTTTTCAACCTTGTACGTCCATTAAAGTAGTATAATAAATATAATAAAACACGCGGCGGAAGGTACCGTCGACGCAATTTTTCGGAGGTAACAATTATGGCAAAGTCTAAAAGCGGTTATTGCGCGGCAATCGACAAGCTCCCCTGGATACTCAGACTTATTTTCGCTCTTCCTGTGCTCGACGGCATAATTTACGGTATTTATCGTATTTGCTCGGGCGTGGCAAGCGGAAGCGTACTGAAAATAATTATGGGTATCGTATGGATTTTCGTCGGAGCCGCAATTTTCTGGATAATCGATATTATCTGTGTGATAATCTGCGGCAAGGTCACCGTTTTGGCTTAACCGCCGACTTAAAAAGTCTCGAAACAGGCAGGGCTTTTGCCCTGCCTGTTTTTTAAAATTCATTCGTTTTCAAAATGCGGGCTTTTTTCGGACATTTTATTTTTTCCGTTCTCCCTCGACGACTGTCTCAGCTTCATTTTTCTCCAATTGAAATATCCGTACATATCGTTGAAAAGAAAGGCGGAAAAACAAGCGACGACAGATATACAGCTCAAATCCGTTTTTGCGGCGAGCGCCCATAAAATTATCAGTACGACGTCGTTTGCGGCGTATCCGAGAGCATAAAACTCGCTTCTTCTTGCAGTCAGATAGACTGCGACAAAGCTCGTCGTCACGGAAACGGTACTCGGTATCAGATTCGCGGTATTAAAATATTTTAAAACGAAATAAAAACCTGCCGTTACCGCCGCGGACACGAGAAACATAAGCGCATATTCCCTCCCCTTCAATCTGTTCACCTTAACTTCGGCTTTGTTTCCGTCGTAAGGATTTTTTATCCAGGAAACAAGCGCAAACACAGCCATAGGCGCAGTCATGCCGAGATAAGTCAGCATTTCTCCGTAATAAGCCTTTTCCCATGAAATTATACCGTAAAGAACGCTGAATACAATCATCAAAAGCTGCCCTGTCGGATTGCCCTTTGCGTTAAACACAAGAGAAGTAACGCCCACAAGCGACGCTGCGAGCGTCAAAAAATTTTTACGGTCGAAAACGACGAAGGACGCAATTATCAGAACAACCGAAGCAAACCAGAGCGCAAGCTCCCCTTTTGAAAAATAAGCACCTTTCTTTCCGAGTTTTTTCATTTTTACCTCCTGCAACAAAAAAAGCACCCGCAAGCACATCTTCCAAGACCTAACGATGTGCCGACGAATGCTTAAATCGCATTGCTACCCGGTGGCAGCTCATATATTTTTTAATTATACTAACACACTGCGCCGATTTTGTCTATTCTTTTGAAAAAAAAACTCATCCGACTCAGACGCAAGCGCAATCTGTTTAAAATTTAATTTCCGACCTTTACATTTTGAGCCTTTCTCTCGCGGCGGCAAAATCAAACTCATGCTTTTCCTGAAAGCCCCAGATATCTATACCGTCATTCTTTTTGCGGGGAATCACGTGATAATGCAGATGAAAAACCGACTGCTGCGCCGCCTCGTTGTTTGCGTTCAAAATATCCACTCCGTCAAAGCCGCAGTTTTCCACGAAATGCGCGGCGATTTTTTTTGCGGCGAGTATAACGGCGCACAGCGTTTCGTCGTCGCAGTCAAGAGTATTTGCGCAGTGCTTTTTGGGGACGACAAGCGTATGTCCCCACACGTCGCCCGCAATATCCAGAAAAGCATACGTATGCTCGTCCTCGTAAATTTTGTAAGAAGGGATTTCTCCCTCGACAATTTTACAGAATATGCAATCTTTCATAAAAAACCTCCGAATCAGCTTTTTCTGGTAACAACCGTTCCGCAATAAGGGCAATTTGCGTCCGCCTCGCTTATTTCCACCGCCGCGCCGCAGTTGTGACATTTTACCGTCATTCTCGCGCGTTTCTGCCGCACGTTTTCGTTTAGTTTCAGCCGACTGTCGTCCACGAGCAAATAACCCTCGATATATCTTTTTTCAAGAGCCTTGCGGATTTTTTGCAAAACGTCCCGTTTGCTGCAATTCGTCTGACTTGCTATTTCCTCGACGGAATATACGTTGTCCCTTTCCACAAGCTCGACGACGCGGAGCAGAGAAAACCCCGAGGCGTAAGAAACCCAGACAAGAGGCATTCCGTAAAAACCCGCGACGGTGAAGACGATTCCCAAAATCATGAGCGCCCAGATTTCGTTTGTTGCTCCCAATATAATCGCAGGTATGCCGACGACGAACAAAACACTCATGACAACGGCCGCCGTCAGGACTTTTGCCTGTCTCTTTTTTAACCTTTCCATAATTCGATTTTAAACTCCGTCTTGATTTTTGTCAACAAAAACGCCGTCAGTCGCCCTCGCAAAGCATCCACTTTTCCAAAAGAGCGTCGCACTCCGCCTGAACCTCTTGGAGCTTTTTAGCCGTTTCGTTGTAAAATTTGTAGTCCGACATCGCTTGCGAAGAGGACAGCAGCGCGGCAAGAGCTTCCGCCTCCTTTTCCTTTGCCGTCAGCTCCCTTTCCAGCTTGTTCTTTTCGGCGCGCAGCACGCGCCCCTGCTTTTTGTCCGCCTTGTAGGAGGACTCGGAACGCGCGCTCCGCTGTTTTTCAAAAACAACCGCCTTTTGAGCGGCTTTGGCGGTATAGGCGTCGAGAGACGAAAAAAACCGAAAGCCGTCGGGCGTAAGCTCGGCGAGCCTTGTCGGCACGCGGTTCAGCAAAAACCTGTCGTGGGAAACCAGAAGCAGCGTGCCGTCAAAGTCGGACAGCGCTTTGTCCAGCCCCTCCATAGCCTTGTAGTCGAGGTGGTTGGTAGGCTCGTCCATGACAAGGACGTTGGGACGCTTGCGCATAAGAATCGCCAGCGCCACCTTGCTGCGGTTTGCTCCCGACAGCTCCCCCACGCGCTTTTCCACGTCGTCGCCGAAAATAAGCGCCCGCGCGAGCAGGCTGCGCACGTCATAAGGCGTAAGCAGGGAAAAATGTCTGCAAACCTCGTCGTAAACGGTGTTGGACAAAACAAGATTTCTGCACTCCTGCTCGAAATAGCCCGTCTTAACTCCCGCGCCCCAGTTTACTCTGCCGGAAAAGGGAATTTCCCCCGTCAAGGCTTTGATAAAGGACGTTTTTCCCACTCCGTTTGCGCCCACGATTGCCAGTTTTTCGCCGCGAAAAAGTGTTAAATCCACGTTTTCAAACAATTTTTTGCCGCCGACGGATACCGACAGATTCTTGACGCTAAGCGCTTCCTTGACGGGCTGCGCGTCAAAGCCGAACTCAAACCTTACGTCGCGCGGCTCCTCCAAGGGCTTTTCCAACCGCTCGGCTTTTTCCAACGCCTTTACCCGGGAGCCGACGCTGTTGACGCTTGCCGACGCCGCCAGATTTTTCCGCACGAACTCCTCCATTTTGGCAAGCTGCGCACGCTGTTTTTCGTATTCCTTTAACGCGCTCTTTGTTTCCTCTTTTTTCTGTGCGTAAAACTCGGTGTAATTGCCCTTGTAGCGTTTTAATTTGCCGTTGTCCAATTCGCATATCCCGTCGGCAATATTATCGAGAAAAAATCTGTCGTGTGACACGGCGAGTATTGCGCCCTTGAAGGAAGAAAGATATTCTTCCAGCCAAGCGCGCGTTTCAAAATCCAGATGGTTTGTCGGCTCGTCAAGCAGCAGCAGGTCGGGCTCCTCGCACAAAAGCTTGGCTAAGGCGAAACGCGTTTTTTCTCCTCCGCTCAGCTCCCCCGCTTTCATGTCGGGAGACTTGTCGGAAAAGCCCATGCCGTTGAGCACGCGCCTGATTTTGAACTCGGTGTCGTAGCCTCCTATGCTTTGATAATAAGAAGACAGCTTGTCAAACTTTTCCGCCAAGCCCGCGTATTCCGCGCTGTCGGGCTTTGCGCAGGAAATTTTTTCGGTAAGCGCTTCGAGCTGCGCGGCAATGCGGTCGATTTCCGCAAAGCTGCGCCGAATTTCGCCGTACAGAGTGTTTTGCGACTCCACAGCCTCGACCTGTCTCAAATATCCGATTTTCAGCCCCTTTCTGACGTAAACGGCGTCGGTCGCGTTTTCGTAAGCCTCCGCTTCCAGCGCGCCCGCAATTATGTTGAAAAGCGTCGTCTTGCCCGCCCCGTTGACGCCCACAATACCCAACCTGTCCTTTTCGTTGACGGTAAGGTTTATTTTGTCCAGAACGGTTTGCGAGCCGAAGGATTTTGTGAGATTTTTCAGTTGTACAAGCATTTGGTTTTACCTTGATTTTATTCTAAACCATACGTCGGGTTTTTGCAAGTATTTGACCGTTCCGTGCGGTTTTTGCGCTTTTTGTAGAAAAAATTTTGCAAAATTTCGCCTGAATCGGACTGTTTGTCGGTTTAAGCGGTTGCCACCCCCTCAAAAAAATGCTATAATTTTTTATAATACGCGGATTGCGCGGCAAGGAACTCATGCAAGTAAAAACAATAAACGACAAAAAAGGCATAAAAAGCTTCGTCGCTTTTGCGGACAGCATTTACAAAGGCGACGCCAACTACGTGCCGTTCATGAAAAAAGACCTTACCAAAACTTTGGAAACATTGGTGCTCAAAGAAAAGAGCTACACCGCGCTCATGGTATTCGGCGGGGACGGCGCTCCGCAAGGACGAATCCTTTTTACCGTAGGAGTAAACAAACAGCTGCCCGACAAGGCGCGCTGCGGCTATTTTTTTCTGTTCGAGTGCGTAAACTCTCAGGAGGCGGCAAACGCTTTGCTTGCGGAAATGAACCGCAGGCTTGCGGCAACGGGCGTAGAGTATGTGGAAGGCGCCTATTGGCCCTTCGACCCCGACAACCGCAGAGGCATACTCGTCAAGGGATTTGAATTTCAGCCCGTCATTTTCACCTCCTACAACCCCGAATACTATCCCGAGCTGCTTGAAAACTTCGGCTTTGAAAAGCATTTCGACACTCTGACGTTCAAAATGGAGCCGAACGAAAAACAAATCGAGCGTCACACGCGCGTTTCGGAATACGCTAAAAAACGCTACGGCTATCGCGTGGACAAAATGAACCCGTCACAAATCGACAGAGACATAAAGGACGTGCAGCAAATCATGGCGGAGGCGGCGACGGAGATTATTTATCAGGACGCGCCTTCCGTCGACGAAATCAGGCACATAGTAAGTCAATGGAAAAATTTTCTCGACCCCGACTTTATCCTGATTGCGCGCACAAACGCGGGCAGACCTGTCGGCGCGGTCATGGCAATACCCGATTATTTTCAGGTTTTCAAGGCAATGAAGGGCAAAACCACCTTGCCCTCCCTGCTCAAATTTATCAAAGCCCGCAAAAAAATAGACGCCGTGCGCGCAATGCTCCAATTCGTTGTCCCAGATTTTCAGGGTAAAGGCGTAAACGTATCGCTCTACACCGAGCTTTTGGCGTCGGCAAGAAAAAAAGGCATTCGTCTGATTGAAGCCGGCACCATGATGGAAAACAATACGCACCCGATAGAAGCTCTCAAAACCGCCGGCGGCGAGCTGTTCAAGGTTTACAGAATATATTACATGAAAACGGGGGGGGGTGCTTATGAACGCTGACTTTCTTTTATTTGCAACTGACGCGGCGCAGCCAAACCTTATTCTTACCGTCGTCGCGCTGCTTGCGGTTTTCGGTCTGCCCTGCCTGATGATACTATTGACGCGCAAAGTCAAATTTTTTAAAATCGTAGGCGCGGTTGCGCTTTGCTACGTTTTGGGCTTTGCGTTTTCTCTTTCGGGGCTAAATTACGACAAATCGCTCGTGGAAACCGTCGCCTCCGTGCTTGTGTGCATAGCTATCCCGCTCGTGCTTTTCGGCTTTGAAATGAAATCCTTGAAAAGGCTCGCCAAAAAGACGGCAGTTTCCTTCGGGCTTGTGTGCGTGAGCGCCGTCGTCGTTGCGACTGCGGCTTTTCTGATTACCAAAAACTTCCTTCCCGACGCGGCGGGACTGACCGCCATGAGCATCGGTCTCTACATAGGCGGCACTCCCAACCTGCTTGCAATAGGCAGCGCAATGCTCGGCACGGGACACGAGGCGATTGTTTTGGCAAACACGGCGGATTTGTTTGTGGGAGGCTTGTATTTCCTCTTTCTCCTGACGGCGGCAAAGCCCGTTTACTCCTTTGTTTTGGACGGCAAAAAACGCAAAAAACAAAAAGCGTCGGACGAAAACACAACGGAAAACAAAGTGTCGGTCGAAACCGCGACGGAAAACTCGGACGTTTCAAGCGACGGGAGCGCGCGGCAGGACGCAAACGGGGAAATTTCTCCCGACGACAAGCGCCTGCTTTCCGTCGCCAACGAATACGACTTTTCCGTTGTCGAGCGCAACAAAAAAAGCATTTGGCGGCTTGTCGGAGTTGTTGCGCTTGCCGTCGCCTGCTTCGGCGTAGGCGTAGGACTCGAGCTTCTCGTAAACGGAAGTCTTGCGGGCAGCCTGTTTATTCTCGTAACGGTGTCGGTGCTCGGCATAGCTTTTTCCTTTGTCAAGCCCGTAAGAGAGACAAAAGGCTCCTATCAGGTGGGACAGTATCTAATCCTCAGCTTTTCGCTCGCTCTGAGCATGAGCATGGACATGAGCAAACTGGTGAGCGAGCTTCTCCCCGTGCTGCTTTTGTTCGCCTGCCTGCAAATCGGCGGCATATTGCTCCACCTGATTTTGTGCAAAATTTTCAAAATAGATTCCGACACCGCGCTTATCACCAGCACGGCGGGAGTTTACGGACCTCCGTTCATAACGCCCGTGGCAAACGCGGCAAAACGAAACGATTTGATAGCCCCCGGCATAATCTGCGCCACTTTGGGGCTTGCAATCGGCAACTTTATCGGTATAGGCGTAGGTCAGCTGTTTTTGCTGCTTATGTAGGTTTAACGGAATTTTCAATATGGAAAAACCCCCGCCCGCGTAAAAGCGGGCGGGGGTTTTTAAGTCGCGTCAGAAATACATATACTCCCACTCGTCGTCAAGCAAGATATAATGTTTTTTTAACCCTCTCATCCAACCGCCTTCTCCCACAAAGGGCTTGTAAGTAATCACTTCGCTCCTGCCGTACCAGTTGTCAAATACAGTCAAATCTTCTTCAAATCCCACAGCGTCAAATATGTCCCAGAACTCGTCGAGCTGATACAATTTTACGCTCCAAGCCATTTTGACAATGTCGTAATACTCCAAAACGCCATGGCGCCAATCGGAATACAGATACTCATAGATTGCAAAGTTTTCGTCCTTCATTTCGCGCAAGTCTGTCATGTCGGACAGCCACAGTTCGGCGTATGCGTTGCCGAGACCGTTTGTGCCTATCGCGCACATATTGGATTCATTCCAAAATTCCGTTGCCTCATAAAGGGAATCGAGCGAGCTTCCGTCGTAAAACAGGAAATTGATATTGTTATATTCCAAATAATCGAACAGTCCTAATTCTTCTATCCGCCTCCCGTCGGTCATTATCATATATTTAAAAATATAATCCTCAAAAATCCAACTGTATATGAATTCTAACCAATCCTTTCCGAAAGATTCGTCAAGCACGAACAAAAAATTGTTTATCGGTCCGTAGTCGAAATGGATTCTTAAAATCGTATCGACAAAAAGCGTGAACATATCCGTGTTTATATGTATGTCTACATATTGCAGAAACTCGGTGTAAGGCGACGTGTCGTAGTCGAGGTCAAGCCCCAGCAGTCTTGCTTCCTCCACGCCGTTTACGAAAATCACCTTGCAGCCGTCGCTCCGCCAGGATGAAAACAGGTCGCTAAGGGTATCATTCGTCTCGATGAGCGCGTTGTATCTTTTTCCCCACGTCGTCTTTTCAAAAATGACGACGGAGTTTTCCTCAACCTCAAATCTATAAGGCGAATAATCCGATTCCGTCAGGCTGTAAGGACACTTATGCAGGTAAGGCACATTTAGATACCTCACCGTCAATTCGGATGAGATTGTTGCGAAATTTGCGTCCACCTCCCCAATATAACCGTCGCTGAAATAATAGACTTGTTCATACGGAAAGACCTCGGGCGGTTCTAAATCGGTCGAGGCGCAAACAAGCGCGGCGGGCGCAAAACAGACCAATGCCAGACAAAGGGCAAGCGTCAAAGCCAACGTTCTCGTTTTTCTTGTGTTCTTTTTCATTTTTGTTTCTCCTTTTTAAATAATATATTTTCAGCCTTTCGGCTTGAATTTAAATTTTTTCCCACACGGCGTAAAGCCTCTCAGTACCCGATTCGTAAAGCTGTTCCCGCTGTTCCTGCCCAATCGAATTTATTTGTTTTTCATACGTCTTGTGGTAAAAATACAGCAAAACCCTTACGTCGAGCATAGCAGTCGAAAGCCGAAAATCCAGACGCTCAGGCAAAACAGGATTGAATTCAAGCTCGGTTTTTTGAGGAACAAACTCCGCTTCACCTTGAGGCTCCGTCGCCCAGCCCTTGAAAACCCAACCGTTCCGCTCAGGCGCGTATCCCGTTATGCTTGTCGCCAGATAATGAGCTGTTACCTCATGTAAATTTAACGGCGCAGACACAACGTAAGGCAAACCGTCTTCGTCAAGCGCAAGCTCGCACCCCCAAACGACTTTTGGAGCTTGTCGAAAACCGTCAACAAGCAAAGCGTTCTTCCACCCGTCGGGCATAGCCGTATGCGAAGTGTATATTGTGCATGAAGAGATAAAAGTCTCTTCTTTCAACTCCGTCAAACTGTCGGTTATGACGGCAGTCATACTTGTGCAATCATAATATATTCCGATTTCCTGTTCGCATACAAAAGCTTTTGACCCGACATCAGTCACGCTGTCGGGGATTTGCACGTATTCGAGTTCTATGCAGTTTGCAAAAGCGGAGACGCCGATTCTTTGCAATCCTCGCGGCAGTTTGAGTTCTTTCAGTCCCGTGCAGGAAAACGCATAGTGTCCTATATTTTTCAACCCGTCGGGAAAATCTATTGCGCCAAGCTGCGTCTGCCCGCAAAAGGCGTATTCGCCTATTTGCTCCGTGCCTGCGGGAATCTTACTCGAAGCGCACCCCGCAATCACCGTGTTGTCCGCTTTTCGCGTCAGACAGTTGCCCTCGTCGGAAAAAGATTCGTTGTTTTCGGACACGGTTATTTTTTCAAGAGCGACGCAAAACTCCGTCAATCCGCAACCCGCATTCAAAAGCTCCGCGCCCAAAGCAAGCTCTTTCAACGAGATGCAGGTGGAAAAAGCATTGTTGCCTACACTTGTCACGCCGTCGGGCAAAGCTATGCTTTCAAGCGCGGCGCACCATAAAAAAGCATACTTGCCTATGCTTGTCAGACTTTGCGGCAGAGTTATTTCCTTCAAACGGTCGTTGTGGGCAAAAGCATAGTCTTCTATCGAAGTCACGCCCTCGGGCAAAGCTACGCTTTCAAGCGCGGCGCCTTGAAAGGCGGAGCGACCTATGTGCTCGGTGTAAGACGGGATTTTGCTTGCTTTGCAGCCTGCGACAAGCGTGTTGTCCTCCCTGCGCATGACGCAGTTGCCGTCGCTTTTGTAAGCCTTGTTGCCCTCGGCAACGTAAATTTCTTCAAGATTTTCGCAAAAAGCAAACGGATTGGCATCCGATTTTTCGTTTGTAGCCGTCATTTTGGCGACAGTGGACGGGAGACTTACCGATTTCAGTTTTGCATGACCGAACGCGTTTGCTCCCAAAAAGGTCACGCCCTCGGGCAGAACAAGCGTCTCCAATCCCGTACAGTCAAAGGCTGCTGAGTTTATTTTTCTCAACCCCGCCGACCAGCGCACGCGCGTGAGTTCCTCGCAGCCAAAAAAAGCATTTGCATCTATGTACTCCACCGTGTCGGGGAGTATAAGCCCCGTGACACCCGCGCACTCGTAAAAACCGTTTGCCTTGATTCCCACGACGGCTTTGCCGTTGATAAAACTCGGAACAATCAGCTTGCCTTGCGCTTTGGTCTTGTCAACGACGCAAAGCTCGAAACCCCTTTCGTCCGCCGTCTGATAAACCTGAAGCCAGTCGGGCATGGTCAGATTCAGGCTTGTTTGCTCCGACCAGTCGGAGCTCAACACGCCCTCCGTCACGCTGTCGGCGGCTACCCTTATCTCATACGTGCCGTATTTGTTTGTGATTTCAAACAAATCCAGACTGTTGTTTTGCGTTTTGTACTCCTCTCCGTTGATTTCCACCGTGTAGCCGTCTGCTCCCTCCACAGCCTTCCAAGTCAACACGTCGTTTGTGATTTCAAGCCCCGTAGGAGCGGCAAGCTCCCTGTCGCCGTCGCACCCCGACAGCACAAGCCCCGCAAGCCCCAGAAGCAACACCGCCAAAACAATCACCAATGCCTTTTTCTTTTTCATTTTTCTCTCCTTTTCTGTTTGAAAATTCAAATGCGCGCCTACACTTCACTGCGCCGCCCTTTTAAATCGGCAAAATAGGCAAAAATCTCATATACATATTGAGCCAGCCGCCTTCGCCCTCATAAATGGGCTTGTGCGTAACCTCACACCTACCCGCCCAGTTGTCGTAAACGCTCATGTCCGCGTCGCAGGCAAGGGCGCGGATTATGTCGGGCAAAATGTTAAACTCAAAATAGTTTGTGCCGTGAATTTCATAAAATTCGGACGGAGCGTTGTCCACTGTCAAATCATTGCCGTTGTAGAAATAAACGGGAAAATACCATGCCTCCCTTTCCATGTATTCGAGCAAAGAATTCATCCACTCGTCAACGTAATCTTTTCCCCTGAACGACGTTCCGATTGCAAAAACAAACTCGTTTGCCGCCGCTTCGTCAAGTTCATAGCTGTCCCGTCCGTCCGTGTGATAAATTTCTCCCGTAAGCAGATTCATATAATAATCGTCATAATCGTTTTTTTCATAACAGAAAATTTTTATATTATTATCTTCCATAAATTTTAACAACGAATTATACCCGCCTGCTTCCTGCATATAATAACGGATATATCTCAGTATATGATAGTCAAAGGTATCTCCGGCGTAATAATCGTTGGCATTAGCCCTGTATTCCCAACCTTCTATGTACCACGGAAAGCCGTAATACGACAATTCGCTCCACAAAAAGCTGCCGTCAAGCAGAATCGTAACGCTGTCCATACTTTTGTCATCCTCGTACATCTCGAATATGGTATCGATAAATACGCTGAAAATATCCAGATTTACGTGAATGTCCACGTATCTCAAAAATCTGTTGGAGAACGTCGAGTAAAAGTCGCTCTGCCACATAGGCAGCATTTTGACCTCCTCCACGCCGTTGAGAAACATAATTTTGCATCCGTTGGTTTTCAGGACGTCAAAAACGTCTTCAAGCAAAGCATAATTTTCTTGACTCATACTTCTCAGCTCCATTATCACCAGCGAGTCTTCCACGTTGTTAAAAACGCCTAAGCTGTACATATTTTGCAGCGTATTAAGTCCTTCAAACTCAATTTGCTCGAAATGAACGCTGCTCACGCCCTGTATGTTCAGCAAAACCTGATTGTAAAAATTGCTTGCGTAGTAATAATCGCTGAAATAATAAATGTTTTCATAAACCAACGGCTCGGGCGGTTCTAAATCGGTCGAGGCGCAAACAAGCGCGGCGGGCGCAAGGCAGACCAATGCCAGACAAAGCGCAAGCGTCAAAGCCAACGTTCTCATTTTTCTTGTGTTCTTCATTTTTGTATCTCCTTTTTAAATAAAATATTTTCAGCCTTTCGGCTTGAATTTAAATTTTTTCCCACACGGCGTAAAGCCT
>ENA-ORPD01000167-ORPD01000167.1-human-gut-metagenome-genome-assembly--contig:-NODE-167-length-66333-cov-20.717523_pt1 | contig 66333 bp, 48 predicted proteins | sample MGYA00242143_ERZ509076 | MGnify/ENA primary metagenome ERZ509076 (study PRJEB26280, sample SAMEA2338706) | human gut metagenome | biome: human gut; feature: human-associated habitat; material: faeces... | reverse complement strand
AAGATAACACTATACTCCGACATCATCCCCACCCACCGGAAAAATCCGCTGACCCCCTATTTTTCTAATCTTCCCTAAAGTTTAGCGGACAGTAATAGTATAAAATAGAGACTGCCTAACTTTCGTTGTTAGACAGCCTCTTTAAAGTTGCCTTGGAAAGACTCGAACTCTCACAAACGGAACCAGAATCCGGTGTGCTACCATTACACCACAAGGCAATGTTTTTGTCTTCGGTTTCGATTTGGCTTTTGGCCTCATGTCTGTCCCTTTTGACACTGCAAAATTACAACTTTTTTCAATACTGACCAAATATTCGGGCAAAAAAATAACGCAAAAAATCAACTTTTTTTGCGTTATTTCTATATATATCTAAGAATCAGAGATAAACCGAATAATCTTTTTTACGTCAGAATCCGATTACATGGGCTGTATTTGTGTTATCGGCATATCTTGACCGTTTGATTACCGTGTTTCCTAATAAATACGCCATGTGAAGGTGCCGATGAGAGTCTGCGTCCAAGCGTGTCGTAATATTCATATTCTTGCTCAGAAGCATTGCTCTCCCCTATCTTTATGTCATTAATGCCAGTCGACGGATTATGGTATTCCTTGAAATTGAATACCAACGGGAATGCGATATTGGCGGGTAATTTGATATTATAGCTGTCGGTTTCGGCATCATATATGTATTTCGATCCGTTTTTACCTTCACCCTCGTTATTGTCAGACACATCATATAGGTAGTCGACGTCGGGAAATATCAGGGATTCATTGACACGGAGTTGTTCAATACCGGCAGGCATCGTGCTTCGATGCAGACGTATTTCAGTATCTTCGCTCTGTTTGTTTGACAGACCGTCGTAAATTACGAAATTATCGATCAGACCGTCTCTCCATTCGATATCCACTTCATAATTGCCGGTAGCCTTTAGCCCTTTGATTGATCCCGAAGGCCAGGACATGGTCGGAATAGCCGGCAGAATATCGATAACTCCGGAATATGACTGAAGCAGCATCTCGGCCATAGCTGCAGGTGTACCGCCATTGCCGTCAATCTGGAATACGGATCCGCAGCGGGACAACAGATTGTTGGAGAACCGCGGTTCATGGCCATCGGCATTCAAAGCGTATGCGAGAGTGCGCATCGCCATGTCTCCCTTCAGGCTACGGGCAAAGCTGTTCATTTTCCATGCAGTGTTCCATGCGGGATTGTCGGCATCTGCATCATCGCCCCTTGCCAACAGTGCAGCGTAAGCCGCATTGAAATCGGCCTTATCGGTATCATAAGGAGTGACTTGATTGAACGGATACAGGCACATCAGGTGTGACAGATGCCGATGGTTGGACTTACCCGATGATTTCCCCTGCCATTCGCACATCTGCCCGTCGGATGCTATCTCTATTCCGTTATACATATTCTTTATATATCGGTCGCATTCTTCGGCTTGAGCAGTCTTACCCAATAATAAAGCCGCATCGCGAGTGTTGCAGAGGTGTTGATATACAATCTGTTGGGCATGTGTCGCAACTGTACTTCCGTTATTCAACTCAGGAGAATAATAATTAGGAACAATATATCTACCCTGGCTGTCGGTCTTGAAATATCCGAAATAGAACTTGCATGCCCCGTACATGGTGTCGAAATAGTCAGAGAGGAAATCAATATCCTGAGTATAAAGATAATGATTCCAGATATGAGTCAGGTTCCAGGCGGCGGCTTCTACATAATATCCGTTATATTGAGAGGTATTACCAAAAGAATTCAGCATCAGATGGTGAGTCCATCCGCCTGTACCCTCTACGATCTTATCGGCGTTCTTGATCCATTCTTTCTGGGCCATGGTCTTGATGTAGCGGAAGAAAGGGATGTGGGTCGATGGAATGTTTGTGTTTTCCGACGCCCAGTAATTCATCTGCAGGTTGATGTTGGCATGGTAATCACAGTCCCAGCGAGGCTGAGGATCGGACCAGATGCCTTGCAGGTGGCTCGGCAGGGGCACATCGCCGCGTGACGAGGATAAATTAAGATAGCGTCCCATTCCGAACAGCAACATGTCAATGGCGCGTGTGTGAGGCGTAGAGATAGCGTATGCCTCGGTATAGGCGCTATTATAGTCCTTGAGCATTTCTGAAGGTGAGGCATCGTTGGATGCATCGTCAAGCCGGAATTTTACGGAATTAAACAATGGTGAATACTCGTTGATATGGTCGTTATAAATTTCGATCCATCCGGCTTGAACGGCATTTTCCATTGTCAACAAAGAGCGGGATTCCAGATCTGAGTATGTCTCGCCCGAATAGCATTCATTATCTGAATTTATATCGTAGTTGGTAGATATGGTGTATAGAAGTGTAATCTCATCGGCGTTGCTTACCGTTACAGATGAGGAATCGTGGGTAACAGAGCCTCCGGATACTACAGGCCGGACAATCATATTGAATATGATGTCACAATTCGTGGTATTCTTTCCATTTATACAGATGGCTCCATCATCGCTGACTTTCACGCCCTCTCCCGACAGGCTTGTCTTGAATGTATAATTTAACTTGCCATTTTCAGAGGCAGTGAAATGTATAGCGGCAACGTTGAAATGATTGTTTACGAGATATTCACGAGTATATGTGACGCCATCCTTGCGATTCAGGGCCGAAGCGACAGCAGTGGTCAGATCCAGTTGGCGCAGTACCTGATCGGTGTCAAGATTATCGTTGTTGGTAATGGATAGATGACATGCCGGTTCGTAGGTTCCTGAACCTTGGAATGAGGCTTTAGAGTCATATAATGTCTTTTCATTAACGGGCATAGTCTCAGATGGACGGCAACGGGTGGTGAGTCCGAGATGGCCGTTGCCAAGGAGAAATACATTATGACCTTGAACCTGAGTACTCCAACCGTCGGCATTAGGATACCAGAGAGTCATGGGTTCGGCGGGACGATAATGGTTAAAGTCGGTGCATTGCAGCATTTCCTCCGGGAAGCTGTTTTCAATCAAAGGAATATCCTGGATATTTGCCGAATAGGATAATGTTTTGTTGATCAGGTCCACGGTAAATGCATATTCTCCGCTTTGCGTCACTAAAGACTCCGTCGGATCAGAGACGAGTGATACAGAGCCTGAGGACTCCCCTGTCCCTGCATTGATTGACGATGCAAGATAATACACGGTTTCATTGTCCTGCCTGATGGTTATCTTGCGATTGGTGGTGCAATAGACATTCCCTTGATATATATAGTTTCCTTTGTGGGATAGTTCTATACCATTTAATGAGACTGCAGGTATGTATTGTGCTTTATTGATTGTGCATGACACTGGGATGCCGTCCTGTACGTCGACGGTCACAGTGTAATTGCCTTTAGGCGTTATAACGGCTGCGGTGCCGTCTTTTACAAGATCCAGGGAGGATGACTGAGGGTTTATATCCGTGGTGAACTGTGGTTGAGACGCGAATCCCCATAATCTTGAACCTAATGAAGCACCGTTGATAGTCACAGGAGCATTGACATTGAAGTAGTATGCTGTTGTTTCACCAGTAAATTGGTAATTCGTGTTCAACAGCTGTATCTTTTTATCATCGACAATCAGGTGCAAGGGTGGGTAATATGTCAGTGTTACCTGGTATGTATATCCGTCGGCACTTTTAATGGCTCGTACTAAGAATGTTCCACCCTGATTGAAATAGAAGCAACCATCTGTCTGATGGAATTCATAATAATCCTTGAGGTTTTCGGGATCCGATACGCTGTCACCCCATGGTGCGTAACTCTTGTCTCCGTCGCGCATTACTACCGCGATTTCATTACCGACTGTCATAACACCTTCATAGGTGTTGTCGGCAATCTTGACGAGCGTGCCTATTTGTGTGTTGCAGTTGCCCCAGGTGCCGCTCCACATTGTCAGGCTGTCTTGAGCCATGGCCAGTGTGCAGGATAACACCATGGCAATGATGAGAAGGAGAGGCCGTTGTTGTTGTTTCATAATACTAAGGTTAACAAAGATTGTGATTAAGGTTGCGTTCTGCAGTTAATAACTGTGTAAACACCATAAATGCGTCGCACATTATATAGCACTTATATGCTGCAAAATTACAAAATATATTAAAACTGTCAAATGAAATAACAGATAAATATATGATAAAAGTGCATTCCGCTGTTACCTGGAACGCACTTGCAGGGTAATTGTATGTAGATTAAAGATGTGTGTTAACGGTGTTTTTTCGACCAGTCGGCCAGGTTTTCAAGGAAGCTCTTTAGCTCATCGCCGTAGTTGTGTTCCGGAGCATCGGCACTCTCTTCTTTGGCCGAGGATGCGGCTTCGACCGTCAGGATGCCTTTATGATCGGGAACTCCTACCATAAACTCGGCAACCATTTCGTTGGTGCGGCGGTTGTCGTCAAAAACCGTTCCCTGGTATGCCAGGCGTCCGGGTCGGTCGTCCTTGGGATGTGAGAATTCGACGACCTGCGCAACGACACGTTTGCCGGATGTCAATGTATAGTGGAACTGGGCCTTGTCGAACAGATGGGGATCGTTGTCGGCCGAATCTTCATACTGGATGTCGACAATGGCTTCGGAGAGGCGCGGCCATACGCTGATGTTGGTGAGGTTGCGCCATATTATCTGGGAATCGAGCCCTTCGACTTCCACTCCGGCCGAAGCGAATGTCTTACTGTCGGCTTTAGCATATCCGGGTTTGAATTTAATCTTGTCGGTAATCATAGTATATGTATTTAAACAGTCGTGGACTGTTAAGAATTGTTTCTATGATATAACCGTTTTAACGGACTAAATTGTTCACTGCGACAGCAAGGAAATTTCAGTATCTTGTGAATACAGATGCCGAATGCCGGTTGAATACGGATGTCAAATGCCGGTCAAAGCAGTTCGCCGACGCGAGTTAAAAATTCGGCATCGTCAAGGTCGTATGGCAACCAGTGTATGGTCGATCCGCGCCGTTCCATGCCACGGAACCATGTCATCTGGCGTTTGGCAAACTGATGGATCGCTGTCTCAAGCTGAGTGAACATTTCCTGATACGACAACTCCCCCATCACGTGCAGCGTGACGAATTTATACTCCAGACCATAATATATCAGGTCCTCGGCATCGATGCCGGAATTAAGAAGGTCCCGGATTTCGCGGATCAGACCATTGTCAAGTCTCTGTTTCAGACGTGACGAGATGCGGGAGCGTCTCTCCTCACGGGGAATATCGAGCCCGATTATCAGGGCATCGATAGGTTTCGCGCCCTGACGCGATACGGATTTCGTTTCCTCCGGATGGTGGCGGTAATATTCCTGTATTTCGATGGCCCTTATAGCCCTTGCCTTGGTGTCAATGTCAGTGATGTTGTGCAGCTGTTTGTAGCCTGCCAGTATCACGGCGAGCTGATCAAGAGACTTGTCGGACAGGGAATGCCTTAACTCGGTATCTTCAGGCACGTCAGGCAGTGATATTCCGTTAAGTGCATGTTCAACATACATACCGGAACCTCCGCAGATAACGGGTCGTTTGCCACGTGACCGAACATCGGCATACACCTTATTGAATTCCCTTAGATATTTGTGAAGATTGTATCTGGATCCGGGAGGACAGATATCGATCAGATGATACCTGATATCGCCGTATTCATCTAAATCCTTGCCTGTGCCGAGATCCATGTTGCAGTACACCTGACGTGAATCGGCGGATAAAATCTCGCCGTTGAATGCGGAGGCAATCTGCACGGCCCTGCGTGTCTTTCCGCAGGCTGTTGGTCCGATCACAGCGATGGCCCGTAATTCGTTACGGTTGCCTTCTGATGAGGGCATGATGTCCTTTACTGACGCCACGAGGCACTTTGGTTGTTATTGTTCAGGAATTTCTGCCAGATACGACGCACGTGGAACCCCTTGGTGTCGGAGTTGAACATTGCCACGCGAATCCATTTGTCGTCCTGAAAATCATAGTCCTTTTCGCGAATCTCGTTCAGATCGTAATTCGGCTGATAGGATTTTACCTTGATTTTGCGGAAACCGCGGTCATCGAATATCTTCTGAGTCAGCACCACGGTTGACATCCTGGACATGTCGGCCAGGAATGTGCCTGCCATCAGAGCAGGACTGGAATTGTATATGCCCTTGATGCGGTTGAAGTCCATCCATTCGCCGCTGATGTTGAGTTCAGGATAATCTTCGGGGGTACCATCAAGAAAATAAAAATAGCGCAGCAGACGATGTTTCTGCATATCCGGATTTCTGCGTCCATAGAAGAATTTCAGCAGTCCGGAGTGTTGCACCATATTATGAATGACATCATTGACTTCGTAGGTGGATATACCGTTTACATTACGTTTGGTAACGAACGGCGTGTCGATTATATTACGGAACGGCATCTGCGGATCCACCGTCTTGGGATTGACATAGATGCTGTTGTCGCATATCACGTAAAACCGCAAGTATGTCTTCGTGGTCATATCGCTGAGTTCCTCTTCGGTGATGATGTTGCCCCTTTCCTTATGATCCAGATAAATGTTATAGTACCTTGCCGCGAAATACATACCATCTATAAGGAATATCACCAGATTGAGCCAGAAGAAGATGTATCTGTCGCGTGTATTTACACCTGTAGATCTGTCGTATAGAGTGAAGTAATATGCCCAGACTATAATAGACAGTCCTCCGAACACACATAATAGATTAAGAATCTGTATACGGGATTCGTGATGCAGAATCTGTCCCAATTGTCCGCGGTCGATGGAGAGTCCGTTCTTGAATTTGCAGTCTATGCAAAAACTCAGAGAATTGAGCCGGAGCATGATAATGCCGAATGTTATGAAACAGATCGGATCAAGCAGCAAGGACGGGATATAGGGAGGTGCGATGAATGTCAATTCCTTTGGCAGTTCCATCATGCCCCATATATAGAGCAGATTGAGGATGATCGTAGCAAAGGAATATAGGATCAGGCAGTAGAACAGAGCGTAGATCATCACCATGCAGCTCGGATTATCCTGCAGCCTGTTGTTGTAAAGCATCGTATACAGCACGGCCGCTCCTATCAGCGAAGGGATAGGAGCAAAATAGTATGGGAGAACCTGCGCCAACAGCATGGTGCCCATCAACACCAGAATGCCGGTACAGATGTCCTTCCAGAAGGCGAAAAGCCTCGAACTACTTATTTTTTCCAAGTCGTGCATTGTCGTTTAATCAAGGTCACACAACAGTGATGAAACCTATTGCACCCGTATATTCAACGTCTCAGCGAACATTATGGTCTAAGAAGTCGCATATTTTTTTGAACAGCATCGTCCTTGCATTACACTTTGGCAGACTGTGTTCAAATCCGGTCAGGGCCATCATGTCGAAGACAGTTCCTTGGGAATATAGTTTAGATGTATATTTCAGCGTATTGTATAAATGTACGTTGTCATCGCCGGTGCCGGACATGATAAGCAGACGGCCCTTCAGATTATGTGTCCTGTTAAGTGCCGAAGCCGAGTCATAACCCGATTCGTTCTGCTGCGGTGTGGTCATGTACCGTTCGGTGTATACGGAATCGTAGAACCGCCAGTCGGTCACGGGAGCCATAGCCACGCCTGCCTTGAATGTACAGTCGGAATCACCGAGTTCCATAAGGGTCATATATCCGCCATAGCTCCATCCGAAGCATGCGGTGCGTTCGGGGTCTATATAGCCCTGTCGGCTCATCCACTTGGCGCCTGCGAGCTGGTCTTTGGTTTCAAGCTGCCCCAGACGGCGGTAAACGGATGTGGCCCACTGACGCGAACGGTTGCCCGTGCCGCGGCCATCCACAGCCGCTACGACATAACCCTGCGCCGCCAGATAATATATGCCCTCCATGCGCCACGCATTCAATACCTCCTGTGAGTCCGGACCGTTGTACTGATACATCAGCAACGGATACTTATTGCTTGGAGAGAAATCTGCCGGCTTGATGATGAATGCATCCATCATTTCGCCCTCGGCGTTGGGAATCTGCAGGAATTCTTTCTTGGGAGCCGAAGCATATTTGGCTGCATACAGGGCATTGTTCTCTACCTCGGTCAGCTGTTTGCCACGGTTGTCGCACAGAGTGAACACCGGTGGTGTGACGGCGTTGCTGTATGAACGCAGGAAATAGCGGCAGTCGCTGCTGAACCAGGCGTTCTCCGTGCCGGGTGTATTGTTAAGTATTGTCGTTTTTCCGTTACGTTCTACGGCGGCGACGTTGCGGTTGATAGGACCAAGCTGTGTAGTCTGTACGTAAACAGTGCCTGTGCGGCGATCGCAACCGTAAAAGTTCGTCACGTTCCACTCCCCTTTTGTGACCTGGCGCAGGCAGTTGCCGCTGTAGTCGTATTCATACAGATGGCGGTAACCGGACTTTTCGCTGCCGATGAAGAATGACTTTTCGCCATACTCCCCCATCTGGTATGCAGCCGGGCTGAGCCATGCGTCGCTTGTCTCCGTATATATAACTTTGGCGACTGTGCTGCCGGGATTCACCTTATACAATTTGAGCGAATTCTGGTCACGGTTCAGGGTCATGACCATAAGGTTGGTGCCGGTTCCGTCAAACTCCATTGACGGCACGTAATCCTTGCCAATCGGAATGTCCATCTGCTTGACAGTCTGATTGTCGACATGGTAGGCCAAAACAGTCACAGTGGAATTGGGATATCCGGCCAACGGATATTTGTACGAATAGCTTTCGGGATACACATCCGTCAGCGGATCGGCGTCGCAGTAGGATTTATAGTTGTCAAAACTATAAACGGGCACCTCCGACTCGTCGAAGCGAATGAATGCCAGCACATTGTCCTGGCCGTTCCAGGCCATTGCGGTCTGCATGCCGAATTCTTCCTCGTAAACCCAGTCGGGAATACCGTTTATCACCTTATTGGCCTGGCCGTCCTTGGTTATGGCCTTGTCGGTGCCGTAATCCAGATTGGAAATCCATAAGTTGTTGTCGCGCATATATGCCACCTGAAGGCCGTCATGGCTCATGGTGGCGCCACGTTGCGGGCCGCCGGTCGACACACGCTGCATTGTGCCGCGGAAAGTATCATACACATAATACTCGGCGTAGAACGAGTGGCGGTATATCTTGGAAGTCTCCTGCCACAACATTATCTTGCGTCCGTTGTCGGAAATGGAGTACCCGTCGAACGAATCGATCTTGATGTCGCCTTTCTGAGCGTCGAGGCTGAACAGTGTCTCAAGTTTCTTGCCGGTCTTGAAGCTGTAGGACTCGATGCTGCGTCCATCGGCCGATATCGCGGAATAAGACGCGCCGTCGGCCAGTGGCATCGGCGTCTTGACGCTGACCGGACGCGTGAGGTCGGGCTGGCAATAGTCTGCGACCGTAAGAGGAGCGGCCAAAGTGCCTGCCGAGCATATCGTTATGGGGGCCGCCGTAATGTAATGCCTTGTGTTCTTATTCATGATGTCGACTGATGTGCGTTTCAGATTAAGGTATCAATAACTGCGGGCGAACAATACGCGTTGTGCCGAAGGCTTGCCGGTCACCATACATACGCCGGGGGTCTTGTCGGAATCGAACGGGATGCAACGGATGGTAGCCTTCGTTTCTTCCTTGATTTTGGCCTCGGTTTCGGGAGTTCCGTCCCAGTGGGCCATGATGAAGACTCCTTCTTCGATTCTTTTCTTGAACTCGTCGTATGTGTCTACTGTGATAGTCCTTTGAATCCGGCGGTCCAAAGCCTTCTGATAAAGACTCTTCTGTATGTCGTCCAGCACCTCGACGATATGGTCTGCTATGCCGTCGAACGCCACGGATTCCTTCTGGAGCGTGTCTCGGCGCATCATCTCGACGGTGCCCTGTTCCAGGTCTCGCTGACCTATGGCAAGACGTACGGGAACGCCCTTGACCTCGTAGTCGGCGAACTTGAATCCCGGGCGGCGGTTGTCAGCGTCGTCATATTTGACGCTTATGCCTTTGGCGCGGAGTTCTTCGATTAGTGGCTGAACCTTATCCGAGATAGCCTTGAGGCCATCGTTGTTCTTATAGATGGGTACTATTACAACCTGAATGGGCGCCAGCTTGGGAGGCAATACCAGGCCGTTGTCATCGCTGTGTGTCATGATCAGAGCACCCATCAGACGAGTTGATACTCCCCATGACGAAGCCCATACATATTCGGGCTTGTTATCCTGGTTCATGAACGTTACGTCGAACGCCTTGGCGAAGTTCTGTCCAAGGAAGTGTGACGTGCCGGACTGCAGGGCTTTGCCGTCCTGCATCATGGCCTCGATTGTGTAGGTGTCGAGAGCACCGGCGAATCGCTCGGTGGCTGATTTTACGCCCTTGATGACGGGAATGGCCATGAACTCCTGTGCGAAGGTGGCGTAGACCTCAAGCATTCTGCGCGCTTCGGCCTCGGCCTCCTCACGGGTGGCATGTGCGGTGTGGCCCTCCTGCCATAGGAATTCGGCCGTGCGCAGGAACATGCGGGTACGCATTTCCCAGCGCATCACGTTTGCCCACTGGTTGATAAGCAGAGGCAGATCGCGGTACGAATGTATCCAGTTCTTGAATGTGCTCCAGATAATGGTCTCGGATGTGGGGCGGATTATGAGTTCCTCCTCCAGTTTGGCCTCAGGGTCTACAATCACGCCGTTGCCCTCCGGGTCGTTCTTGAGGCGGTGGTGGGTCACGATGGCGCATTCCTTGGCAAAACCCTCTACGTGCTCGGCTTCGCGACTCAGGAACGATTTGGGGATAAGAAGCGGGAAATATGCGTTTTGATGCCCCGTGGCCTTGAACATATCGTCCAGCTGACGCTGCATCTTTTCCCAGATGGCATAGCCGTAAGGCTTGATTACCATACACCCTCTTACTGCCGACTGCTCTGCAAGATCGGCTTTTGCCACCAACTCGTTATACCACTGCGAATAATTATCCGCACGTTTCGTGAAGTTTTTAAGTTCTGTTGCCATATTGTGCTAAAAACACGTTCACTGTCCTTATATTGACGTGAAAGGATTTATTCTTCTTTTAAATTTATTTAGCAAAGTTAGTAAAAAGTACTGAAATATTAAAACATTTGACGACTCGATTATTCAAAATACATTCAAAAAGAAGATAAATAGAATAAAAGGCACCCGAAAGCGCCTTTGTTCTTAATAATATGTTTATTGCCGTTGTAATGTCTTGGGATCGGCAACGTGTCCAAGACTGGAAGGCTGATCTTCATAACTGTTGGCATCCGCTTCAATTACGAAACTGTGTCGTTTCCAGATAGCGACAAGCAGCACTATCAGAATGATGCAGCCGTTGAATATGAACGAGAAGTTGACACTGTCGGAATGGAACAGATGGCGTGCGCCCGATATAACGAATGGTACTATCGAAATACCCACATAGTTGCATGTGAGGAGGTAGGAGAAGTATGCGTTCTGTTTTGCCGTATTAGGCGCGACGTACGATGTCTTGTCATAAATCAAAGGCTGGACTATTCCGTAACCGAGTCCCATGATGAAAATTCCGGCAATATATGCCCAGTATGAGTGTACCAGCCCTACGAAAAAGAGTCCGAACACCACAAGCAGCAATGCCAATTCCATGGTCCACTTCTTACAGATTCTGATGGCCTGAGGCAGAATGAAACCGGACAGAGTGGCGGATGCGAAATACATGGCTGTTGCCACACCTACATCGGTGGTGTCGAGTCCATAATTCTTCATGGCAAACGGAAGGTAATAGCTCACCACTTCGGTGCCGTATGTGGATATGAAATATAGCGCCATCAGGCCGAACAGAAGTGCGAGTGCCGTCTTCCCTTGAAAATGGAAATTAGGGCCTGCCGGTTTGCCGGTCTTTTTCGTCTGCGCGATATCCTGGTCAGACGGTCTGGACGGTTCTTTGACAGGAGGAACAAATTCTCCCGGATAGTCTATGCGGTGGGCGTAGATGTAACTGCGGGTCATGAAAGGCACCAGGCATAACGGGATTATAGGTATCATATACACTATGAATGCGAAATGCCAGTTGTAGGCGGCAACCCAGCCGACAAACAATGTGGCGAAAATCACCATGAAGTTACTTACTCCGGATTTCATACCCAGAGCTTTCGTACGTGCCTTACCGACGGTATATTCGGAGATTAGCGAGGCAGCCAGCGGTATGATCAGGCCGCATCCCACACCCAACAGACAGCTCAGCACTATCAGTTCCGTCATGGTCTTGGCGAAAAAATATAATATTCCGGTCGCCGCATATATCACCAGACCGATGCCGAGTATCCACATCTGGTTTTTAGGTGTGCAGAATTTACCCGAACATAGGATAAACGGAATTGTCACAAGGTTGGGCAAGACCGTGAGCAACTGTATTTCGAGTTCAGTGACATTGGTGAACACATCATCCAGCTTGCCCATGATCGGCGATATCGCCAACCCCGGCAGGTTTACCGTCAGCGAAATGGAAAGGATGGCCAGCAGGGAAATGTACGGGATTTTCCCGCAGCCGCAATCTACGTATTTCATATCAATAGACTTTAAAGTGGAATGAAGAAAACAATGTCCGTATCATATCATTTATTGACCTGCTTCTGGTAATAAGTGTTGGAGATCGTACCAATGAAGGTATGTATCAGCAGGAATGCGAATATAAGGAATATGACACAGACAGCCACGCTGATGAAGAAGGGGAACGTGCTGTCCACCGATTTATGGAGCAATTTGCAGATTCCCTGCGTTATCAGAGGTTCAAGTACAATCGCCGAATAGTTTGCGGTAAGAATGACGGAAAGAGCCTTGGTGGTGAGTGACGGACGGTTGACGCACTGGGTGGCCTTGTTATAGAACAGCGGCTGCAATGCGCCATATCCCATACCGGCAATCACAACACCGGCGCCTACCAGCGAGACATTCGGAGCAATGGCCACGATTGTCATTCCAAGCAGGCACAGGAATGTGCATACAAGCACGGTGTCGCCTCTGAGCATTCTGACTATAGGAGTCAGTCCAATTCCGCAGAAGAATACCATCAGGAAGAAAATAGACGTCAGCGAGCCGCGTCAGTGCGTTTGAACTCGATTTTGCTCCCGTTGTCGTCGGTAAGCTGTGGAACTGTGTCTTGAGCTATGCCGGGAATCGCCAGTGACATTGCAAACAGCAGCATTGATAACGTTTGTGTTTTCATAGAAAGTATATTTACGTTTTATTGCACTCTGATTAAGATTTCGTGTCGGCATGAAAACTCGTGACCCATGCGAAAAGTTTGCGAATGGCAATTAACGGTATTTGTGTTTTTCGTTAACAATGCTGACAAATAATGGTTCAAGTCATATTTATGTGTTTTGCAGCGTTAATACTGTATTAGTATCCTGTCATAATTCTCTGTAATACACGGCCTGAAACACAATGCCGGGGTGGAGAATGACACGTCATTCTCCACCCCGGTGTTACTGATATTCAAAGGTAATATTTACCTATCGGAGTCTGTCGGCGGCACGCAATTTGCGACCGTCGGCACATATTCTGTTATATGCCAGGATATCGGCCACGATTGCAAGGAACGGCGCGATGATGAGCGACGACCAGCTGACGGAAGCCTGCGGGAAGGAATAGTATCCGTATACGGCTCCGATGCAGATTACGGCTACAAGAAACAGAATTTCAATAAGGCACAGCATTTTCTGGAGACGCATGTTCTTGAAGCAGAATATAGCGATACACGGAATGATGAAGCTGAGCATGGACACCGCAAAGAATATCCATGTGTGCGCAACGAAGCCGGCGGGACCGCTGTCGGTGGCAATGCCCTCTATGTCAAAACCGAGAGTAGTGAAATTGCAGGTATAGTCGGGCAACTGCACCTGTCCGAGCGACATGAAAGTAAAGCAGCCCATCACAACGGCCGCGATCAGCAGCAGTACCGACTGCCATCTTTGTATTACCATATTATTTAGTACTAAAATCAGTGAAAAATAGAGGTAAGGCCTCAATCCATACGGCATCGGGCCACCATATCGTCTGCAAAATTAGCAAAAATATTTGAAACAACGGAGTGCGCTGACAAATTTGTAGGTGCGCCTATTCGTTTGAATATCGGGAAAGATTAGACAGAGAGTGCCAATCATGTATAAACCGGCGGATTTTTGGTGCATTATTTGTTATCGAATTATATGAATGATATAGAAAGGAAGCTTAAGCAGACAGAGAGCAACATAGATAGCGGAATGCTGAATCGCGCCATCCGCGATTTGCGTGATGTGGCGCAACAGAGCGGCGATTATGAATCGCTGAACCGGCTGAACGCCGCTTCACAGTCGTACGGGTATCTCAGGCGATACTATATGGAAGGGAAGCCGGATCCTACCCGGGCATCGATGCTTGGTGATCTGGCCGAGCAGTTGCGCTCTGTGTCCGATGCCTTGGCCCGAAGGAGCAAAGCGGAGGAGTCCGGAGTGTATTATTCATCGCAGCGGCTTGTGTCATTGCGCAAAGGAAATCTAAACGCGTCTCTGACGAGATATCGGGAATTGATGGCTCAGATAGCGCTTGCCGGTATGGTACAGAATGTGTCCGTCGACATGTCGCGCGAACGCTATGAGTTGCTTGAGACCATCTTTCTGACAACCATGCTGACGTTTCAGGACAAGGCATCCATACAGACGTTGCGTAAGGTGATGGAAGACCCGGATACCGACATCGCGTTGCAGTACCAGCTGATTGCTGCCCTTACGCTTGGTATGGCTGCATGGTTTGACGAAATGAAGCTCAACATGATGATAGAGCTGTTGCTGCATTCCGACCTGCAGGCATCTTCCAAAGCGCGACTCCTTGCGGGAGTGGTGATCGGTATAGCCGCATGGCCGGAACGGATAGCTAAGACAGACCGTCTTAAAGACCGCGTCAGATTGTTGCTGGATACCGACGATATGTCAGCGAGAGTTAAGACAGTAATCAAAGCTATTGCCGGGACACTGGACACACAGCGTATTTCGGACAAAATGAAGAACGAGGTATTGCCCGAAATTATGAAACTGCGTCCCGAGATGATTCAGAAGCTTCGTGGTATGTCAAAGGGTATCGATTCTGAATCTTTGGAGAACAATCCGGAATGGGAGGAAATGCTCGACAAGACCGGCATCGGCCGCAAGCTGGAGGAACTGAGCGAGATGCAGAATGACGGCGCCGACCTGATGATGGTGACTTTCTCGCAGTTGAAAGGCTTTCCGTTTTTTCAGCGCGTCAACAACTGGTTCATGCCCTTTGATTCCAAACATCCTGATTTGGGCTTTGACGAGAAGATGTCGGAAACCATCGGGCGGATGACTGACTTCACGCCGTTTATATGCGACTCGGACAAGTATTCGCTTGCATTGGCATTGAAGCAGGCGCCGGAGATGCAGAGAAACATGTTGCTGAAGCAGTTCGATATGCAGTTCGAGCAGATGTCGCAGGCACTGAAAGAGAAATTACCCGACACCTCGCGTCCGGATTTCGACAACGAGTCGGTTAAGGCAGTCCGCGACCTGTATCGATTCTATAAGCTGTCGCGCAAAGAGGGAGATTTCTACAATCCATTTGCCAAGGCGCTTGAATTCCTCAAGATTCCGGGTCTTGACCGACATCTGAATGACGGTCAGTTCATCGAGACCATGGCTGAATTCTATTTCAAGCGTCAGTACTACAAAGAGTCGCTTGGCCTGTTCCGTGCGTTGTCCGAAGTGAATTACGAAGATAATTCCATCTGGCAGAAGATTGGATTCTCATGCCAGAAGCTGCAGGATTTTGCGGGAGCCCGCGAAGCATACATGAAGTCGGTGTTGCTGGGAGACGACAGCCTGTGGATTGAGAAAAAACTTGCATTCGTCAACCGTCGTCTCGGCAACTATCAGAAGGCTCTGGAATACTACGACAAGGTATTGGCGCGTGACACGGAGAATGTGAAGCTGATGATAACGGCCGGGAATGCAGCCCTGCTGGCCGATAAGCCGTCGCAGGCAGCAGGTTATTTCTATCACGCACACTATCTGAGACCGGAGATGAATGAAGCCACGCGTGGAGCCGCCTGGGCTGAGCTGATGTCCGGACATATAGAAAAGGCAGATACACTATATAATGAATTGCTTGAAAAGGAATCGGAAATGACCGACTTGCTTAATGCCGGCCATGTATCGCACCTGTTGGGACGAATAGAAGAAGCCGTGAGGCGTTATCGTTCAGCCGCCGGTATGAACAAGTCGGATTTTGAGCTTGCATACGTTGCCGATATTCCTGTACTGCAGAAATTAGGCGTCGATCCGCAGGGCGTGAGACTCATACTGGACGAGGTGCTGGACCAGACGGAATCATAAATACACAATAGACATAATCAAAAAATGATGCGACTTGCAAATGCATACAAGTCGCATCATTTTTTAATTGTATATCTGACGTTATCGGAGCAGAATCTTCTCGATAGACTCTACGGCGGCTGCGGTGTCTTTAGAGCATGAAATACGGTCCTTGACAGCCTTGATGCCGTAAATTACGGTAGAGTGCTCGCGTTTGAGCTTGGCTCCGATGGCCGGGGTCGAGAGGTCGGTGTGCTTGCTGCAGAGGTACATCACGATCTGACGTGCATCGGCTATGTCGCGCAGACGGCTCTTGGAAAACAGGTTGTCAGGATTCAGATTGAAATACTCCGCCGTATTTTCCACAATCATGTCGAAATTGATGATCTTCTTGACCGGAGTCTTCACCGTATGGCTTATCACCTCCTTGGTCATCTCGACCGACAGCGGCATGTTGGTCTTGATGGATCGGGTCAGCAGTCCCATGACTATGCCTTCGAGTTCGCGCACGGATCCGGTAGCGCGCTCGGCAATAAGGTCTATGATTTCGTCCGACAGATCAAGACCGTTTCTGTCGGCCTTGGCATGCAGGATTTTTTTGCGAAGGTTAAGGTCGGGAGCCGGCAGAGGCTCGGTGATTCCCCATTTGAAGCGGTCTATCAGGCGGTCGGTAAGCCCGTCGAGTTCCTGAGGCGGACGGTCGCAGGAGAATATCAGCTTCTTGTTGTGGGCATGCAGGTGGTTGAATATAGGGAACAGCGCGCTTGCTGTCTTCGCACCGGTCATTTCCTGCAGGTCGTCAAACAGCAGACAATCCATCGACTGGAAATAGTTGATGAATTCCGGTATGCTACCCTTGGGATCAAGGGCCACATGCTGATACATGTTCTGGAACTGACGCATGGTCATGAACAGAACGCGAGCCTTGGGATTGCGTTCCTTGATTCTGATGCCGATGGCCTGAATCAGATGGGTTTTGCCCACGCCCACATTACCATAAAGGAAATATGGATTGAACTCCGGTTTTTCCGGATTGTTGGCTATATGTTCCGCTATGGTGTATGCAACCTTATTGGACTCCCCTACGCAATAGTTCTCGAACGAAAGCTTGTCGTTAAGCTGCGAGTCGAAATTATTGCTTTGCTGCTCGACCGGTGCGGTTTCAGTCTGTCTTGTGACCGAACTGGTCAGCGAGTTGGACCGTTCGGGACTCAGCACCTTTACACGCGACTGGTTGTCGTTGCCGATGATGTTGTATTCCAGAACGAGCGTATAGTTTCCGAACGCCTGACGGAGAGCGAAATTGAGTACGTTGGCAAACTGATCCTCGTAGAGGTCGGCATAGTATGCCGAAGGGAGTTTCAGCACCAACTGACCGTTGTCGAAGCTGACGGGACGGGCTACGGCAAACCAGATCCTGAACCGGTCCTCGCCGATGTTGGCGCGGAGCAGTTCACAGCATTTTGCCCATCTGTTTTGTAGCTCGTTCGAATTGGTCATTGGTGTTTGCGTGTTCAAGATGAGGCGGTTGTGCGTTTAAGGTCCGGTAAGCCGCTCTCCTATTCTCTATGCAAAGTAAGGATAAATAATCTTAATAAAAAAATCGTTTTGCTATTGCTTTTTTCGATTGTTCTACTACGTTCTGATATTCAACACATTATTTTACACAATTTTTTTGAGCGGGATTTGCTGCAGTTCGGTGGCATATCCGACACATATTGCGTGTGCCGTAAATTTTGATTAGCTTTGTGGTTGCAAACATAGATATATAGCCATGAAGATAGAATTGAACAACGAGCCGGTCGAACTGAACGATGACACTAAGACGGTGGCTGAATTACTCAATGATCGTGGAGTGAAGGGAGGCGGTACGGCTGTGTCGGTCAACAACAGGATTGTGCGACACTGTGATTGGGAAAACGCCCGGTTGCACGACGGCGACCGGGTGGTAATTATTTCCGCGGCTTTCGGAGGATAAATGAGATTTCTCAGAATAGGCATTACGCCGCCTGATTTAAGATTGTGCGAGGGTGAATCCATAGTCCGGCTGCTTGAAGAAAAAGTGGACATAATGCAGCTGCGCAAACCCGGGTGCACGGTCGGCGAGATGGAGGCCCTGATAAATAGCATTCCGGAATCATATTACGACCGGATACGTGTGCACAGCTGTTTTGAACTGTGCGGCAAATATGGATTGAGGGGTGCGCATCTCAACAGCCGGGAGCGTGACGTGCCTGCGGAGGTAACGAATATCTCAAGGTCATGCCACAGCATCGCGGAACTCGACACCCCTATTCCATCCGGATGCAGACTGGAATACCAGACACTCTCTCCCATCTATGATTCAATATCAAAACAAGGATATGCTTCCGGTTTCAACCTCAATGAACTCAAGGGCCGATTAGCCGGTAGAAATGTTATCGCGCTGGGAGGTGTGACACCGGATAAGTTTCCCGAATTGCAGGCCGTAGGATTTGTAGGAGCCGCCATGCTTGGATGTCTTGAGGAATATTATAGACATTAAGGCGTGGCGTGACGGTAAACTGTAAAGGCATACGATTCGTTAATAAATATGAAGTAACACATAAATTTCTTTGATTATGGCATTACAATATATAACGAACACATCGTCGCCGGTGTCGGTGACGGATCAGATACGCGCGGTGATCGACGGCGGATGCCGGTGGGTGCAGATACGCATGAAGGAGGCCGATGATAACGAGGTGCGTCAGGTGGTGGAGACAGTCATGCCCTGGTGCATCGAGACCGAAACATTTCTGATACTTGACGACCGTGTGGAACTGGCCAAGGAACTGCAGGCCGGAGGCGTACATCTCGGAAAGACGGATATGCCGCCTATTCAGGCGCGTCTGCAGTTGGGTGCAGGTGCTGTCATAGGAGTGACTGCCAATACGTTCGAGGATGTGGAGAAAGTCAAGACCCTGGATGTGGACTATATCGGGATCGGCCCTTACCGATATACCGAAACGAAAAAGAATCTGGCCCCGATATTGGGGCTGGAAGGAATCAGGCACATCTGTGACGAGATGAAAAAGAATGAAATCGAGATTCCAGTAGTAGCCATCGGCGGCATCAGGCTTGAGGATGTGGAGCCATTGATGGCGACCGGGGTGAACGGTATTGCAGTTAGCGGAGCCATCGCATTCGCCCCCGATCTGCAACATGCAACGGAAGACTTCGTGAACGCATTGAAAAAAGTTAATCCTGTGTGACATATTTTTTTGCAACGCGCGAATTTTTGCTTAACTTTGTAAGCTGAAAGACCAAGGGCGTGTGCGCTGACCTGTTGGGCGCACGGTATTGGTCTGTCCATTAACAAGTTAGATAAGGCAAATGGGATTATTTTCGTTTACACAGGAAATTGCGATGGACTTGGGCACAGCCAATTCCATTATCATTCATAACGATAAGATCGTGGTGGACCAGCCGAGCGTTGTTGCCATCGAGAATAAGACAGACAAGCTTCTCGCCGTCGGTGAGACGGCGCATCAGATGGAAGGCAAGGAGCCTCCGGGCATCCGCACCATCCGTCCGCTTCGCGATGGTGTGATAGCCGACTTCAACGCCGCCGAGCAGATGATTCGCGGCATGGTCAAGATGGTGAACAACAAGCGCCGCTGGTTCTCTCCCGCCCTCCGAATGGTGGTGTGCATACCTTCCGGTTCGACCGAGGTCGAGATACGTGCCGTGCGCGACTCAAGCGAACATGCCGGAGGCCGCGATGTATATATGATATACGAGCCTATGGCCGCCGCACTTGGTATCGGCATCGATGTCGAAGCTCCTGAGGGCAACATGATTGTGGACATAGGCGGTGGTTCGACCGAAATTGCCGTCATTTCGCTTGGCGGTATCGTTTCCAACAAGAGTATCCGTACGGCAGGCAACGATCTGACGGCCGACATACAGGCGCACATGGCCAACCAGCATAACGTCAAGGTCGGTTCCACCATGGCGGAGCAGATCAAGATAAATGTCGGTTCTGCTATTCCTAATCTGGATAATCCCCCGGAACCGTTCGTGATATGCGGTCCGAACAAAATCAATGCCCTCCCGATGGAAGTGGCCGTGACGCACGACGAGATAGCGCACTGCATAGACAAGACCATTCAGAAGATGGAGAACGCCATCCGCGACGCTCTGGAACAGACTCCTCCGGAGCTGTACGCCGACGTGGTGCGCAACGGCATCTACCTGGCCGGAGGCGGCGCGTTGCTTCGTGGTCTGGCAAAGAGATTCTCCGATAAGTTCGAGATTGAATTCAAAGTGCCCGACGATCCGTTACACGCTGTAGCAAAGGGTACCGGAGTGGCCCTGAAGAACATAAACCGCTTCTCGTTTCTGATTAGATAACACAAGCCCCATAGTATAGATAACAGATTGTCGGAATGAACAATCTTCTGAATTTCATTCTGAAATACTCCAAATGGTTTGTCTTCACTATATATGTGTTGATAAGCATCGTTCTGCTGGTAGTTAACAACAACTATCAGCAGTCGATATATATGACCTCGGCCAATGCGGTGACGGGATCGGTATATGGCGGCTGGTCGTCGGTGACGGGATATTTCCATCTTCATTCCATCAACGAAAGCCTGCAGCATCGCAACGCGATGTTGCAGAACGAGGTGCTGAATCTGCAGAGCCAGTTGCGCGAGCTACGGGCCGCGGCCGGCGACAGTGTCCCCACTCCTACGGTGGAGAGGTTCGATTATATAGCCGCCGGTGTGATCAACAACAATACCCGTCATCCCAAGAATTTCTTCACCATCAACAAGGGACTGAATGACGGCGTACGCACCGGCATGGGAGTCGTGGATCAGAACGGAGTCGTGGGCATCGTGAATGTGGCCGGACGTCACATGGCCCGTGTCATATCGCTGCTTAACGAGACACAGCATTTCTCCGTGAAGATCAAGGATACGCCATTTGTCGGATCGTTGTCATGGAAAGGAAGAAATCCGGAAATTGGATATGTGGAGGAAATACCGCGTCATGCCAGATACAGCCCCGGCGACACTATCGTTACGTCCGGATATTCCACGGCGTTCCCCGAGGGCATTCCTGTGGGTGTGATTCTGAACCGGGTGCACAGCAAAGACGATTCCTTCTTTACGTTCAAGCTAAAGCTGACGTCCGATTTCCGCACAATCAATGCCGTGAGAGTGATCAAAGACATATATAAGAACGAGATAGACTCGCTGGCCACCTTCGACGTGGTGACTTCCGAGGGAAAATGACCGCGATACAGACAAAAGGATATGGGACCTAAGTTGTTGGGAAATATAGCGTTGATGATAGTGCTGGTGCTGGCTCAGGTGCTGGTATGCAACCATATCATGCTGTTCGGAGTGGCCATGGCCTTTGTGTTCATCTATATAGTGGTCAGTCTCCCCATGAAACTGAATACCGACTGGCTGCTGACATGGGCGTTTGTGTCCGGACTTTTAGTTGATGTGTTTGTAGACACCCCCGGCGTGAATGCCCTGAGCTGCACGCTGCTGGCCATGATGAAGAAGCCGGTGCTTTACGCCTATATCCCGCGCGACGACCATACCAAGAACGTGGTGCCGTCACTCTCCACTCTCGGATTCGCAGTTTACGCAAAGTACCTGCTAACCATGTCGGCGCTATACTGCGTCATGGTATTCACGATAGAATATTTCAGCTTCGCCAGCGTTAAAGAAATTGTGATAATGTCGGCCGCAAGCGCCGTCTTTACTTTTTTGATTCTATTGGCAATAGATAGCCTCATAATCTCAAGACGTGAGAAAAGACTATAATCTGGAAAAGCGTAAATATGTGATCGGCGGATTCATCACCGTCATAATCCTGATTTACATAGTGCGTCTTTTCTATCTGCAGATAGGAGACGCCAACTACAAGGCCAGGGCTGACAGCAATGCCTTTCTGCGTCGCACCATATATCCCGCCCGTGGTCTGGTATACGACCGCAACGACCGCCTTATAGTGCTGAACAAGCCGGCATACGACGTAATGATAATTCCCAAGGACGTTACGCCGTTCGACACCCTGGCACTGTGCAAGGTGCTCGGAATCACCAAGGCCCAGCTTAAGGGAAAGTGGGCCGAAATGAAGGATACCCGTAAAAATCCCGGTTATTCGGCATATTCACCCCAGAAACTGATATCGCATCTCTCGCAGGAGGACTACGGCAAACTGCAGGAGAAATTATACCTGTTTCCCGGATTCTTCATCCAGAAGCGTGCGGTGAGAGAGTATTCCACTGTAGCCGGAGCCAATATACTTGGCAACATACGCGAGGTGTCGGCCAACGATATAGAGAATGACCGTTATTACCGACGCGGAGATTACACCGGCGACCTCGGTATCGAAAAAAGTTATGAGACCGCCCTGCGTGGCAACAAGGGAGTGGAAATCCTCATGAAAGACGCATACGGCCGAATCAAGGGTAAGTATGAGGATGGCGCGTTCGATGTGGCCCCTACATCCGGACACAATCTGAAGTTGGGCATAGACTGGGACCTGCAGGAATATGGCGAGCAGCTGATGGCCAACAAGATCGGTGCCATTGTAGCGATTGAACCGGCCACAGGCGAGATATTGTGTCTGGTGACGTCGCCCAATTACGATCCGTCGTTGCTGGTGGGACGCAGCCGCGGCAAGAATTACGCCGACCTGGTGAAGAATCCCATGAAGCCGCTGTACAACCGTGCCATCCAGGGTGCCTATCCTCCCGGATCGACATTCAAGCCGACGCAAGGTCTGATATTCCTGCAGGAAGGCACAGTAAGCCTGCACACCATGTATCCGTGTTACCGTGGATATGTCAACGGTCTGCGCGTGGGATGTCACGGACACGGCTCCCCCATCGCGTTGAAGCCGGCCATTCAGACATCGTGCAACGCATATTTCTGCTGGGGACTGAAAAACTTCATCGACAAACGCGGCTCGACACCTGCCAGGCAACTGGAGAAATGGAAGGACTATATGGTTCAGATGGGTTACGGATATAAGCTCGGCGTAGACCTTCCGTCGGAAAGTCGCGGCTTTATTCCCAATCCCGAATACTACAGCAAGAGTTTCCGAGGCTCCAACTGGACGGCTAATTCCATAATATCGATTGCAATCGGGCAGGGAGAGGTTCTGGCCACTCCCCTCCAGATAGCCAATTTCGGCGCCACGATAGCCAACCGCGGATGGTTCCGCACTCCACATATAGTCAAGGAAATAGCCGACAGCACGATAGATGCTAAATACAAGGAGCGTCACCGTCCCAAGATCAAGAAGGAGTATTACGAGGACATAGCCGAAGGAATGCGCATGGCAGTATTGGGCGGTACTTGCCGAACTGCCAATCTGCCCGGTGTGGAAGTGTGTGGCAAGACAGGAACGGCGCAGAATCCACACGGACGCGACCATTCGGTGTTCATGGGATTCGCCCCCTATCACAATCCCAAGATCGCGATATGCGTGTTTGTCGAGAATGCGGGATTCGGAGCCACCTTCGGAGTGCCTATCGGCAGCCTGATAATAGAGAAGTATCTTAACGGATCCATAGCGGAAAACCGTAAGCATATAGAAACGCGAATGTTAACATCCAATACAATAGTAAACAGTGGCGTCACCAAACACTGACAGTAGCCTCGGAGGGTTCCGGGGCCTGGACTGGGTCACGGTGCTGATATATCTGGTGCTGGTCTGCGCCGGAGCCGTCAGCATATATGCGGCGAGTTATGATTTCGACAACGCGTCGCTGTTCGACCTGAATGAGTTTTCGGGCAAGCAGATCATGTGGATCGGATTGTCGATGGTGTTGGGCGCCGTCATATTGCTGATAGACTACAGGATATACAAGACGTATGCCTATCCCATATACATCGCGGTTCTGTTTGTATTGCTTCTCACTATATTCATAGCGCCTGATATCAAGGGCTCGCATTCATGGATATCTCTCGGACCGGTGAGTCTGCAACCTGCGGAATTCGGTAAATTCGCCACGGCACTGGCTTTGGCCAAACTGTTTGATTCCTATAACTTCACGCTCAATGCCAAGATAAGCAATTATTTCCGGGCACTAATCATAATATTTCTGCCCATCATCCTGATATTGCTTCAGAACGAGACAGGAAGCGCGCTGGTGTATGTGTCGCTTATATTCGTGCTGTATCGCGAGGGAATGAGCGGATTGGTGCTCTTTTCGGTATTCTGCGCCGTAACATACTTTGTCGTGGCTGTTAAATTCGCGGAACCGTTGATTCTGGGACTTCCGATGGGCGAATTCACCGTGTTCATCATCATAATGCTGATTTATTCGCTGATGCTGCTGTTCTATTGCCGCGACCTGTTCATAGCGCGCAATGTCATCATCGGATTTGTCGGTTCCGGAGCTATAGTGACGGTATTGAGCCTGTGTGGCGTCAATGTAAATGGTCTCGCCTATTTCCTGACAATCATCGCAGCCGCATTGATATATACGGGCATAGCGATGTTTCGCCACAGGATCGGGAAGTTTGTGGTGTCGATAGGATTCTGCATAGTTTCGGTGCTGTTCCTGTTCTCGGTGAATTATGCCTACAACAATATCCTGCAACCCCACCAGCAGATGCGAATCAAGGTGGCGCTCGGCATAGAGGAGAATCTTCGAGGTGCCGGATATAATGTCAACCAGTCAAAAATCGCAATCGGATCCGGCGGTGTTACGGGCAAAGGTTTCCTGAACGGCACGCAGACCAAGCTGAAGTACGTGCCCGAACAGCACACAGATTTCATATTCTGTACCATAGGCGAGGAACAGGGATTCATCGGAGCCGCCAGCGTGTTGCTGCTGTTCCTGATATTGATATTGAGGCTGATACACATTGCCGAACGACAACGAACCCCGTTTGAACGGGTATACGCATACTGTGTGGTGTCGATTCTGATATTCCATCTGTGTATCAATATCGGCATGGTGATCGGATTGTGTCCCGTCATAGGCATACCGTTGCCTTTCTTCAGCTACGGAGGGTCGTCATTGTGGGGATTCACCATATTGCTGTTCATCCTTTTGCGTCTCGATGCATCGCGCAAGGACCGCCTGGATTGAAAAATTTTAACACTCTGACGATAAAAAGCGTCATATTGACGTTATAGTAATAGGGTGTCCGGATATTTATGGTTTCTGACAACTCTAATGATTCCGAAAATACTAATAACTCTAATATAACCTGAAACAATGGCAAGCAAGAGAGATTTCAAGAAATATGTCGATCAGCTCGGATCGGTAGTTGTTGACAAGATGGTGTCAGCGTATTACAACGTAAAGGAAGTGGACCGCGACAAGGTGTCGCAGGCCATCGAGAAGGTGCTTGGCGCTATAGGCCGCGCAAAGTGCAACAGCAACGTTTTCTTCGACCGTGGCGAGAAGGCGTTCGAAAGCAAGGAGGCATATTCCAAGGCCAAGAAGGCATTCTTCGTAGCGCTGTTCGACAAAATCATCACTGACTTCAACGAGGAGGTGAACCAGGCTCTGAAAGTGTTTAACGAGGCTCTGCCTGAAAGCGAGCGCGAGCGCAACAAGACTTACGCCAAGGCCGAAGCCGAAGCATAACAGGCAATGGCCAACATCTGGGGAAAACTATTGCATAACGCAGGATGGAGAGTCGATATCTCGGCTCCCCATCTTGATAAATGCATAATATGTGTCGCGCCCCATACTTCGAATTGGGATTTTATCATCGGACTGGCCGCCTACAGGTCGTTAGGCTACAAGGCTAATTTCCTGATGAAAAAATTCTGGTTTTTCTGGCCGATGGGAATCTTGATGCGGCGCTTGGGTGGGATTCCGGTGCCAACGCGAGGTTCGGGAGGCGAACTCAGTCAATATCTGGTCGAGGCTTTTGCCCAGCATGACTATATGAATCTGGCAGTTACTCCAGAAGGGACGCGCAGCGCCCGCGAGAAATGGCGGCGCGGATTCATTTATATAGCCCTCGGTGCGAATGTGCCCATTCAGCTTGGAGTAATCGACTATAAGACCAAGACTGTGATAATCCGTGATTCGTATGTGCCCACCGGCAATATCGAACAGGATATGAATTATGTGAAAGGATATTACGCCAAATACAAGGATGCCGCCAGGTATCCCGATAAATTTATATATTGACCATGATATCCCAAGACTTGCATGTATGCCTGTTGCCTCTTAAGATAACGTGGGACGACAAGATGGCCAACCTCTGTAGGCTGGAAGATACGCTCAAGCTGGTGCATCCGCAGACAGATGTGGTGATACTGCCTGAAACGTTCTCAACGGGGTTTCCCGTGGGCAAAGACAAGGAACAGGTGCGGAAACTGGCCGAGCGTAACAGTGGCGAGACGGTGGCGAGACTTCAGGAACTGGCCTCACGTTATAATGTAGCCATAGCCGGAAGTTTTATAGCCGATACAGGCGGATCGCTGTATAACCGAGGCTTTTTCATTGAACCGGGAGGTGAATCCACATTCGAGGATAAGCACCATCTGTTTCACATGGCCGGCGAGGACAAAGTGTTCTCTCATGGATATGAACGTATGCTGATCAGATACCGCGGATGGAACATCGCCATGGTGGAATGTTACGATATCAGATTCCCGGTATGGTGCCGTAATGTCGATAATGAATATGATGTCCTGTTTGTGGTCGCCAATTGGCCCGAGGTGCGGATTGATGCATGGAACAAACTGTTGCCGGCACGTGCGATAGAGAATCAGGCGTATGTATGCGGCGTGAACTGCACCGGCACAGATGATAAAGGATTCGTCTATCCTGAATCGTCACAGGCTTTGGATTTCAAGGGGCGTGATATATCGGTGCTTCAGGAGTCCACGGGACTCATCTATGCTACTCTGATGCGAGACAAACTCGATGCATTTAGAGTCAAGTTCGCCGCCTGGCGCGACGCGGATCAGTTCAAACTGCTTTAAATTATTTCGACAATAAAAAAGACGTGTCAGGGATTGTCCTCGGCACGTCTTTCTCATTGTAGGTCATAATTGCGTCAATTGGATTCGATGCCCTTAATTTCTGAATCAGCAGCATCCTCGGCGGGAAGCAAGGGGACATAGGTAAGCGCGAGCTTTTCCTCATCTCCGTCTTTGCTCTTGACAGCTTCGATAGCTCCTCCGAGACATGATTCGGCGTTAAGCTTCAGAATCATCTCGGCAAGTTCGTCCTCCAGATATTTCTGGATGGCTCGCTTAAGCGGACGGGCACCGAAATTCTTGTCATATCCCTTTTCGGCGATAAACTCCTTGGCTTCGGGCGACAGATTAAGCTTGAATCCTAACTTCTCGATGCGGGTATAGAACTCCTTCAGCTCGATGTCGATGATCTTGCCGATTGCATCGCGGTCGAGCTGGTCGAACATCACTATGTCGTCCACGCGGTTCAGGAATTCCGGGCTGAACGCCTTGTTCAGAGCCTTGGATATAACGCCCTGTGCCTGCGCTTTGGGCGATTCACCGGTGTTGAATCCCACGCCTGAACCAAAGTCCTTGAGCTGACGTGAACCGACGTTGCTCGTCATAATTATGATGGTGTTCTTGAAGTCTATGCGACGTCCCAGTGAGTCGGTAAGCCGGCCTTCGTCCATGACCTGCAACAGCAGATTGAACACGTCGGGATGCGCTTTCTCGATCTCATCGAGCAGAACCACAGAGTATGGTTTGCGGCGTACCTTCTCGGTGAGCTGGCCGCCCTCCTCATATCCCACGTATCCCGGAGGCGCTCCTACCAGACGGGACACGGTGAATTTCTCCATGAATTCGCTCATATCCACGCGTATCAGCGCATCGGGAGAGTCGAACAGATACTCGGCCAACTTTTTCGCAAGCAAAGTCTTGCCGACACCTGTCGGGCCGAGGAACATGAACACGCCTATGGGCTTGTCGGGATCCTTAAGGCCGATGCGGTTGCGCTGGATGGCCTTTACCACCTTGGCCACGGCGTCATCCTGACCTATCACGGAACCTTTCAGTCTTTCGCCCATCTCAAGAAGACGTGTGCCTTCGGTCTGGGCGATGCGCTGGGTAGGTACCCCGGTCATCAACGCCACTACTTCAGCCACCTTCTCGTCGTCGACAATCTGCGGATTGCTGCTGAGACCGTTCTCCCATTCCGTCTTGGCTTTCTCAAGACGTTCGCGGGCTTTCGTCTCCTCGTCAAGAAGATTTGCAGCTTTCTCATAGTCCTGCGATTTGGCGGCCTCAAGCTTGGCGACGGTCAGACGGTCCACCTCTTTCTCCATGCTGTCGATCTCCTCCGGAACGATGATATTGGTGATATGCACGCGGCTGCCGGCCTCGTCAAGAGCATCAAGAGCCTTGTCGGGGAAGTTGCGGTCGCTTACATAACGTTCGGTCAGGGATACACATGCCTCCAGAGCCTGATCGGTATAAGTGACATTGTGATGTTTCTCATACTTATCCTTGACCTGACGCAGAATCGCCAGTGTTTCTTCGGGAGAAGTAGGTTCTACTATCACCTTCTGGAAACGACGTTCCAGGGCACCGTCCTTCTCGATGTTGTGGCGGTATTCGTCAAGAGTTGTGGCACCGATGCACTGAATCTCGCCGCGAGCCAGGGCCGGCTTGAGCATATTGGCTGCATCCATCGAGCCGGGCGCGCTGCCGGCACCCACTATGGTGTGGATCTCGTCGATGAACAGGATTATATTGTCGTTATGCGACAGTTCGTCGAGCACTGCCTTGATTCGTTCCTCGAATTGACCGCGGTATTTCGTGCCGGCCACAATGCCTGCCATGTCAAGGCTCACCACACGCTTGTTGAGCAACACACGGGGTACCAGATGCTGGTTGATGCGTAACGCAAGGCCCTCGACAATAGCCGATTTCCCGACTCCCGGTTCACCGATAAGAACGGGATTGTTCTTCTTGCGGCGTGACAGTATCTGGGCGAGACGTTCTATCTCACGCTCACGGCCTACCACCGGGTCGAGTCGGCCTTCGGCGGCGGCCTTGGTCATATCGTAACCGAATTTGTCCAGGGCCGGTGTGTCACTGCCCTGCTTCCCCTTGCCGTTGGATTGTTGACGCGACGAACTTTTCGGACTGACAGGAGCTTCCTCCTCGTCGTCGTCATCGTCAACGGGATTGTTCTGTCCCATGCCCATAGGCGAGATTTCGCCAATGGCCTGGATGGATATGTCGAAATGAAGGTATTCCTCTTTGATTTTACGCAGAATCTCGCTATCCATTGAACGTGGATCGTGAATCAGAGCCATTATGATGTGTTCGCTGCCGATGACGCCCCCATTCATTTTACGAGCCTCGGAAGTGGCCAGCTGCAGATGACGCACCGCTCCGAGGCTGATGCGGTATTGCTGCTCGAACAGAGTCGTTGTCTCGCCGGGCTGTGCGTCCGTCTCCAGATACAGCTCCAGTTCCTCGCGAATTTTGTCAAGGGGAATCTGCATGTGGTTCAGTATCTTATAACCATATCCGTTGGTGTCGCTCACTGCAACAAGCATGAAGTGCTCGGGCTGGATGGCCACCGATCCGAGTCGGTTCACCTCTCGCATCGAGGCTTCAAGTATTGGTGTGAACAGTTTTGAAAAGTCTTGTTTCATTTACAATCGTTTTATAACCCATAAACAAATGTTATGCCAAAAAGTATATGCTGTAATCCCACATTGATATGTCGGGCCGGGAAATTAGTAAAAATAACATGAAATACTGTATAATGTGTGAAAATGCTAACGGTCGGGGATGTATTTCATTTTGTTTAATGGGGATTTTTTTGTAATTTTGTAGCAATAACCGCATGATTTAAGGAAGCGTTTCGGATGCTTCCGGAATAGAGAACTAAACCCGAATTTAGCGGTATTATAGAATAAAATGCAAGGAGATGACAAGATAATCCCGATTAACATAGAATCGGAGATGAAGGAAGCCTACATCGACTATTCGATGTCGGTAATTGTGTCGCGAGCATTGCCTGACGTGAGAGACGGCTTCAAGCCGGTGCACCGTCGTGTGTTGTTCGGCATGAACGAACTGCACAACACCTTTGCCGGAGACACAAAGAAATCCGCTCGTGTGGTAGGAGAAGTGATGGGTAAGTATCACCCTCACGGCGACTTCTCGATATATCTGACAATGGTGCGCCTCGCCCAGGAGTGGTCGTTGCGTTATCCGCTTGTGTTCGGTCAGGGTAACTTCGGATCGATCGACGGCGACTCGCCTGCGGCCATGCGTTACACTGAGGTGAAGCTGGCACGCATGGGTGAGGAAATGCTGCGTGATCTGGATAAGGAAACGGTAGATTTCGTACCCAACTTCGACAATACGTTGCTCGAGCCCGCCGTGCTGCCCACCAGAATTCCTAACCTGTTGGTGAACGGTGCCTCGGGTATCGCCGTGGGTATGGCCACAAACATGCCGCCCCACAACCTGACCGAGTCGTTGAATGCATCCATAGCGCTGATAGACAATCCCGACATCGATCTTGACGGATTGATGGAATATGTCAAGGCTCCGGATTTCCCGACAGGCGGAGAAATATATGGCCTGCAGGGTGTTCGCGATGCCTACGAGACCGGCAGAGGCCGTATCGTGATCCGAGCCAAGGCCGAAATCGAGACGCACGACAACCACGATTCCATCGTGATATCGGAAATTCCTTACGGTGTAATCAAGTCGGAGCTTGTTAAGAATATAGCCGAACTGGCAGACGAGAAGAAAATAGACGGCATTGCCGATGTGACCGATACGTCGGCCCGCGGAAAGATCAATATCGTGATTGATGTCAAGCGTGAGGCCAATGCCAAGGTCGTGCTCAACAAGCTGTTCAAGATGACGGCATTACAGTCGTCGTTCAGCGTGAACAATGTGGCGTTGGTGAACGGACGGCCCAAGTCGCTGAGCCTGAAGGAAATTCTTGAGGCATTCGTAGATCATCGCCGCGAGGTGGTGTTGCGCCGCACACGCCATGACCTGGCAGAGGCTGAAAAGGAGGCTCATCTGACCAAAGGCCTGATCATAGCTTGTGACAACATTGATGAAGTAATACACATCATCCGCAGTTCCGCTACACCCGAGGATGCCAAGCAGCGCCTGTGCGACCGCTTTGAGCTTGATATGGCCCAGGCTGACAAAATCGTCGAGATGCGTTTGCGTCAGCTCACCGGTCTGGAGATGGACAAGCTGCAGGAGAAGTATCAGAACCTGTTGGCAGCCATTGCACGCTATCAGGAGATACTGAACAGCGAGCAGGTGCTTCGCGAAGTGATCAAAGGCGAGTTGGAGGATATCCGCGACCGTTACGGCGACGAGCGTCGCACCTCGGTAAATCCGTTCAGCGGGGACTTCAATTCCGAGGACTTCTTCCCCGATGACCCGATGATCATCACCATCTCGCATTTAGGTTATATTAAGAGGACTCCCCTTTCCGAATTCCGCGCGCAGCATCGCGGCGGTGTCGGAGCCAAGGGCAGTTCGACGCGCGACGAGGACTTCATAGAATACATATATCCCGCCACCAACCACAACCACATCCTGTTCTTCACACAGAAGGGCCGTTGCTACTGGCTGAAAGTGTACGAGATTCCCGAGGGAGCCAAGAATTCAAAGGGCCGTGCCATCCAGAACCTGCTGCAGCTTGAACCCGACGACCATGTCAACGCATTCATCCGCACCAAGGGACTGCTTGATCCGGCGTACAACACGACACATAATCTTGTGTTCGCAACCAAGAAGGGCGTCATTAAGAAGACATCGCTTGCATCATACTCGCATCCGCGTGCAATCGGCGTTACCGCCATTCTGCTGCGTGACGACGACGAGGTGATAGGCGTACGCCTTACTGACGGCAAGTCGCAGATAGTGCTGGCCAATAAGAACGGTCGTGCCATCCGGTTCCCCGAAGAAACGGTACGCACTATGGGACGTGTCAGCACCGGTGTGCGCGGCATGACCCTTGACGATGATAACGACGAGGTAATCGGCATGATCACGCTGACCGGCAAGGAAGGCGAGACAATCATGGTTGTATCCGAAAACGGTTATGGAAAGCGTTCCGATATCGAGGACTACCGAATCACCAACCGTGGCGGTAAAGGTGTGCGTACGCTTATGATCACGGATAAGACCGGCAAGCTGATTGCGATAAAGAATGTGACCGACGACAACGACCTGATGATCATAAATCAGAGTGGCGTCGCACTGCGCCTGCCCGTGAAGTCCATCCGCGTGATGGGCCGCGCTACACAAGGCGTGAAACTGATTGACCTCGGAAAACGTGGTGACACTATAGCTTCTGTCTGCAAGGTGCAGTCGGATCCGGAAGCAGAACCGACGGAGGAAGATGCGGAAAATAACGAGGCTTTAGCCGAAGGCTCTGTTGAAGATGCCCAGGCGTCCGATGTAGTTTCCGACAATATTCAGGCAACCGAGGAACAAAATGCGGAGGAATGACAATAATATACGCATAACAGCGATATAATAGTTAAACTTCCGGACACAGTGCGTATCATATATAGAAAGACACATACTGTAGAAAAAGGAAACCAATATTAATTATGCATCCGGCCGCGAAAGCACGGGGCCGGGTGCTAAACAGAACATAACATGAAAACAATTCTCACGCTGATGCTGTGCGTCGGAGCCGCAGGCACGATGATGGCCCAGAAGGCAGTGGTAGACCAGGCGTCGAAGCTGTCAGGCAAAGCCGACAAGATTGCTGAATCACGCAGTCTGATTGACCAGGCAAGCAAGAATCCCGAAACGGCTAACGAAGCCCGGACCTATTATGTCGGAGGTAAGAACGAATATGAGGTTTACGATCTGGCCCGTACCAAGCAGATGATCAATCCTCAGGACAAGGACGTGAATCCGATTGAGATGGGCAAGCAACTGCTGAACGGATACAAGATGTTCCAGAAGGGATTTCCCCTTGATTCCGTACCCGATGCCAAAGGTAAGGTAAAGCCCAAGTATTCGAAGGATATGATAAGCCGCATCAACGGCCACTTCAACGACTACTTCAACAGCGCCATTGCATTCTATAACGAGAAGATGTACTATCCCGAGGCATACGAATTGTTCATGTTGTATGGCGATCTGCCGAAGAGCGTACATGCCGACAAACTGATGAAGGCAACCGCCGATTCCGTGATCAATACGGCATACTTCAACGCCGGTATAGCCGCATACGCAGGCAATGCACTTCCCGAGGCCGCTCTGGCATTCAAGAAAGCCCGTCAGAACAATTATGACAATGCACAGAACTATGTGTACGAGATTGCCTGCTGGCAGTATATGGCTCAGAATGACTCGACCAAGGCTGATGAGGCTCAGAAGCAGATTGAGGACATCGCGTTTGACGGGTACAAGAAGTTCGGAACATCGCAGATGCTGTTCATCAACAATCTGGTGAATTCCTGGATGAACGAGAACCAAACCGACAAGGTGCTGGCCCTGCTGAACGACGAGATCGGCAAGAATCCTGAGAACGGAGCTCTTTACGGCCTGCGTGGATTCGTTTACGACCGCAACGGCAAGGACGAGGAATCGGTAGCCGACTATCGCAAGGCCGCCAGCTTCGCTGACACCGACTTCGAGACCCTGAAGAACGCCAGCAAGAAGATATTCCGCACCGGCACCACGAAATGGAATGCCATCGAAGGTGCAGCTCCCGAGGCTCGTCAGGACGTGAAGGTAAATTACTTCGAGGCTGCAAAGGCTATCGCCGACCGCGCCAAGTCCATGAACCCCGACGACAGCGACGTGAACTACGTGTTGGAGAACATCAACTACGCTCTCGATACATATTTCAACAAGTAATGTGATATAACAGCATTCCGTTTATTAACAGCGGAATTCAGATATAGCTCCGTTTCACTCTGCGTGAAGCGGAGTTATTTTGTATCGTATTGTCTCAAAATGTGTTCCGGAAAAATATTAAATCCGCTCTTTGCGAATCGCACTATTATTATTAAATTTGTAAAAAAATAGCGGAATGTCTTTTACTCATCTTCACGTACACACCCAGTACAGTCTTCTTGACGGCAAAGCTACCATACCCGAGCTTGTGGATAAAGCCATATCCACGGGCATGAAAGGCATAGCCATAACCGATCACGGCAACATGTTCGGAATCAAGGAATTCTGGAACTATGTGGATAAGGTGAATTCCAAACGTGAGGAGGGCGACAAATTCAAGCCCATTATCGGATGCGAGATGTATGTGGCCCGCAACAAGATGACGGAGAAGAAAGACAAGAGCGACAACGGCTATCACCTTATTGTACTGGCCAAGAACCTGAAAGGTTATCATAATCTGGTGAAGCTCGTAAGCCGTGCATGGACCGAAGGCTACTATTACAAGCCCCGAACTGACCGGGAGGATCTCGAAGCTCACAAGGAGGGTCTGATAGTATGCTCGGCGTGTCTTGGCGGTGAAGTGCCTCAATTCATAATGCACGATGAACTTGAAAAGGCCGAAGAGCGCGTGTTGTGGTACAAGAGTGTGTTCGGCGAAGATTACTATCTTGAACTGCAGCGTCACGAGACATTCAAGGAGAATGCCAATCGCGAGGTTTATCCCGAGCAGTGCAAGGTAAACGAGGTATTGTTGCAATTGGCGCGCAAACATGATATCAAGGTGATATGCACCAACGACGTTCACTTCACCAACGAGGAGGATGCCGAGGCACACGACCGTCTGATATGCGTCTCGATGCAGAAGACCTTTTCAGAGCCTCGCCTGCACTATACCAAACAGGAATGGCTCAAGACTCCGGAGCAGATGCAGGAGATATTCAAGGACATCCCTGAAGCGCTGACCAATACCGAGGAGATTTTCAATAAAGTTGAGTTCTACTCCATCAACCACGCCCCTATCATGCCCTTCTTCGACATTCCGAAGGAATTCGGCACGGAGGAGGAATACCGCGCACGCCTTACGGAAAAGGATCTGTTCGATGAGTTTACGCAGGACGAAAACGGCAATGTGGTACTGACTCCGGAGGAAGCGCAGAAAAAGATAGACCGTCTTGGTGGTTACGACAAACTGTACCGCATCAAGTTCGAGGCCGATTACCTTGCTAAGCTTACGATGGACGGTGCCAAGGAGCGTTACGGAGATCCTGTGCCTGAAGATGTGGCCGAACGTCTGAAGTTCGAACTGTATATAATGAAAACGATGGGATTCCCTGGATACTTCCTTATAGTGCAGGATTTCATCAATACCGGACGTAAGCAATTAGGCGTCAGCATCGGTCCGGGCCGTGGATCGGCCGCAGGATCGGCCGCAGCATACTGTCTCGGCATAACGCAGATCGACCCCATCAAGTACGACCTTCTGTTCGAGCGTTTCCTGAACCCTGACCGTATATCATTGCCTGATATCGATGTGGACTTCGATGATGACGGTCGCTATGAGGTGCTGAAATATGTGACGGAGAAATATGGCGCCGAAAAGGTGGCTCATATCATCACGTTCGGCACAATGGCGGCCAAGATGGCCATAAAGGACGTGGCAAAGGTGCTTGAGGTGCCTTTGCCTGAGGCAAACCGTCTGGCTCGTCTTGTACCTGACCGTCTGCCTGACGTAGACGGAAAATCGCCTAAGATCAATCTGAAAAACTGTCTGAAATACAGCAAGGAATTTGCAGCAGAGCAGAGCAATCCGGACGAACGTGTGCGCGAGACCCTGAAATATGCTGAACAGCTTGAAGGTAACGTGCGCAACACCGGTATCCATGCCTGCGGTGTGATTATATGCCGCGATGACATTACGGATTGGGTACCCGTGTCAATGGCTACCGATGCCGACGGCTCCAAGGTGGTGTCCACGCAGTATGAAGGCTCCATCATCGAAGATACAGGCCTTATCAAGATGGACTTCCTGGGATTGAAGACCCTGTCCATCATCAAGGAGGCTCAGTACAACATCAAGATGCGTCACGGCCACGAGATAGACATAGACCACATCCCGCTTGACGATCCCAAGACATTCGAACTGTACTGCAAGGGAGCAACAACCTCTACTTTCCAGTTTGAGTCCGCCGGTATGCAGAATTCGTTGCGCAGTCTTCAGCCATCGAAGTTCGAGGACCTCATAGCCATGAACGCCCTGTATCGCCCCGGACCTATGGACTATATCCCGACGTTCATCAAGCGTAAGCACGGCGAGGAACCCATCGAGTACGATATCCCCTGCATGAAGCAGTATCTGGAGGAGACATACGGCGTGACCGTATATCAGGAGCAGGTGATGTTGCTGTCGCGTCTGTTGGCCAATTTTACCCGAGGCGAGTCCGATATGCTCCGAAAGGCCATGGGTAAGAAGCAGATCGACAAGATGCAGAAGCTCAAGAAGAAATTCATGGAGCAGGGCCAGGGCAACGGATACGAGGAGAAGACACTGAACAAGATATGGGAGGACTGGGAGAAGTTCGCATCATACGCGTTCAACAAGAGCCACGCCACATGCTATACATGGGTGGCATATCAGACTGCATATCTCAAGGCGCACTACCCTGCCGAATACATGGCCGGCGTGCTGAGCCGCAACCTGACGGCGAGCGACAAGATGACCAAGGTGATGGAGGAATGCCGTCGTATGGGGCTGAAAGTACTCGGACCGGATATCAACGAATCCATAGAGAAATTCGGTGTAAATGCCGCCGGTGATATCCGTTTCGGACTTGCGGCGGTAAAGGGCGTGGGCCTGAATGCAGTGAAGGCCATAATAGACGAACGTAACGCCAACGGCCCCTACAAGGATATTTACGACTTTGTGGAGCGGGTGAATCTGTCGGCCTGCAACCGTGGCGCTATCGAGAACCTGGCCATGGCCGGCGCGTTCGACAGTTTCGGACAGCGGCGCGAGGCATACGTGCAGCAGGTGTTTGATTCAACGTTTACCGATTGTCTGGTGAAGTACGGACAGTCCGTGCAGAATGACAAGAATTCCTTGCAACTGAGTCTGTTTGGAGAACTGGAGCCGATAGAGACCAACAGACCTCCGTTCCCCGAAGTAGAACCTTGGACGCAGCTGGCGTTGTTGAATAAGGAGAAGGAGCTTGTTACGCGGTATCTGTCGGCGCATCCTCTTGATCCATACGCAATGGAGATAAAGTATGGCTGTACATGCACTTGCGATGAATTCCAGCAGCGCGAGGAAGTGCCGGGTAACGTGACGATAGCCGGACTGGTGACCAAGGTGTCGACCAAGGTGTCACGCACAGGAAAGGAATTTTCCATTGTGGAGATAGAGGATTTCAGCGGCAAAGCTGAGATTAGGCTGTTCGGTCGGAATCATGTCAACTTCCGGGATAAATTCCACGAAGGTGAAGCCATATTTGTAGCACTATCCTATACTCCCAGCCGTTATCAGCCTGACCGAACAGATATGAATATCGTAAAGATCGAGCCCTTGGAAAACATCAAGGGGAAGATTGCCAATTCACTAACCATTTTTCTGGATGTGGATTACAACAACGAGGAACTGTTCAAGAAAATCAACGAGTGCACAGGCGATAAGCGCAGAGGAGAGCTATACCTGGAACTGATAGACCGAAAGACGCGGCAGAGTGTAAAGATACATTCCCGCAGACATTACGACATCGATATCGACATGATTGAACTGCTGGAAGCCAACGGCGTGAAGTTCAAGGTGTCGACTATGGAATCATAAAGAATACAAGTAACCAAAATTATAAACAATGGCAAAGAAATTTACAGACGAGACGGCCCGCGAGGCCATCAACTCGGGTAAGGTGGTTGTGATTGACTTCTGGGCCACCTGGTGCGGACCATGTATCAAGTTGGGACCTATCGTAGAGGAACTGGCAGAGAAATATGCGGACAAGGCCGAGATAGGCAAGCTGAACATCGACGAGGAGTCAGACATCACCATGGAATATCGCGTACGCAACATCCCGACGGTGCTCTTCTTCAAGGACGGAGAACTGAAGGACCGCAGCGTAGGTCTGGTCAAGCTGGCCGACCTTGAGGAGAAACTTCTCCCCCTGCTCTGATTTTAGGATAAATATGTAATAACAAAGCGTGCCGAGAGTGAGTCCCGGCACGCTTTGTATTGCGTTACTTCCGGTTATTCAGTCAAGTCGAGCCAGTTTGGCTTCCAGAGCCGGCAACCAGTCTTTGTCTGAATCAACCCATAACGTGTTGATGCCGAGACGGGCGGCGGCTTCGATGTTGCGTTTGCTGTCGTCAATAAACAGGACTTCATCAGGCTTTACCCTTTCGGCTTCAAGTATCTTGTTGAAGAAATCGGCCGATGGCTTGCATACTCCCATCCGGTAGCTGCAATACAGATGGTCCAGATAATGACCGATGCCATGTCCGTCGCTGCTGAATTCAGTGCTTTCGGTGAAATCCATCATGAACGGATTGGTGTTGCTGGCAAGGCAGGTGCGGTATCCGGGCCGCAGCTTGCTTATTCTGTTGAGTCGATCCAGCGATATTTCCTTCACATATCCTAACCAGGCATGGCGTGCTTCTTCTTTCGACACGGGATGTCCTACCATTTCGCTGAGTCTGCTTACGAATTCCTCATCCCCTATGGCTCCACTCTCCAGGTCGAGGAATATTCCCCGCTGTTCATACGCATCCAGATAGCGTTCCGAATCCACGCCCAATGCCTCGAAACGTCGCTTAGCCTGATCCGTGTCAATCTGAAACAGCACGCCCCCCATATCAAACAATATTGTTTTTATCATCTTACTTACGTTATAATTGTTCAACGTTAATTATTCAACGGTTATTCCGGTACGAAATTACGAATCACTTGATTGAATCTACTGTTAAATATTTCATCAACCATACATCCGGCCGGAGAGCGGTTGAAGTGGTATATTATTATACATTTATCGGTTAGATTTATGAAATTGTCTTTTTGTTCATGTTTCATGGATTCCAGACATAATTTAAAGTGATTCCGATACGTTTCAGAAATGGTATCAGGATGAAGAACTGAGAAGCGGTATAGATAAAGATATGGCATTATTAACAAGGTCAAGACATCATGTCGACATGACTTCGGGGCCGCTGGCCGGTAAAATCCTATGGTTCGCGTTGCCATTGATTGCCAGTGGGATACTGCAGCAGTCGTTCAATGTGATAGACGTGGCCGTGATAGGACATTATTCCGACAGTCACGACATAGCGGCCGTCGGCAGCAACGGCCCGATCATAAGCATAATGGTCAATCTGTTTGTCGGTATAGCCGTAGGCGCCAATGCCGTGATAGCCCGTTATATAGGCGAAAACAAATCCGACCGCATCCGTGAATCGGTAGGCACCGTGGCAATCATATCCATCGTATCGGGATTCCTGCTACTTGCCATAGGGACCATTCTTACACGCCCTATACTGGAAGCGATGAGTGCTCCGGACGATGTGATAGATCAGGCGGAAAAGTATCTGAGAATATTTTTCTGCAGCATGCCTTTCATGATGATCTATAATTTCGGAGGATCCATATTGCGAAGCATCGGCGACACTCCCAAACTGTTCCAGTCGCTGTTCGTCGCCACATTATGTAATTTCCTGCTCGACCTGCTGTTTGCCGGTCAGTTCGGCTGGGGTGTGGAAGGAGTGGCATGGGCCACGGTGATATCCAATGCCGTGAATGCGGCAATAATGGTGTTCTTCCTGACCCATGAGAACGAACCGTTCAAGATGCCGTTGAACCCCCGCAGGTGGAAACTCTCGATGCCGGATCTTAAGGAAATGCTGCGCATCGGAGTGCCCGCCGGATTGCAGGGAATGGTATTTTCGATCAGCAATATATTCATCCAGTCGTCCATCAATAAATTCGGAGCTGATGCCATCGCCGGTTCAGCCACAGCCCTGACATACGAGGCATATTGTTATTTCATTATAGGGGGCATAAACGGCGCGGCCATAGCATTCACAAGCCAGAATTACGGGGCCGGTCTGAAGGAGCGCTGCAAGCGTGTATGGAAAGTATCGATGGCGTACGCATTCGGTTTGTCATTGGTGGCCAATTTTGCCCTGATTTTTTTCGAAAACGATGCCCTTAGAGTGTTCACCGATATCCCCGAAGTGATACATTACGCCAAACTCCGCTTTCATTACGTACTGATGTTCCAGTCCATAGCCGCAAGTTACGAGATATCCGGTTCGTATATGCGGGGACTCGGGTATTCCGTCATTCCCATGCTGTTGACCATCTTCGGGTCCTGCATATTGCGACTGATATGGGTTTGGATTTTCCCTCATATCGACTATAGCTATCAGACGCTGCTCAGCATATATCCTATTTCATGGGCCGCGACAGGCGTTATGGTGGTTATTGCCGCCTTTATCGTTCAGCGTAAGGTGTTCAGGACGATGCCTGATCAGAAGACTGCGGGTTTGAAAGGAGAAGCAGTCGTTTCATAGTATTATTTTTGCAATATATTGTAAAATTGCGATTTGATTTGATTATTAGCCGATGTTTTGTTTTCTTTGAGGTAAAATTAATCAATCCTACGGATACATGAAGAAAATGACAGCAATAGCAGCCATGATGATTATGGCGGGAAGTATGGCTATGTCGTGCAATGGCTCTAAGAATCAAGCGGAAAATTCGGAACAGCAAGACTCGACCTTTGTGACACCCCTGCATGTTGAGGGACTGTACCTCCTGAATGCCAAGGGCGACACAATGGTGCTGAACGGTCCCTCTTTGGGATGGCATTCTAACTGGGGACGTTTCTATAACGATTCCACCGTGATGGCGTTCAAGAAGAACTGGGGCGCGAATATAACCCGTGCAGCCATCGGGGCTCACACGTCATGGGACGTGGTGAATTGTTACGACGCCGATTCAATTGACGCGATGAATAAGCTGTACCGGGTCATCGATGCGGCCATAGCCAACGACATGTACGTTATCGCAGACTGGCATACACACAAAAATACTCTTGAAAACGCCAAAAAGTTCTTTTCAGCCGTTACCGAGAAATATGGCGATACTCCGAACATCTTGTACGAGATCTGGAATGAGCCCGAGACCGTAAAATGGGACGAAGTGAAGGCATACGCCGAAGAAGTAATACCTGTTATCCGTAAAAAAGCCCCTAATTCGGTGATAATAGTCGGCTCCCCCACCTGGGATCAGGATGTGGACATCGCCTCCGAATCTCCGCTGAAGTATGACAACCTGCTCTATTCGCTTCATTTCTACGCGGCCACACACAAGCAGCCATTGATCGACAAGGCAGAAAAGGCCATAGCCAACGGACTGCCGCTGATCATCTCTGAATGCGGAGGTATGGAAGCCACCGGTGACGGCCCCGTCGACGAGGAATCAATGCAGAAATGGGTTGAGTTCGCCGACAAGCATAAGCTGTCGATGCTGTTCTGGAGCATAGCCGACAAGACGGAGACTTGTTCAATGGTTACGCCGGACGCTTCGGACAACGGTATGTTGTGGACCGAGGAGCAGATCAAACCGTGGGGCAAGACAGCCAAGACCATCATAAAGAAACGTAATCATAAATGAAGAAGATAGCAAGCTTTACAATTGACCACGAGCGTCTGGAACCGGGCATCTATGTGTCGCGACGCGATACCACGCCCTCAGGCGACGTAATAACGACGTTCGACATCCGAATGACGCGCCCCAACCGAGAGCCTGCCTTAACGCCAAAGTCGCTTCATGCCATGGAGCACTTGGCCGCTACGTTCCTGCGCAACCATACGGAATGGCAGAACAGGATTGTTTACTGGGGGCCGATGGGATGCTGCACCGGGAATTATCTGTTGGTGCAGGGTGAATGTTCCAGTCGTGACATTCTGCCTCTGATTCGCGAGACAATGCGGTTTGTGGCGGCTTTCGAGAGTGAAGTCCCGGGTGCGACTCCACGTGACTGCGGAAACTATTCCTTCATGGACCTGGATCAGGCCAGGAAAGATGCACGCAGATATCTCGAAGTATTGGACAACGCTACGGATGTGAATCTGAATTATCCGGAATAGGCGCCAATATGTCAGATGTCTTTTAGGGGACATAGTGATGATTCCTGAACATCATGACATTTAGAAGCTGTGCATAATATTATGACGCCCTCAAAGCAGTAACAGGAGATTCAACACATAATAATAGATTCAACCACATAATAATGCAGGGTGACCGGACTCAATCCGGTCACCTTGCATTATTATATCAGGAACCTTATTAGCAGTATATGATAACAGTGGCCTATCCGATAATAAATGTAATATATTATTAGCTTTTTTGCAATATTTTTGAAATGAACTGAAGGTATTTTTGCTGTATCAAACCAAGAGTTTAATAAATGCGTATCGATAAGCTGATATATAAGGTGAAAGAATTTTTACTTTGGGTATATGTCATGGCAGTCCTGACCGGGACGGTTTATGTAGCCTGCATGGGAGAGAAAACCAAAACTCCCGGTGAAATCATATATGAGAAAACTCATACACGATAAACTATAGTCGCAATGAATAAAACCGTTATCGCAATTTTTGTCATATTCTCTTGTTTTGCAGCTACTATAACGGCTCAAGAAGTAAAAAGTCCGTATCTGCCGGAAATACATGGAACCATCCGCGCTAAATACGAATATGAACCGTCGATAAACAAAGGCCGGTTTGAGATTCGCAATGCGCGTCTGAGTGTTGAGGGAAAGATTATTCCGATTGTACGCTATAAGGCGGAAATTGACCTTTCGGATGAAGGTTCCATAAAGATGCTTGACGCCTACATAAGGATTCAGCCAAAAGAGCCGCTTAAACTTACTTTCGGGCAGATGAGAGTGCCGTTCACCATTGATGCCCATCGCTCGCCTCATCTTCAATACTTTGCCAACAGGTCATTTATAGCAAAACAAGTTGGCAATGTGCGTGATGTCGGAGCTGCAGTTGCATGGACTTTTGCGGGCAAAGCACCGATTACATTAGAAGGCGGTATTTTCAATGGCTCGGGCCTTACAAACCAGAAAAATTTCTGGACCAATAATTATAATTTTTCCTTTAAAGCTCAAACCTTGCTTGCCCGACAGTTCAATATCACCCTGAGCTGCCAGAAAGCGAATGCCCGTGACGTGAGTACAATGATGTATGACGCAGGAGCATTTTGGGACAACAGTCGCTGGCATATAGAAGCCGAATATCTCAGAAAACATTATGCCCGCAATGCATTCCCTGCCGTCAACGCCGTGGATGCTTTTGCCGTCTATCGGCTGCCTCTGAAGAAAAGTCTGAGTGCAATATCATTCTTGGGCCGATATGATTATATGTCCGACCATAACAGCGGAGGGAAAGACGATGATGGAAAGTTGTCGGTAGATGATCCGGAAAGACACAGACTTACCGGTGGCGTAACCCTAAGTTTCTGTAAAAAAAGCCTTCAGGCAGATATCCGCATGAACTACGAGCAGTATTTTTACGCTAAAGGAGTTACCCCTGCGATTTCCGAACAAAACAAGATTGTGCTTGAATTCGTAGCTCACTTCTGAATCATTCCATTCTGAGCGACAATGAATCGATGTAAGCCTGAAGTGTGAGCATATTCATTATTCCAATGATGCAAGTCTCGGCCTGCTTAGTCGTAGCAAGACCAATGCCGTGGCTTTTAGTGTTGGAAGTTATGATTGCCGGTTTGAGACACACACCACAGCATCTGCGTTGCAAGCACAAGAATACTTAGGGGAATTTACTCTTTATCAATAAAAAATATAAAAATAGACAGGTCGGATTTCCCCGCCTGTCTATTTTTAATACGGATTATTAGTTTGCCGGAGGTGGTCCGGAAACATTATCTTTTGGTAGTGAAAGGTATCAGCGGAAGATAATTGCCTCCGTACACGTTGCCGGGCATGAAGTCTCCGTAGCCGTAACGCGCTGAAACCGGATGGGGCACGTCAGGGTTGCTCAGCTGAAATTCATTGGTCTGCCATAGGAAGATTACATCTGTAGCTGGATAATATTTACCGTCCTCTCCGGCAATCTCAAAGCCCTTGATGTCATAGTTCCGGCAGATGCCATGACTCGGTGAGTCTATGGCTACCATGATCTTGTCCCCCTCCACGCGATGGCTCTTATACTTCGGGCTTCCGGCCATAAACTGTTTCTTGCCGTAAGTCTTGTTGAGAGCGAGATCGCCGAGGCGCTGTCCCACAGCTTCCTTGTTTCCCGGGTGGATATTGAACCGCTCGTATTCTTCCACGATGTCATTGGTGCATATCATGTCGGCGTTGTTCAATTTTGATACGGCCTCCCATTGTGCTTCACGCAGCATCGGGGATTTCTCGTCCTCAGCTGGATTGTCATAATCGAATGGAGCTATTTCGACGGCGTAGAACGGTATGGCGCCACGTCCTAATTCCTCTCGCCATCGGTTCACCATAGTGACCAGACGGTCGGCGTATGTGTCATAGCTTCCGACATTGGAACATCCCTGATACCATATTATGCCGTTGTATGTGTATTTGCTGATGGGCTTGAACATGGCATTGTACATAAGCATCGGACGATAGTAAGATGTCATGTTCTCTATATCCTTAGGATGAAGCGAGACATCGGGATATCTCTCAAGAATTTCACGCGGTAGCCAGCTTTCGACTTTCGAGCCGCCGTATGCAGCCGAAACGATGCCGATCGGTATGTCAAGCACATCGTTTAGACGAGTGGCGAAATACCAGGCAGTTGCCGAGTATTCGGGCGCGGCGTCCGGTCCGGGAACCGTCCAGAATGCGTTAACATTCTCAACCGGCTCATAACTCTGGTCTGTAGGAACGGTGTAGAATCTTACCTTGTCGGCGTATTGACGCGATTTCGCGATTTCCTTGAATCCGTTCTTTACATTACAGCCGGGGAAGCCTTTCAGCGGCATCTCCATGTTTGATTGACCCGATGCCAGCCACACCTCTCCTATCAGTACGTTTTTGATTGTATCAGAACTGTTTTTGCCTGAAACAATCAGGTCGTGCCGAGTGTATGATGCTGCGGGCGTTTCAATAGACGTAAGCCATCTGCCCTCCTTATCTGCCTTGACAGTATATGCCTGATTGCTCCACGATGGTGTCACTGTGATTTTTTCACCGGGATCGGCAGTGCCCCAGACATGAGCGGATGTGTTCTGTGGCAGAACCATTCCGTCGCTTATCATGGGTGAAGTGGTCATGGCATTCGTTGTAAGCGCGGCGAATGCGGCAGCCGCAAGTACAGTGTGTTTCATTTTGATTCCGGCTTATTCCATTGTGATGGTAACGATGGATTTTGCCGGCAGCTTCACTTTCACCACACCGTTCTTGTCTGCTTTCGCGTCCTTGAAAGGTTTAAGAGTCACCTTCTCGGGCTGACCGAAGTCATTGTAATCGTTGATGCTCTTGCAGGTCAGGATTTCGCCGTTGATGCTCTTGATTTTGGCAAGTCCTGTATTGATCTCCACTTCCTGGGGATTCTCCAGGTCAATGTTGGTCAGGGAAACAGTAACCTTGCCATCCTTCCTGGATGCTGTAGCCTGCAGACGGTCGACGTCCCATTTGTCACCGCAACGGACCTTGTCGGTTGTTACGTCCAGAGGGATGGGCGTTGCATCCTGATGGGGTATGTACATCTTGAAAACATAATAAGTAGGAGTCTTGACCATCTGGTCCCCTTTGGTCAGTACCATTGACTGAAGCACGTTGGCCACCTGGGCAATGTTGGCCATCTTGACGCGTTCAGTGTGACGCTGGAACACGTTGAGCGACAGGGCAGCCACCATGGCGTCGCGCATTGAGTTCTGCTGGAACAGGTGTCCGGGATTCGTGCCGGGTTCAACGTCCCACCATGTGCCCCACTCGTCTACGAGCAGGTTAACACGCTTCTTGTCGTCGTATTTGTCCATTATCTGTTCGTGCTGAGCTATCACATCCTCTATCTCGAGGCACTTGCCCATCGTCCAGTAATAGTCGGCCGGGGTGAACTTTATGGCCGAGCCTTTCGAACCGTCCCATCCGGTCACAGTATAATAGTGGAGGGATATACCGTCCATGTAACGGCCGGCGTTCTTCATCATCACATCTGTCCAGTTATAATCGTAATCGCTGGCTCCGGATGCTATTTTATACAGCTTATTGTCGCCGAAATTACGGCAATAAGTCTGGTATCTGCGATATACGTCGGCATAATATTCGGGGCGGAAATTGCCTCCGCAACCCCAGCATTCGTTTCCGACACCAAGATATTTGAGCTTCCAAGGCTCCTTGCGGCCGTTCTGTTCGCGCAACTTTGCCATCGGGCCGTTGTCGGCAGTGATGTATTCCACCCACTGTGCCAATTCCTGTACCGTGCCGGAGCCGACATTGCCGCTCAGATAAGGCTCACAGCCCAACAGTTCGCAGAGATTGAAGAATTCGTGTGTTCCGAACGAGTTGTCCTCTACGGTGCCACCCCAGTTATTGTTGACCTGCGTGGGACGGTCCTTCTGCGGACCGATGCCGTCGCGCCAGTGGTATTCGTCGGCGAAACATCCGCCGGGCCAGCGCATCACGGGTACTTTCAGTTCTTTAAGAGCCTGAAGCACGTCGTTACGATAACCGTTGGTATTAGGTATGGGAGAATCGGGACCTACCCAGAGGCCGCCATAGATGCAAGCGCCGAGATGCTCGGCAAACTGTCCGTAGATTTCCGGCATGATCTTGGCATCCGGATTTACATGATCCATCTGCAGCGTCACATTCGCGGCCTGAACCGATGTTACTCCCAACATGGCCGCAACCAGGGGCATCAGCAAATTCTTTGTCATATTGAATTTTTTAAGGTTAATATTAAGCTTAAGTATAAGTGTACTTTATACAATAAATGCAAATTTAGCAAATATTATCCTTTCCGCCAAAAATTCTTTTAACGTTTGTAAATAACATTCCACATCTTTTAATCAGAATTATTGGGTCATCCCAAGTCTGTTGTGTAATTTTGTGGCGTGAGAATCCACTCGACATTCATATTGCTGCCGTTCGCCATTGCCGTAATTTCATCTGAAGGCATGGCTCAGTCGGGATCCAAGGACAGTCCTTCCGTTAAAGTTATGGACTTGCCGGAAGTTCTCGTCGAATCCCGCAAGAACTCGGTGCTTCATATTCTTGCCTACCTGCGGGAGTATTCCACCATGACCACATATTCGGATACCGTCTTTATGTTCCGTGAGAAAATTGTGGACTATATGTTGCCTGTCGGACGTAAATCTAAGTTTCATGGTTGGACCAAGCCGCGTATGCTTACCTCGAAATCTTATTACAGATTCTCAAATCATAATGGACTTGACAGTATCAGCGACGAATGCCGTTTTCACTTCTCGTGGTCCGACTGGATGGGATTGGTGACGAATATCCCGCTACCGGAGCGATTACAGAATTCAGATGTGGGTACCGATACAATACATGGCAAATTCAGACCTGCCGAAATCTGGCAGAAAGACAACGACAGACTGCGTATAGACGTCGATGTCAAGGCAGATACATTGTCACGTCGCTGGGCCCCGGCTTTTGACGGATTTTTCAGAAGCAACTTCGAGTTCGACAAGTTCTGGATCGGATATAATTACGACAACGTCATAAGTGATAATGCGTTTGCTTCCAATTTGACAAGTTATTCATACAGTCTGGAATCAGTGGGACGTGGCCGCAACATGTTCCGGTTCAATCAGCCAGACGAACCTTTTTATGTCAGCACGGATGCCGAGATATATGTGCTTGGCAAGGAATACATCACCGAAAAGGAGGCCAAACGCTGGGACGAAAGGGAATATGACCTCGATGAACTCGACGTGAATCTGCCGGACTATGTGCCTGAGGTCTCAGCCTCTACCCAAGCCCTGATAGCCCGAGTAGAGCAACTTGACAAAGGCCGGATACGACTTGGCAAGGACCCGGACAAGAGTCTTGCCGGCAAATTCATCTCATTCAAGAAAACCACCTTCGGCCGCCGCATCCTCTCCCTGTTCGGCATCAAATAGGAAGAAATATATTTTAGAAATAGACCTAAGGAGTACAAATTTATGTAACTCTTCAATCAGATTTGTCTGACCGGTTGTTTTTTAGTACTTTTGTAATATGGTGTTGAATAGATTACAAACGGTATATATAAAATGGAGCAATCCCATAGCGCTTGAAAATAGGGCTAACTCCTGTAATTATTGTGCAGAAGAGGGTTTGTACATAATTTCCACAAGATATTTAAGTCATGGCGAAGAACGAGAACGATACATATATGTTGGCGAGACACGAAAAGGTTTTGACATACGTTTCTGTCAACATCTGAATGAAAGAAAACCATCGCCATGGGTATCAGTTCGTGGCCGCAAATATGTGAGATTCGGAAAAATTTGTAACACACCTACTTGTGTAAATAATCTAAAATGGTTTTTACTCACATTGGAAACATCTATTATACAGAGTATTAAAGATTCTCCTGATGTTAGCCTGGTTAACAATCGACAAGTAAAAGATTATACAATCTATTATGACTTTATAATAGAAAACACTGGATGCAGAATTGTACCTAAAATAATTAGTACAAGAGAACTGTATAAAGTAATTGATGAATACGATAATGAGAACATTATCGGTAAACTACATTAGCACCTTTTATGGTCTCATAAATATGTGATCACATTGGCGGCAAGAATATCGTCAACGACGGACGGCTCGATGTCAACGTATTAACGGAAAACCGTGGCCGAGTTGACAGTGAACAGTGCGCGGGCCATAAAGCCTAGAAACGTTTCGACGATGTAAAAATCGAGTTCGAAAAAAGACAAGTCCTGAACTTGTGGTTGTTTCCCACAAAGTAATGGATTGTATGAGGAGCGTGAAAATACGCTTATTTACGTCTATGAGTTGTTGATTTTGGCTTAGATTGGGTTCTCTTTTTTGACTGTAGCAACTTAACTGCTTTTTCTAAATCGTTAAGTGACTCTTTAATTTGCATTAACTGAAATGCAGTCCATACATCGTTTGTTGGAAGTGTATTATTTTTTGTAATTCGTTCTATGCCATGCAATAATCCATCATCCCAAAATTTATATTCTATCACTTGCGGTTTGCCAGAAAATTCGTCAGGAAAAGATAACTGATAACCAGTATATGAAATATGTACCTTTTTACTTCCTAACTTACTTAAGAAATATTCAATTGATTCTCCAATTTGAAAATAATCGAAAGCTTCTTTATCGTTAATTTGCTCAATTGGCTTACCCCGAAGTTTAATTAGATAAACCTCTTTGTTGTAGCGTATTATGTCTTCTTCGTCCAAACCTTCAAAAAATGCCGTGTCGCATTTTTCCGTATCTGAATTTACACTAATGCGTATCAAGTCCTTGCCATTTACAACATAAAAACGAGATGTTATTATGTTGCCTCGATCTGTTCTGATTAGGATTGTATCAGGAATAGAGACTGAAGTTCCTACTTTAAAAAAAGATTTGTTTCGCGCAGGATAAACGTCTACGCAAAAAATTATAGTGAGAACTAATAATATAAAGTTTCGTATCATAATTGATGCAAATTTATAGATATTTTGCGAAATATGAAAGAAAAACTATAAGTTATTCAGAGGTCCTTCAAGGCCCAGATATAATCATGTAAAGAGTTTTAGTGTCGACATCAAGTAGCGAACTATTCATCGGAATATATCATTCTTAAGTATAAATGCATTGATTTGATTATTGACGATAAATAAAAATGGGGATATTTGTTTATTGGCAGTAAATAAAATACGGCAAATTTGTTTATTAGTAATAAATAAATTGCTATATTTGCAGAAAAATATTGGAAATGAATATAGAAGTAATTAAAAATATTATCATAGAAGGCCAGGAATTGTTACCGGAGTTGCAAATATCCCGTCGGGAATTCCTATTTGAGCCGCAAGCCAGATATGTAATGGTGGGCGTGCGTCAGAGTGGAAAATCTTTTCTACTCTATCTTCGCGCTATGCAATTGATTGAAGAAGGCCATGATATAAAGGAAATGCTATTCATAAATTTCGATGATGAACGACTCATAGGTATGAAAGCCGATGAGTTAGACCTCATTCTTCAGGCATATTCATCACTTTATGATATTAAACCTGTCATTTTTCTTGATGAGATACAGAATGTCGAAGGCTGGGAACATTTTGCAAGGCGATTGGCTAATCAAAAATATCATGTTTATGTAACCGGTAGCAATGCCAAGATGCTAAGTAAGGAGATTGCCAGTACTTTGGGCGCTCGTTATATTGAACAGCGAATCTTCCCCTATTCGTTCCCTGAGTTTCTGAATGCTAATGGCATCCATATAGATAAAAACTGGAACTATGGCAAAACTAAAGGAGATGTATCCCGGCTATTGGGACAATATTTCCAATGGGGAGGTTTTCCCGAGATCCTGAACTATATAAACAAACGGCAATGGCTAAATGAACTTTACGAGAAAATTATTCTCGGAGACATCCTTCAACGTAATTCTATCCGCAATGAAGCCGCGATGCGCCTTATGGTGAAGCGACTGGCAGAAAACATCAAGAATCCCACATCCTACAATCGCTTGGCCAATATGGTAAAAGCCGTTGGCATCAGTACCAATACCGCTTCGATATTGGGGTATGTCGATATGTGCAAGGAAGCTTGTTTACTATTTACATTGGATAATTATGCTTCAAAATTCGTTGAAAAGGAAACTGTGAAGAAACATTACTTCGTAGATAACGGTTTGTTACATATTTTTTTGACTGACAGCGATACTGCTTTGCTTGAGAATATATGTGCCGTAACCCTTTATCGAAATTCTTTCAGAGAGGATGAAAAGAAAGTATATTTCTACAACAAAGAGGTTGAAATTGATTTCTATCTGCCTAATGAAAAGAGAGGGATACAGGCGTGTTACAGTCTGGAAGATTCTATGACCGAGGAGCGCGAGGTAAAGGCATTAATCGAGTTCGATAGATTATATGGATTGAGCAAAGCCGAGATTGTAACTTATTCGGAAGAAAGAACTATTACGACGTCTAATCTAAAAATAGATGTAATTCCTCTTGCAAAATGGTTGCTCCAATAATTACATATACATTTTGAACTTTATTCTTATGATGAATTAGGAATATTGTTCACATTATAGTGGCAATTGGTTATAGTGGCAATTGGATTGTCCTGTTTGTGCAATGATGGGACAAATCGGTCAATTTTGAGGTATATTGCATCAGAATATTCAAGGGGTCGGTTTTGCCTTGGCAAACAGAATGTTTTTTGTATTTTTGCAAAATAAAGGCAAAATAAACGAAAACTAATATCTAACTACAAATCGATATGATGAATTTATTGAAAAAGATGGCGCTGACATCATTGTGCGTCGCCGGCCTGGCCGGTCTTGTCACGATGTCTGCCGCTGCCGATACCACGCCTGTCAAGGGCAAATTCGAGGCCGGCAAGGGAACGTTCCTGCTGAACGGTAATCCTTATGTAGTAAAAGCAGCAGAGCTGCATTATCCCCGAATCCCCCGTGAATATTGGGACCACCGTATCAAGATGGTGAAGGCATTGGGCATGAACACCGTATGCCTCTATGTATTCTGGAACGCACATGAACCAAAGCCGGACCAGTTTGATTTCACAGGACAGAACGATCTGCGCGAGTTCATCAAGCTGTGTCAGGCCAACGACATGAAGGTGATACTCCGTCCCGGTCCGTATGTATGCGCCGAGTGGGAAATGGGCGGTCTGCCCTGGTGGCTGCTGAAGAAAAAGGATATCAAGCTTCGCGACAGCGATCCGTATTTCCTGGAGCGTGTCGACAAGTTCCAGAAAGCCGTGGCCGATCAGGTCGGAGACCTGACCATAGCCAACGGCGGCCCGATTATAATGGTGCAGGTGGAGAATGAATATGGCTCGTATGGCAAGAACAAGCCGTATGTGGCCAACATCCGCGATATGCTACTCAAGAATTTCGGTAAAGAGGTTACGTTGTTCCAGTGCGATTGGTCAAGCAATTTCCTTGACAACGGACTTGACGATCTTATCTGGACCATGAACTTCGGAACCGGTGCCGACATCGATCAGCAATTCGCCAAGATTAAGGAAATGAATCCGGATTCGCCTCTGATGTGTTCCGAGTTCTGGAGCGGATGGTTCGACAAATGGGGAGCCAATCATGAGACGCGTCCGGCAGCCGATATGATCAAAGGTATTGACGAGATGCTGAGCAAAAACATTTCGTTCAGTCTCTATATGACTCACGGAGGCACAAGCTTCGGCCACTGGGCCGGCGCGAACTCTCCCGGTTTCGCTCCCGACGTGACTTCCTACGACTACGACGCACCCGTAAACGAACAGGGCGCCCCCACGCCCAAATACATGGCTCTGCGCAAGGCTATGGCAAAATATACACCCGAGGGACAGGCAAAGATGCCCAAATCCATTCCTGTCATCTCCATTCCGGAATTCAGTTTCACGCAGGTTGCTCCCCTGTTCGCAAATCTGCCTGAGGCAAAGAAAGACCGTGACATCAAGACAATGGAGGAATACGACCAGGGCTTTGGCTCAATACTATATCGCACAGAGCTTCCGGCACTTGCAGAAGGCTCGTTGCTGACTGTAAATGATGCACATGACTATGCGCAGGTATATGTGGACGGCAAATATATCGGCAAACTCGACCGCCGTATGGGCGAAAAGGAACTGATGCTTCCCGCCTGCAAGAAGGGTGAGGTGCTGGATATTCTTGTCGAGGCTATGGGACGTATCAATTTCGGCCGTACCATCAAGGATTTCAAGGGTATCACAGACAAGGTTACCGTGACCGAGGACCGAGAGGGACATGAATTCACATGTGACCTTAAGAACTGGCAGGTATACAATCTGGAAGACGAGCTCAGTTTCTATGAAAGCCGCACGTTCCGGCCTGTCGCATCAGTAAATGCGAATGACGAAGGACGTTATCCGGGCGGTGTCTACAAAGCGACATTTAAGCTCAATAAACCTGGAGATACGTTCCTGAACATGGAGAACTTCGGCAAGGGACTTGTATATATCAACGGTCACGCTCTTGGCCGATTCTGGGAAATCGGTCCCCAGCTGACGCTCTATGTGCCGGGTCCGTGGCTCAAGAAAGGGGAAAACGAAGTTGTGGTATTCGATGTGGTAGGTCCGCGCGCTTTGACGGCCGCAGGTCTTAAGACTCCCATATACGACAAACTACCGTTCAAAAAGGTCAAGTCAAACGGAACCGCGCCGAAGCTCGACGATATGACTCCGGCGTTCTCAGGACAGTTCTCTGCCGGAAACGGATGGAAGCAGGTAGATTTCGCACAGCCTAAACGTGGCCGCTATATGATTCTTGAAATGACAGACGGTTACGAAGGCACCCAGGCTGCAATAGCCGAGCTTTATGTGCTCGACAATAACGGCGAGCGTGTTTCGCGCGAAGGCTGGACCGTCGATTATGTATCCAGCGAGAATAACGAAGGCGTGAACCGCACCGGAGACAAGATATTCGACCTTCAGGAATCTACATACTGGCAGAGCAAGCCCGGAGCCGGTTATCCCCATATTGTGGTGATAGACCTGGGTCGTCCTGTCAATGCGTCGGCTATACAGTATCTGCCGCGTATGGAGCCGGGCGCACCAGGAGCCATCAAAAACGTCAAAGTCTACATGAAATGAAAATATCAATATTTTTATCAGCAATGACAATCGCTGTGGCAAGTGCCACGGCGATTGCTGACAATACGGTATTGCTGCAGGCCGACAAGCCCGGTGCCAGGGTACAGCCTACCATGTACGGCATCTTCTTCGAAGACATCAACTATGCGGCGGATGGAGGACTCTATGCCGAGATGGTGAAGAACCGGTCCTTCGAATTTCCGTATGCTCTGACCGGTTGGACGCCGTTCGGAACGGTCGAGGTCAAGGAAGAAGGCGGCCCGTTCGAACGCAATCCGCATTACGTGCGCCTTATGCCTTCGGGGCATAACGACAAGCATTCCGGCCTTGAAAACCAGGGTTTCTTCGGCGTTACATTCAAAAAGGACTCTGTCTATAAGTTCTCGGTATACATGAGGGCTCCGGAAGGCGCGGGAAAGGTTCGTGTGGAACTGTGCAATCCGGCGTCGATGGACAACAGTATGTTGTACGCCTCCCATACGTTCGAGGTGACGAGTCCGGACTGGACTAAGTATTCGGCCGAACTGAAACCGACCAAGGGATGTGACAAAGGTGTGCTGCGACTTTTCCTGGTGCATCCTGACAAGCCGATAGATGTGGAGCATGTGTCTATGTTCCCGGCCAATACGTGGAAAGGACGCGAGGGCGGCCTTCGTCGGGATCTTGCGCAGGCATTGGCCGACCTGAAGCCCGGCATCTTCCGTTTCCCCGGCGGATGTATTGTCGAAGGTACAGAGGTTCCTGACCGCTATCAGTGGAAAAACACCGTCGGCCCGGTCGAGAATCGACCCACCAACCTGAACCGCTGGCTCTACACATTCCCCAACCGCCTGGCATCAGACTATTATCAGTCAGGAGGTCTGGGATTCTACGAATATTTCCAGCTGTCGGAGGATATCGGAGCCGAGCCACTGCCCGTGTTGAACGTGGGCCTCGTTTGCCAGTATCAGAACTGGCATCAGGATCAGACCATTCCTCTGGATTCGCTGCAACCATACATCGCCGACGCTCTGGATCTGATAGAGTTCGCCAACGGCGGCACGGATACCAAATGGGGCAAGCTCCGTGCGGACATGGGACATCCCGCACCTTTCAATCTTAAGTATATGGCCATCGGCAACGAGCAGTGGGGCCCTGAATATGTCGCCCGTCTTGAGCCGTTCCTGAAGGTGCTGAAGGAGAAGCATCCGGAAATCAAGATAATCGGTTCGTCGGGTCCCGACTCAGAGGGTGATAAGTTCGATTACCTGTGGCCGGAGATGCGCAGACTAAAGGCAGATCTGGTTGACGAGCATTTCTATCGTCCCGGCGAATGGTTCCTGTCGCAAGGCACTCGTTATGACAAATATCCGCGCAAAGGTACCAAAGTCTTTGCCGGCGAATATGCCTGTCATATCAAGGGAAAGAAGTACAACCACTTCTATCCTGCCCTGCTGGAAGGTGCGTTCATGACAGGTCTTGAGCGCAATGCCGACGTGGTGGAGATGGCCACATACGCTCCTCTGTTTGCACATGTGGAGGGATGGCAATGGCGTCCCGACATGATCTGGTTCGACAACAGCCGCAGCATGAAGACGGCAAGCTATTATGTCCAGCAGATGTATAGCCTTAACCGTGGAGACCGCGTGCTTCCGCTGACAATGGACAAGAAGCCTGTGGCCGGTCTGGAAGGCCAGAACGGACTTTTTGCCTCGGCCGTTTCGGAAGGCAATGACATTATCGTGAAAGTCGCCAATACCGGAGAAACAGCACAGCCTTTCACCATCAACTTCAAGGGAATCAAGGCAAAGGCTCCGCTTACCGGCCTGACCGTGACCTGTCTTACAGCTCCCGATGATGCCGAGAACACTCTTGACAATCCCGAGGCTGTAAAGCCGATTACCACTAATGAATCCGTGAACGTGACGACTAACTGGAGCACTACCCTCCCGGCACGTTCCATGACGGTTTACCGATTTACCCGCTGATCCCACTAACTTTTATATCATAAGCCCATCCCGCTTTCTTGCGAGGTGGGCTTTCTGCTTATGACTTAATAATATAGAGTTACTTGTGTTCCTTCAGGAGACCATGGCGATATGAGTACAACAGCCCGCGGAGTTCATCGGCCTGCGCCTTTAATTCCTTTCCTTTATCAGTGTCCTTTACGTACAGGCGCTGAGTGCTGAGTTCGACAAGAGTCGTGCTGGATATGATGTCGGATCCCTTGCGTATCGCCTCCTCTGGTGACGAGAATGGCTCATGCTGCACCAGGTCGAATCCGCGGCTGTGGAACACCAATGTATATCCGGCGATTCCGGTGGTACTACGGTAGGCCTTTGACATGCCACCGTCTATCACCATCAGTTTGCCATTGGCCTTGATGGGATTCTCGCCGTCTATGGCTCGGACAGGCACATGACCGTTTATGATGTGCCGATGCTTTCCGGTTACGCCAAACGCATCTAAAATCATATCGCATATCGTTTCTTCGTTGCGGTACTGATAATACCATCCCTTGCGCTCCTTGTGCGAATCGGGATCCTTGATAAGATAGCGTTCGAAAGTGGCCATCTTCGACTTGTCGAACAGCGGAGAATCAGGCCCACACCACACGTATGTGAAGTAATCTACGGCATATTCGCGAGCACGTTCCGGAATGTCGGTATTGAAAGCCTCGCGCATCAGCATTCCGATGTTGTGCATCAGCTCCTTGCCTGCGAATTTCCTGTCGCCTATCAGCACCTGTTTCAGCGAACCGTCTTCGTTCAGCGGCACCGAAGCATGATACATCAGGTTGGAGTTGCAGATGTTATAGAGACATCCGTGCGAAAGCAATATGTCGATATGTCTCCGGAGCTTGTCGCTGACAAAGAACGAATGCTGCAGCTTGTCAATCAATTCAGTTTCCTCATCCGACAACGCGTATGGGTCCTCTCTGTTGACAGTGGGGAAGTTGATGTCCTCGATATGGTATCGTTTGCCGTCCACTTCGACAGTCTGATTCTCATAGTCGATGGTATGCAGCAATCGGCGGTCGGTCATGCCCCATTCCGGATATTTGGCCACCAGCTGTCCCTCGAGCTTGAACTGGATAACCGTGATGGCCTTGTGCATCTTGGCAATCAGGTTTTTATGTTTTTCCGAGAAGTCGCTTTCATCCGCCAGACATGGCATAAAAAGGTCACAACTGTCATCGGCGTATGTCTCCAGTGCGAATGATGCCAGAGGCACGAGATTGATGCCGTATCCATCCTCAAGCGTAGTCAGATTGTCGTAACGCAACGAGATTCTGAGCACATTGGCTATGCAGGCTTTGTTCCCGGCTGCGGCACCCATCCACAACGCATCGTGGTTGCCCCACTGCATGTCGAAATTCTGATAGGTGTTCAGCTTGTCCAATATCAGATGCGCACCCTGTCCGCGGTCGAAAATGTCGCCCAAGATGTGCAGTTGGTCTATCGAGAGTTTCTGTATCACATTACATATTGCAGTGATGAAATCCTCGGCCTGCCCGGTCAGAATGATCGTCTCGATGATGCGCGCGTAGTAATGCTGCTTGTTCGCGGTGGAAGGCGCCTCATGCAGAAGCTCCTCGATGATGTAGGCGAACTCACGCGGCAGGCTCTTGCGCACCTTTGACCTTGTATATTTCGATGAAACCAATTGCAGGACCTTGACGAGCTGATGCAACGTGATCTCATAGAAATTGGTCATATCCTTGCCGGAAGAATGAATGTACGCTAACTTCTGTTCCGGATAGTATATCAGCGAGCAGAGCTGTCTGATTTCCTCCTGGCTCATGATGGTGCCGAACAGGTCGTTCACCTTTCGCTTGATATTGCCTGACCCATTCTTCAGCAGATGATTGAATGCGTCATACTCCCCGTGCAGGTCGGCCACGAAGTGCTCCGTCCCTTTAGGCAGGTTCAGTATCGCTTCGAGATTAATTATCTCGGTAGCGGCTGCAGATATGGTGCCGAAAGTCTGCGACAGCAGTTCCAGTACCCTACGGTCAGCCCGGATTGTCTTTATTTCGTCAGCTTCCATTTCAATGGTTAAATGTCATTTCAGCCTAAAGACTTAAACGTTACTTCTTCAGTTTATCAAGCAGATGACGAACTGCACCTTCAAGCTGCGCATCATGTCCGCGCTCCACGTCTCCGGGATTGTTGTAAATAATCACTTCGGGATTGAGCTGCTTGTTCTCCAGTGGCTGCCCGTTTATATCGAGCGAAGTGACCTGCGGAATGCCGAACACTATTGTCGGATCAACCTGAGTTTCCCACCATACGGCGGTCATCGTGCCGGGAATGGGGGCACCTACGATGTCACCGATTTTAAGTGTCTGATAAGTGTAGGGTGTGCCGTGGGCATCCGAATAATTGGATTCGTTAACCAGCATGACTGACGGCTTGGTCCATTGCGAGAATGGATCGGAGCCTACGTATTGGCCGCGCGGAGAATAGTCAACATATTTCTTTCCGCTCAGCAGCAGCGCCACGTCGTTGTGCAGCCAGCCGCCGCCGTTCCATCGTGTATCTACCACCACGGCCTCATGGTTACGGTATTTGCCTAACAATTTGCTGTATACGTTGCTGAACGACTCGGAATCCATACCTTCGATGTGCACGTATCCGATGCGACCTCCGGACACTGAGTCCACGATATGTTCGTTGCGTTCCACCCAGCGCTCGTACTGCAGGTCGCGGATATAATCCACCGGCTTGACCATGATTGTGTCGTTCTTGCCGTTTACACGCTTCATGGAGAGCATCACGTTGCGGTCGGCTTTGCCTTCCAGCAAAGGGAAATAATCGGCTCCCGGTTCTATTGTCACGCCGTCGATGGCGGTAATGACGTCACCGGGCTTCACGTTATATTTCTTGGCCGATAACGGGCCACGTTTCAGCAGCTCGTTAATCCTGAGGCCGGCGCCGTCGTAATTATCATCGAAATATGCGCCGAGATTGCCTGTGTCCCACTTGGCTCCGGACGGACGATATGAGCCGCCGGTATGACTGGCGTTGAGCTCGCCGAGAATCTCGCTCAGAAGATCGGCGAAGTCGTAATTGTTGTTGATATGCGGGAGGAAACGTGCATACGCCTCGCCGTATTTCTTCCAGTCGACGCCGTGCAGATTTTTGTCATAGAATTTGTCGTTGACCTGGCTGAGCATGTGACGATAGATATATTCACGTTCCTTGGATGGAGTGTTGTTGTAGGGCGCCTCAAATTCTATTTCCTCTTTCGAGCCGTCACTGAGTTTTACGAGGTACATACCCTTGCGTGACACCATCAGCAACTTTTCTCCTTTCTTATCGGCCTCGATCCCTCCGGAAATGCTGGGAACCAATATCTTGGTCTCCCCTTCGCGTACGTCGCGTTCCATAAGATTGGTCTTGCCGTCGGCGTTGCGCATAGTGTAATATAGCTTAGCTCCATCCTCTGACAGCCAATAGTCGCCTAATGCACCGGACAGACCTGTCAGGCGCTTGGTGCGGTATGCGCGGTTCTCAAGATCGAATTCCAATGGCTTGACGCTGTCCTTGTCCTTCTTGTCTTTTTTATCCTTTTTATCCTTCTTCCCTTTCTTGTCTTTCTTGTCTTTGGAATCGGCGTCATCCTTCTTCTCTTTCTCCTGGTCCTTGTCGAGTTCCGCTTCCTCCTCGGTGCGGTTAAACTCGTCCCAGGCATCACCGTTGAGCATCATGATGACAACGTCCGACTGATTGCCCCAGCTGCCATGGCTCTTCATGCCGTAACGGCCCGTCTCGTAGCAGATGGCACGACCCTTCATCGCCCAGCGAGAGTTGGCGTCGTTGTATCCGCTTTCGGTCAGATCCACTACCTCGGATCCATCTTCTTTCACAAGTGCCACATCCGTATTGTTCCAGCCTCCGATGCCGATATAGCTGGTAAGAAGCCAATTGCTGTCCGGCGACCATGAAAACTCTACGTCGCCGTCGCTGTAGCTGTAATTGTACTTACGATCCAGGGCTGTATGCACGGCTTTGCTCTTGGGGTAGATTACACGGATCTCCTGACGATCTTCAAGGAATGCAATTTTTTTGCCGTCCGGGCTATATGCCGGCTGCTGTGCAGGCTTGCCGTCGGCAGGGGCATATAGCAGAGTCTCGCCCACTTTTTTGGAATATGCGAATCCCTTGGACGCAGGATCCTCATTAGTGGCTATATACAGTTTCCACTGACCGTCGCGCTCGCCGTCGTAAACCAGCGACTTACCGTCGGGACTCCAGCTGACATATCGTTCCTGTCCCGGAGTGTCGGTTATCTGGCGCGTGGTTTTGTATTTTACCGATGTAACATAAACATCACCACGTACCACGAATGCAACCTCCTCGCCATCGGGCGACAGGGTGCCGTATGTGGCGCCCGAGGTCAGAAGACGCTTCTGATGATCTGCGTTATAATCATCGCTTATGATCTGAACGTTTACTTTCCGAGGCTCCGCACCGGGAACGAGCGTATACAACTCACCGTTCCAGCTGAAGGCCATTGTGCCGTTGTCGGCGACAGACAATGACCGTACAGGATGTTCGGTGAACCGTGTAAGCTGCGTCTTGCCCGAACCGTCACCCTTCATACTCCATACGTTCAGCGTTCCGTCCTGTTCGCTGACATAGACTATGTCACCGTTTGCTGTCCAATTAGGATTCTTGTCATGGCCGTTGAAATCGGTCAGCTTGGTGTATTTCGCGCCATCCTTGATCCATATATCGTTGGTGCCCGACGAACGCTCATGCTTGCGGAAGTCGTTCTCATAGCCTTTCTTGTCCTCGTATACCATTTTGCCGTTACGGTCAAAGTCCGCGGACATGGCGTTTATGTTGGCATAAAGTTTCGGGCGTCCCGGATGCTTTGCATTTACGGTGTACAACTGGTTGACGGCCGGATTTATCACGGTGACGGGCGAACCGATCTGGCGTGAGGAGAACAGCAACGTGCTGTCGTTCATCCATGCTCTCAGCGATTCGGAGGCGCTTGCCGTAGTGATGCGGCGGGATGTTCCCCCATCGGCAGGAATCACATATATGTCGTAACCGCCGGTGGTGCGGGTGCTTTGGAATGCTATCTCCTTGCCGTCGGGACTCCACATAGGGTTGGTGTCGTATGCCTGGTTCGTGGTCAGTTGAACGGCTCGGCCACCACTGACGGGGACTACGAAAATATCGCCCTTGTAGGTAAACGCTATCTGTTTGCCGTCAGGAGATATAGATGAATTTCTTAACCATAATGGAGAATCGGCTGCGCTGACTGCGCCGGCAAAGGCTGTCAATCCAAGCCCGATAAGCAACATCCGTACGTTCATGATATAGTAGTGTTTGAATTGTCAATATTAGAATTCCATTGAAAGACGCAGATTGAATTGTCTGCGCGTCAGATAATTGGGTACGGCATACTGCATATTGTTCACATCCGTTACCCAATAGTAGCTGCTCACGTTGGTTATGTCCAGCAGGTTAAAGGCATCCAGAGCCAGTACCATGCTTTTGAAAATCTTGTGAGGTTTCTGGTCAGGCGCTCCGAAGAACTGCCAGCTTACCCCGATGTCCAGACGTTTGTAGGCGGGAGCCCTGAAGTATGTCTTGGATCTGGATGTATGAGGCGGCGTCATGGTCAGACCGTCGGATACAACACCGCGCAGACTGAATTTGAGCCTCGGGAAACGTGGCAGATAGTCGGTGAAGTAAAGTGATACCGAATAACGCTGGTCTGAAGGCATCGGCATTTTCTTGCCGTCGAGAGTCTGCTGCGTTTTCATCAGCGAGAAACTGAGCCAGGAATCGGAGCCTTCCACAAACTGCCCGAACAGTTTCAGGTCAAGTCCCATAGTGTATCCCTTCGAGTCGTTGAGGCCTGAATATACTATCTTCAGATTATCATACTCATAACTGATAAGTCGCGACAGATTCTTATAATATACTTCGCCCGACAGCTTGAACGGGCGGTTCATGGCACGGAATGTGAAATCAGCACCCGCGATGACCTGAATGCTTCGGGGTGATTTGATGTTCTGATTCAGCCTGATTGATCCGTTGCCGAGCGGATCGGTCACGGTCTGACGATATTCCTTATAGAACGGACTTTGATAATAAAGGCCAGTGCCAAGCCGGAATATCCAGTTGGGCAAGCTGTTGGGGCTTGCCGTGAAGTTAAGACGCGGGGAGGCTAAAAATTCCTTGTTGAACGAATTGTACGACAACCTGAGTCCGGCGTTCAGCGTCATGTGAGCCGAATTGGTAGTGATATACAACGCATCTTCCACATACAGCGACAGTCTGTTGATATTGGCGTCGTTGTGCGATTTCATGTTGTATATCAGATGCAGTGCGTCGGGCTTATGGGGCAATGAATAGCCTGCGGAGTCACGCCATTCCCACTCCTTGGTGCGGTCGCGGAAGCTCTGCCGCTGATATTCTATGCCGTATGCAAAATTATTTATCTTATAACGGGTTGAGCCTTTGAAATTAACCGACAGTACGGATGATTTCAAGCGGTTGCGCGAATGCTCCATGTATTTGCCAACGCCAAGTTCACCGCCTACCCCTTCGGGGCCCCCTGTACCGGCCTGGTCGAGCCAGTATTCCCCCGATATGTCATAGCTTACCAGTTCGTTGCTCAGGAATCCTCCGATTCCGAGTGAAAAACTTGTGGCCTTGTTGTGACGGTAGTTCACGCTCAATGCTCCAAGATAAGTCTCGAACTTGTCACGCTCTGCACCATCGAAATAGACGCGGAAGCTCTTGGCATCCTGTGATGTGCCGAACGTGGTCTCGCGGTCATGCGGTTTGAAATTGAAATGGTTCAGCGAGATGTTTCCCATCAGGTTGATGCTCCAGTGGTCGTTCGGCTTCAGGGTCATATTGGTCTGATAGTCGAAGAACAACGGGTCATACTCACCTTTAGTGTCCTGGCTTGCCAACAGGGAATTGTTCTTTTTCAATCGGGCACCGTGCAACTGCGAGAACTTGCCGGAATTCTGGCCGAACATTACGCTGCCGCCCATCAGGCTGGCGGACACAGCCCCCTCTAGAGCCTCAGGTTCGCGATACGTGATGTCAAGTGCAGACGACATCTTGTCGGCATATCGGGCCGGGAATCCACCCGTCGAGAATTTAAGATTGCCGACCATGTCCGGGTTGATGATACTGAGGCCTTCCTGTTGGCCGGAGCGTATCAGCTGGGGCCGATACACCTCCATGCCGTTGATGTACACCGAATTCTCGTCGAATGTGCCTCCGCGCACGGAATATTGCGATGACATCTCGTTGTTGGAGTTCACACCCGGCATGGTCGTGATCATGGCCTCGACGCTTCCTCCCGATACATCGGGCGAAAGCTTGAAACTCTCGGTGTCGAACGACTGCATCCCGTTGATGTTGTTACGGAAACCGATAACTTCAAACTCCTTCAGGTCGACGTCCATGGGATACAGGCGCACGTTCAGGGTCAGGTCTCCCTTGGGATTTACCAGCTTGTGTTTCACAGTCTTGAAGCCCACGCAACTGAACACCATCTCGATGGTGTCTTTCTGTGCTATGGTCAGCGTGTAGTCTCCTTTCAGATTGGTATTGGTGCCTAAGGCAGTTCCCGCAACACGTACTGTACCGAATTCTATCGGCTTGTCCTCGTTGTCTATTACCTTGCCGCTAATCTTCACGTTCTCGGCTTTAAGTCCAAGAACTGTGAATGTCATTATTATTATGCCTGTAAACAACCTATTCATCCTTTAAAAAACGCCCTCTTCGGGCTGTTTATTATCATCTTTACAAGCTGCTATTGTCATTATGTAAATTTTTTTGTTTAATTTTGCACCATTAGAGTCTGCATATTGTTGAATATGCAATATCGTTTCATTATTATGAAGAAATTACTTGTTATAGGCCTGTTGCTTGCATCGTGCTCCTCAGTTCCGGCTTTCGGACGCGAATTTGGAGACTCACTACGGTATAGGGGTGAAATAGGCGTTACGTTCAGCGACGGAGCGCATACTCCGTTCTGGATGGTAAGCGATCATTACGGATTCTCGGGATTACAGAAGAATAATGGCTGGATTCGCGCAGGTATATTCCACGATCTTGACAAAGAAAAGAAGTTTTCATGGGGAGCAGGCGTGGATCTCGGCGGAGCATATAATTTTCAGGAGGCGTTCATTCCTCAGCAGATATATGCGGAGGTAAAGTACCGTTGCCTGAATGCGATGATAGGTCAGAAGGAAATGCCCGGAGACTTGATGACGTCTGATCTGTCATCCGGCAATATGACCACGTCGAGCAATGCCAGACCCATACCACAGCTGCGTATCGGTATTTTCGATTATGCCGACGTATGGGGCTGCAAGGGGTGGTTTGCCGTGAAAGGGTACATCGGCTATGGGATGTTCATGCAGAATCATTGGATGAAAGATCACTATCGCGATTATGGATCGGCCTATACGCTCAATCAACTATATTGCACGCGCGCCATATACTTCAAGTTCGGCGACAAGCGGCAGTTCCCTCTTGTCGGTGAATTGGGATTGCGTATGGATTCACAGTTCGGAGGCACCACATATACGTATTCGGAGAAAGGCGGCTGGACCAAACGTAAGAACCCCTCTGACTTAAAGGCTTGGATAAAAGGTCTGGTTCCCCTGGGAGGCGAGTCATCGACGCCGATGGGCGAACAGCTGAATGTTCAGGGCAACTTCTTGGGCAACTGGACATTCGCGTTAGGCTGGTATGATCCGAATGGCTGGAGCGTCAAGGCATATTATCAGCATTTCTTCGAGGATCATTCCATGCTTTTCTTCGACTATCCCTGGAAGGACGGCGTGTGGGGCATCGAAGGACACATGCCGAAAAATCCTTACATCTCAGAAGCCGTAATAGAATACATTACAACACGCGATCAGTCCGGTCCGGCTTATTACGACCATACTCCCGCACTGGACCATCAGGTTTCCTCGGTCGATCAGTATTACAATCATTATATCTATCAGACCTGGTCCAATTTCGGATATGCAATGGGCAATCCGTTCCTGATCTCCCCCATCTACAATGCCGGACATCAGAATGAATTCCAACATAACCGTATAGACGCATGGAACATCGGACTGAAAGGAGATCCCACGAAGCAGGTATCGTGGAAACTGCGTATGAGCGACATCAACAGCTGGGGTACTTATTCAAAACCCACCAGACATGTGCTGCATGATTTCAGTATGTTGGTGCAGGCCAGCTGGCATCCTGCCAAGCTGAAGGGCTGGGAAGGTACATTGACTTTCGCTCTTGACAACGGCAACCTTATCGGCAAGAGTGCCGGCTTCGGCATCACCCTCACCAAGACCGGCTTCATCAAATTCTGATTTATGATAGTCGGAGGAACGCTTCAATAACGGCTGATGTTCCGATGTAATAATAAAGAAAGGGAAACGCACAGAACGTTTCGGTATGCTCATACCGACCGTGCTGTGCGTTAATTTTTATAATTACAATATGCGAATATTGAATTAAAATATTGTGGCAGAGTTGCAAATTCACAAAAAAATAGTATTTTTGTACAAAAAATCAGCCATCATGAAAAAATATCTTTTAATTCTATTCGCAGTGTCTTGCTCGTTAATATCATTTGCACGTAGCGTAAACGAAGTTAAACAAATTATCGTAGGAGAATGGTATGAAGAAAACTCAGATATACCCGGATGGACAAAATATAATGTCGACGGGACAGGATCAATAATGACTTCAATCATCCTGTTTGAAGATTCGTTGGGCGACTTTACCTGGTATCTTGCAGATGAGAACACGTTGATATGGGTATGGCCCAATAATAAAGTAATATATAAAACAATTTCGATAATAGATAACAACACCATTTTATCAAATGGCTCAAAGTATATTCGTAGAGGTTCGAAGAAAGTTTCAAGAGGTAACGTAACCAAACCATCACAAAATGTTACGCAAAGAAACAATTCAAACAACGTGTGGCATCCCTCTATCAATAGTAAGGAAAGTTTCTTTAAGACTATCTTACACCCATTTGATATAAATATACCTATGGGTGAATTAACTGTTACTTCGTTTAAAAACTTTTGTAATGAATATCGTCTAACTTATAATAGATATAATAATTCTGAGGACAGAACAGAATTTTTAATAAATCGACCAATTGAATTATTAGATGAAATATTTGATGTTGATGTAACGTTTTTCAAGTCTACATATAATCCCATGAGATATGGTTATTATTCTTCTTCTCAAAATGTTAATTCAGATTCAAAATTAGAGAAAATTGTCCGGAAACTTAAATCCTGGGGAATTGATTTATCCAATCGAGTAATAAAATTATTACTGTCCGCTAAACTTTAGGGAAGATTAGAAAAATAGGGCTGATTCC
>ENA-ORPD01000162-ORPD01000162.1-human-gut-metagenome-genome-assembly--contig:-NODE-162-length-67446-cov-19.625380_pt1 | contig 67446 bp, 58 predicted proteins | sample MGYA00242143_ERZ509076 | MGnify/ENA primary metagenome ERZ509076 (study PRJEB26280, sample SAMEA2338706) | human gut metagenome | biome: human gut; feature: human-associated habitat; material: faeces... | reverse complement strand
AATATTAACAGCCATTAACTGCATTTTATTTAATTCCATACCAAAAATCTCCTAATATTTAGTACATATCTTTATATATTTTTCTTTATTTCAGCAATAAAATTCCACCACTTATATGGATCTGATAATTCTTTAATATAGAGATTACCCAAATATCTTGGATTACACATAGCTGAAAGTCTTTTTTTGGAGAGATCAGACAATTCATTATTTTGTAAGTATTCATCTAAAATCACTTCAATTCTTGATGCATCCTCCGTATAATTATTATCCACGAGATAATTATAAAGCTTTTTTAATTTATTTTCCATATTATTTCACCTACTTTATTGCTCCTGTATATTTTCCACCATCCGTAATAACTTGCCACCCACCACCGGTTCGTAGGATTCCGTCATTAGCAATATAGTGTTAGCATCTAAATAGTACAAAACAAAATGAGATATTCCCTTTAAGTGTTGTATAATAAAAAAGAGGAGGAATTCATTATGTCACGACAAAAAACTCATCACACCAAGCAATTCAAGTTGGATGCTATCAACTATCGCAAAGAGCACCCTGATCTTACACAGGTTGAATGTGCAAAGAACCTGGGTATCGGTGTCAGTACTCTTGCTCGCTGGGAAGCCCAGTTCAGAGATAATGACGGTGATATTCCCGTTATCGGTTCCGGCAGTTACGCTTCTGATGAAGCGAAGGAAATCGCCGACCTTAAGCGTGAGCTGCGTGATGCACAGGATGCACTTGATGTGTTAAAAAAAGCCATCGACATTCTGGGAAAAGATTAACAGAAGCTATCTATACTGAAGTTTCTGCAAAGGTAGAGGCTGCCAAAGTAACTGGACGCCGCGTCTCTATCTCCGGAATGCTGAAAATTTTAGGCGTGTCTCGCTCTGGATACAGATCCTTCCTTAATCGAAAGGTATCTCCTACTCGTCAGCGAAAAAATGCCGTTAAAAAGGAAATCCAGAAAATATATGATAATTCTAAACAGAATTATGGCGCCCCTAAAATTGCTCAGGAACTACGTAAATCTGGCGAAACCATCAGTCAACGCACCGTAGGTAAATACATGCGTGAAATGGGCATTCGTGCCCAGTGGACTAAACCGTGGACTACTACCACCAAAGATTCTGATTTTAGCAAAGAACTCCACAACATTCTCAACGAACAGTTTAATCCTGAACGTCCTAACGCTGTCTGGTGCACAGATATAACTTATATCTGGACGCAGGATGGTTTTGTATACCTTAACTGCGTTATGGACTTGTATGCCAGAAAAATCATTGACTGGACTCTTGCAGACACTATGGAAGTATCTATAGTTATCGAAACAATCAACAAGGCAAAAGCCTGTCGTAATACTGATTTACCACTTATTATCCATTCAGATCGTGGCAATGCGTGGCGTGAAGCCACTGAAAAGATGCAGCAAAGCTATTCTCATAGTGGTTGGCTTTGTCAAGAAAAGTGTGTAAGTTTTTTAAAAATCATAAAAATTATGTTAATGCTTCAAATCATGTGCTCGTATTTTTCAATACGGGCACTGATTTTTTCATTTGTAGCCAGTTGATTCCTGACCATTGCCCAATTTTGAACCTTACTGCCATTCCACTTTTTGTAAAGCTCGGTTGTGCGTAAATAGAGCAATTTAAGTAGTGCGTTTTCATTTGGAAAAGCACCCTTTTTTGTAACTTTTCTGAAACTTGAATTTATGCTTTCAACCGCATTGGTTGTATACATAACCTTACGAACGGCGCTGCCATAATCGAAAAGCTGCTCGACATGGTTGAAATTTCGTTTTCACACATCAACTGCTCCGGGATATTGTGACCACTCCTGACAAAACTGTTCAAATGCTTTTCTGCATCCATTAAGACTTGGTGCTCCGTAAACTTTTTTAAGCGATTGTGTTAATTTTTTGTAGTCCTTGCTTGGCACATATTTAATTGAATTTCGAATTAAATGTACGATACAACGCTGCACAACAACATCTTTAAATATCGCTTTTGCACCGTCTTCAAGACCGGAAACACCGTCCATGCAGATAAACAATATGTCCTCCACACCTCGTCCTTTTAATTCATCAAATATTTGCATCCAAGTGTGTTTGCTTTCGCTTTCGTTAAGCCACAGCCTAAAATGTCCTTTTGTCCGTCAATATCATAGCCTAAAATTGTATATACTGCATAATTCTTGCTCTCATACTCTTTTCTGATAGTGACATACATACAATCGACAAACAGAAATGTATACATCCTTTTTAGAGGTCTGTTTTGCCAATCGTCAAGTTTATCTAAAACGCAATCGGTTATTTGCGACACTGTTTCGTGCGAAATTTCAAAGCCGTATATATCCTCAATCGTTTCGGCAATATCCCGCTGGCTCATTCCTCTTGCATACATAGCTAATACCTTTTCTTCAATCTCGGATACATCCTTTTGCCGCTTTTGTACAAGCTTCGGTTCAAAGCTTGAAGCTCTGTCACGAGGCACTTTAATTTCAACCTCTCCTGCACTTGTTCTGACTTTCTTGTTGGTGTAGCCGTTACAACGGTTATCGGTAGACTTTGCAACGTGATCGTTACTTTCATATCCGAGGTGGCTGTTCATTTCGCCTTGCAGCATTGCTTCAAACATCGGACCGAAAATATCCTTTAATGCGTCTTGCATATCGGCTACACTTTTTGGTTTGTACTGTTCGATAATTTGCTTTGCGAGGTTCTCGCCCGGTGTGCTTTCCTTTTTCTTTGGCATTTCGTTCATTCCTTTTTCCTTTCTTTCATTGTAGCACACTTTCCCGAAATTGAAAAAGTGTGCAAGCTATTTTTTAACTTACACACTTTATTTTACAAGCTCATCCAGGGCGGTAATCTTGAAGTACTCAGGGTTCTACTCGGTCATAGTTCTATCTCAATCACTCAAATATATATTCATTTGGCTGCACAAATGCAATTAGTGAATAATAAGTTTGATAGTCATTTAGACACCTTGACTTAGACACCTTGACTTTTTGGCAAGCAAAAAAGAAAAGCACCGACTTCAAAAATCGGTGCTTTTGGCTGGGCTGGCGGGATTCGAACCCACGAGTGACGGAGTCAAAGTCCGTTGCCTTACCGCTTGGCGACAGCCCAATATATTAAATTTATGCAAATTGCTGTACTTGTTTAAGTGCATCAGCCGTTACCGCTTGTGCAAATTGCTATTTACAGCAAATTATTATAAAGTTAAAGCCGCAAAGGCTATATACCTTGCGGCTTTATGGTGACCCATCGGAGATTCGAACTCCGGACACCTTGATTAAAAGGAACAGTAGTGTTTCTTTATTGGAAAGGGGACATTAAAAATGCTTGAAAACACACAATTCAAAGAACTTAAGCTTAATGTAAATAAAACAAATATGGTTAAGCTGTGTAAGTTTTATTTTCATGAGATTTTAAATAAAAAATTATCAGATTTCTTCTTTTTCAAATATCAGCGTGACAGTTTTTATGTGCTTGAATGTAGTGGTTATGAATTTCATTTATTTGTTAATTGTTGCAAAGTTCTTTTAACTGAACGCAATTCTGATGTTTCTTATATCGTTGATTATGACGATTTATTCAAATTTTACATTGTTAAAGAAAAATAAAATTAAAGGAGACATTAAAAATGTATGCTGCTATTGATAAGTTAAAATTATATAGACTTGCTGAACAGTTATTTCCTCAGCTTTTTAAGCTATCCCTTCTACTGAGCCAATTTATTATCATACTGACAAAATAATTTATCAATATGACTATGATAACGCTGGTTAAGTATTCTTTGTTGTGTAGCTAAATGCACATATTTTATTGTCATTTGTAAACTTGTGTGTCCGAGCAATATTCGCAGTTCTTCAACATCACCGCCATAAAGGATATAGTTAGTTGCAAAAGTGTGGCGAAGTAAGTGAGGGTGCAATCTGATAATTCCTGTACTTTCTTTTAAATCTTGAAAATACATCTTAATTGTATTATCGGTAATCGGTGTACCATCTTCTTTTTGGAAAAAGCGTTTTTCATATTCGTTTCTCATGTGTGAATAACGATTAATATATCGCTTAGTTTCTTCACCAAAAGGTACTAAACGCTCTTTTTCTCCTTTACCCTGCACTAACATAGTGTTGTTATGCATAAATATGTTTTTTGATTCAAGACTTACTACTTCTCCTCTTCTCAGACCTGAATCAAGCATAAACATTACCATTAATTTATTGCGAATACCAAAGTATGAGTTATCAAAATTATTGAGAAGTATTTTTACTTCTACATCTGACAAAGGAACTATATTGGCAATTTCAGCTTTAATAAGTTTCAACTTACCCACATTTTGAATGAACTCATTTTCATTTAACCATAATAAAAATGTTTTCACTGCTCTTGTATAAGTTTGCAGTGATATTTTTTTAGTACCGTTTTTATTTTCAATTAAATAGAGTTTGTAATCTTCAAATAAATGAGTATAAACATCTTCGACATTTTCTATTTTGTTATCTACACACCATTCAATGAACTTTGGTAAATTATATTTATAATATTTTAAAGTTTGTTCAGTTACACCTTCAGAAATTTTTTCTTTCAAGAACTGCTGATAAGCAGCACATAAAGTCATAAAATACACCTCGTAAGCAATCAGGTAACAATATTGTAACATATTGTAATAATATGGTCAATATTCAACAACTTTGTTTATGAGGTCTTTTTTATATAAAAAACAGGAGGCAGCTATGAGTATATTAAGTTTTGAAGAACCGTACACAGACAATGAGGTTGTCGGATATTATGAAGATAAACTTATTGTCAAGCGTGAGGACGGCGAATTATTTTTCTGTGAAATACCCGAAAATCTTATTGAAATAGGAGAAACTATTTCTCCAAAAGATTTAACAAGTATTGCAGAATTGCCGTATGATGTACAAAAAGGGATTATAAATCAATATGCAGATTGAGAGGTGTTGAATTTGGCTTACGATCCGGCAAAATCAGAACAGACAAAAGAAGAAATGAAACAAAAGGTCATTGAACTTGCTAAGAACTTTAAAGATAATCCGCAGAATATGATTGAATACTTGCAATTTTCAACTCGTTTTTATAACTACAGTTCAAGAAACACAATGCTTATTTATCAGCAAAATCCGGGTGCAATGTTTTGTAACAGCTATAAAGCATATCAGGATATGGGTTATTCGGTTAAGCGTGGCGAACACGGAATGAAAATACTTGTGCCAACTATAAAGACATACCTTAATATTGACGGCAGCCCTGTTCCTCTCAGTAAAGCTACAAAAGAACAGAAAGAGGCTTACAAGCAACATAGAATTGAGGCAGAGCAACGAATACATTTTAAAGTCGGTACTGTTTTTGACATAGCACAAACAAATTGTCCTAAAGAAGATTATCCTAAATATTTCGATCTTGGTTACACATCAGAACAGCATAAACAGCTATACGAACTTATGAAAACATATTGCGAAAAAGAGTTGAATTGTAAAGTACACGAAAATCAATTTAATTCAGTATCACTGCGAGGCTTCTTTGATCCTGCAAGCAATTCAATTTCGCTTAGCGGTATGTTTGACGATTCAACAAAATTATCAGTACTTACACACGAAACCGCACACGCTATTTTACATAAAGAGCTTGATAAAACTCAAATTAAAAGTGAAGCTCAAATGGAATTTGAAGCTGACGCAACATCGGTAATGTTGCAGTCATACTTTGGCTTGCAAATACCTGAGAGCAGGCAAAGACATCTTGCCGATCAATACAAAACAATGTGTGCAGACAAAAATATCTCTTCGGCTGACATTACAAAATCACTTGATCACTCTCACAGAGCATATAAATCAGTTGCGGATAATATCAACAATAGTCTAAAACCTGAACTTACACCATCAATTAAAAATGTTCAGGCTGCACAGGTGACACAACCCATTTTACCAAATCAAATAGCAATGCCCGATATGGGAATGGCTATGATGATGTAATTATGACTGCTTTTTAGAGCAGTCTTTTTATATTATTCAAACTAACAAGTGTCCCACGGTGGGACACTTAGTAAAAAATTTATCATTTAATCGGGGGAACGAAAAATGAAAGAAAATAACAAAGCAATAAAAATTGCAGTATCAAATCAAAAAGGTGGAGTAGGAAAAACTACAACTGTATTAAATCTCGGAGCAGCACTTGCTGTTAATGATCGCAGAGTATTACTTGTTGATTGCGACCCACAGCACCATTTATCAAACTGGCTTAATTGGGAAGCCGATGGCAAGCCTACAACATCCGATATTATTTTCAGCACAGTTACAAAACAAAATGTAAATTTTAAAAATTGTATTCGTTATTGTGAAAAAGAAAACTTTGACTTTATACCGTCAATTAACTTGCTTGCCGGTATGCTTGGAATTATTGCTGCAGATGATAACAGTTCAACTGTAATTTCAAGAATTTTTGAAAATGACTACTTTAACGAAAATTACGATTACATTATATTTGATTGTCAAACTGCTCTTGATTTGCTTGTTACAAATGTTCTCAACGCTTGTGATAAGCTGCTTATTCCTGTTCAGGCAGATTTACTCAGTTATGAGGGCGTAGAACAAATGCTTGACAGTTTTATGCGAATTAAGAAAGATACCGATATTCGTAAATATCTTCTTGGAATGCTTGTTACTATGTATCAGACTAATACAAGACATTCCGCTACAATTTACAACGCACTTAAAGAAAGTTATAACGATCTTGTTTTTAATACATATATATCATATAGAACAGAAACAAAAAACTCAGTAGGTTTTCATCGTAGCAGCGTTTCAGACTGCAAATCAGTTGTAGGTGCTCAGTATATAGAAGCTGCACATAGGATTATGGAGGAATGTGAAAATGCCTGATTTTTTTAAACCCAAAAAGCAAATATTAAAAACCCCGGAGCAGGCATACTCTGAATTGCTCGGCGGAAGCACGGAAAATCAAGTTGTAGAAATTGACATATCTCTGATTGATGAAATAGACGATCAGCCACAAAGCATACATCAAGACAAAATTGAAAATATAGCAGAAAGTATGAAACACATAGGACAGATTGACCCTGTTACTGTTGTGAAGTCAAAAAAAGAAGGCAGATATGTTTTACTTGCAGGCAGGCACAGAAAAAGAGCATGCCTACTGAATGGGCAAAAATCTGTTAAAGCAATAATAAAAAACGAAACCGACCCGGACAAGCAAAGACTAATCTTATTGGCCACTAATAATGACCGTAACACTGACTACCTTCCCTCCGAACTTGCTTTCAGTTATGCGGAACAATCCGAACTGTTAAAAAAACTTGGCAGTAAATCTACCGTATCAGCTATAGCAGAGCAAAACAACACAAACAGAAAAGCTGTTCATCGACACATCAGACTTACATATCTCATTAAACCTTTGCTTAACAAAGTTGACAGCGGAGCAATTACAGTCGGTGCAGGATATGAACTTTCATTCCTTTCAGAGGAACAACAAATCTCATTGCTTAATTTTATTCTTAATAATGCCTCGGTTTGCCAAAAGATTGATAAAGACATTGCAAGAAGAATAAGACTTGAACCTGACAATCTGCAAGAAATCTTTTATCAAAAAGTTGATGTGCCGGTATTATTTGAAGAAGCTGATATTGAAGAAGAAAATATTGAAATTGAACCTCTTAAAGCAGAGAAAGAAAAAGTTAATAATTCATCTGAAAAGGTAATTAATCCTGAAGCAAACAATCGCAAGTGTCCCACGGTGGGACACTTAAAGGAAAAAGAGCAGTTACCGAACGAACTGATTATGACCTTATCAGCTACAGTTTTAAACTGTACAAGTTCGGTGTTAAAATATTATGCAACTGCATTTCCTACCACTGCCGAATCTGTTAATATGTTTAGTCAACGATTTAAGAATTTTTCTGCAAGCGGTAATACGCAAAATTATGTTCCATTTCAGGAATATCAAAATTGCGAATACAAATTAAAGTTTCTTAAAAAGCAGCTTGAATTTTATCTTAACAATAATAAATATACAGTTGCTTACAATGAACTTGATGAGTCTATCCGCAGATATTTAAGAAAATTTTTCCCAAAAGAAAGACTCATTGAAGTTATATCAAACACTTAAACAGCTTTCTTCTCATCGTTCCCCGATGATAGAAATACAGGGCTGTTTCAAAACATTTGGAACAGCCCTACACCCCACAAGGAGGTAAATATGAAAATCAAAAGAATAATTTGTGCTTCATTAGCAGTACTTAGCTTATCAACAGCATTATTATCATCACCGGTAAACGCAGCACCGAAAATTGGTGATGTAAACCTTGACGGCATAATTAATATTGTAGATGTATCATTAATTCAGCAATATCTCGCAGGATATAAAGATATGAAATTTTACTCGGCATATGCTGATTTTGACCGCAACGGAAAATTAGACATTAACGATATATCTTTATTGCAACAGTATCTTTCAAAATCAATCATTGTGTATGGTGATTTTATATTTCAAATGAGCAGTAATTCAAAGTTGATTTCTCAATCATATTTTGGCAATGATACAAATGTAACAGTACCGGGATTTCTCCCCGGCTACAACTATGTAGTTACCGAAATCGGTTCTAATACATTTTCAAACAATTCAAAAATCGCAACAGTAACTTTGCCTCAAAATATCGGAAAGCTTAACGATAAAGCTTTCAATAATTGCAGCAAACTTACAACTGTTTATGCTTATAATAAAAACCTCAAGTGGAGCAATTCATTTTATAATTGTCCAAAATTCAAGTCAATTCAGTTTAAGTAAAAATAAACCGCACCTTACATACCTTTTACATAAACAAACAATAAGCAAAGGAATATTGATATTATTTGAAAAATTAAAGGTAATTGCCAATTTTTTATGATATTTTCTATGTATTTCTTTAAATGTTTTTTAGATTTTATCTTTATGTTATTATTAAAACAAATCGCCACTTGTAAAAATGAAGAGAACAGCAGAGAAAGTGTTGTTAAAAAATTGTTTATTATAAATAAAACTATATAATAAAAATCTTTCGCAAAATCACTAAATAATTGTATAGCATCAAACATACTGCTACAATTATTTAACTCATTTATAAAATTTATATCTACATTTATATTATTATTTGTAAAATTATAAGCCAAATAATTAATTAAAGGTAATAATAATGCTAACAATATTATGCCTTTATTTATGACAATGTTTTTATAATTTTTCAGTAGATAAATTGATAAAGTTACGGTTGTTAATAATGAAATAAAATCAATTATCCAGATATATTTATAGGCTACGCAAAATAATAATATTAGTGTAAAACAAATCAAACATGTAAATACAAAATCATTATTTGAATTATCTTTTACTTTATTATTACTGTTATTTCGTATATCATAATAATTTATGGTATTGTTGCTATTGATTGTATTATTACTATTATAATTTATTGATTGGTTTACTTGATTTTTTACAAAATTATTATTTCTATTTTGTTTAATTTTTTTATCGGATCTTTTGTCATCATTAAATTTGATAATTATTTCTAATAATCCTATAATTCCTGCAACTAAAGATATTATAGCTGTTAATAAAGTAATTACATTTTCCATATTAACCCCCAAGGAGTGATACTTTTGATAAAATCATTTTTATTATTTCAAAGTTGTTTATTAGCAATGTTTATATCTTTCAAATTAATAAAATATACTTTTATTGGTTTTACATTCAAAAAAGTTATGTTACGCTTATCAATTATTTTTATATTATTCAGTGCTCTGACCACTTCTTCAATAATATTTTTTAGATCGAATATAGAAACTTTTATATATTGGTTGTTAAAAAGCGATAATAGCATATACTTCTTTTCAGCTTTGTTATATATTGCTGTTTTTATCTTTTTATATGAAATTTTACAAAAAGGAGTTATAAAAATATATTATCATATAAAAAGCAGAAAAAACAAATAATATTTATTATATTATCAAATTAAGTTATTCAAGTCAATTCAGTTTAAGTGAAATTAAAGAATAAACCGCACCTTACATACCCCTTCTCCTTTTATTAAAATGAAGAAACACTGCAGTTAGTGCGGAACTGCAGTGTTTGTACTAAACTGTTTTTATTGCTATTCTTATATTCTTTTATTACTGCGGATTGTATAAAAACAATTAACAAACAAATTATTGACAAACAAAAATGTGAATTGTAAAATTAAGATATAAAGACATATACGAAAGGGGTCAGAAGTATGACTACACAGGAAATGAACACAAACATTACAAATACGAATGAACCGGCAGAGAAAAAAACGAATAAGAAAAAGGCTATTGGTATTGTTGCGGTTGCGGCAGTAACTGTGGCGGCGGTCATTATTGCTATGCTGACCGCTTGCGGAAATAAAAAGCCTACTGCAACAGCAGACGAAGTTATCGGTACATCTGTTCAGACTGTTACACAGGTTGTGACGGACAGTCAGGGCAATACACATATTGAAGAAGAAACTAAGGTTGTTGAGGTTAAGCAGACACAGCCTGCGGAGAAGTCGGAAAAAGCTACGGAAGTTAATGCACAGAATGCAGCAAAGACCGACAGCAAGCAGAACAACGGCGGTCAGAGCAACAATAACAGCAACGGCAACAGCAATCAGACTAACAATAATAACAATGCCGGCAACGGTCAGACAAGCAAGAGCAACGGCTCATCAGGCAGCACAAATAAGCCTGCAAGCAATTCAGGCTCAAGCGGTTCATCAAGTCAGAGTAAACCGTCAGGCGGTTCATCAAGCAGCTCAAGTCAGAGCAAGCCGTCAAGCGGCTCCGGCTCATCATCTTCAAGTAAGCCTGCACCGGCTACACAGCCTGCAACAAAAGACCCACACGAGGGTAAGACTTGGCACGATGCAGAGTACAAAACCGAAAAAGTTTGGGTAGTTGATGAGGAAGGCTACACTTGGCAATGTCCGATATATGAAGACCATACAGCTGCGATTTGTAATACTTGTGGTGCTGAAATTACCGGACATACAAGTGAACATATGGAGGCTCATATGGATAAAGGTGAAAATGGTAGTTATCGTGTCGAAACTGTATCAACAATTGTTGGCTATGAAACTGAAACAGTTCCCGAAAAAGGACATTATGAAACAAAAACAACTCTCGTAAGAGCAGCAGGTTGGTATTGATATATATATGAAAATTAAACACATCAATTAAAGCAGTTAAGCAAGAGCTTGACTGCTTTTTTCATAACTATAAAGAAAAGGAGCGGTATTATGAGCGGAAAAAGGAGTCCACCAACAGAAAGAAAAATATACTATCTCATTGAAAGGAGAGTTTTATGAACAAATTTAAAAAGCTAAAATCGGCAATTATTTCCTTTTGCAAGCCTAAAAAGCTGACATCATTGGCAGTTGCATTAACAACAATCTTTGCAATGCTACCTGTCGCTAATATTTCGGCAAGTGCTTATTCATATACGGGGCTTAGTGAAATCGGCGGCAAGGTATTGATTCAATCTTCGGAAAAACCGTTAGTCCTTATTGACAACGGAAGTGCAGGCAAACTTGACGCATATAAATTCCTTATCAACGGTGAGGTCGGTTATTGTATTGACCCACAGCTGCCGGCACAAAAGACAGGCGGCAAGACTATGGAGTTTACACAGTTTTCGGGTGAAACAGGCAAGGAAGTAATAAAACTTGACCCTAATTCGACTGACGAAAAAGAAAAGGCTCTTATAGTAGGTTTAAGTGTTCTTTACGGTGGTTACGGAGATTATTTCTCAACATTCGAGAACGGCGGTAAATCCGCTAAGTCCATAATGGACGGATTTATTGACGGTGTGTATTCATCTTTATTTAGTAAGATGAATACACGAGAAGATAAGTATTATTTCTTATCGCATTATACGCTCTCACAGCTTTATCACGAGCTTGTAAATGACGGTACATCTTGGAAAACTTGGAGCAACTACAAAGATGTTAACACAATGATTAATCACTTAGTAGATTACACAAAGAATATAGTAAAATCCACAGGTGATTATTCAGCTATCAAGCGTAGTTGTGCAACCAACAATTACTATATTACACAGCCAAAAGGCAAAGACGGCACTTTTTGTCAGCACTTAATTGTAAGAATACCTAAAAAGGCTAAACTGTATCTTGAAAAAAGCGGTACAAGCGAAGAAATCAAAAACCTGACAGAACAGACAACTGATAAAGATTACTTGAATTTCGCAGGTGCACAGTACACCTTGTATAGTGATGATAACAAAGTAGTTGCAGTTGCGGAGCTTGATAAAAACGGTAACATTGCTAAAATTTTGTATTCATACTCCAACAGCGAGTGGATTACAAAGAATTACTTTGAGCTTGGTTCAGGTCAGTATTACCTCAAAGAAACAAAAGCACCGGCAAACGGTTACTTCACTCTTAGCAACAAAAAATACAATGTTACAGTCACAACAGACGATTGCAATAACGAAAGAATACTTGATATTCTTCAACTATCTGATACCGAAATCGTTAAGCTGAAATTCAAAAAAGAAAGCAGTAATCCTGATTTGACAACAGACAATGACTGCTATTCATTAGACGGTGGTATGTTTGCTGTATTTGCAAACAAAAAGAGTGCTTATGATTATCTTGCAGATAACAGTGTAAAGAATAACATCGTTAGATACTTCATCACCGACAGCAACGGTGATTGCAAAGCTATATCTAAAGACGGCAACTCTTGGGACTATAACGCAAATTCAGACCTGTATAAAATTGCATACAGTGACAGTTACTATGCTGTCGAAATGGCAGCACCGAAAGGTTTTAAAAAGTACAACCGTCCGGTGCAAATGGTTATAAATGGCACAAACGGTGGTTTTGCCGTATTATCAGCAACTATTTCTGACACACCTCTTAATGACCCTATAGGTATTAAAGTCCAAAAAAAGGATGCCGTTACCGGTCAGACAACCAATATGTCAGGTGCAGAATTTACTGTTAAATATTATAGCGGTTATTACTATTCTGAAAGTGAACTTGCAGGAAAATCACCTGAAAGAATATGGGTACTTAAAACCAACCAAAACGGTTATACTGATTTAAGTGAAAAATATCGTGCAGATAGTGACTATGGCAATGAATTTTATTATAGTGATGGAATAGCCACCTTGCCTTTAGGCACAGTGACAATACAGGAAACCAAAGCCCCGACAGGCTACAAAATCAATCCTGAATTGTTTATCCGACAAATTAAGGTTGATGAAGCCACAGGCTCAATCACAACCTTTAATGAGATTGAAGTGCCTGAACCACGAGATACCGTTTACGGCAATCTTACAATCTACAAAACCGCAGATGACAGTAAGCGAGGAGCTAATACTGCTAAGGATGTATGGTTTAATGTCAAGTCTGATGACGGAGTGACAGACGAAAACATAGTAACAAAAAGCCAGGGCGTAGACGGTGCAGCAACGCTCAGCGACTTGCCTGTTTACAAAGCAAGCGGAGAATATGTAAAATACATAATCACAGAGCTTGGCTACAAAAATGCAGACGGTACATACTCGATACCTGACAGATATATTCCTCCTGCTAAAAAAACCGTTACGCTAAAGGAAAATGTTACTCTTTCATTTTATTTTGCTAACAGACTGCAAAAGACAGGCTTAATCGTTCAAAAAGAGTCTGAGGACGGCATTGTAAGCGGCTTTTACTTCTCGGTAAAGTCTGATGACGGCAAAACAAATAAGGTGCTTGTAACAGGCGAGGACGGCACTGCTCAGCTTACCAATCTTGCGGTGTATAACACAAGCAATGAAAAGGTTAAATACACAATTGATGAATTAGGCTTTAAAAATGCAGACGGTACATATTACTTCCCTGCTAAGTATGTAAAGCCTGCGGCTCAGACAGTTACACTTGAGGACGGCAAAAGCTTTGTAGTTACGATGAAAAACCTGCTCAAGCGTGGCAGTGTAGAGCTTTTAAAAACAGACGGCAACGGCAATCCGCTTGAGGGTATTGAGTTTGAACTCTACAACACAAAAACAGGCATTGTTAATGTTATAAATAAAAGCAGTAGTATTATGTACGAAGCTGCCGACAGCAAGACGGCTGATACGGTAACAAAGCTCGTTACCGACAGCGACGGCAGAATTATTGTAAATAACCTCTTGCCCGGTGATTATTACTTCATTGAAACAGACAGCAAAGGTAATATGCCGTATGCAGGCAAGATTAACTTTACCATTTCGCCCGACAGCTTAGATACACTTGATATACAGCTTACGGTTAAGAATAACAGCGTCTTCATTCCTGAAACCGGCGGAACAGGCAACAACAGACCGATGTACATTGAAATCGGCGCCGCTGTATTAGCATTTACAGTATTGGTAGGTGCTATTGGTTTAGGTATAAGAAAAAAGAAAAAAAGCATCGGCAAAAAGGCTCAACAGTAAATCTGTTGGGCTTTTTCCATACAACGGACAAATTGTCCGCAAAAAATTTTTAAGGAGGGGTTTTCTTATGAGAAAATCAATTAGAAAATCATTCACAGGCAAACTGCTCGCAGTAGTAATGATGTTGACATTACTCTTTGCGGCGATCCCAACAGCAAGTGCGGCTACTGCACTTAAGACAGACCAAAAGGTAAATATCAGTGTAAAATGCACTAAACCGGGCTATACTTTTGAACTTTTCAGAGTTGCGGACCTCAAGAGCACAACAGCTACTCCGTTCAAAACAGAGTACACATCTCTTGTAAATTCAATCAGCGCAGAAATTCTTGCAGGCGATTCAAAGGCTGCTCTTGACGCACTCGATAACGCTGATTTAAGTACGGCAGTATCACAGGGTACATTTACTTCATCAGCAACAAACACAACACAGAGCTTTTCAAACCTTAAACAGGGTATTTATTACATCAAGTGTGTTAAGTACCCTGCTGGTGTTACAAGTATCACAAACTCTGTTCTTGCTCTCCCGTATTACAATAACGGTTGGGTATACAGCTACGCTGAAATCAATCTTGCAAGCAAGGTAGCTGACAGCACACCGTCAACAGAAAAGTCAATTACCAACAGCACAAAGAACAATACTAACTATACAGATGTAAGCCTTGGCGACACTGTAAACTTTAAGCTCAAGAATACAGTAGCAGGCTCAAATGACATTAAGCTCACAACATATGCTGTATATGATGATATGTCAGCAGGTCTTACACTTAACAAAAGCTCATTCAAGGTTACACTTGTTGACGCTAAAGGTGCTAAAGTAGCTGACCTCACTAAAGGCACAGATTACAAGGTAAATGTAACAAGCGAGGGTGAGGGCAAAAACACAAAGTTTAATGTTGCACTTACTTCCGAGTATCTTGCAAAGTCAGATTTTTATACAAGCAACGCAAAATTTGTTATTGTAACATATTCAGCAACACTCAACAAGTATGCTGTGAAAGGTACAGCAGGCAACCCTAATGAGGATGTTAAACTTGAATATGGTAATACATCAGGTGTTGATTCTGTTCCCGGCAACAAGGTATATGTTTATACATACGGCATTGGCATTAACAAGCTCGATGAGGCAGGCAATCCGCTTGCAGGTGCAACCTTTGAACTTTACAAGACAAAGGCTGACGCTGAATCACAGAAAAACGCTATTGCAACAGGTACATCAGACAGCAACGGCACAGTTAAGTTTATGAACTCCGCTAACGAAGAAATGAAAGTACAGAGCGGAACATATTACATTGTAGAAACTGTTGCTCCTGCCGGTTACAATGTTTACGGCAAGGTAATTGAAGTTGAAATCCCTGTTCAGTATAATTCGGTATTCACTAAAAACACTTGGGTAAAGAATGCACCGACAAACGGCGCAGTTGAAATTACCGTAACTGATACAATCGTATTCTTCCCTAAGACAGGCGGATATGTAGGCTTCATCAGAGTGGCTGGTGTGGCTTGTGTAGGCATTTCTCTTGCGTTGGTACTTGCATACCTCATCAAGAAGAAATCGGCTAAGACAGCTAAATAATTAAACTATAACAAAAGGGCTGCCGATTTATCGGTGGCCCTTGCTCACAAAAAATTATGAAAACTAAAATATTTTTTATATCCCTCTGCGTTCTTGCTGCGGTCGGAATAGGCTTTATAGTATATCCCAACATTGCCGATTACATCAACAGTAAAAGCAATGAAACAGTTATAAAAAACTACAGTGAAAGCACTCAAACAATGTCTGATTATGAAATCGACAATGAGCTTGCTAAGGCTCAAAATTTTAACGAATTGCTCGCAAAGAGTGCGTTAAACGATGAAGAAAAAGACGAATACAATGCAGCAATGTCAGAGTATGAGAACATTCTCAACTATGACGATATAATGTGTACTATCGAAATTCCGAAGATAAATGTTGACCTACCGGTGTATCACGACAGCACCGACAGAGAAGAAAAACTCAAAAAAGGCTGCGTACATTTGGCAAACACTTCCTTGCCCATTGGCGGTGCAAGCACGCACGCTGTTATATCCGCTCACTCCGGTTATCCTGAACAGGTGTTCTTTGATGAGCTGGACAAGTTAGAAATCGGAGATACCTTTAAAATAAATGTACTGAATAAAACACTCACATACAAGGTGTGTGAGATTAATATAGTTGACCCTGATGATTCAAGTAAACTTGAAATTGAGAACGGCAAAGACTATGTGACATTGGTCACTTGCTATCCGTACTCAATTAATACGCACAGATTGTGTGTGCGTGGCGAAAGGGTTGAAGATACGATTACTGATACTGCAACGGCTGATGAGGTGATTAGCAATGATAATCATAATGATTTAACGCTTGTGTTTATCATTTTAGGTATTAGCTTGTTAGTTGTTTTAATTATTTGTATTAAGAGAACAGTTTGTAAAAGGAGGTAAGAATGTGATTGAAAATATGATAGGTAAAAAAGTTTTCTTGACTGATGATTGTGGTGACGGAGAAATGCTAATGTGCAGTGATACCGTTACCGCAATTCTTATAGAAGAAAACAGTATGAGCGTAAGGTGCAAAACATCAGGCGATGAATTTTGGACTGTTGGTAAAAATGCTTTTTTCAGCGAAAGTGAAGCTAAACAAGCATTTAAAGTGAGGTGTGCATAATGGCTTTATTTTTCAAAGTAATGAGTTTTTTAGCAATAGCAGATACATTTATAGTGTACACACTGTTTATTGCTTCCGGCGAATGTGATGATTTATTAAATAAAGGATTAATGAGTAAATGAAAATAAAAAATATAATAATTGGTGTAATTACAAGTATTGTACTTATCAATTGTGGAATGTCTGTATTTGCAAAAGGTTTAGATATTAATGCGGATAATAAAGTTGATGTGAATGATGTTACTTATTTACAGAACGAACTATCAGCATTTACCGACAATATGGACTATGACTTGAACAATGACGGCAGAGTTGATGTAAACGATATTTCAACATTACAAATAGAAATTTCAAACAACAATATTAAAAACATTGAGGCGAACACAAAACTATCTGTAGTGACAAATGAGTATAAGAAAAATGTTGGTGATACAGTTACATTTTCAATAATAACCAATAACGCTATAAGCGACATTACATACTCATCATCAGACAGTACAGTTGCAAAGATTGTTTCGTCTGATAAAAATATGGTAAAAGTGAAAGTTAATAAGGTCGGCACCGCTACCATTACCGCCCAACAATGTTCTAAGTCCGTATCAGTTAAGTTCAATGTTGATAAAGCAAAATGTATTGATATTTCTGAGTGGAACGGTGATATTAATTTTAGCAAAGTAAAAAGTGCAGGCATAACTTGTGTTATTATTCGAGCAGGCTACGGCAAAGACCCGAATCAAGAGGATAATGAATTTCAGAAATATTATAAGCAAGCAAAAGCCGCAGGCTTAAATGTAGGTGCGTATTGGTACAGTTACGCTACATCTGTCGATGCGGCAAAAGCAGAAGTAAGAAATTGTATGAAAACCATTCAAGGTAAAGAGTTTGACTTGCCGGTTTTTCTTGATGTAGAAGAATACAGACAAGCTGTTTTGCCACGCAGAACACTAACTGATATAATTTCAACATTTTGTGACGGCATAAAAAGCAACGGCTTCGAATCGGGTTTGTATTCGGCAAAATCAATGCTTGTTGACAGTGCTTATCCCGATGAGCTTGCAAGTAAATATTTAATTTGGATGGCAGCACCAAATAATTCGTACAATGAGCTTCCGGCATTTGTTGACATTCATCAGTACAGTTGGAACGGCAAGGTTGACGGTATAAGAGGTGATGTTGATTTAAACTACATATATAACTTAAATTGATTTCGATATTTAGGAGCAGTGTATTAAAATATGCACTGCTTTTAATATATAACAAATAAAAAAGGAGGTATAGATCATCAAGCGAAAAATCAACCCTGTATTCGTTATTGTATGTGCAGGAATTATTGTAGTAATGATTGCAGTTGTTATAATCGTAAGTCTTGCGGTTAATGGCAAAACAGAGAAAGAAGAAGTAAATACTACAGCTTCTTATTCAAGTTCAGTTATAAAATTCACTAATGCCGCAGAAACAACACAAAGTATTTCTAAGTGGCAAAACAGCAGTGAATTAGCAACACAACAATCTTCTCAAAGCGTTAATAGTGAACGCTCCGAAAGATCAGAATCACAATCAAAAAGTGAAAGTAAATCTGAAGATTCAGAGCACGAGCAATCACAAGAACCTAACGAAAACAGCATAAACAACAGTTCTCATAATTCATCACAAAGCAATAACAACTATTACCGACCACAGCAATCTGAAACACCAAAACCTGAACCGACAAAGGTTCAAGAGCCTCAAACAACTAAAAAAGTTGAGAAGCCAACTTCAAAACCTACTGTAAAACCGCAAGAAACAACTAAAGATAATATATATTTGTCTTATTCGTCAGTTTCTATACATACAGATGATGTTTTGTTTCTTAACTTAATCGGAGCAAATAACGGAGTTTCATGGTCAGTCGGTAACTCGTATATTCTTCAAAATTATGGAGGTGGTGGAAATCAATGCAGCTTTAAAGCATTGAAAAAAGGGTCAACAACAGTAACCGCAGCATATAACGGTAGGTCATATACCTGCTATGTAACAGTTAATTAACGGAGGTAATTTTTATGAATCTTAAAAAAATCAAAAACAAAGTATTATCATTTTCAATCACATCAGCACTGATTTCATCTATAACAGCAATTAATGCTTATGCTGCCGATAACAACGCCGGTGTTGATATTTCTGGCGGCATTAATAAAGCAATTAATGAAGTAAAAGTACAATTTAAAGATGTAGTCGCAGTCATTTTTGGATTTTTGACACTTGTAGCATTAACAGTTGCAGTTGCAAAGCTTGTTAAAGGATTGCTCAGCCATCGTAATCAGGGAACTGAAATTCCATGGGCAGGAATCGGAATGGCATTTGGTGCTACTATTGTTTGTGGCGTGGTTGCCGGAGCAGGCTTCTTTGGTTGGTTTGGTTTAAGCTAAAAGGAGCAGCATATGATAGATTCTTTACTTTTAATCCTTGCTGATATATTTTGTATGGATTTAACAAAAGACTTACACTATACAATTGCTCAGTTTATGTCTATTGGTCTTGCAAGTTGGTCAACCGACATAATCAATCAAAATAATAATTATACAACAAGCCTTTTTGATAATAGTATGGTTACAAATTTTTTGTTTTTTATAGAAAGCTTTGCCGGATTGCTTTTAGTGTCCGGTATAGCTTTTGCAGTATTTGACTTTGCTGTTTCAGTCGGTGAGGGAGAACGAGTTTCTCCTATTAATCTCCTGCTTAATATTTTCAAAGGTCTGTTAGCTTCATTACTAATAACTACCCTGCCTGTATCCTTGCTGATTTTTACAAATCATATTTGTAACATTATTTGTCAGGCATTTACAGATGATATTACTATAAATTTTATCGTCCAAATAAATTCAGATAACAGTACAAGTTCAGCAAATTTCTTTTCCGGGTGGGGATTCGCTATATTTATGCTGATTACATTTGTTTGTGTAATTAAAGTATTCCTTGCAAATATAAAACGAGGCGGAATTTTAATAATTCAAATGTTTGTCGGTTCTTTGCACTTATTCAATGTACCACGAGGATATTTAGATTCGTTTTCAGGGTGGTGCAAACAAGTAATCGGCATTTGTGCAACATCTTTTATATCAAATATACTAATCGTTTTAGGTGCGGTTGTATATTGTACTCAAGACGGTGCAGATGTATGGGATTTGATTTTAGCCACAGGTGTTATGCTTGCTGCGGCAGAAGCTCCGAGAATTTTACAGCAATTCGGACTTGATACAAGCGTAAAAGCTAATGTATCTCAAGCTATTTTTGCTACAAGCGGTATTACATCAATAATCCGCTCTTTTGCTCACTAAAAGGAGGCTAAAAATGAGAAAATTTTACTATCCCGATAATCTTACGGCAGTAAAGCTATATAAATACTGGACTATAACAGATTTATTTGTAATGGTAAGTATATTTGCTTTTTCAATAATAATGTTTTTGTCATTGCATATTTGGTTTTTTATAGCTTTTCTGCCTGCATACGCATTTTTGTCTGCCCGCTTTGTGGATTATTCAGTAATCAGATTATTTGTGCTGTTCATAAGGTTCTTGTTTACTGATGTACTTATTTTGAAATGGAGGCGATAAACTTGTCAAAAAAAGATCGCAAACTTAACAAAGCAATTAAGAACAATAATACAAGAGTGCAGAATTTCTTTGAAATAGCTGAGATTAAAGAAGATCATATTCTTACTACACGCAATGAGGAAAAATATTTTCTTGAAGTTAAGCCCAAAAATATTACTGTTCTCTCAAAGCCCATAAGACTTGGTATTATTGACTCACTTACAAATATCATTTCTGAACTGCCTAAATCTGAAATTTTGTGTCTTAATAATTCACAAAACTATGAAAATAACATAAGACATCTCGAAAATCTGAAAAGCAAAGAAAATAACGCAGCCATTGCAGCTCTTGACATCAAAGACATTGAATATATGAATAATATAAAATCTGCTATGTCAACAAGCAGATCATTTTTTATTATTTTAAGAACTTCTCAGCAGGACAGCAGACAGCTTGTAAATCACGCATTGCAGCTATGTGCCGAGCAAAATTTCAATGTACAGCTTACAGAGAAAAAAGATATTAAAAAGATGTTGTCGATTTATCTTGAGCATACATCATACGATGAAGAGTTGCCTGATTATGACGGCGAACAATACGGATTATCTAAAAATGAAAGCCTTAAAAATTTTGTGGATATAATTGCACCGTCAATTATGGACTTTAAGCACAGGCGATATTACATAGTAGGTAATACATACAGAAAAGTTTTTGCTATCAGAAGATATAAAACCGAAACAGAACAAACTGCAATACTGTCTGAAATCGGTGAAATGGGCGGTGTAACATTACATATATATAATGAAAGAGTTACACCGTCAGAGCAAGAAAAAATCTTTGAAAAAGCAGAACGAAAAAATATGGGCGATATTGCAGAGGCAAAAACTATGTCTAAGTCAATAGACAGCAAGGAAAATATTTTAGACATAGAAAAAATACTCAAAGAATCGCACCGAACAAAAGAAGAGTTTATACATTGCTCTGTTTATGTAGAAGTAATAGCTAATTCTCTTAATGAACTAAGAGATATGCAAATAAAAGTATGTTCAACGCTCAATAAAAATCATGTAAAATACGATGAATTGTATATGCAGCAGCGTGACGGTTTTGCTTCGGTAGCTCCTTTTGGACTTGATATGTTTGATAAAGAATTTGCAAGAGTATTACCTGCAAGTTCAGTGGCTAACCTCTTCCCCTTCAGCTACTCCGGCAAAACTGATTCTAAAGGACTGTTCTTCGGTAGAGCCGTACACGGTGGAAATATTCTTGCCGATATTGACCATAGAGATATTGACAAAACCAACGGTCATATAGCAATTTTCGGTAACTCCGGTGAAGGTAAGTCATTCCTTATAAAATTGCTTATATGTCTTTTCCGACAACAGCAGAAAAAAGTTTACAGTATGGATTCTGACAAAGAATGTATAGATGTAACTAACGGACTCGGCGGCACAAACATTGATATGCTGTCAGGCAAGTATTTTATAAATGTAATGCAGCCTCGCCTTTTGAACGATCCTCTTGATGACAGCTATACTGATGATGAACCTGTTGCGTTTAAGCATAAAACAATTATTTCTCAACATATAGCATTTCTCAAAGATTTCTTTAAAACATATAATCCTGCTATTACAACAGCTGAACTTGATACTCTTGAAATAATGCTTGAAGAACTGTACAAAAAATTTCATATTACAGACCGTACCGATTTGAACAAGCTTACAAATGTTGATTATCCTATACTTTCAGATTTGTTCAAAGAAGTTGAAAGACAGCTTAATATTTATGATGAAGTTTCAAAAATCAACGGAAAAGAAATGCTTTTCACCAAAGATACTCTCCGTAATCTTGCACTTTGTATTCGTTCAATATGTATCGGTACGGACTCTACATTCTTTAACGGTTATACAAACATTCCGAATGCAGACCACATAAATTTTGATGTAAAGAATTTATTAAACACAAACGAAAACTTAAAAAATGCAATGTATTTCAATATTCTTTCGTTTATGAATAATAAATTTTTGACAGAAGGCAATACGGTTGTAATCGTTGATGAGCTGCACGAGGTAATTAAAAGTTTAATTGTAATTATGTATCTGCGATCATTTGTTAAGCGTGGCAGAAAGAAAAACAGTAACCTTGTTATCGCTTCACAAAATATTGAGGATTTAATGATTCCGGGGGTTGTTGAATATACAAAGCCGTTTTTCTCAATACCTACTCACCGTTTTCTCTTCTATCCCGGCACTGTCAATATTAAGGAGTACAAAGCTATAACTAATATGCTTGATGAAGAATGGGAGCTTATACAAATAAGTAAAAGAGGTCATTGTCTGTACTGCTGCGGTAATGAACGCTACTACTTACAAATTATTGCACCGGAATACAAAAAAGAGTTATTCGGCACAGCAGGTGGTAAATAAATGACTACAGCAGTTAAGTATTTTTTGCTTATCATTAATAACAAGAAAGCAAGAAATACAATTATAGGAATAGTCATAGGTGTTATAGCCGCCGTTTTATTTCTGTTGATGTTTACATATGAATCTACACAACAAAATGCAGCACCAATTGCAGAAAAAGCAAAAGAAGAATACAGCTTTTGGCAGACACATACACCGAACAGTCAGAATTTATCTTGTCAAGGTGAACGCTATTGCTCATATTTTAAATCTTCTGTAACAGATTGGTGCTGTTATTTTGTCGGTTACTGTATTCAGGAATCCGGCTATGAAACTAAAGACTTCGGCTTTGCTCCGGGAACTATTATGTGGACAAACAACCTTAAAGAGCTTGGAAAATTAAAAAGTGCCGATAACTATACACCGCAAGTCGGCAACTTAATTTTCTTCGATTACGGTGGCAGAAGCCATTATAAAGCAACCGGTAATGTAGATCATATAGGCATAGTTGTCGAAGTAAAAGATAATTCAGTTACAGTAATTGCCGGCAATGAGTACAATGGTCAAACCTCCAACTGGGCAACTGTAAGTTATGTAAATAAATACACATTACAATTAAACGATGACAGCATAGCTTGCTATGGAGCGGTTGGGTCAGCAATTGAAAAAGGGCTTGCAAATGTAACAAGAAATGTTATTACTCACAATGAAGTAGGTGTATTTTACAACGAACTTGATAACAGCGATTTCGGTTCTGTTATAGCTAATGATAACGGTGCTCTGTCAGTAGGTGCATACGGTTGGCACGGTAATAACGCATTATCACTCTTGCGTAAAGCATACAGTATAAGCAATGCAGAAATCAACCGAGTAGCTTTATCTTACTCAAATACCGGTAGGAAAGTTATTGCCGCTATAACAAACGGAAGCGATTGGTCAAGTTATGTCCCTGACAGCTATACTTGCTCATGTATTAAAGCAATGCTGCTTACGAATGCAGGCATAGAAGCACAAAATCAAACATCAACAGAAAATGCGGAAGAATATATCGCAATTTGTCAGGAAAATAATATCAATGATAAGCGAGCTATCGTTTACTGTGCAGATATATTAAATCAATTTGGCACAGGTTCATTTGATAAAAATGTTTACGGCAACGGTCATAATGGTGTTTTATACGGTGTATCTAACGCAACTCTTGATTCTGTTTATTCTTCTAAAAGGGCTTGGAGTGACAGCAACTACAGCTATGAAACAAGACGAAAGTGGACATATGACTACCTAAAAGGCTTATCTGACACGGATTTCAGCTAACAAGTGTCCCACGGTGGGACACTTGTTGCTACTTTGGTATATGAAAGGAAGAAAAATGAAAAAGAAATTTATTATAGCAACGGTCGTTATTTCTGCAATAACAGTTATTGTAACAGGGTGTGGTTTGAAAGATGATACTAATAAAACAGAATCGACTACTGCTCCTGTTACAGTTGAAACCACAACTATGAACACAGAAAATTTGCAGCAAAGGATTGAGGAATTGGAAAGTGAAAAGCTCAAATATGACAGACTGTTTAATATTGAAGTCAAAGATGTCATTGATAAATATTGTCAGCTTTACCTCTCCTACTCCGGTTCACAAAGTAATAATATTTCTCAGCTCAAGGATTACTTATCAGATGATTATTATAATCAATTACAAACAACAATAGGTCACAGCACATACGATGATAATTATGAGCAAGCTACAGGCTTGGTACAATTGTATGTTTCTGACTATGAGGATAACGGTTCGTTTAATGTTATGGCTATTTGCAGTCAGACAATCATATACAACGATGAAGTGTCAAACTCAAATGTAACATACAATTTCAATATGGGATATTACGATAATATATGTAAAATTCGTTCAGTCGAGAAAATCTTTTAAGAGGTGATTTTATGATACAGTCAGATAGATTTTTTAACAAATTAACTTTAACCAATGATAATATACCTGATGATAAATTATTAGGTTCTTGCTTTTATCTTACATCAAAAGTAATAGACGAAACTGCTGTTAAAGCCAAAAATATTCTTAATTCAAACACTCTTTCTTTCGTTTATAACGCTTCTGTCGAATATTTATACCAAAAATATCTTGAAGATCCCGAAAAAATAAAAAGTATTTTTCGAGAAGAAAGAGAAAAATTTGATATAATTCCTAAAAAACAAAAAAGTCTTTATATTACCAAAAAGAGTTATAGAATGCTGATGTTTCTTAAAAGAGAGCTTTATATTTCAAGAGGATTTGTAATGCAAATAGCAATTGAGCAGTATTATAACTATCTTTGTTCAGATGAATACCTTACACTTTTAATTAATAAGCGTAATGAAGTTTTAAAGGAGAATAGCGTATGCAATCAGTAAACAAACAGCAGATAAGCGTTCAATTGCCTTTATCAACGATAAATAAAATTGAGAGCTTAAAGAAACTTGATGACGGCAAAACAAGCAGAAATAAGATAATTGAATCAGCTGTTGATTTTTACTTTGGCTATAAAACATCTGAAATTACGCAAGATTATCTATGCTCTATCGTAGGACAAAAAATTGAAGGTATGATAAACAATGCTTCAAACAGAACCTCAAAGCTGCAATTCAAAGAAGCTGTTGAAATTAATGTGCTTACTCGTATCGTTGCAAGTATGATGGAACTTGACAAAGACTCATATGATAAAATGCGTAGAAAAGCTGTAGAAGATGTTAAGGCAAGCAAAGGTATTATATCAGCATATGAAGCTCAAACATAACGGAGGCTGCTATGGTTGGCACAAGGTTTATTTTAAACTCCCGTTACTTTCATATAGCCAAACCCGGAGAAAAGCTAAGCGATCACGCCTTAAGCGGTGAGCATGCAGCAAATCTTGTACGGTATTGCGGTACAAGGGAAACTGTTGACAAAAACATTGATATGGCAGATGATTTACCGATTACTTTTAAGCAAAAAGTATCTGTTAAAGATTTACTTAATCTCTGTACAGAAAAAGGTCTTAGTGCAGAGTGTGAAGAATACAAAGCTTATGAAGCTAATCCTACAAGAGCGAATGCTTCAAGTTTAATGCTGCATTTGGCAAATAAGCTTTCTGAAAATACTTCATTAAATCTATCGGAACAAAACATAGTAAATGAAGCTATCAGATTGGCACAGTTTTATGATGTTAAAAATCGACCTGCAACAAAGAAACAAAAAGAAACTATTAAAGAATTTCTTGAACAATTAAATTATAAAGATGATGAGGATAAACCGTTGGAATACACCGATTATATTAATAATCCGACTATGTCAAATGCTTCTGACCTTATATCAAGACTTGCGGAAGAATTACTGTTCAACGAAGCAGGAAATTTGATAGAATATGCAGCTAAAAGACCGGGTGCTTATAAAGTCGGTGAGCACGGTTTATTTTCATCATACCCTGATGTAGATCTTGACAGAGTTGCAGAAGAAATATCAACTCATGACGGAAACATATGGACTGACATTCTCTCGCTCAGACGAGAGGACGCTGACAGGCTCGGTTATGACTGTCAAAAGCAATGGAAAGATTTAATAATGTCTAAAGTTGATCTTATCGCAGAAGCTCACGGTATAAACATTAATAATCTGCAATGGTATGCTGCTATGCACAATACAGGTCATCACCCGCATGTACATTTATTCGTTTGCTCAACAGACCCAAAAGAAGGCTTTTTGTCTAAGAAAAATATTAAGAATTTAAAATCAGAGTTTGTTAATGAAATTTTCAAAGATGAACGACAGGAAATATATATTAATAAAGACAAATACCTAAACGAGCTAATCAGTCAGAGTAAAGCTTTACTAAATAATCTGCTTTCCGAACCTAATCAATATATTTCCGATGAAACTTTAAAATACTTAGTTAATCAAATGTTGACCCTTTCAAGCAAAGATTTCAGCAAAGGAAGAAATACTTACGGCTTTTCTTCACCTGACAAGAAAAAACTTGTAGATGATATTCTAACTACACTTGTAAGCAATAACAACCAACTGTCAAATCTTTATGATAAGTGGTGTGATGAAAGCTACAGTTTGAGTAAATACTATTCAAAAAAAGAATTTGTAAAGCCTGACATTTCCAAAATTGATAAATTTACATCTATCAAGAATTATATCTTAGAATGTGCAAAATCTATGAATCAAAGCGGAACATTTATAACTGCAACTGATGATATTACGATTTCTCCCCCACCGAATATTACAGCTCCTACAGAAACAGAACCGCAATCAGCAGATGATGATAACGGTTTTATTGATGATACAAAGCCGGAAGAATACGAATATACAGAGTTACAAAAAATTCCCTCATTTATACTTGGAAATGAAGGAAAGGAAGTTATAGATTTTAAAAAAGCGTATCAAAATTCAAGTGATTTGCAAACCAGAACTGCACAATCTTGCAGAAAACTTGCGGATTGTTATTACTACGGAAAAGGTACGGAAAAAGATTATAATGCAGCTCAAATGTGGTACGGTATTGCTGCCGACAGTTACGGTGACAGTATGTCTGCATATAAACTCGGACAAATGTATTTATACGGTACTAAAGATACAGAAATCAATAAAGAACTTGGCAACTACTATTGCAAAACAGCTTTTATTCAATTCAGAGATGGGTTAAAAAGCAGAAATTACTTTTATGAACTCGAAAACGATTCTGACAATTTGCATTATTACAGTGAAGTTGATTCTTATGAAGCATATATTGAATACCTGTTAGGCCGAATGTACCTTAAAGGCGAAGGTGTTGAACAGGATTATCGCTGCTCAAGTAATGTTTTTAGTCTTGCTGCAAAAAACGGTTATTCACATGCTTACTACTACCTTGGCAATCAATTTTATTATGGCCTTGGTTTTACTCAAGATTATGAAAAAGCATTTGACTATTACTTAAAAGCAGATAGAAAAGGTGATAAATATGCGGCATACAGACTTGGTAAAATGTGTTTGTCCGGTGAGGGTGTAAATATTGATATACAGCAGGCAGAGCATTATTTTTCAAAAGCAACTAAAACAGTTGTGCTTGCAAATTATGACCTTGCAAAGCTGTATGAGGATTATGCCGATAATTTTAATGATGTTTCAAAAGACTATATTAACGGCTTATATAAAAAAGCATTGGAGGGTATGATAGAACAAGAAGAAAACGATATACAAAATGCTTTTACAGAAATGCGTATAGCAAATATGTATCTTGCAGGAAAAGGCACAGATATTAACATTAATTCTGCAATTGAGTGGCTCAATAAAGCAGCTAAACAAGATAATCCAAATGCAGCATATCAGCTTGGTTACATATACTCTTCTGAAAAATACAATATCATTGATGAACAAAAGGCTAACGAAAATTATAAAAGAGCCTGCTTGGAATATGAGAAAGCAGAAGAAGAAAACAGTAATGTTACAGCTGAAAGCAGACTTGGTAAGATGTATCTAAACGGCTACGGTGTTGAGAAAGATATTCAAAAAGCTGTAATTTGGCTAAAAAAGGCTACATTAAACGGTAGTGCTTCATCTGCATACACGCTTGCAAAGCTATACGAAAACGGTGAAGGCGTCGAAAAGAATATTGAAGAGGCATACAGTTATTATCAAATATCTGCTGTACTCGGTAACTCCTATGCAAACTATCAAGTCGGTAAAAATTCTCTTCAAAAGGGAGAAATTGAAAAAGCTGTTGAGAATTTTCAAGAAGCAGCAAAAGGAAATATATCTCACGCTTGGTTTAAACTCGGTAAAATATATTCAGACGAAAGTTACGGACTATATGATATTTCAAAAGCTCAGCTATGCTACAGTAATGCTTTAAATCTTTACATAACAGATTATCCCCAAAATCCTGATGACTTTACAGCCTATAGACTCGGAAAAATGTATTTTAACGGTTTAGGTACTGATATTGACATAAATAAAGCTATACATTGGTTTTCACAAGCTGAAAAACTCGGCAATACAAATGCTGCCTATCAGTTAGGTAAAATAGCATTTGAAAACAATGATATTGAAAATGCAATAAAACATTTTCAATATGCAGCACAAGGAAATATATCTAACGCTTGGTTCAATCTTGCTAAAATTCATTCAAACGAAAGTTATGGCCATTATGATATTGCAAAAGCTCAGCTATGCTACAGTAATGCTCTAAATCTTTATATAACAGATTACAAGCAAAATCCTAATGATTATATTGCTTATCGTCTTGGTGATATGTATTTAAAAGGGTTAGGAACCGATATGAACATTAATCAAGCTATATATTGGTTTTCGGAAGCTGAAAAATTTGAAAATGCAAATGCAGCTTATCAGCTCGGTTATATCTATCACTCCGAAAAATACGGATTGCAAAACAATGAGCTTGCAAGTAATTATTTTAGAAAAGCATTATCGGCTTATCTTATCCGGTTTAATAACAATCAAACAGATTCACAATTAGCTTTGCGAATAGGTACTTTTTATCAATACGGATTGGGAATCGAACGAGATATTGAAAAGGCTCTTTTGTGGTATAAAAAGGCTGTTGAACTCGGCAATATAAAAGCACAGCAAAAAATTGAAGAAACTAACGCGCAACAGCAAATAACAGTGCTTAATCTTGCCTCTATAGCCGCTCATATGGGCAAAATTATTAATACAGAAACAATTGCCGCAGCAAAGCAAAAATACACATCTGATTCAAAACAGCTAAGAGATGAAAAAATACAAAAAATACAATTAGGTCACGCTGTATCTGACAATCAAATCAGCTATGACTATTAAGGAGGTTAAAAAATGTCAAAATTTATTCCGTTTACAGATGAAGAGTTGTATCAGGCTCATCATAAAGATATTAAAGAATATCTTGAAAGTATAGGAGAAAAAGTTTTACATAGCGGTACAGAATATATGTGGGAAGCACATGACAGCGTAAAAATACGAGGTCATATTTGGTACAGACATTCTACAGGTGAATCGGGTACGACAGTAAATTTTCTGATGACATTTTTTGATTTTAGTTTTCAAGAAGCAGTAATAACTTTGCTTGACGGAAATTACAAAGCTACAAGCAATTCAAAGCCTGTTGATTTTATAAACGAACCTGATATTTACCATAAAAAAGACAGAGTAGTTTTACCTCAAAAAAACACAAACAACAAACGCTTGTATGCTTATCTGTGCAATTCACGCTGTATTGATTACAGTGTTGTCAGATACTTTGTAAAAAAAGGTCTTATATATGAAGATAAAAACAACCACAACATTGTATTTCTCGGCAAAGATAAAAAAGGAATAGTCAGGTATGCCGGATTAAAAGGTACGCTTACTGTTAAATCTTTTAAAGGTGAGATTACCGGAAGTAACAAAATATACTGCTTTAAGCACATTGGTTTGTCTGATGTGCTTTTTGTTTTTGAAGCTTTTATTGACTTATTCAGTTTTATTACTTTGTATCAGCTTAACGAAAACTGGCACACATACAACTATATAGCTTTAGGAGGGCTGAATTTAGAAGCTTTGAAAAAATGTGTTGAAGATTACCCGCATATAAAGAAAATCTATATATGTACAGATAATGATATTAACAGTTCTGACGGCAAAAATCACGGACAGGACTTTGCAAAAAAAGCACAAAAAGTATTTCAGAACAAATATAAAACTGAAATAATAACCCCTAATCTAAAAGATTGGAATGAAATTTTAAAACAAAGGAGTCAAAGTTATGGGAAGTAGCTCAACAAGCGGAATTATTATATTTTCAATAATCGTATTAGTTGTACTTATAGCTGCGTACTTTATATCATCAAGCGGCAAAAATTTAAACTCTATTAAAAGCAAGCCTGTCGGTGACGGCCAATTCGGTGACCAAAAATGGGCCACCAAACAAGAATTAAATAATAATCTTGTTATTATACCATATGAACCCGAAAAGTGGAGAAATGGCGAAAACAGGCCACAGCTTGAGGGCATTATACTCGGTGCAGTAAAAAACGGTAAAAAAGTATCTGCGTACATTGATATATCTGATAATCATACCCTCTCCGTATCTGCTCCGGGTGGAGGTAAAACATCTTCTTTCGTCTATCCTAATCTTGAATTTTTAGCGGCCGTTGGTAATCCTTTTTTCGTCACAGATACAAAAGGTGACGCTCATCAGACATATGCACCTGTTTTGGAAAAATATTATGGGTACAAAACTTATGTAATAGATTTAAGAAATCCTACTCGCAGTGACAGTTACAATCTGATGTATCTTGTCAATAAATACAATGACCGCTATGAATCAACAAAAAGTCTTGCAGACAAAGCACGGGCTGAAACATATGCAAAAGTTCTTTCAAACTCAATCGTACATATGGACGGTTTCAAAAGCGCAGGACAAAATCAATACTTTTACGAATCTGCAGAAGGCATTATTACAGGCGTTATCTTACTTGTATCCGAACTTTGTGAACCCGAAGAAAAGCACATAGTATCAGTTTTTAAAATAATTGAACAGCTCCTGGAAATTGACCCACGAACAGTAAATAAAAAAGGAGTAATGCCTACAACTTATCTGACTGAATTATATACAATGCTGCCGACTAATCATAAAGCAAAATGGTTTATGTCTGCCACAGCCTCCGGTGCTTTTCAGACTACTGCAAGCGTTATGTCAACAGCAATGAGCCGTATGCTTTCCTTCATTGATACAGAAATGGAACAAATGATATGCTTTAACAGTGACCTTGATATTGAAAACTTTATTAACGGCAAACAAGCAATATTCTTTGTTGTTGATGAAAAATCAAGCACAAAGAACTTTTTGGTAAGCTTACTTGTAAGGCAAACCTATAACGAATTACTTTGTGCCTCTGAACATTTTGAGAACAACAAGCTGCCACATCGAGTATACTACTACCTTGATGAATTTGGCACATACACAGCCATAGAGAGAGTTGATCAGATGTTTTCTGCAGGCAGATCAAGAGGTATCATTTGCTGCCCATTTTTACAAACTACAACGCAGCTTGATCAAAAATACGATCAGAATACAGCAAGCGTTATAAAATCAAGCTGTCAGAATGTAATGTTCAGTTACATAGCACCTACTTCCCCTGACGCAGAAACTTTTTCAAAAATGCTTGATAATCAGACGGTAATGTCAGGCTCTGTTTCGCAAAAGCAAAACAGCTTTTCAAACAATAACAACGCAAATTCCGTTACTTACAATATGACAAAAAAGCCTTTAATGACACCGGGGCAAATTAAAAGAATGAAAAAAGGTGACTGGGTACTTATGAAAACAGGTATGCACCCGGCACAAATGAAACTCCTCAAAAGCGAGGATTGGGGACTGTCGCTTAATGAAGAACCCTATAAAGCAAAGAAAAGCACTATAAGAGAGGTAAGCTATGCCGACCGCACAAGATTATTTTCGGCTCTATTGAGAAAATATCCTACAGCAAAGGCATATACTCCACCTGTAGGCTCATCTGCAGAACCGGTGCAGACTCACGAAAAAAAGCCTGTACTAAAAACATATATTTAAAACTAAGTCTGTTGCTCTTGCAGCAGACTTTTTTAATTGCTTAATTCACACGGTCTTGAACAATTAAAAAAGTCCGTTTCAAGCAACTTCAAAATACGGAGGAATTATAATGAAAAAATTAAATAACAAAGATATAGAAATCGCAGTAGAAATTGACGGTGTATATGCACAGGGATTTGGTATGCTTGCTCAAAAAGTTATGCTTGACAAAGAACTGCCTTTACAAAGCAAGGCTGTTTATGCCTACTTAGCTTCTTATGCAGGTTCAGGTAAAATTTATCCAAAACGCAGCACAATACTTCGTGACCTAAATATGAACAAAGACACCTACTACAAATATCTGAACAGGCTTGTTGAAAAGAGGTATATTTCAATTTCAAAAGCTAAAGGCTTTCTAAATAAAAATGTGTACACCATATGCAGTAATCCTAATGCTATAGGTTGTCCGCCGTCTGCTTCTGCAGAACATCATACACTTTCACTTGATAATATTTACTCATACGGCTACGGAAATATGCCAAAGCTAATTATGTGTGATACTCGTTTATCCGTTAAGGCTCGTGGTATGATTGCTTTATTCTATTCACTTGCTCAATCATCAAACACAGTATTTCCTACAAGAGATTATACTATGGAAATTCTCGGTATAAGCAAGCAGACATACTACAATACACTAAATGAACTTATAGCCTATGGCTATATATCCGTAATTAAGCGTAAGGGTAAAAACGGTAAGTTTTGTGTAAATAACTACATACTTAACACTAATCCTACAGTTATAGGGAAACAGGAAAAAGAAAGTAATAAACCGTGTCCTAAATTTTCGGACAATGTAAAAAATGCGATAAAATCTACACTCTCACCATGTCCTAAAAAACAGGACAATGAAAATAACCGTGTCCTAAAAAGCAGGACATTGCCGTGTCCTAATTCTTCGGACAATACCGTGTCCCAAAATTTCGGACATTATAACAATACCATATATAACAATACCATAAATAACAGTAAATCAGTTCATAATCTAATCATTGACAGAATTAACCTTACTGTACCTTTTACAACTGACAATGACAAGATTATTGAATCGATTAAAGAATTGACAGATTATAATGCATATCAAAGCTATGTCGCTTACGAGAACGATATATATTCAAGATTATACTGCAAAGCCGTTGATTTACTTTGTGATATGGCAACCAACAACACATCTCAAACCTATAATAAAACTACTGTATCACAGCGTACACTTATTTGTTCAATTAACAACTGCATTACAAAGCACGGTATTACGAAAGCTAATTCATTATGTGATTTGATTTCGGATACACTTTTAAATTATGAAGAAGCAAGCAAAGAATATGAAATTCGTAATTGTTCAAATTATCTCAAGACATTGTTTTTTGACAACATTACAAACTTTGCGTTTAACTTAGCCAAATTTGACTTATAAGCGTTTTTTATTGTCTGCTGATGTAATTTCACTCTTATGGGGAATAAATCGAATTTACGCAAAAATCAAGGCTTTTTCTTTTCTGCTATCAGCATTTTGTCAACTTTTTGTCTTGAAATTTTAGCAATATTAAAATCAATGTTACTAAAAAGTCAGCTTTTATCTGATGAAAATAAAACAGCAATCTAAAAGTGATATTAAAGGCTTAGTCGATGATATTAAAGTTAATGTTATCGAAAATGTCGGCACTGCCGACATTTGTGACCGACTTAATATTGCTTGCAATATTAAGTCTTTATCCTGCAAATTTTACTACCCTACTTTCCGTGGCAAAATATTGTTTTGGTGTCCCACCGTGGGACAGTTATTGCTTACCTCCTCAAGTGTCCTACGGTGGGACACTTGAACTTAGTAAAAAGCTGCCACTTCGCAAAAGATTACTTCAAAATCAGAATTACCGATAAATAATTGCAGGTTAAAAAGAAAATATACTCAACGGCAGCAGCGTAAAAGCTAAAATATGCAAGGTTTTCAGGCTCGGCAAAAGCCCCTAAAGCAGAGAAAAAAATAGAACAAGACGATTGCTCGTAAAAATGCAGCATAACTTACGCCGGCAGCTCTTCCCCTACACTATTTTAAAGTTGACTGTAAAATAACTTTTGCAAAGTCATAACCTGTGCAGCTACTCGCCTATAATTAAACACCCGAAAGCAGAGAAAAAATAAATAAACAACCTCATTGTTTGCCCACAAGTGTCCCACGGTGGGACACTTAACTGATATATTAATAAAAAAGGAGTCGTAAATATGTTAAATCGAATTATTTTAATGGGCAGGCTTACGGCCAATCCCGAACTTAAATCAACTACAACAGGAAAGAGCGTGACAAGCTTTAGCATTGCAGTTGAACGCAACTATAACAGAACCGGGGAGGAAAGAAAAGTTGATTTCTTCAATATTGTCTGTTGGAACTCTACAGCAGAATTTGTATGTCGCTATTTTGCAAAGGGCAATATGATTGCTCTTGAAGGCAAACTACAAAGTCGTACATATCAGGCCAATGACGGAAGTACACGCTATGTAACCGAAATTGTCGCAGATACAGTATCATTTACCGGTGAGCGTGTGCAAAAAGCAAATAATAATAAAGACTCTTCTTCAACTACATCTGAACAGCCGCCCTTGCCCTCACAACCCGATTTTGAAAATATGCCTATTGATGATGATTTACCGTTTTGATAACTAACAAGTGTCCCACCGTGGGACACTTGCACTAAAAAAGCCTTCCGCCAGAATCGGCAGAAGGCTTATATTATATCCCTGGTGTAAATCCATTTGTAGGAACAGGTGGTATTTGATTTGGTAAGATTGGTTGTTGGGTTTGTGATAACTGAATAGAGTATTCCTGACACTTTTGCTCAAGTAAAGAAAAGTCACAACTGTTTTTAACAAGTGTTGGGCTTTTTGCAAGCATTACCCTTTTATGCGTTCTTTTAGCTAAATTTCTTATAGTATCTTGATTGTCTTTACAATATTTAAGTTCTTGGGCCAACAAAGCTCTGTACTTTAAGTCAGGTTCAATATCAATTCTTCGCTGTTTAATAATTTCTAACGGAACAGGAAACATATAATTAAACCTTAAAGATGAGATTGTATTTCCGTTCTTATCGCAAATCAGAAAATTATCAGGTTTCTTAAATTTATAAGATGATACCGGGACAAAATAACTTACATCATTAATCTTAAGTACAATACCACATATAAACTTAGGCTTATGATTTTTACCATAATCCATATTCGGAACACGAGTAAAACCCCGCTTTATACTCTCGGCCTTTTGTAAGTATGTAATATAACTATTTGGTACAATATAAAAATCAAGATCTTTCAAATGCATTTCTCCTTAAAACAAAAAGGGAACGAAAATTCGCTCCCTTTTTTATACATTACGGTCTGCATTTAGAGCTGCAGAGCACTCAACATAAATCACCTACATTTAGAGCTGCAGGGCACTCAACATAAATCACTTGCATTTAGAGCTGCAAGGCACTCCTCATTAAAGACACCATTGTGTCCACTTATATTATATGATATATTTATAAAAAAATCAATAATTTTTGAAAATACTTTTTAAATTCTCATTTTGGTTGGTTGAGAGAACCGCTTTTATTATAGTCTTATGAAAAGCAATCATCAATAATAAAACCGTATTACTGCAAGTGTCCCACGGTGGGACACTTGTGATAAAATAAACTGTCTAATTACTATCTATTTTTCATCTTCTAATGTAGTGTATTCCAAAATATCAATTTGTTGCATATCATCAATCATTTCATTGACTTGCCTATAAATATAATAATTTCCCTGTGGTGTTCCGCAGTGCTCACATAAATTCATTGGATAAGATGTTTTTGTAGTATTACTATATCTTACATCAATTCTATCAGGAAAAGCGTTCATAAGAATACTGTCAAATTTTGGTAAATTGCCTATAACACTTAATCCAAAATATTCGATAGACGGATCCATTATGTGAGCAAAAATATCTTGACTATTAGTAAGCCTATTTATATCCCAAGGATAAGTTAAATCATCGTAAGGGCTATATTTATATTTTATGTAAGTTATAACATTTGTCAATCCGTGACATCTGAAACATTCTTTTTTAAATGTATATACGGTAAAAGGTAATTTCCCTTTTATATATGACTCCAATACAAAGTTTGATCTCTTGTTTTCCAAAATTTCAATACTCTGCTTATTGTAATAATACTTTTTCCCGTCCTTGTTAAATATTACACATATTTTATTATTAACTTCTTCAGCCGAATAAACTTGAAACTTTTGACCATTCGCCTTAACTAATATCGTCTTAATAATTATCACTCCTGCTATATAGTGATTTTTCGTCACTATATTTTATTTATAATAAGTGTCCCACGGTGGGACACTTAATTAAATAGTAAAACTAAATTTAACTATATTTTCCATTACATATTGACATTTTTCTCTAAAAATGGTATAATGTGAATGCAAATAAAATAAGCCCCTCAGCTTATCAATGATTGCCGTCACTGATAAGCATGCGCCCCGAGTATGACCGTACTCAGAACTTGAGAAGCTAAACAAGCGTATTGCTTTATTCTATACGCTTTTAGATACTTTGTCAAGACCTGTACTATTTATCCGGTGGTGCAGGTCTTACTTTTTTGCAAATAAAGTTAATAAAGGACAGATAGGGGTATTTCTTTCCACTGCGGAAACAGGTGCTTACATCACCTTATCCCTTTGTGTAGTTACCTCGTGGTTGTTATCGGCTTGAACTGATGTTAGCTAATGCGACAATCCAACGAGAGGAAGCGACTATCTGAAACCTATTACTGTTAAATAAACAGCAAAGCGATTTAAGTAGTTTTGCTTAACTATTTAAATCACTTTACTTTTGGCTGGGCTGGCGGGATTCGAACCCACGGGTGACGGAGTCAAAGTCCGTTGCCTTACCGCTTGGCGACAGCCCACCGTTTAAACCCAACTTGTGGTTTTTAAATCAAAAGCCGCACAAAAGTAAAATGTGCGGCTTTATGGTGACCCATCGGAGATTCGAACTCCGGACACCTTGATTAAAAGTCAAGTGCTCTGCCAACTGAGCTAATGAGTCAAATGGGGTGGAATGACGGATTCGAACCGTCGGTCTCCAGTGCCACAAACTGGCGCGTTAACCAACTACGCTAATCCCACCATGTGGCGCGGCAAAAGGGACTCGAACCCCTGACCTACTGCTTAGAAGGCAGTTGCTCTATCCAGCTGAGCTATTGCCGCATACTTAACTTAAAAATTTGTTTTTCCCTTAAGTCAGCTTCATTATTATACATCAGCAAACTTCATTTGTCAACACTTTTTTTAATTTTTTATAATTATTTTCCTGTTTTAATTTGATAATGAAGTTAATGATATAGGCATTTTAACACATTGCAGATAATAATGTCAATATCACTTGGTATTAATATCGAAATGTTGTTATCAATTAAGTTATCTTAATCAATCCCTTTATTATGAACCATTCTTTGCGCTAGTGCAATGTTTCTGTATTCGGGTTCGTGACTTACTTCTCTTATAAGTTTAATAAAAGGAGGAAGTTTGTAAGGCTGATCTTCTGACAGCAATTCTATCTCAAGCGTTGCTCTGTCATTCCAAAACGGATATACATCAAGTTCAAAATATTCGTCATCATACACTATGCAATATCTGTCCTTTGAAATAATACCCGTTATACATTCTTTTCTTGAAAGATAATTATTGTATTCGGCTTGTGTCAAATAAGATTCTTTTTCTATCCTTTTTAAATCATTAATCTTGATTTTTACCGTTTTAATATATACTGCGTCTTTGCCGTAACCACGCTTCCGTATTCTGAACATTCCTTCCTCGGGAGTGTTTAAATATGCCTGAGTAATCGCAACCTTTCTGCAAGCAGTCATATTATTAAGATAATCAATATCAGGGTATTCTATCAAAAACTTACGCTCAATTTCAAGAGGTTCCGGAACACCGATGAACCCTAATACTTCTTTAAGCAAATCATCGAGCCTTTTATTAAAATCACTGTTATTTGGTATAACTCGCAGGTGTGATGTGCCTGTCCATATAGAAAGTAATTTTTCGTCAAGTTCCTTGGCGAGCTTTACATCTTCTTTTCTGACAGAATTGCAGTTTTTAATGTAAGTGCTTTCATCTGTACAAGCAACACTTTTTAAATGAAATACAGCATCATACGAATTTCTTAATACATCTTCATTTTTATTACTTATTGAAATATATTTTTTAAATTCGGCATCGGTAACATATGCTTTGCTGTCAAGCAATCCTCTGTCAAATAAAATTACAGCCTTTTCCCCATTGTATGCCTTAGCTTTCTCTTCGAGAGAATTTTCTTCTTTTAATTGAGTTTCAAAAAGTTGTTTATGGAACTCATATACACCAAGTTTTTGCGGAGTAATGCCGTTGCTCAATAAATTACTTGCAATTTCTTCTAATATAAAAACTTTTATATTTAACTTTTCAAGTTCATCTTTCAAAAAATTCAAAGCAGTTGTTTTACCGCCACATGGACCGCCTGTCAAAACTATTTTAATTACCTCAGCCATAAATTCACCTCATTTAATTTATTATAACCTTTGAAATATTTATTATTATTCTGTATTTGAAAAAAAGGCGATTGCAAAATTAATCTGCAATCGCCTTTTTAATATTACTTACTTCGTTTTTTACCGAAAATTATTGTTCCTGCAAAACCTGCTGCACATAAACCGACAAGCACACCTAAGAAAGTGAGATTATCACCTGTTTTTAAGGTAATAGGCTCAACATACTGTGTTTTATAAACCGTTTTTTCCTGAACAACGGTTTTAACTGTAGGAGTCGCCTGTACAGTTGTCGGTTGCGGTTGTGGCTCTGTTTCTGCTATTTTGTCAAACAAATAAACATAAACAACATCTTCAATTCCGGATACAATTTCAGTCGGTTCAATGTCCCACTTGCCGTTTTCGTAACCGTAATTTGCTGTCATACCTGTTGGAATATTGATTCTTGCAGTACCGTTGACATTCCACTTACCCTCTTTGTCAAGCAAAGTTACATAGTAAGAAATATCATTTGCACTCTTATCTTCCCAAGTACCGTTTACTACTTTAAAGGTTACTTTCTTCTGATATTTATCCGGTATTCCGTCAGGCTTCTCTCCGTCGCCTATCTTATCTACTTCCCATATTGCTGTGAAGATATAGGCTACATCGTCTTTGCCTTTCTGCTTATCCCAACCCATAAATACATAGTTTGTTCTTGTCGGGTCTTCGAGTTTTATATTCTTTTCAAGAACAAATGTTGCTACATCATCGCCCGAATAGGTTTTGTTATCGTGAACCCATACACCACCGTTCGGCTTTACCTGTATTTTCTTTCCGTACTCTACTACCTGTGTAGCAGGTGTTGGTTTATCGTTTTCGTTTGGTTCTTTGTAATCAACTTTAGGGTCGGTTTTCTTTGTAAAAGTATAAGTGTAAGTTTCCGCATTTGTTCCCTTTACAGACAACTTTGGTTCAATGTCCCACTTGCCGTTTTCATAACCGTAATTTGCTGTCATACCTGTAGGAATATTAATTCTTGCAGTACCGTTGACATTCCACTTACCCTCTTTGTCAAGCAAAGTTACATAGTAAGAAATATCATTTGCACTCTTATCTTCCCAAGTACCGTTTACTACTTTAAAGGTAATTTTCTTTTGATATTTATCGGGGATTCCGTCAGGCTTTTCTCCGTCGCCTATCTTATCTACTTCCCATATTGCTGTCAATTCATATTTTCTGTCAATTGAATCTGTAATTTGTTGGCTGTTGCTATAAGTGCTTTCACCGCACTTCCAGCCGTCAAATACATACTCATACTTAGTTGGTTTATTATCAATTGTTTTTACGAATTCACCCTCACGGTAAACAAATTTTGTATCACCGTTGAGTGTACCACCATCAAGATTATAAACTACAGAGTAATATTTTATCTCTATGCTGTTATCATCACTGTCAACGGTAAGAACCGCATTATCAATCTGTTTATAATCATTACCGTCTTTTAAAAACACTTTATAATTGCCTTTAGCAAGTTCTGCAGTATAACCGTTATCACCGCTCTGCAAGACAACGTAATCACTGTCAGACTTTACGGCAACCTCGTACGGTCTACCGAATATGCTTTCAATATCCGCTACAGTATCATCAAGTTTGAAAACCACACTTGATGTATAGCAGTCCTTTGTTGTGTCTTTTACATAGGCGTATGCAGTTTTAGTTGTATCGTCCTCGTCAATATAACTGCCCCGTACCTCTATGGTATATTCAGTAGAGGGAGTAAGACTGCTAAAAATTATTTTGCCGTCAATTACTTCACCCTTAACACCCTCAAGATAATATTCGCATCTGTCATCAAGATTTGTAAGAGTGAGTGTTGTTGCAGTTGTGGAAGTGTTAGGTTTTTTAAATACTATTACGGTTGTAGTCGAACTGTTTTCCGAGTTTTTATGGAATTTGCAGTTCTTCTTTTGAAGATTAATTTTAATTACACCTTCACCGGCTTTTAAACCGGTTATTGAATAACCGCTTTCTGACTTGCTTAAACTTATGCAATCGCTGCCGGAAATTATTGTTCCCTGACTTACATAACAGGCAGGACATACAACATGAACAACCGAGCTTTGACCTAAGAGGTTAAGAATATCAACGCTCTCACCCTCAAACACGCCAAACACTGCGTTTGCCATATCTTTTGACAGGTCATAATTTTTGAAATCGTCATCATACGACGCTGTCGCAATGATATTTCCGTCAGAATCCTTTACTGTTACGGAAATGCCGCCTTTTAACTTTTCAGCGTTAACAGATGCACCGTAAACTGCCGCATAAGCAAAGCCTTTGTGCGAATAGCTGCGGTTATAAGATCTGCCGCTCATATTATCAGATGCGAACAAGCCTTTATCCGAATTGTAAATTTCAATTTCACTTTTTGTGCCACGCACCACAGCCATATCGTGCTTGTCAAATACATACAGATAAGTGCCAAGCTTATTTTTCCATTCGTAAGTCAGCTCTTGAGGATTACCGTCGTAATTGCTTACTTTTGCCATTAAAAGCTCACTTGAACGAAGATCTTTACTGTCGCCCCTCATAAATCCGACAATTTCTACTGTCGGATTTGCACCGTCAAGTGCAAGTACGGCCGAGGGAACACCCACCGCACCCAAAATTGTTGCTGCCAATATAAAGCAGAAAACTCTCTGCAATGCTGACAACAACGTTTTTTTGTGTTTTTTTAACATTGCCATATATTACCTCCATGCAAATGATTATATGCAGAAGACAGGCAAATAATACACGGCAAAATAAAAAGGGAAAGCTAAACTTCCCCTTGTCCTAAAAAATTCCGTATTTAGTTTTTAATCGCTGCAATTTACTTCCGATTGGTTTTGTAAGCAGCAACAGGAATATTACATTTGAAACCATATAAACGACGGTAAACGGTGCTGCGGTTGTAATGCTTGCCACAAATCTTGCTATATTAAATGTGCCGTCAGCCCAGAGAGTTGTCCATACATCCATTATAAAAGAAAATGCTATGCCCGATAGAGCGCCGTAAATAATAAGCAACACCTTACTCTCAACAAGTTTTTTAGCGAGCAATCCCGCCAAAAATCCGATAAGTCCCCACGCAAGCATTTGAAACGGAGTCCACGGTCCTTGTCCAAAATAGAAATTTGAAACCACAGCAGAAAAAGATCCTGTAATAAAACCTGCTTCACTGCCAAGATAAATAGCAGTAATAATTACAATTGCAGTAACGGGCTTAAAAAACGGAATGGGAGCAAATACAAACCTGCCCGCTACCGACAATGCCGTCATAACAGCTATTATAATAATTCTGCGTGCATCGTTTTTACCTTTTTCAAAAGAAATAAAAAACGGAATACAGGCAACCACCGACAATGCAAGCGATATAAAGGCATATTTGCGGTCGCCGAAGAAAAACACTCCGCAAAGTACAATAAGCGGCGCAACCACAAAAACACATAAGTATTTTATTATCTTTTTAGCAGTCATTTTACTCCTCCTTAACAGCGGAAATCAACTCTTCCGTTGTTATAATGCCGTCTTTTATACCTCGTGAAATTTTATTTGCAGAAGTCGTATAAAATCGTTTTCCGCAATAAAATTCGTGCGGTTCAAGTCTTTTTGAAAGAGTACCGTTAAAAAGCATTGCACATACGGTGGAAACTTCAGCCGAAAAATCAAGGTCATGTGTAACAAGTAATATTGTAATTTGGTTGTCGGAAAGTTCTTTTAAAGTTTTTGCAAGTTCTGCTTTTGAAAAACTGTCACAACCCTTTGTCGGTTCGTCAAGCAATAATATTTTCGGTTCGAGAAGTAAAAGTTTTACAAAACCTGCACGCTGAATTTCACCTCCGCTAAGGTCATACGGATGGTGATTTAAAAGATGGTGTACATTAAACTTTTCTGACAATTTATTAATTTTTTCCAAATCCCCGCTCACGCTTTTAAAGTCTTCAAGCAAGCTGTCTTTAACAAATAACAATTGTGGATTTTGAGGCATAGTAGCTGTTTTTTCATTTAGTTTCACCTTGCCTCTGTACGGCTTAAGCCTTGCTCCTATTACGGAAAGCAAAGTTGATTTTCCGCTGCCGTTTGCACCGACAACCGAAAAAATTTCCCCTCTGTTTACCGATAAATTAAGACCGAGGAGCACATCATCCGACTTTTTATCATATCTGAAATATACATTTTTAACCGATAATATTTCATCGTCGGAATTATTATTCTGCAATGTATGTTCTGTAAAAGAATTATTTTTGCTATATTTTGCAAAAAGTTCTCTGCCTTCTTTGACCGTAACGGGGCATTGCGATTTACAATCCGTTACGGAATAAAGCCGTGCAGGCACGGGCAAAGCGAGCATCATAGGATGATTTTTTGAAATTTTGCTAAGAGCGTTGCAAGTATCTTTAGGTGCTGTATCGGTAATTATTTTTCCTTGCTCCATAACAATAATTCTATCCGCAACGGGAAACAGTTTTTCAAGTCTGTGTTCGGTAATAATTACAGTGATACCCAAGTCTTTATTAAGTTTGTCAAGAATTGTAAAAAAGTTTTCTGCCGATACAGGGTCAAGCTGACTTGCGGGTTCGTCAAGAATTAATACATCAGGCTCGGCAACAGATGCCGCCGCAAGATTAAGAATTTGCATCTGACCGCCCGAAAGTGAGTTTGTCTTTTGTTCTATTATTTTTGAAAGTCCAAAGTAAGTAGCCGTTTCACTTATTTTAATATTTATTTCTTCACTCGACATTCCCATATTCTCAAGCGTAAAGGCAAGTTCATGGAGTACGGTATCGGTTACTGTTTGATTTTCGGGATTTTGTGAAACATAGCCAATTTTAAAAGCCGTATCTTCTTCACTGCATTTTTCAATATTTTCGGAACAGAAAAATATTTCTCCCGTTTTTGTGCCGTGAGGAGCTGCCTGCGGCTTTAAAAGTCTTAGCAGTGTTGTTTTTCCGCAGCCGGACTGACCGCAGATAACACAAAACTCTCCCCTTTTCACAGTGAAATTCACATTATCCAAAGCCTTTTCCTGCATCTGTGGATAAGTAAAACTTAAATTTTTGACAGAGAAAATTTCCATACAAGCTCCTCCTTTAACTCAATAATAAACGGCATAAATGATAGTACACCGAAAGCCGACATTCCGATTACGGATAATATTGTAATATCACACATCTCGATATGCGGATATATAAGAAAATCAAGTTGACCTGTCGCTAAAGCAAACAGCACTGTAGTCAACATTCCCAGAGAAAGTACAGTAAAAACCGTATCTGCTTTTGTAAAAGGAAAGCGGCAGTAAAAACTGCGCTTTTTCACTCCGTATCCTCTTGCGCTCATTGAATCGGCAGTTTGAACCGAACCCTCAAGCATTACGGAAACCGAAGCAGAAAATGCACCTATGTATTGTTTAAATTTATTTTTACCGCAAAAATCGGATTGAGCCGCCAATGTGCGCTTAAACACAAGAATAAATTTAGGCACAAAATGAAGTACCATCGAAAACAATAATGCAAGTCTTGGTAAAAATCTTCCGAAAATATATATAAGTTTTTCGGAATCAAACACGCTGTTGAATACCGAAAACCAAAGTATTACGCTCAAAAGCATCAGTCCGAGCACCGCACCGTAAACTATAGCCTCAAGCGTAATAGGAATATCATTTATAAATATAAGTGGTGTTACTCCCTTGTGTGAGAAAAGCGGATTGGTTATTGTTACAAGTAAAAAAATCAGCACATAACCAAAAAAGGATTTTAAAAATAATTTAAAACCCTTTTGTAATACAGAATAAGCCGCCGCTCCGAAAAGCGACAGCAGTAAAATTATATAATTCCATGTAAACATTGATACCAACAGCACAGATACAAAATATATAAGCTGTGCCAGCGGATTAAAGGAATTAAATCTTAGCATTATTCTTCTCCTGTAAATTCGTTTCCGATATCTGCGCCCAAATCGCAGGTATATAAGAATTTAATTGTATCTCCGTCATGTAAATCATAAGAATTGCAGCCTACCGACGGAAAAACATCATTTACGCAGTATTCCCAACCCGAAAGCTGACCGCAAGAAAATTCATAAAGATTTGCAATACCCTCAATATAAATATCCGCGTCCGTTCCCTCGTATTCATATTGAATTTTATTCTGACGGCAGGCTTCACTAAGTGCATCATATGCGGTAGCATTTTCGTCAAGAGTAATCTTTGTAGGCTTGAGAATTACGCCGTCACTCGGAACATAGCTTTCAAGACCGCTTTCAAGCTGATCCATATTATTTAAAATGGTTGAGCAGTTGATTGAAAAAGTAACCTCCATTCCCTCTTTTTGAGATGAAGAGGAATAGTAGTCATCGGGAGTCTGAACCGAACAGCCGCATAGCACGGCAGTAATTATCAATACAAGTAATAAAAGTTTTAATTTCATTATTTGTCACCTTTTCTTTTGCCGAATAATCTGAACGGCTCACCGTCTTTTTTCAGCACTGTTAATCTTATAATTAAAAGCACAGCCGCTACTGCTACAAGTCCGATAAGAGAAACATAGAAAATAAAATTATTGTCGTCATCCGAATTTGCCGCCGCTACGGAATCCGGAGTAGATGCAAGCGTAAAAGGCTCGTAATTGTCATCTGCCAAAGCCATTACCTGATCATCATAATTTTCCGCATTATTAGATTCGGGATTTACAGTTGTTTCCTGCTGTCCTTCATCAACTTGCGAATTATGTTTTTCTGTAATATCACCTGTATTTACAGAATTATTTTTATCGTTGCTGTCTATATTAACCTCAGAACTGTCTGTGTTTGATTTTTCAGTGTTCTGTCGGGAATTTTCGCTATTAGAATTATTTTTCTTTGTATCGTCAAATTCAAAAATCTCGGTATTGCCCTTTGACATATATTTATATAAATCAACAAGTGAGTTTAATGCCTGATAACACGCAATATTATTCGATTTTCCGTTTTCAATATGAGAAAAACCGCCGTCCGAATTTTTGAAAGTCATGAGATTGTCAACAAGAGTGTTGCCGTTTTTAATAAATCTTGAATCCGACTGCACATCTATATCGAGTGCAACAAGCGCAGAAATAACTTGGGAAACACTCTCGGAATTTACTGTGCCGAAAGAAGAATATCCGCCTTTTTCATTTTGTTTTTTAGATAAAACATCAAGTGCTCTGTCAATAGATTCTTTTACCGTACTGTCAGATTTATAAGGAGCAAGTGCCTGTAAGCACATTGCGGTAACATCGGTATCGGCAGACTTTCCCATAAGTGTAAAACCACCGTCCGAAAGCTGTAAGCCTATAATTTTTTTAATAAAATATTCTCTGTCATATTTTGCGTCACTCGGAACTTTTGCATTTGCACAGTCGAGTGACAGCAAGGCATAAACATATGCATTTATGCCTTGCTTGTTCACATTTTCACTGTTATAAACTCCGTCACTGAGCAAATTTTTGCCGTTGATATTTTCAGGATTAAGTCCGCAGGCATAAAGTGCAAGTGAGGTACGCTGAAAATCTGTAGCTTTGCTTTTTGATTTATATAACTTTTCGGCAGATTTTATCATAGAACTTTGTACAGCAGTTACATCTGTACCGTATTTTGACAAAGAAATAATATACCACTGTGTTTCCGAATTATCCGTGGTTTCAGAAAGTTTTTGTACAAACGAAGCTGTATCGTCAGCCTTTAAAATTGCCGATTTATACGAGATAATTCCGTCTATAGTTTTTGAAATATCTTCTTTTGTGTAGTTTTCAGCCGCATTTACTGTTACCGATAAAGATAACATTACTGCGCATATAAGTAAAGCTGTCAGTTTTTTCAGCATAATTATCATTCCTTATTAGAATTATTCTGTTTCACCCGAAAGAATTGTCTGAAGTGCTGTAACATCATTTACATCAACTTTTCCGTCTTTGTTTACATCAGCAATTCTTACTTGTTCTTCGCTAATATTGTTATAATTGCTAAGGTATGTCTGAATAGCTGTAACATCGTTAATGTCTACATTACCGTCAAGGTTTACATCATTGACAATCTTTGTATCTACAAATACTGTGTAGTCATCTGCGTAACGAAGAACTGCAGGAGCACCGCTGTAACCGTACTTTTCAACCTGTAAGCTGTGAGAACCGAATGTAAGCTGATCCTTATCAATTACAACTACACCGTTATAATCTGTTGTGTATTCTTTGCCGTCAAAATATACTGTCATATTATCAATCGGAAGAACAGCGTCACCGAATGTAGCCTTTGCTGTAAATGTAATTTTACCCTCGCTCGTAAGCAATGAAGTATCTGCAATCGGGAGGTAGCATGGATACTCACCGTAATAAAGAACTACTGTATCATTATTATTAAGTGTATAATCGCTTACTCCTACATTAGGAACTACGCTGTTTACAGCATAATACCAGCCGTCCCAGCCGCCGAATGAACCTGCTGCAATGCCGTTTACCTCTGAAATATAGCCTGCATCTGCACCTACTACTTCGATATTATCAGAAACTTCGTCTGCATATGAGATAAGCTGACCGACATTGCTGTCCTTTGCAATTTCAAATGTGTCTTTAAGGTAGCAAGCCTCCGGACCTTCAATTCTGAGATTTACATTAATTGTGTTTTCTCTTGCAATATTAACTGTAAAGTCGTCAGCATAACGAAGTACGGCAGGAGCACCGTTTGAATTTTTCTTTTCAACCTGAACACTGTGCTCACCTGATGTAAAATCAGCCTTGCTAAGTGAAATTGTACCGTTTTCATCTGTTGTATAAGTATGACCGTCAAAAGTAACTGTCATATCTGCAATAGCAACTGTGCTTACGGTCGGATTCCAGTCGCTGTCATATGTAGTTGACTCTGCATTAAAACTGATTTTTCCGTCACTGTTTAATGCCGAAGTGTCAATCTGCGGAAGAAGACAAGGAAAATCACCGTAATAAAGAACAACTGTATCATTGTCGCTAAGTGTGTAATCACCTACGCCAACATTTGGTGAAACTGAATTTACAATATACTGCCAGCCGTCCCAGCCGCCGAATTTGCCTGCTGTTTCGCCGTTTACATCTGTTATGTAATTATTTTCGGCGCCTGTTACCGTAACATCATCAGAAAGCTTGTCTGCATACTGAATTAAGTCAGCTGCCGTGCTGCCCTGTGGAATTTCATAATTGTCATAAAGCACACAAGAATCCACACCCTCAATACGGAGTGAAACTGTAATGTCTTTTGTTTCTGCCGCAAATGCCGTAACTGCAGATGCAGAAACAAGCAAAGTAGCAAGTGAAGCAGAAATAAATTTTGCTGTTGTTTTCATAAACATTCTCCTTAAATAAAAAATAGCCCCTTAAAAGAGGCATAGCTATATAAAGGGTAATAATTTACCCAATAACTATTCTCCCACTGCCCAAGAAAGTTTTTCAAACTATGTTATGGCAGGTCTCCTGACTTACAGTCTGCATTAAAGCAGCCAAGGCGCCTTCTCGGTTTCCCAATGGCATGAGCCAAGGCTATAACTGTTTACAGTAATGGCGGTTGTGACGGACTTGCACCGTCTTCCCTATTAATTAAATGAATAAACCATAACAAATATTAAGTTCAAATTAAATTTTATAGCATAATCGGTGTTATGTCAAGTTAATGCCTGTCTTTTTCCTCTTTTGCCTTATTTTTCCGCTTTTTCACAGATAAATACAGCACAAAACACAAAACACCGACAGCAAGTCCGCAAATAACTCCAACTATAAGCATAAATACAGTGTTGTCTGAAAATTTGCCGTTTAATGAACCGAGTTCGTCAATACTGCTTTTTTCTGAATTTCCTGTACTTTCATTGTTTTCGGATTTATATTCCGTTGTATCCGATTTTTCATTATCATTTGATTTTTCACTGCCTTGTTTTGTAACACTTACCTTACCGCTTGAACATTGCGAAATTTCAACGCTTTCTGCCGAAGAATTAACGCAGTCATAGGCTGTATATTGCAAATTACTCTGACCTTCGGTTGTTGCCTTAAATTCTAAAGTAAGTATTACCGTGTCATTATCAATATTTTTGCCGTCTTTGCAAAGGTAAGATACATTTAATGTACTTCCGTTATCATAAGCATAAGCCAGACTATCCGAATCGGTGCTGATTGAACGGTATTCTATTATATTTCTGTTATAAGTAAATTTTAATAATACGGCAGAGATTTTTTCGGACGATTTTGCTTTTACATCAACCTTTAAAATTCTGCCTTTATCACAATTTATATCTTCTGTTTTAAAAGTTACGCCGTTTGTATCGGCGGCAAAAACAGAAACAGCGGAGAAAATTATGAAAAGAACCGTAAACATTAATAATACAAATCTTTTCATATTTTCTCCGCTCCTTTTTAAGCGTGTTCTGCTTTATTAAAATTTTTTTGTTCGGTATCTGACCTTTGTCCCTCTTTTTTGCTCTGCACATTGTAGGAAATACGTGTAAGCATATTTTCACTCACAAACCGTTGAGCAACTTTTGCTACTTTCATTGTAAAGCCGGGAATAATAACCATTTTGCCTTTCATAGTTTTCTCAATCGCATACTTAGCAACAAAATCCGGCGAAAGTCCGTTAAGGCAAAACTTTACATCCGCAACATTATTAAAATTAGTATTCACAGGACCTGGACAAAGCACGGAAATTTTAACATTACTGCCCTGTCGCCTCAGTTCTTCGTGAACAGCCTCTGTAAGCCTTACAACATAATTTTTTGATGCATAATAACTTGAAAAAGTCGGACCCGCCAAAAAGCCCGCTGACGAGCCTACATTAAGTATGTAGCCTTTATTTTTCTTAACCATATCCCGCAAAAAGCATTTTGTCAGAATATGCACTGCACTTATATTTGTGTGAATTAAATCAAGCTCTTTTTTCAGCGGTACATCCAAAAATCTGCCATATGCGCCAAAGCCTGCATTATTGACGAGAAAATCTATATCCTCGTCTTTTAAATGCTCATACAAATCAATAGCGTCTTGTTCCCGTGACAAATCAATGGTGATTACTCTGACATTTACATTTTTAAGTTCAGCCTTAAGCTCTGTCAGCTTATCATAGTTTCTTGACGCAACTATCAAATCATACCCCATTGCAGCCAAGATTCTCGCAATTTCCTTACCAATCCCCGAACTTGCTCCTGTAATTAAAGCCTTCATATATTCACCTGCTTTTATTTATTTTTTGACACCGATGGCACAAAGCCATGTAGTGCCGTCCTTTTTATGGGTTTCAATGTCTTCAAAGCCTGCCTTAGCAAGCATTTCCCGTATCTCCTCCTCTGTCACTGTTTTTATGCCTACCTTGTCCTCTACAGCCTTCCATTTATCAGGTTCTTCGGGAGTTTTCAGCATTTCAAATACAAGCATAATCCTGCCGTTTTGCTTTAACACTCTATAAATTTCTTTTAAATCATTAAGTTTGTCCGGCCAGAAGTAATAGGTTTCTACCGCAATTACAACATCAAAGCTGCAATCCTCAAACGGCAAAGACGAAACCGAGGCAAGTACGATTTTAACCTTATTACAGAGAATGTTTTTTCTGTTCTGTGCCTTTGAATGTTTGATACAAAGCGCAGAATAATCTATTCCGTAAACCTTGCCGTTACCGATTCTCTCTGCTATTCTCGACACGGTAAGACCGCCGCCGCAGCCAACATCAAGCACACGATAATGTCTTTCAAAATTTATATGATCAAGCGCCCAACCGGTAAGCTCGTAATGTCCTTCATTCATGGAACTAATCATTTTTTTGCCCCAAAAGCCCTTCGGCTTCTTGGCATTTTCCAACAGCTTATGATATTTCACAAGAATCTTCCTTTCCGTAAAACACATATTAACTTTATCAAATATATTAATTTTGCTTTAAACTCATTATTGTGCTATCGATTATAACACATATTTATACATTTTACAATTACTTATTGATTTATTTTATTTGATTTTTGTTCATCAATAAGTTCCTGCACCAAATATTCGTCACTCATACAATACATATCCGATATACCCATTTAGGTTTTATTGTCAAAAGCCAAAATCATATTTAATTTTACAATACTATATTCTTTCCGTCCCATTCAACCGAAACCGCTTTATTATCATTTTCCGAATTAATTAATAATCCCTCATCAAGATTTTTTGTGGAATGGTGAACGGACAGAAGGAATAGAAAGATAGCGAATCAAGGTAACCGTAGCCGATTAGTTTAGCGACCTTGATCTTGTTGTTGAAGTCTTCGAGCTTGTCGGTGTCATCCGAGATATCGGCTACGCTTTTTGGATTGTACTGTTCAATAATTTGCTTTGCGAGGTTCTCGCCCGGTGTGCTTTCTCTCTTTTTTGCAATTTCGTTCATTCCTTTCTTTCATTGTAGCACACTTTTTCCCAATTGCAAAAAGTGTGCAAGTTATTTTTCTAACTTACACACTTTATTTTACAAGCTCAGGTGTAGCAATAAAAATTCTACACTTTTATTTTCCCATAAATTAACAAAATCAAAACGGCTTTATTTTGTAAAAAAGCGGAATAAAAGAGATTACAAGTCAAACAATATTAATGCAATATTTTGCAAATATTACAAATTCAGGGGAGTTTTGATATGAAGGCAACAGGTATTGTCAGAAGAATTGACGACCTCGGTCGTGTTGTTATACCAAAAGAAATTCGTCGCACCCTGCGTATTCGTGAGGGCGACCCGCTTGAGATATATACTGCTACCGACGGCGAAGTTATATTTAAAAAATATTCACCTGTAGGAGAATTATCGGCATTTGCCTCACAATATGCGGAAGTTCTCTCAAGAGTAAGCGGTTTACCCGTTATTATTTGCGACAAAGACCATGTTATTGCCGCATCGGGAGTATCTAAAAGAGAATTACTTGAACGACGGGTTTCACCTGTTCTTGAAAATTATATGGAAAGCCGTAAAAGTTATACTGCAACACAGGCAACGGTCGGTGATATTCAACCGGTTGAAGGTGTGGAACACAGAGCGGCAGTCATATACCCTATTATTGCCGCAGGCGATGTTACGGGTGCAGTTGTAATGCTGATGGGCGAAGATAATAAAGTTCCTACTGAAACAGAAGTTAAACTTGCTCATTCAGCGGCCGCTTTTTTAGGAAAACAAATGGAAGAATAAACTATAAGGGTTGTCACAGGCTTGTGTGACAACCCTTATTATATGAAAATATGGTTTATCACACGAGTTAAGTGAAATAATAAAAATTTAGGTCAAGGCTTTTTAAAGACTTGCAGGTTTGAACAAAACCATAATATCTTCCGATATTATAATTTATCGGGCACAAACAGTGTGGCTGTTCAGCTATCATTAGATTGCATAAACGGAAAGTATTTATGGGCTTTGCCCACACCCACAACCTTTGAAAAGGTTGACCAAACTTTTATAATTGACTGACGAAGTATTCTGTTAAACCCTAATTACTCTTTTAAATAAACTTTTTACAATTAAAAACTGCCGCTCATTACAAGCGGCAGTCTTTAAGAAAAAATATGAAATGTATAAGGGATTGGTTAATTTATCAGCCTGCAAGTGCTGCACCGAGTGCATTACAGTTTGCCGTGGCTTCGTCATCGGGAGCATCATTGCAGATAACACTTTCTGCTGCGAGAACTGCGCCTGCCGAATTACAGGTTTCCTCCCATGTTCTCATCCATTCGCCGTCACCCCAGCCGTATGAGCCGAAGAGGGCAATTTTCTTACCGTTGAGCTTTGGTTCACATTCATTGAAAACAGGCTCAAACTCGCTGTCCTCGAGTGTTTCGGCACCCATTGCCGGGCAACCAAATGCAATTGCGTCAAATTCGTCTACTTTATCTGCAGAAAAATCTGTTACATTAAATACAGAAACCTCTGCGCCTGCGCCTTTTGCGCCCTCTGCAACAGCGTCAGCCATTGCCTCTGTGTTGCCTGTTCCACTCCAGAACACTACTGCTATTTTACTCATAAATTAATTACTCCTTTGTAAATTTATACGGTAAGTCGTTTAAGCGACGAACCCTGCAAATATTTTTTGCAGTATATATTAGTACATTTTTTGTACTTTTCAAATGTCTTTTTAGCATTATCTTCATCGTGATATACTTTCCAACATCCGCAGCATTTAAAGTTTTTTCCTTTATTTTTAATAAAACTTATTACATCGTCAATCGGATAGCCTAAAAACAATCCTATCTCGTGAGGAAATCCGCCGCAAGAATAAACTCTTGCCGAAAGCTCGTTTATAAGCTCATCATTGGTAGTTCCTCTATACCCTATTGAATTTAAAAACTTTTTGTTTTTGCCGTTTTGCATATCTGCGTTTAATTTTTCCGGACGATAAACATAAATCAACGCTCTTTCGGACGAACAGTACAGTACACGGATTGACACACCTTTTGCGTTGAGAACAGAGTTTAGGGAGATAATATCTTTTTTCAGCCTATATACGCTGTCAATTCGGCAATTAACCAAATTTCCTGTTTTTATATTCGCCAATGTCGGTGAGCAGTGGCGGACTAAAATTTCTTCAGACATAATACTCCTTTTAGTTAGCTTTAACTAACTATTATTTCATAATTAACGCCCTTACAGGCGTTGATTTACATTTATTTCTGTAATTATAGAGGCACAATTACAATAATGGAAAGATTCTTGCTTTAAGTTAGTTGTCACTAACCTTTTGCATAATTATAATACAACATCTTCCCCTATTTGTCAACACCTATTTTTAAATTTTTTTAAATTTATTTTTTGCTCTTGCATTTTTTGTCGGTACAGTATATACTATATCCATAAATGCATAATATATGTATGGGAATGAGGTTCTCCCACGGATTTTTCCGAAACCGCTTTTGCTGATGACTTCTGTTTTATACAGGGGCATTGGCTTTTTTTATGCCATTTTTATTACAAAATTTTGAGGTGAATTATGAAAAGAAAGTTTGTTGATTTCAAGGTATTGACGGCATCTCTTTGCTGTGCCGTTGTTATGGGCGTAATTTCTTTCGTGTTTTTAAAAATGCTCGGATTATCGTCCGTATTCAGGGAGTATTTCCCTTATTGCATATGGTTTTTGCCACTTTCGGGTATGCTTACCGCTTTTGTATATAAGAAATACGGCGGTGAGTCCTCAAAAGGCAACAATCTTATAATTCAGAGTGCAAACGAGGGTGTAAAAGTACCTAAAAGGCTTGCAGTTCTTACATTCTTCTTTACACTGCTGACACACTTTTCGGGCGGCTCGGCAGGCAGAGAGGGCACTGCCGTTCAAATCGGCGGCACTCTTACAAGCAATGTTGCCGACAAGTTCGGATTTAAAAAAGAGGACAGAAAAACTATCATTTTAAGCGGATTAAGTTCGGCATTCGGCTCCGTATTCGGCACTCCGCTTGCAGGTGCATTCTTCGGTATGGAAGTTTGCTGCATAGGTCAGCTTTCCGCAAGCGCTGTTATTCCATGCTTTTTATCATCTTATCTGGCAAATGCTGTTACGCTTTTGCTCGGCGCAACACACGAAGTACATACTATTGCAAGCGTTCCTAACTTTGATTTTAAACTTATATTGATATTTGTTTCCGCATCTGTATTTTTCGGACTTCTCGGAAAATTATTTGCTCTTGCGGTCAAATATTTAAAATTATTATACGCAAAAATTTTTAAAAATACCGTTCTCTCTGCATTTGCAGGCTCTGTTGTTGTCACATTGCTAATCATTTTATTAAATCTCAACAAATATGAAGGACTTAGCACTTGGCAGCAAACAACCGCATTCGAGGGCAATGCAAATTGGTACGATATGCCCGTAAAATTCATTTTGACAGCGCTCACACTCGGAGCAGGATTTCAAGGCGGTGAAGTAACTCCGTTGTTTGACATAGGGGCGTCATTCGGCGGCTGGTATGCAAATTTATTCGGCATTGAACCGAGTTTTCTTGCGGCAATTGGCTTAATCTGCGTGTTCGGTTCTGCCGCAAACACACCGATTACCACAATTATGCTCGGTATTGAGCTTTTCGGCGCCGAAGCCGCGCCTTATTTTGTATTTGCAAGTCTGATAAGTTTTATAGCGTCGTGCAAATCGGGAATTTACTCTTCACAGGAAAGAAAGCTAAGTAAAAGTCTGTTTTCAGCAAAGGCTGATTTTTCCGAATAAATATGGTACAATATAAAAAGAAATAATCGGAGGTGCTGTATGAAAATTTTAGTTGTTTTTACAGGCGGAACTATAGGCAGCTGCTACAATGACGGTGTAATTTCTCCCGATTCAAGCACCCGTTACAAGTTAATCGAAATGTACAAACAAAACGGAGGTTATGCTGAATTCGATGCGATCTCTCCTTACACGGTACTTAGCGAAAACTTAAACGGCGAGTATTTTAATTTACTTTATAATTCCGTCAAAGAAAATATAAATAATTATGACGGCATCATTGTTACCCATGGTACAGATACACTGCAATACACTTCCGCTGTGCTTTCTTATATGTTCGGCTTGTGTAATACTCCTATTGTGCTTGTGTCTGCAAATTATCCGCTCGAGAGCGAAAAATCAAACGGACTCGAGAATTTTTCCGCTGCCGTGGATTTCATTAAATCAGGCAATAATAAAGGTGTATTTGTCGCATACAAAAATAACGGCGAGCATACCAAAATTCACCGTGCCTCTCGCCTGCAAAAACACCTTGCTTATTCGGATAAAATCGAAAGCGTTAATAATATTTACTACGGTGAAATCATTAACGGCAATTTTATTAAAAATATCAATTATACAGAAAAGCAAGATGAAATAAAATTTGAGAATATGCCTGTTTTCAAATCAACTTCCCCTGTACTTAAAATTACACCGTATGTGGGAATGGCTTATCCGCAGCTTAATAAAAATATTAAAGCCGTATTGACGGAAAGCTATCATTCGGGAACTGTAAATACCGCAAGCAAAGATTTGGAGAAATTCTGCAATACAGCCAAACAATTTAACATTCCTGTATTTTTAACAGGCAGTGAGACAGGATTTTTTTACGAAAGCAAAGAACTTTATTCAAAATTAGGCATTCAGGTACTCCCTGCTGTCACTCCGATTTCTGCTTATATTAAGCTATGGATATTATGCGAAAACAATGCCAAAGACATTTATAAAGCCTTTTCAAAATCCATCGGCGGAGATATATTATAAATCTATAAACATAAAACTACAGCACCGACAAAGTGATGTGACCTCCAAACCGTTAGATTCTTAGTCTGACTTTTTGGGGACAACTCAAAAAAGCGGTGCTGTTTTGATGTGCGTTATGCCAAAAGGGCCGACACAATTTCTCGTGTCGACCCTCTCGGTTTATGTGAATTAAAAAGGATAGGTAATTTTAATAGGATTACTCAATATCCTGCATTGCATCGTAACCTGTTTCACCGGTTCTTACTTTTACAACATCTTCAACATCATAAATGAAGATCTTGCCGTCACCGATATGACCTGTATAGAGTGCCTTTACAGCGGCATCTACAACAGCCTTTACAGGAACTTTGCAAACTACGATTTCTACCTTCATCTTAGGAAGGAGATTACTTTCAATAGCAACACCACGGTAATACTCTGCCTTACCCTTTTGAGCGCCGCAACCGAGTACCTGTGATACTGTCATACCTGTAATACCGAGTTTATCCATTTCTTCCTTGAGTGCCTCAAGTTTTGACTGCTTAAGGAGAATATCAATCTTAGTAATCTTTGTACCGTCGGTAGCCATATCATACTTGCCTGCAAGCTGAACAGGAACTGCCTTAGTTACAGGAACATTGCCCTCAACATCAAATGTTTCGTCAAGTGAAGCTGTACCAACACCGATTGGCATAAAGTCTGCATATGCGCTTACAAGACCGTGCTCGCAAATATCAAGACCCTTCATTTCTTCTTCCTTAGTTACACGAAGACCGATTGTCTTTTTGATGATTGTAAATACGATAATCATACAAACGATTGTCCAAGATGCTACGCAAAGGATACCGAGAGCCTGCTTACCGAGCTGTGCAAAACCGCCGCCGTAGAAAAGACCTGTGATACCGTCCTGACCGTTGCCTGTTGCGAAAAGACCTACTGCAAGGCCGCCCCACATACCGTTTACGCCATGTACTGAGAATGCACCAACCGGGTCATCTATCTTGAGTTTAATATCAACAAATTCTACTGCAACTACTACGAGGATACCTGAAACAATACCGATGATTGCAGAACCGATAGCATCAACATCTGCACAACCTGCTGTTACAGCAACAAGACCTGCAAGTGAAGCGTTAAGACACATTGAAACATCAGGCTTACCGTTCTTGATCCAAGTAAAGAGCATACATGTTACTGTAGCAACAGCCGGAGCGATTGTTGTTGTAAGAAGGATCTGACCGAGTCTTGAACCGTCTTCTGCAGCAGCACCGTTAAAGCCGTACCAAGCAAACCAAAGAATGAATACACCTAAAGCACCGAGTGTGATGCTGTGACCCGGGATAGCGTTTACCTTACCGTTTTTGCCATACTTACCGATACGAGGTCCGAGGATGATTGCACCTACAAGAGCAGAGATACCGCCAACCATATGAATTACGATTGAACCTGCAAAGTCAATACAACCGAGCTGTGCAAGCCAACCCTGGCCGTTCCATACCCAACCTGCCTCGATAGGATAAACAACCAATGAAATTACTGCACTGTAAACACAGTATGCAGAGAACTTTGTACGCTCTGCCATAGAACCGGAAACAATTGTTGCGGCTGTAGCACAGAATACAAGCTGGAATACAAATGAGTTCCAATCAAAGCTTGCCCAATCTGTAAACATTGTAAGATTAGGAACGCCGATGAAACCTGCAATATAGTTTTCCGACATCATAAGTCCAAAACCAAGCAAACTGAATACTACTGTACCGATACAGAAGTCCATCAGGTTTTTCATAATGATATTACCGGCGTTTTTCGCTCTTGTAAAACCGGTTTCTACCATCGCAAAACCACATTGCATAAAGAATACGAGCAAGGCGCCTATCATATACCATACGCCTGTACTGCCAAAAATCATATCTGCCATATAGATCTCCCCTTTTTTAAAATAACAAAAATGGCGTGTACCAAACAGTTTTTGTCTGTTCGTTACACGCCATTGTGTCACCAAATTGAAAATTTAAAAATCAGTCAATCGATCATACACCGTAAAGCATTTCGCCGTATGAAGGATATGGCCAGTAATCAGCGGCTGTTTCTGTTTCCATAGCGTCGCCGATTGCACGAAGTTCAGTCATTACCGAGAATACGCTCTCTCTGTAATACTTAGCATAAGCAAGAACATCGCCCTCATATTCGCTTGCGCCGATAACAGCGTTCTCAAGCTCTGCTGTCTTTTTGCTGAAGCAAACAAGTTTGTTTGAAAGACTTGTAATGAGGTCTTCCTCAACTGATGTTGGGATTGCATCTGAAAGAGCTTTCTTAGCAAGCGCTGTATCTGTAAGCTCTCTTACATATGAAGTAACGGCAGGAATCATATCTTTTTTAGCCATATCAATCATTGTAAGTGCTTCGATATTGATAATCTTAGCATAGTTTTCAAGCTCAATCTCATATCTTGCATGAATTTCATCTACAGAATAAATCTTGTTCTTTGTAAAGAGGTCAATATTCTTCTGATCAATGTAATGCTCAACTGCATCAGGAAGTGATTTAAGGTTAAGAAGACCTCTCTTCTCTGCCTCTTCAACCCATTCAGGTGCATAGTTGTTGCCGTTGAAGATAATTGCCTGATGCTCTGTAAATGTCTTTTTAATAAGAGCCTTAACCGCTGCGTCAAGATCGGATGCGTCTTTCAACTCATCATAGAACTCTGAAAGTTCCTCGGCAACCATTGTGTTAAGCATTATGTTAGGACAAGCAATGTTGAGAGCCGAACCGAGTGCTCTGAACTCAAACTTGTTACCTGTGAAAGCAAACGGTGATGTTCTGTTACGGTCTGATGTGTCTTTCTTGAAGTCAGGAAGAACATCAACACCTGTTGACATCTTAACCTTGCCCTTGCTTATATACTCTGTACCATTGATGATTGATTCAACCAATGCGCCGAGGTCATCACCGAGATACATTGAAATGATTGCAGGCGGTGCTTCGTTAGCGCCAAGACGATGATCGTTACCTGCCGATGCAACAGAGATTCTTAAAAGATCCTGATACTCGTGTACAGCCTTTACGATAGCTGCAAGGAAGAGCTGAAACTGAATATTGTTTTCAGGTGTTTTACCCGGATCAAGGAGATTTTCACCTGTATTAGTAGAAATTGACCAGTTGTTGTGCTTACCTGAACCGTTTACACCTGCAAAAGGCTTTTCGTGAAGGAGGCAAACAAGACCGTGCTTTTCAGCAATCTTCTTCATAACTTCCATTGTAAGCTCGTTGTGGTCGGTTGCGATATTTGTAGTTGTAAAAATAGGAGCAAGCTCGTGCTGCGAAGGAGCAACCTCGTTGTGCTTTGTCTTAGCTAGGATACCGAGTTTCCAAAGCTCGTTGTCAAGGTCAGCCATGAAAGCCGCAACTCTTGTCTTGATTGCACCGAAGTAATGGTCGTCAAGCTCCTGTCCTTTAGGAGCTTTTGCACCAAAGAGTGTTCTGCCTGTGTAGATAAGGTCTTTTCTCTGGTCATAAACATCTTTATCTATAAGGAAGTATTCCTGCTCAGGACCTACTGTTGTTGTAACTCTCGTAACATCTGTTTTGCCGAGAAGATTAAGAACTTTGCAAGCCTCTGTGCTGATTCTCTCCATTGAACGAAGAAGAGGTGTTTTCTTATCGAGAACCTCACCCGTGTATGAACAGAATGCTGTAGGAATGTAAAGTGTACCGTCCTTAGCAAAAGCATATGAAGTCGGGTCCCAAGTTGTATAACCTCTTGCCTCAAAAGTAGCACGAATACCGCCGCTTGGGAAAGAAGATGCATCAGGCTCGCCCTTTACAAGCTCTTTACCTGAAAACTCCATGATAACCTGACCGTCACCGTTCGGTGTGATAAAGCTGTCATGCTTTTCTGCTGTGATACCTGTCATTGGCTGGAACCAGTGTGTATAGTGTGTGCAGCCCTTTTCGATAGCCCAATCTTTCATTGCGCTTGCAACTACATTAGCTACGCTCTCGTCAAGAGGCTCACCATTCTGGATTGTTTTCTTAAGTGCCTTGTAAGTAGCCTTAGGAAGACGCTCAAGCATCATTTGATCATTAAATACCATACTGCCAAATAATTCAGGAACTTTTGCCATTTTAATCTCTCCTATCCGTTTTTAATGAAATCATTTTTTTAGAAAACAAAAAGGCACTGCGAACCTTTCGGCTCACAGCGCCCTTGCTGTTTGTCATTGACTGTAGTATAAACCCTTTTGCGTTATTTGTCAATAGCTTTTTTAAAAATTTTTTAGAAAATATTTCAGCTTTTGCAAGTTTAAGTAATTTTCCTGCACTTATTTTACTTTTAAACATTAGTTTATTGACTTTTTGTAGGGTTTCTTGCAAAATATGAAAGTTTGTTATAAAAAAGTTGCATTTTTCTATTGACAACTATAGTAACAGGCTATATAATAAAGTTATTGCAAATGTGCTGATTTGCGACAGAATATTTCAAAGCATACATTTTACATATAATTAATATGTTTTAGCAAAAATATAAAATGTATTTAACAGCTCAATCCATTTATCGTACTCCATTTACTATACTATATTATATAGTATGCTGTGTAGAACAAATGTTGAAGAATTGAGCGGGAAAGGGTGAATTAAATTGGAACAAATCTCAAACAGACAAGACTTTAAGGGACTTTACTCTCCTCAGTTTGAGCACGACAACTGCGGTATAGGTGCGGTTGTAAACATTAACGGTATCAAAACTCACGATACGGTTGCAAATGCTCTTACTATAGTAGAAACCCTTGAGCACAGAGCAGGTAAAGACGCCGAAGGCAAAACAGGTGACGGCGTAGGTATTTTGCTCCAGATTTCACACAAGTTTTTCAAAAAAGTAGCCCAGAGAGATCTCGGAATCAAGCTTCTTGCGGAGAGAGATTATGCTGTAGGTATGTTCTTCTTCCCTCAAAACGAGCTTGCAAGAAATCAGGCTAAAAAAATGTTTGAAATTATTGCGGAAAAAGAGGGACTTGAGATTCTCGGTTGGAGAAATGTTCCGTCTAACCCTGATGTGCTTGGCAAAAGAGCAGTTGAATGTATGCCTCACATTATGCAGTGCTTTATCAAGCGTCCGAAAGGTGTTAAGAAAGGCTTGCCTTTTGACCGTAAACTTTATGTTGCAAGACGAGTATTTGAGCAGAGCAACGAAGATACATATGTAGTTTCTCTCTCAAGCAGAACTATTGTATATAAAGGTATGTTCCTTGTAGGCGAGTTAAGAAGATTCTTTACCGACCTGCAAGACCCCGATTATGAGTCAGCCATTGCTATGGTTCACTCAAGATTCTCTACCAATACAAACCCAAGCTGGCAGAGAGCTCATCCAAACAGAATGATTGTTCACAACGGTGAAATCAATACAATCAGGGGCAACGCAGACAAAATGCTTGCCCGTGAAGAAACAATGAAGTCGGAGCACCTCAAAGGCGACCTCGACAAGGTTATTCCTGTTGTAAACACCGAGGGTTCAGACTCGGCTATGCTCGACAACACACTTGAATTTTTAGTAATGAGCGGTATGGAGCTTCCTCTTGCCGTTATGATTACAATTCCTGAGCCTTGGGACAGAAACCACACAATTTCTCAGAAAAAGAAAGATTTTTACCAGTATTACGCAACAATGATGGAGCCGTGGGACGGACCTGCATCAATTCTTTTCTCTGACGGTGATATTATGGGTGCGGTACTTGACAGAAACGGTCTTCGTCCGTCAAGATACTACATTACAGACGATAACAACCTTATTCTTTCATCAGAAGTCGGTGCACTTCCTATTGACCCCGCAAAGATTGTCACTAAGGAAAGACTTCGTCCCGGTAAAATGCTCCTTGTAGATACTGTACAGGGCAAACTTATCGACGATGACGAGCTTAAGGAATATTATGCATCAAAACAGCCGTACGGCGAATGGCTTGACAGCAACCTTGTTCGTCTTAAAGACCTCAAGATTCCTAATGTAAAGGTTGAGGAACATTCTTATGACGAAAGACAGCGCCTCCAGAAAGCGTTTGGCTATACATATGAAGAGGTTATGACATCTATCCTCCCTATGGCTAAAAATGCAAGCGAGCCGATTTCGGCAATGGGTACAGACAGTCCTCTTGCCGTACTTTCAAAAGAGCCGCAACCGCTTTTCAACTACTTTAAGCAGCTTTTCGCACAGGTTACAAACCCACCTATTGATGCAATTCGTGAGGAAGTTGTAACATCAACAACAATTTATATCGGCGAGGACGGCAACATTCTTGAAGAAAAGCCGGAAAACTGTAAGGTAATTAAGATTCATAATCCAATTCTTACTTCTACGGATATTCTTAAAATCAAAAATATGCATATCAACGGCTTTAAGGTTGCCACCGTTCCGATCCTTTACTATAAAAACACAAGCCTTAAAAAGGCTATCAACAGACTTTTCATTGAAACAGACAAGGCTTTCAGCGAGGGTGCAAACATCATCATCCTCTCGGACCGTGGCGTTGACGAAAACCACCTTGCTATTCCGTCATTGCTTGCGGTTTCGGCAGTTCACCAGCACCTAGTTGTTACAAAGAAAAGAACATCATGCGCTATCATTCTTGAAAGCGGCGAGCCACGAGAGGTACATCATTTTGCTACACTTCTTGGCTACGGTGCAAGTGCTATTAACCCATACCTTGCGCAGGAAACTATCCACGAGCTTATCGCAGATGACCTTCTCGACAAGGATTACTATGCGGCTGTTAATGACTACAATGACGCTATTCTTCATGGCATAGTTAAGATTGCATCTAAAATGGGTATTTCAACAATCCAGTCATACCATGGCTCACAAATTTTCGAGGCAATCGGTATCGGCAAGGATGTTATTGATAACTACTTTACAGGTACAGTCAGCAGAATCGGCGGTATCACATTAAAAGATATCGAAAAGAATGTTGACAGACTTCATACTTCCGCATTTGACCCACTCGGACTTAACACAAACCCTGAACTCGAATCAAGAGGCAGTCATAAGTTCAGAAGCGGTAAGGAAGAACACCTCTACAACCCGCAGACAATTTATATGCTCCAGCAGTCAACAAGAACAGGCGACTATGAGCTTTATAAGAAATATTCGCATATGATTTCAGAGGAAATGGACCCTGTTAATATCAGAGGACTTTTCGATTTTAACTATGCCGAAACTCCTGTTCCGATTGATGAAGTTGAAAGCGTTGATTCAATTGTTCGCAGATTTAAAACAGGCGCTATGTCATACGGTTCAATTTCACAGGAAGCACACGAGGCTCTTGCTATTGCAATGAACAGATTACACGGCAAATCAAACTCGGGTGAGGGCGGCGAAAGCCTTGAAAGACTTCTCACAAAGGGCACAGCCGACAACCGTTGCTCAGCTATCAAGCAGGTTGCGTCGGGCAGATTCGGTGTAACTTCAAAGTACCTCACATCTGCCGATGAAATTCAGATTAAAATGGCACAGGGTGCTAAGCCGGGCGAGGGCGGACATCTTCCGGGCAAAAAGGTTTATCCTTGGATTGCAAAGACAAGGCACTCCACACCGGGTGTATCTCTTATCTCCCCTCCTCCTCACCACGATATTTATTCAATTGAAGATCTTGCACAGCTTATTTATGACCTTAAAAATGCTAACACAGACGCAAGAATTTCCGTAAAACTTGTTTCTGAATGTGGTGTAGGTACGGTTGCCGCAGGTGTTGCAAAGGCAGGCGCAGGCGTTATCCTTATTTCGGGTTATGACGGCGGTACAGGTGCTGCTCCGAGAAGCTCAATCTATAATGCAGGTCTTCCATGGGAACTCGGTCTTGCCGAAGCTCATCAGACACTTATTATGAATGACCTCAGAAACAAGGTTGTTATTGAAACAGACGGTAAGCTTATGAACGGCAGAGATGTTGCCATTGCGGCTATTCTCGGTGCTGAGGAATACGGTTTTGCCACTGCCCCACTCGTAACACTCGGCTGTGCTATGATGAGAGTATGTAACCTTGATACTTGCCCGTTTGGTGTTGCTACCCAGAACCCTGAACTCAGAAAGAGATTTATGGGTAAGCCTGAATATGTAATGAACTTTATGCGTTTTGTTGCGCAGGAGTTAAGAGAGTATATGTCAAAGCTCGGTGTTAAAACTATTGATGAGCTTGTCGGCAGAATTGACCTTATTAAGAGAAAAGACAATATTGAGGGTCAGGCAGCCGAAGTTGACCTTTCAAATATTCTCAACACTGACTTTGTTTCAAATAAGATTGAATATAAAAAGAAAAATCTTTATGACTTTAAGCTTGATTCTACACTTGACGAAAAGGTACTCTTAAAGGAATTTAAATCTAACCTTGCAAACGGTAAGAGCAAAACAATTACTGTTGATGTTAAGAATACTGACCGTTCATTCGGTACAATTCTCGGTTCTGAAATTACGAAAGCATTTGACGATAAACTCAAAGACGATACATTTAAGATTATCTGTAACGGTTCAGGCGGACAGAGCTTTGGCGCATTCATTCCAAAGGGACTTACACTTGAACTTATCGGTGACAGCAACGACTACTTCGGCAAAGGCTTATCAGGCGGTAAACTCGTTGTATATCCTCCAAAGGGTTCAACTTTCAAACCTGAAGACAATATTATCATCGGTAATGTTGCTTTCTACGGTGCTACAAGCGGTAAAGCATTTATCAACGGTGTTGCAGGTGAGCGTTTCTGTGTAAGAAACTCCGGTGCCGTAGCAGTTGTTGAGGGTGTAGGCGACCACGGCTGTGAATATATGACAGGCGGCAGAGTTGTAGTTATAGGTAAAACAGGTAAAAACTTCGCCGCAGGTATGTCGGGCGGTGTAGCTTATGTACTTGACGAGGACAGAGATCTTTATACAAAGCTTAACAAAGAAATGGTACTCTTCTCCGAAGTTAAAGAAAAGTACGATATTATAGAGCTTAAATCCCTCATTGAGGAACACACAGCCGCAACAGGCTCAACTAAGGGTAAAGAAATTCTTGATAACTTTGACGAGTATCTTCCAAAGTTCAAGAAAATCGTTCCTCACGATTACAAAGAAATGATGTCTGCGATTGCTTCTATGGAAGAAAAAGGTCTTAGCAGTGAACAGGCTCAAATTGAAGCATTCTATCAGATTATCAACAATAAGTAAGGAGGGCACACAATAATGGGAAAGCCAACAGGTTTTATGGATTATAATCGTGAAGATGCCGAGGCATTTTCAGTCAAAGAAAGAATACAAAACTATAATGAATTTCACACACCTTTAAGCAAAAAGGATCAGGAAAAGCAGGGTGCAAGATGTATGGAGTGCGGTGTTCCGTTCTGTCAGGCAGGTATGCAGATTGGCAATGCATTCTCCGGCTGTCCTCTTAACAACCTTATCCCTGAATGGAATGACCTTATTTTCAAAGGTTGTTGGGAACAGGCATATAACAGACTTAAAATTACAAATAACTTCCCGGAGTTTACCTCCCGTGTCTGCCCTGCCCTTTGCGAAAAGGCTTGCACTTGCGGCGCTAACGGTGATGCTGTTACCGTAAGAGCAAACGAGTACGGCATTATCGAAAATGCTTACGAACAGGGACTTGCTGAGGCAAATCCTCCAAAGGTAAGAACAGGTAAAAAAATTGCAATCATCGGCTCAGGTCCTTCGGGACTTGCCGCCGCTGACCAGCTCAATCAGAGAGGTCACTCTGTTACTGTATTCGAGCGTTCCGACCGTGTAGGCGGTTTGCTTATGTACGGTATTCCGAATATGAAACTTGAAAAAGAAGTTATCGACCGTAAAATTTCTATTATGAAAGAAGAGGGCGTTGAATTTAAAACAGGCGTCAATGTAGGCAAAGATGTAAAAGCTAAAAAATTGCTTGACGAATACGACAGAGTTATACTCTGCTGCGGCGCATCCAACCCAAGAGATATTAAGGTTAAAGGCAGAGAAGCTAAAGGCATTTACTTTGCTGTTGATTTTCTTAAATCAACTACTAAAGCTTTGCTTGACAACGGCTTAAAGGACGGCACTTATATTTCCGCTAAAGGTAAAAATGTTATGGTTATCGGCGGTGGTGATACAGGTAACGACTGTGTCGGAACAAGTATTCGTCACGGCGCTAAATCAGTTCTCCAGCTTGAGATGATGCCAAAATTACCCGACAAGCGTACTGCCGACAATCCATGGCCGCAGTGGCCGAGAGTCTGCAAGACAGATTACGGTCAGGAAGAGGCTATTGAAGTATTCGGTCACGATCCACGAGTTTATCAGACAACTGTTAAAGAGTTTATTTCAGATGACAAGGGTAACCTCAAAGGCGCAGTTCTTGTAAAGCTCAAGCCTGAAAAGGACGAAAAAACAGGCAGACTTATGATGAAAGAAGTCGAGGGTTCGGAATACACTGTTGATGTTGAGCTTGTACTCATTGCGGCAGGTTTCTTAGGTTCGGAAAGTTATGTTACAAAAGCATTTGGCGTTGAAGTAAACGCAAGAACAAATGTGGCAACCGCAGAAGGCTCCCACGCAACAAATGTTAAAAATGTATTTACAGCCGGAGATATGCACAGAGGACAGTCCCTTGTAGTATGGGCAATTCGTGAAGGCAGAGATGTTGCCAAAGAGGTTGATTTAAGCCTTATAGGTTACACAAATCTTTAATGTATAATAATTAAATCTTCCATTATCTAAAAAAATGCACAACGGTTTTTATCGTTGTGCATTTGCTTTTTATGATTATAAGAGTGAAACATTGATTATCTTTAGTTTTTAGCAAACTACTTTGCTAAGTGATTATAAAGGTTCTTTATCAAAAGTTGGGGTAAATTATGGTTTAGCGGAGTGTCGGTCGGGGATTGAAATTTAGCTAACGCTAAATTATCCTCCCAAAAACAAAAAA
>ENA-ORPD01000150-ORPD01000150.1-human-gut-metagenome-genome-assembly--contig:-NODE-150-length-69823-cov-23.909027_pt1 | contig 69823 bp, 45 predicted proteins | sample MGYA00242143_ERZ509076 | MGnify/ENA primary metagenome ERZ509076 (study PRJEB26280, sample SAMEA2338706) | human gut metagenome | biome: human gut; feature: human-associated habitat; material: faeces... | reverse complement strand
AATTATATAACTTGTATTTTCTCTTAAAATTTTCCAACATTTACTTTACTTCATCTGTTTTATCAATAATTTTAAATATATAATGTATATACTTAAATGGTAGAATACAAAATATAAATTTTTCCAGATAGGAATTTCAAATTTTTGATATATATTTTTTTGATTTTATATTTTTGTATTATTGATATATTTAATTTTATGTGATAAGATTTATTTGATTAATAAAAGTAAGAGGTTGTGTTATATGTTTGATATAAAAAAAGAGGAATTTAAAAAAAATAAACTTTTCTTTTTAATTAGCTTTTTGGTTATAATTTTGTTTATACTATTAAGTTTGTTTATAAGTAAAAATAATAAATTAGAAACTAAAGACTTAGAAGAAAATGGAAAGAATACTATTTCAAAACTATTGATTAATGAAATAGTAACCTCAAACGATGGAGTATATTCTTCCGAAGATGGTAGTGTATGTGACTTTATAGAATTATATAATGGTACAGCTAATGATATTAATTTAAAAAACTATGGATTAAGCGATGAAAAGAAAAAATCTAAATGGGCATTTCCTGAAGTTACAATTAAAAGCAATGAATACTTAATTGTTAATCTATGTGGAACTCAAAAAAATGGATTATATGCACCTTTTAAACTCAAAAGTGGTGGTGGAGAAACAATAGCACTAACAAACGCAAGTGGAAAGGTAATTGATGCAGTCGAAACAGCAAATTTAGATAAAAATACTTCTATGGGAAGAGATTTGAATGGAATTTGGCACACTTTTGAACAAGTTACTCCTGGATTTGCTAATACAATCGAAGGATACAATAAATACATTGAAAGTCTTAATGGAGAAGAAGATATATTAAAAATAACAGAATTTTTACCTAAAAATAATGGGAATTTCAAAATTAATGATCAATTTTTAGGATATATTGAACTTACCAATACCGGTGATGAAGAAATAAATTTAAAAAATTATACATTGTCATCGTCTGATGATCCTAACAATATGAATTCTATATTTAAATATAATCTTCCTGATAAAATATTAAAGCCTAATGAAGTTGTAGTTTTATACACGTCTGGCAAAAACAAGAACAATGATATAATAGAAACAAATTTTAAATTAAACTCAAAAAACGGAGTTATTATACTAGGAAAAAATGGTAAAATTATCGAAAAACAAGAATATAAAAACTTGGAAAATGGAATAGCTATGATAAAAGTTAACAATCAATTTGTAGAATCAAATGTTATAAGTCCGGGTTATTCTAACGATAGTAACGGGGTTGAAAAATTTAACGAGAAAATTAGTACACCTGATGATTTAATAATTAATGAAGTCATGAATAATAATTACTCATATATGCCACAAAACGGTAATAACTATTATAGTTGGGTTGAATTAAAAAACAATTCAAATCATGAGATAAATTTAAAAAATTACAACTTGTCTAATAAAGACACAAAAATGTTTAATTTACCTGATAAAACACTTAAGTCTGGTGAATACTATATTGTAATGTTATCAGGAGATTCAAACCTTACAAACGATTCATACATACATGCTAACTTTAAACTTTCAAAGACAGAATCATTATATTTGTTTAAAGATAATAATATTATTGATTCTGTAATGATTTCTAACATACCAAACGGATATAGTTATGGTAGAGGTCAGCACGGATTCTACTATATTAGTTCACCTACTCCTAACAAATCAAATAATACTGGAACTAGAGAAATTTCTGCAACACCTCTTGTAAGTATTTCTTCTGGAATTTATAACAATGTTGATTCTGTAGAAATAGCCATAAATGCTCCTGGGACTATTTACTATACATTAGATGGAAGTAAACCTACAACATCTTCGAATGTATATAAAAGTCCTCTTTTTATAAAAAAAACTAGTGTATTAAAAATAATGTCGAAGGAGGATGGAAAGATACAAAGTAATGTTGTTACTAAAAGTTATATAGTAAATGAAAATCATACACTTCCCGTTATGTCTGTTTCTCTAAATCCAAACGAATTTAGGACTTTAGAAGCTAATACTAATTCGAACATAGAATATAGCGCATACGCAGAACTATATGAAAATGGCAAGAGTTTCAGTATTCCTTGTGGAATAAAACTATTTGGTGGTTCAACTAGATCATTGCCTAAAAAAAGCTATGCCTTAAAATTTAAGAAAAAATATGGAGAGTCCAAACTTAACTATAAAGTATTTGATAACAGAGATTTTTCGTCATTTGACACATTAGTTTTAAGGTCTGGTTCTCAGGATTATAAAACGACATTTCTACGGGACATTCTAGGTACTTCAATGGTTGATGAATATACATCTGTAGATGTGCAAGCCTACAAATCGGTAATTCTTTACATAAATGGTGAATATCATGGTATATATAATATAAGAGAAAAAGTTGATGAAACTTTTATATCAAATCATTATAATGTAAATGAAGAAGATGCTAATATAATGAGAATTGATAATACAATTACTGCTGGAACATCTAAATTCTATACTTCCATACTTAATTATGTTAACAATAACAACATGGCATTACAAAAAAATTATGACTACATTAAGGAAAAAATAAACATTGAGAACATGGCAGATTATTGGATAGCTGAACTTTATGTAACTAACAATGATATAATAAATTGTAGGTTTTTCTCACACAAAGATGTTGATAATGGAAAATTACACTTTATATTTTATGATTTAGATTATGCATGGTATAACTACAGAAACAACTATTATTCCTTCATTTTAAATCCAAACGGGATGCAAGAAGGATATAACTTAGATACTTCACTTATGAGAAATATGATGAAAAATGATGAATTCAAAAAGATTTTTTTAGAACGACTAAGCTATAACATGAAAAACACATGGAAAAAAGAAAATATATTAAAAAAGTTAGACGAAATATACAGTAAATTAGCTCCCGAAATGGAAAGAGATATGAAAAGATGGGGTTCATCAATAGAGGAATGGAATGAAAATATTGATAAATTAAAAGAATACATCGATAAAAGAGAAGATTATTTATTATCACAAACTAAAGCACAATTTGGCTTGTCAAACGCACAAATGAAAGAATATTTTGGTGATTAGATATATGAATACAAGAAAATATAGACATGAAATAAAATTCATAATAAGTAAACAAATGAGTTTGGTTTTAAAACAAAGACTAGCGCTTGCTATGGATATCGATAAAAATTCTGTAAATTTAGATAACACCTACTTTATAAGAAGTTTGTATTTCGATGATATCAATTCAACAGCTTATTATGAAAAAATTGATGGTGTCCTATACAGAAAAAAATATAGAATAAGAATGTATAACAATGATTCCTCTTTTATACGATTAGAAAGAAAATGGAAACATAATAATATGACCTCAAAGGATCAACTAAAAATAAGTAAAGAAAATTGTATCAATTTATTAACAAATCAATTTGATAATATTGATAAAGAATTACTTAACCACAGTTTGATGAAAGAATTTATCACTGATATCAAAGTGTTTGGATTAAAGCCTTCTGTAATTGTTGATTATAAACGCCTTGCTTATACATACCCCATTTCCGAAGTACGGATAACTTTCGATGAAAAAATAAAATCAGGACTATATAATTGTAATTTATTTAATATGGATAGAATTACATACGATGTTATTGATAATGATGAAGTAGTTTTAGAAGTTAAATTTAATGAAGTTTTACCAGAACATATTTCTATAATTTTGCAAACAATTCCAATGTATAGACAAGCAGTATCAAAATTTGCACTTTGTAGAAGTATAAAATAAATATTTATTAAAATTCGTAAAAATCATTGATTTATATAATAAAATAATAGATAATTATATTAGATATATTAAAAAATAATAAAACATTTGAAAAGGAGATTTAAAGATTTATGAATTTTGTTGATTTAGTAAAAAAAAGTGTTATAAATGAATTTACAGGAACAATATCAATAGATAAAATAGTATTGTCACTTATAACTGCATTTATAATTGGAATTTTTATAATTTACATTTATAAAAAAACTTACAGTGGTGTTGTTTACTCAAAATCATTTTCCCTATGTATAATACTACTTGCAATGGTTACAGCGCTTATAATTAGAACAATTAACTCTAATTTAGCACTCTCACTTGGAATGGTTGGTGCCTTATCAATCGTTAGATTTAGAACCGCTGTTAAAGAGCCTGTCGACACTGGATTTATGTTTTGGGGAATAACAGCTGGTATAATGGCTGGGGCTGGGTTATATTTAATAGCAATAATAAGTTCTGTTGCTTTAGGTTTATTATATTATGTTAGTTATATTTTGGGATTTAAAGCAAATTCGCAATACTTAATGATACTTAGATATGACTCTAGGATAGATGCTAAAATAGGAAAAATGATAGAAAAAATTCCAAAACATAAAATTAAAAGCAAATCAATCACAAAAGATAAGGTTGAATTGTCTTTTGAAATATCAGATAAAAATTCTTTAAAACTTATGGATATATTCAAAGAAGTCGAAGGCATTGATAGCGTAAATTTAATAAGTTATCAAAATGATTTTGGAGCATAGAAACAAAAAATTACTTTGCATTAAAAAGTAATTTTTTTATAGCTCTTCTGTTTTCAATTAGCTAACTTTAAATTTAATAAAAGGAAATTATACAAAAACAAAGTATATTATTAGTAGTAACAAAAGAAAGGATGATATATTGAAAACATTTTTTGAATTAAATAAAAAATTCAACAAAATAAAAAATAACGGTTGGATTTTGAGTCAAGGAAATGGAAATGGAGCAGGAGGAATAACTTTTGAAAAATTATTAAATATACAAACTAACAATTTCGAAATTCCTGATTTTAAAGATATAGAATTAAAAGTAAAATATAGCAACAAAGAAAAGTACATTTCACTTTTTAATGCAACTCCAGATAGTTTTTTATATGAAATAAAGCGAATAAGCGATGAATACGGATATTCAGATAAAGATTTTCCAAACTATAATATATTCCAAACCTCAGTATATTCAAAATTAAAAATAAATGAATTTAATAACTTATATTTTAAGTTATACATCAACTATAAAGAAAATGTGATTGAATTAAATGTATATGATTCTAACTTAAATTTAATTGATAACAAAACAAGCTGGAGCTTTAATATGTTAAAAGAAAAATTAGAAAGAAAATTAAATAAAATTGCAATTATATATGCAGAAAAAACAATTATTAACGGTAAATTATATTTTAAATATAATACTATAAAATATTATAAACTAAAAAGTTTTAATAATTTTTTAGAATTAATAAATAAAAATAAAATTAGAGTATGTTTTTCAATTGGAATATATAAGTCTGGCAAAAAATTTGGTCAATTATACGATCATGGAACAAAATTTTGTATTAATAAATATGAAATAGGAAAATTATTTAAAGAAATATCCATAGACTGATATTGCTTTTTAATATAAAATATCAAAAAAAAATTCCTATTTTCATAAGAATTTAAAATCAACGTGGTCGGGAAAACAGGATTTGAACCTGCAACCCCTTGGTCCCAAACCAAGTGCTCTACCAAGTTGAGCCATTTCCCGTTAAAATGGTGCGCCCGAAGGGATTCGAACCCCTGACCTTTTGGTTCGTAGCCAAATACTCTATCCAGCTGAGCTACGAGCGCATCTTAACTATTGGGTACACACCTAATATAATCTTATATGGTGGCTTCAATTGGAATCGAACCAATGACACAAGGATTTTCAGTCCTTTGCTCTACCGACTGAGCTATGAAGCCAAATAAATGGCGGTTCCGACGAGAATCGAACTCGCGATCTTCTGCGTGACAGGCAGACGTGATAACCGCTACACCACGGAACCATTATGGTTGCGGAGGCAAGATTTGAACTTACGACCTTTGGGTTATGAGCCCAACGAGCTACCAGGCTGCTCCACTCCGCGATATTATAATAAAAACTATGAATGGCGGAGAAAGAGGGATTCGAACCCCCGCGCCGTTTCCGACCTCCCGGTTTTCAAGACCGGTCCCTTCAACCAGACTTGGGTATTTCTCCAAAACCTAAACATTCAATAAAAAAATAAATGGTGCCTAAGGCCGGACTTGAACCGGCATGAAGTATGACCTTCGCAGGATTTTAAGTCCTGTGCGTCTACCAATTCCGCCACTCAGGCATCGTTCAATTCTTACATATAAATATAAGACTATTTAATTATATTACATCTTATTGCTTTTGGCAATAGTTTTTTACTATTTTTTTCAAAAAATAACTTTTTTTAGTAAAAAAGAACCTTCAATACTAATTATTGAAGGTAAACTTACAAAATGGTGTCCCGTACAGAACTCGAATCTGTGACCCTTTGATTAAAAGTCAAATGCTCTACCAACTGAGCTAACGGGACATAATATAGTGGCTGCCTCGGCTAGATTCGAACTAGCGCATGCCACAGTCAAAGTGTGGTGCCTTACCGCTTGGCTACGAGGCAATCTAACCTAAGAAATGGTGGAGGGAAATGGATTTGAACCATTGAACCCGAAGGAACAGATTTACAGTCTGCCGCGTTTGACCACTTCGCTATCCCTCCATTAAAGTGGTGCCGGAAATAGGACTTGAACCCACAACCTACTGATTACAAGTCAGTTGCTCTACCAATTGAGCTATTCCGGCATTAATGGTGGGCGATATAGGACTCGAACCTATGACCCCTTGCTTGTAAGGCAAGTGCTCTAACCAACTGAGCTAATCGCCCAAAAACATTGACGTAATTAAATATACCATTTATATAATAATTTGTCAATAGAATTATAATATTTTATTTATTTTTTTAAACTTTCTTTTATCCAGTCTGGCAAATTACTCTTCAAAGTAGTGAATCCGAGACTTGTTTCATTTATTTTTCTCTTACGTTGAAAACTAGTATCCTTATAATTTATATCTTTTATACTTAAAGATAAATGGTTCATTTTTTCATCTATATCTATTATTTTAACATATATAATATCACCAACTCTGACTATGTTATGTATGTTTTTAACAAAATCGTTGGATATTTCGGAAATATGTATCATCCCACTATAAAGCTGATCAAACGAAACAAAAATTCCATAATTTTCAATTCCACTCACAGTTCCTTTTATTATTTTTCCAATTTTATATTTCATATAAAATCACACTCCGTTTAAATTATAACACGTATGATTTAATATGTAAATTATAGTAAAAAACAAGTACACTATAAAAATATAAAAAAAATAATAACATATAATAATATAATTGAAATAATAATTACTCTTTGCTAATTTAATATTTTGATGTATAATTAGAATGAAATATTTCAGAAAAAGGTGATAATATTATGGAAAAAGAAAAAATAATCGATGTAATTGACAAAATACGTCCCTTCTTAATAAATGATGGTGGGGATATAGAATTTGTAAAATATGAAGACAATATAGTATATATTAAAATGATGGGTGCATGTTCAAATTGTCATTTGATCGATTTTACTGTAAAAGACGTAATCGAAGACGCTATAAAAGAAGAGGTCCCACAAGTCAAACAAGTCATAAACATCAATAACATGGATTAACAACTGTAATACATGTTTTATTTTTTTGTAATTATCCATTCTACTAATTCTATGTTGTAAACCTGGCTAAAGTATTCAAAAATATTTTTTAAATATGCTTCATATTCATCAACCTTCGAAACATATTTTCTAATACATTCCCATAAATCATTTTCTTGCTTCTTATTGTAAATACAATCTTGAATCATATCAAAATAATATGTAGGATACAAAAATCTTGCAAGCAATAATATAGTCTCATCATAATTAAAACCTGCACTTTTTATATAATCATATACCATATATGATTTTTCTTTATTATCAAAAAATACATTTTTAGCATATTCACAGACGTCTCTGACAGAATAATCAACAATAAAATTAATTGGATTATATAAATCATACAAAGTCGAATTTATGTTTAATCTTCTATGTGCAATGCAATAGGCTAATTCTTCATTTAACTTATTATTAGCCAAATATGATATAGCATTCTCTGCCATACCTATATAATAACTTGCCCCCTCACTAATTACGGGATATTTTATTCCAAATTGATTAATTTGATACTCAATATAGTCTGTCTTTGCACCCCACAAATCTATCCAACTCTTTTTTGCGATATTATTATTTTTTTGAAAAACGTATGATTTGGAAAAATAAATAATATCATCTAGATCAATTTTTTTGTTTACTTGTTCGCTATTTGCTAAAACTTTCAGTAAAATATAGTTTTTTTCATTCAATTTAGTAAATGGCATATTTTCTATATTTAAAATAATCTGATGGCAGTACAACCCTGTTTGCAAAATGCTTACATGCATATTATAAATTTCATTTATTTTTTCTATATTATCTTCATATAATGTTAAAACATATAAGTATCCATTGTAATAAAATCTGTAATTTTTATTATTTTGGTGAATATCATCTACATTCATGTTGTAGTAATATCTAATTGCATTCTTCATATATTCACCTCTATAAAATTCTATGAAAAAAGAGTTAAACTTATGTGTTAACCCTTTAATATATTTTCAATAGCAGATAATTTATTTTTCAAACTATTTATTTCTTGCATTAAGGTTTCAATGTTTTTTGTTTGCTCTTCATATAATGCCTTATAATCTAACTCTTGTGAGACCTGATTTTGATTCAAATTATTTTGGCTACTTGGAATTTGCTCTGTTGAAGCTTGTGCTGACGTTGCATTTAAGTTTGTTTGTGTTTCCATAGATGGAGCTACCATATTTGAAGTATTTATTATTTGCTCAGATTGAACAGTTTGAACAGGTTGATTAGAATTATTAGTAATTTGTTGTTGTAAAGTTGAATTTTTTACAATCAAATCTGCCATATCTTTATTAATTTTGAAAATTCTTTTTGAAATCAAATCAACAGAAGTCAAATTTCTTGAATCCAAATCTATAAAATTATTGTTTGTTCTTTCCTGTACTGGTTTAACCATTTCTTTTATTAAAGAAACAATACTTCCCCATACAGAATCATCTATCATAGAAGCAGATATTTGATTTGTTGATGGATTCATTGTCAATTTTACTCCATATAATTTTATATAATTTGATGGATCTATTTCATTTAATGTGTACAACATATATATTTCATCATTATATTTAAAAAGTTTCAAAACCTTTGCTGTCGCACTTTCTCCTAACTCATTCTTTAATAAGATATCATTCATATTATTATTCACAAATATACCCTCCTTTTATTCTGCTATAATTATAAAACAAAAATTTTATTTTTACAATAGAAAATATTAATAAAAATAGGTTTTTAATTCACACTCATTTATCTTTAATGAATATGTTATATTAGAAACAAAATGGAGGGGTGGATTATATGTGTAATAATGATAATTCTAACGAATGTCAATGCATAAATGAAATATTAAAAGTAATTTTAATTCTTCAAAAAAATGCTGATTGTGGAAGTTGCTGTTTAGATACTTGTGATAGAGGATTTCTAGGATGTTCTGTTTCAACAGTTAGTTGCAATACTAGACCAGTAATGTTATACACTTGTTGTGGTAATGGTACACCATGGAGTATGCCTATAGAAAAAGAAGAAACTGCCACAACATCTAGTGTATTTAGAATTGAAAAACTTGATGGATGTTGTGCTACTTTTAGAGTATTAGCTCCTAATCCTGATAGTTCTCAAACAAATATACCATACATAACAACTAATTCTTTCTTTACAATGAATCTAAACTGTTGCTGTGCATTAAGATGCTTATCTGATACATTTGTAGAATGCATTTAAACATTTTAAAAAGCGGGTTTCCTCGCTTTTTATTTTAATCATTTTTATTTTTTATATCTGTTATTTCTTCTATTGGGATAAGCTCATTATCCATTGTGATTAAATATTTACCATTTTTTCCTATTAATCTTTTCGTCATTTTAGTATCTTTTGTTGTGATTTCTACATCTGCTTTGTATATATAAGTATTAGAATCAAAGATTTCTTTAATTTTTTGTTCTATTGTTTTTGATGGCAGTTCAAAATTAGTTGTATTTTTTTGCTCCTCCTTTTCTATTTTTTCTCCCTGTGAAAAATACACATTTTCATTATTATGTATCGCCTTATTTATTTTATTAACAAATACATTTGGCTTTTTTTCCATTATTCGTGTCACCTCTATATATGATATGTTATTTAATTATTTTTCTTGATAAAAAATATCCAATTACAAGTAAAAATATTGAAAATATAATCTCAATTATATTTTTACTCATACCAATTGTGTCTTTTAAAAGCATAAATATTGTTGAAACACTTATCCCTAATATGAAAATACTTGTTTGCTTTGAATATTTTTTGAACAAATATGTTATGATTTTAGAAAACATTATTATTCCAATTAACATTCCACTTCCGTATGAAGTTAGTACAAATAAATTAGATACAATCAAGCTAGATTGCAGTACATTACTAAGCGCCATCATTATTGTGTTATAGCATCCATACAACATTAGAAGTGCTGTCCCACTTATCCCTGGAAAAACTGTTGCAAATGCATCTAATATACCTGCAAATATCAATTTTATATATGTATGTACATTCATTTGAAGCATTACATTATTTTGTGGATTTTTTAATATACTAATTAAATACATTAAAATTATTGATATTAAAAGTATAACAATATCGATTTTTCTATCAAATTTGATATTTTTTTTTAGCTCAAAAGTACCACCTATTATAAGACCTATAAATAGCAACATTGTTGGTAGATAATAATTATTCATAAAATATAATATTAACTTGCTAAATAATATTATTGATATTACAATTCCACTTCCTATATTTATCAAAAATTTTATATTTTCTTTATTAATTTTAGTTATTGCTTCTAAACCCTTTTCGTATACACCTAAACTAATTGCTATAACTGCGCCACTTACTCCAGGAATTATCTTTCCAATTCCTATCACTATACCTTTTAATAAGTTTATAATTATATTTTTCATATATTCTCCCTATCACAAATCTTAACAAATCATAGATTTTTTAAAATCAAAATTCATAAAAATTTGAACTTACAAAGATTTGATTTTTAAAAACAAAAGTTTTAAATACAAATAAAAAAGTATTATATTAAATAATATCTATAATACTTTTATAATACTTTTTTACTTTATTTTATTCATAATAGTCTATTTTCATATCTTTTTTTATTTCTTTTATTGTTTGTTGCGCTTCTTCTTGTGCTTTTTTTGTTCCATTTTTTAATATGTTATCTACTTCATTCATATTATTTTCATAATATTTTCGTTTTTCCCTAAATGGATTTAAAAACTCATTCATTTTTTGAATTAATTCTTTTTTGCAATTTACACAGCCTCTTGCACCTTTTTTACATTCCTCACATACTGTGTTAACATTTTGTTTATTTACTAGTTTGTGATAATAATAAACCATACATACATCTGGATTTGCTGGATCATTTGCTTTTATTTTTTGAGTATCTGTTAAAGCAGACATTATTTTTTTTGTTATTGTTTGTTCATCATCTATAAGGTATATTGCATTTCCAAGGCTTTTTCCCATTTTTTCGTTTCCGTCTAATCCTTTTATTCTACTTTCCTTTGTAAGTAATGCTTCTGGTTCTACTAACGAAGAATTGTAAATTGAATTAAATTTTCTAACAATTTCACGTGTTTGTTCTATCAAAGGCAATTGATCTTCTCCAACAGGTATATATCTTCCTTTAAAGCACGTTATATCCGCTGCTTGACTGATTGGATAACCCACAAACCCATATGTAACACTTTCACCTTGGTTTCCAAATAATTCTTTTTTTTGAGCTATTTCTGTCTTAACAGTTGGGTTTCTATATAATCTAGACATAGTTACTAGGTTTGAATAAAATACTGTTAATTCTGCAATTTGTGGTATCATTGATTGTATAAAAATAGTTACTTTACTTGGATCTATTCCTACTGATAATAAATCTATTGTTAATTCTTTTAAACTTTTTCTTATTTTTTCTGGATTATTAAAGTTATCGGTAAGTGCTTGGACATCGGCTATTTCAATAAACATTTCATATTCATCTTGTAGTTTTATCCAATTTTGAACAGCTCCAAAATAATGTCCTATATGTAGATTTCCTGTCGGTCTTATTCCTGTTAATATTCTTTTTTTCATATGTTTCTCCTTTTGTTATAAAATTGTGTATAAATAAAGTGCTGAGATAAATTCTTTTGGTGTTTCATTTATTGATTTTTTTATTACTTTTTCATCTTGATTATATATAGATTGAGTAATATATTTAACATACTCTTTATTTTGTATGTTTTTCTTAGTTTTAAATTTATCTTTTATATTAAATTCTTTTGTTTGTGTTTCATTTAACTTTTTTATAAGTAGTTTATTAAATTTTTTTATACTATATATTTTAGATTCTTCTATAGAAAAAGTTGTCCCAAGGTATTCAATTATATCAAGTAATTGACTACTTACTAAAAGTTCATATATTGTTTTTTGATGTTTTAACGGATAATATGATAGTATCTTATCTATATTATTTTTACTTGTTTTTTTATTTTTATATTTTTCAAATGATTTCTTTTTATATGTGAATTTTTTACCAACATATTTCCCAAAAACTTTCATTGTATCATTATATCCAAATTTCATTGTTTTTACAGCTAAATCTGAGTCAAAAACAAATGTAGGTGTTATTTTATTATTAGGTGTTATTATTGTTATATCTAAATTTTTATTTTTAGTTTTTCTTTTAATTCCTATTGCTTTCATATCAACAGCAATTATTTTTGTTGCACCTAGTGTAGCACATAAGTTTATTGGCATATTATCGTAATATCCACCATCTATATAATTCATTCCTTCAATATTTTTCATTTTAAATGTTGGAAAACAACTTGCTGATGCTAAAACATAGTCTTTAATATTTTCGTTTGTTAACATATTTTTTGTTAACATTTCTGGTTTTAATTTAGTAAGATTATATACTACTATTCCGTAGTCCACTGGCGAAGAATAGAATTTTTTTTCATCATATGCAATTTCAATTTGTTTTTCTAATTGTTTTACTTCCATACCGCCATGTTTAAAAAATTCACTAATATATGTTTTATATATATGTTCAGTAGTTATATTCAATTTTTCAGCATCGTCAAATAAAAAATCATAACCTATATTTTTCCATATTTTATAAGCTTTTTTATAATCTTTTTGAACAAATAATAATCCATTTAATGCTCCAACGCTTGTTCCAGTAACAACATCATATTTAATTTTTAGTTTGTTTAATGCTTTCCAAACTCCAATTTGATATGATCCTCTGGCTCCACCACCCGACAAAACAATACCAACTTTTTCCATATATTTCCTCCTTTTTTAATATAGCACAAAAAGTTTACTTATTCAATTATTCGTGGTATAATTTTTATCATTGGGAGGATTTATGAAAGAAGTTTTATTTTATTTCGCATTATTTTTTATTTATTCATTTATAGGATGGCTTATTGAAATGTTTTGTGTTAATGTTATTCTTAAACAAAAATTTGCAAATAGAGGTTTCTTAATAGGTCCCTATTGTCCTATTTATGGCTCTGCTTCTTTAATTATGATATTTTTGTTATCACGTTATAAAGAAGATATTTTAGTTTTATTTTTTATGTCAATAATAATTTGTTCTATAACTGAATATTTGACAAGTTATATCATGGAAAAAATTTTTAAAGCTCGTTGGTGGGATTATACTAATGAACCTTTCAATTTAAATGGGAGAATTTGTTTAATTAATTCTATTGCATTTGGTATGTTAGGTGTCTTATTAATAAAATTCATAAATCCATTTTTTAGTAATTTATTATTAAAGATTAATCCTTTATTATTTAATATTATAAGTTGCACTTTATTTGTTTTATTTATTTTAGATGTTATTTTATCTTGTAATATTATCAAAAAGATTAAAATTTCAGCTTCAAATTTAAGAAAGGATTCTACTAATGAAGTTTCAAAAAAAGTAAAATCAGAAATTATGTCAAAAGGTTATTTTTTTAGAAGAATAGTAAAAGCATTTCCTGATTTAAGATTTGATTTATTTAAAAAGAGCAAAAAATAATTTTTAGCTCTTTTTGTATACTCCGAATTTTATTGTATTATTAAATTCCAATTCTTTAAATGAAGCAATTACTTCTGTTCCATTTGTGTCTGAATACTTTTTTAGTTCATCATTATCTATATAATATACTTCAGCTTTATAATATTTTATTTGATTTATTGTTTTTGTTTCAAATAAATATATTTTATCTTCCGTATTATCTATTGTTGATCTATAAATTTTATATGTTTCATCCTCTAATTTATAAAAATAATAATAACCTAATTCTGTACCTAACTTTTCTATTTTTTCATAAGTATTATCTTTCATATTTGTATAATATTTATTTTCAAATAATATTTCATTATTTGAACAATTTGAACTCTTTTCTATGGTCCATTCATTATTTTTATATATTTTTATTCCTTTTTCGTAGTTACCGATTTCTTCTATACTTAGTTTACTAGGATTAATCTTATATTGTTTTTTATTTTTTTTATCATATAAATATAATTCATTATTTACTTCACCTTGTATATATGAATCAAATGATATTTTAGGATAACAGATAATTTCTTTTTGTTTTCCTGTTGTCATATCAACTATAATTAATTTATCAAATTCGTATGTTTGATTATAATCAGCAACTATATAATATTTATCTAGAAAATAATTTAATGTTTGATTATATATATCTTTTTTAAATAATTGAACATTTTTTTTGTTTTTTAAATCATAAAATCCTTTATAATTTGACATGAATCCGAACGTGTCAAATTTTTTTGTTATTTTTACATTATCAATTTCTTCTAATTCTTTTATATTATCATATTGATTTTCATTATATTCTTTAATGTTTTTAGCAAATTCTTGTAAGGTTTCACTTTTATCATTTATATTGTGATAATAATTATATTCTTTAGAATCTGTACAAATTATATCTATATATTGCTTTTTGTTTTTAAAAATAGGATATATACATTTATAATCTGAATTATCATAATAATATATTTTTTTTATATTCTTTTCTTGTTTATATAAATTATCAAATATTTGAAAATTATATTCTGCATTATCAACTAGTATTTTATAATTATAAGCATCTAAATTATCTGTTTTTGATTTTTCATATTTTTCTTCTACTTTAATTAAATAATCGTTATATTTTAATTCATATTTATTTTCTATTTTATTTCTTAAAAATAAATATGAGATTCTTATAAATATTAATATAAATAGTATTGAAATTATGTATTTGCTTATTTTTGTTTTCATTTTTTACCTCTTTACAATTAAAACGTATAAATATTATACGTTTTTTTCTACTTCTCGTTTAGCATATTTCTTTTTTTCTTCTATTATATATTCTGATATTGCACTTTCTATTTCGCTAAGTGCAGCTTTTTGTATATTTGATAGAGTTACAAATTCTTTTACTGTATCAATATATATTTTTCCCCATACTAGTCCCATTTTTACTTTTAAGTCATTAAACATGTCTGGTGTAATTGATGTGAAGAAATAACCAAACAATAATCTTTTTTGACCTAATACGATTCTTTTATTAGTAATTGCGATAACATTTGTTGTAATTATATCTATAGGATTATCATTTTTTTGAGCAGCAAAAGCATATAAAACCTTTTCATCGCTATTTAAGTGTTCTTCTACAACTTTTGCATGTTTTTTTAACCTCCATGATATTGTCATTGGGTATTTGTTTTTGAACTCTTTTACTTTTTGATATACTAAACTTTCCATATTAATCTCCTATTAAACCATATTCTTTAAATATTGATACAAACTTACTATCTGTTTGAAGTCCTGATATATAATCAACTAATTTTCCATTTTCAACTATTAGGAATGTTGGTGTTCCCCATTCTTCTGTTGTAAAGAATTCTAATGAATTATATAGTGAATTTAATTGTTCTTCTTTTAATGAATCTAAATTCAAATAATTTATAGTGATTCCATATTGTTTGATGATTCTATTTAATACTGGTTTAGACATTTTACAATATATACATGTTGTTTTTCCTATTCCAATTATTTGTTTAGTAGAACTTTTTAGTAATTCATCATATTTATTGTAATCAATATAATTTATTAATAATTTAGCGTCTTCTCCTACAAAGTTATATTTTTTTAGGAAATCTAATAATTCTGATTCTTCTACTGCACCAGCTAATGAATCGATTTTTTTACCATTTTCTACAACAAATGTATATGGTGTTCCAAAATCTTCCGAACTTACTTCTACTATATCAAGTAGTTTCTTGTAATCGTTTGAATTTAATTTATCCATTGCAATATATTCATATTTAAAATTATATTGTTCTGCCATAAAATCAAGTTCTGGTTGGAATGCTTCGCAATAAGAACATCCTTCTTTTCCAAGCATAACTAATGTTGTTTCTTGTGAATTATAATATTTCATAAATTTGTCTAATTCTTTTTTTGAATTAACGTTATCTATTATTATAAATGCTACTACTAAAGCTACAAATAATAGAAGAACAGCTAATACTATTATACCTTTTTTCTTTTCGTTCATATTCTACCTCTTTCTTATAAATAGTGCCTTACTCACTGATTTAATTATATCATATTATTGTTAATCGTACAAAGTTTTTTAATCTTTAAATATATTATCTAATTTTTCTTTTATTTGATCTCTTGAGAAAGGTTTTGCTATATAATCTACAAATCCTTCTTGCATATATTTTTCTTTAGCACCTGATAATGCATCTGCTGTTAACGCTATAACTGGTGTATTAAAGTTTTTATTTTCTTTTAGTTTTTTTATTGTTTCTTCTCCGCTCATATTTGGCATCATTATATCCATTAGTATTAGATCATACTCATTTCCTGCATTTATTTTATCTAAACATACTTGTCCATCCTCTGCCTCATCTATCTCAAATTCAAAGTTTTGTAATGCACGTCTTGCTACCTTTATATTTAATTTATTATCATCTACAACAAGTATTTTTTTACCTTTATATTTTTCAAACGAAATATTTGTTTCTTCTTGTAAGTTATTTTCTTTTCTTCCAAATAAATTGCTTGCAGTATCCATGATTTCTTTTTCTGTCATAGGGGCAGATATTTTACTTATTTTTTGTGGAATATTAACCATAAATATTGAACCTTGTCCAAATCTTGATTCAACATTTATTTTGCCACCCATCATTTCTATTAATGATTTTGTAATTGCAAGTCCAAGTCCTGTTCCTTCTGCAGTTGTATTTTTTTCTATATCTAGTCTTTCAAATTTTGTAAATAATTTATTTATATATTCCGCTTTTATTCCTCTTCCTGTATCCTGACAAGTTATTATTAGGTTTGTCATTTTTTTATTTAAATCATTTACACATTTTACTTTTAAATTTATTTCTCCTTGTTCTGTATATTTTATTGCATTTGTAAGTAGGTTATTTATTATTTCTTTTACTTTTCCTCTATCTCCAATTAATTCATATGGAATATCTTCTGCTATGTTTAATTTAAAGCTTATTGGTTTTTCTCCAATACGTGTTGATGTTACTCTGCACATTTTAGTTATTGTTTCTTTAAAATTATAAGTTCCTTCTATAATTTCCATTTTATTACTTTCTATTTTATTTATATCAAGTATGTTACCAACTATTTCAAGTAATGTTTGTGAAGCATTTATTATATCATCTGAATCTTCTACTACTTCTTTTGGAACTTCATTTTTATATTGTGCGATATCTTCAGATAATCCTACTATTGCATTTAATGGTGTTCTTATTTCATGGCTCATACTTGATAGGAAATCTGATTTTGCTCTATTTGCTTTTTCTGCTTGGTTTTTAGCCATTATTACTTCTTCTAATAGTTTTACGTCTGGATTTTCTATGGTATGATACATAATAAAAATTATTAAAAATTCCATTACTGTAACTATTGTAATATTTGGATATAGTTTTTGTATGAATGCAATTACTGACATAAATATTACAAATAGTAATATAGGAAGTATTTTTCTTTTATCGATTATTTTAAAGTTTTTTATAAGTGGTATTACCCAAATTATAAGTACTATTGTTGAACATATATATAACCAATTTACAGCTAATCCTGTTGCATAACCACTTTCTGTTGTTATTGGTAACAAAATTTCTATAATAGCGCAAATAAACCAAATAATGTATGATATTAACTTTAATTTTTTATAGCGTTTTTTATTTTCTCTCTTGCTTTCAACATAACATATAACGTAAATATAAAGTGTCATATATAATAAAAATGTCATTAAACAGATTAAATATATTTTTGTCATTACATGTGTATATATTGTATTTTCTAAAAATGTATAACCTATATATGAACAAGCAAGTTCGCTTGCTAAACTTATTAGGTTCACAATTAATAAGATAGAAAATATTTTTGTTTCACCTGTTTTTACGTGTTTTTTAGAAAAATATATTATATTTAAAAAACAAGAAAAAATAAATCCACATAATATAAAGTAAAAAAAATTGCTCATAACATACACCTCTATTGTAGATTTTACCACTCATTCAAAAAAAAGGAAAGATTATTTCTTTCCTAGGATTTTTACTTTTTCTTTTTCCACAGTATATTTTTTCTTCCATTGTTCAAATGAAAATGTTTTTTCGTCTATACCTATTTTACTTAATGTACTTATACTTCTTTTTCCACTTGGATCTAAAGGAAATGATTCTACATTATCCCTAAATCTAAAGTATAGCTTTTGTGTTACTTCTTCTTCATATTTTGCTTCTAATCTATTGATTATGCTTTTGATTATTTCTGTTTTTGATTTTTGAGCAAAAGGTTGAAATTCTATATGACATATTAAAATTCCATTATTAGAAACTACTGAACAAGACATTATATTTTTTGTGTCTGATAAAATCGTATCTTCTATATAGTAATATGGTATTTTATGGTTGTTTTTTAAAATTAAGTCACTACCCATTCTACCCTTCATTTTTATTCCACCAGTTTTGTCTTTGTATGCATATGTTCCAAGACTTAACCAACTAACTCCTTTTGAATCAACAACGTGTGTATTTTTATTTAATTTTTCATCTGTATACCCAGTCATTTCACAAGGGTTTTTAGCAACTAATAATCCTGGTTTTTCTATATCACAATAGTTTCCAAATTCATCTAGTACTTCAATTTCTGCAAATTTATATGGTCTTAATCCCAAACGTTCTTTTTTTATTAAATGATTTAATTTTTTTTCTTGTAATGATTTATATAGTGTTACAAAAATCCCACTACTTTCTGTTGTTCCACCACCTATCGAAAAAGTGACTGGTGAAAGTGGGAAAGGTAATTTTGCTGTTCCAAATTTATGCTTTCTTGCTGTAAAGTTAAAGAATTTTTCTTCACCAACTGAGCATCCTTCTCCTGTTACTGTTGGAATCATTAGGTAAGGCATATTAACGTGTTTCCATGATTCATCAAAGTTTAATAGTTTACATAAATTACCCCAGAAACCTGTACTTGCACATACAAAGTTTGGTTTATTTATTACAAGTGAATATGGAAAGAAGTTTTTATCATAAAATGGTTCTAGCGCTATTGTACATCCACAATATAATGTATCTGATATTGCACATGATAATTCCATATGTGTATATGTTGGTATATGAGCAAGTACTGTTAAATTTTTCATAGTAGGCATTCCAGAAACATCTGATTCTTTAAATCTTGATAGTGTAATGTAACTTCTATTTGATTGAATAACTCCTTTAGGACGTCCTGGTGATGTTGTTCCACTTGTATATGTTATAGTAGAAATATCGTTTAAATCAACATTTTCTATTACTTGTTGTTTATAATTTTCTCCCATTTTTATAAAATTTTCTTCATTAAATGTTATTCCATTATAATCGCTTTTTATATATTCAAAATTATCTGTTATTATATGAAATTTGTTTTCTATTTCGGCATATGGATTTATTTTTTCATTACCTTGTTTTAAAGAATTTGTTAATGAAAAACAAACAATTCTTTTTATGTTACTTTCACATATTGAATTTTTTATAGACTCATATGATGTATCATCAATAAATATAGTTTCACTATTTGTTTTATTTAATATTTCTTTTAAATAATCTTTATCAAACCATTCTCCAACTGCATGTGTTTGCGCACCTATAAAACTAATAGCTAAAAGCATATATATAAACTCAGGAGTATTAGTAATACAAACTGGAATTTGATCACCTTTCTTGTATCCTAGTGCTTTTAATGATTTAGCATACATAAATGCTTTTTCAAACATTTCTTTATATGTTATTTTATTTCCACGATAAAATAAAGCTACTGCACTCATATTTTTTTCATTTCTGTTATACATTTCAACAGCCCATGAATGATTTCTATTTTGATCAATTTCTTCTAAAACTTTTTGAATTTTTTTTGGTATTTTATTTCCACATTTATATGGTTTAGAACATGGTTTTTCATTTTCCCTTTCAATTTTTATATTTTCTAATAATTCATTAAAAACATCCATAAAATCCCCTCTTTTTCTTGAGTATTCTATCAAAAACATATTTAATTGTCAAATTGTATTAATTAACCTAAAAAAGCAAACTTTAAAAGCTTGCTATTCACTATTTTTTTATTTTTAAACGTTTTATTTTATTATTTAATACATCCATCATTCCTTGATTAATTTCTTTTTTTGATAATACTTCGCTTTCATCTAGTGTATTTAAATATGTTCTTACTCTATTTAACATTTCTATTTGTTTTCTTTTACTATTTTTTTCTGTTATTATTTCTTCCTGATTTTTTTTATCAGTTCCAATTTTTAAAAACCATTTCATTCTTATTTCTTCTAATAGTTTAATTTGAATTTCTGTTATTTTATTGGTACCCTGTCCTTTATATGCTTGACGTTGAGTTATTACCCACACCCCTAAAGCTATTCCGCCTTCTGCATATTCATATCCATTTAATGTTTTATAACTTTGTGGAATTTCTAAATTTCCATGATGTTCAAAATAAGCCTTAGCTAGTTCATATTTTTTATTCCATTCTTCATTATTATCACGTGTTTCAAAGTGCATTCCTATTTCTTCTAATAATTTGATTTGTTCTTCGGTTATTTTATAAATACCTTGATTTTTATATGCTTGACGTTGAGTATTTAGCCATGTCCCTAAAGCTATTCCGCCTTCTGTATATTCATATCCATTTAATGTTTTATAACTTTGCGGAATTTCTAAATTTCTGTTGTGCTCAAAATAAGTCTTAGCTAATTCATATTTTTTATTCCATTCTTTTTCTTTATAATTAGTTTCAAAGCGCATTCCTATTTCTTCTAACAAATTTATCTGTTCTTCTGTTATTTTACAATTTCCCATTCCTTTATATGCTTGGCGTTGATTTGTTATCCATGTTCCTAATGCTATTCCTTCTTCAGAATATTCATACCCATTAAGTGTTTTATAACTTTGTGAAATTTCTAAATTTCCATGATATTCAAAATAAGCTTTGGCTAAACTATATTTATGCATCCAACTTTCTTTTATATTATTTTTCATAGTATACCTTCTTTGAATGCTATGTATTATATCATAATTTAAATAATTGTCAAAAAAATTAGTAAGCATTAAACTTACTAATTGATATTATTTATTATCAATATTTACTTTATTTTTCTTATTTTTATTTTTCAAATCAGGGTTAATTTTTTTTAATTTGTTTTTCATTAAATAACATCCTGTTGCACTTAAAATTGTTGTTAAAGATAAAAGTATATAAATAATGATATTTATAAAATTAGATTTATATTTAGTTAACGTATAAACTCCAATATCACCAGATTGTGATTTTACAATAATAATTGATTTGTCTTTTCTATTTATTATATTAACTGTACTTTTATCATCTTCAGGAACAGCTTCAATTTCACTTCCAGTATAAGTATAATCAAATACTTCTTTATTAAAATTTTCTTTTAATGAACCTTTTTTTAATGTAATACTTTTTAAATATACATTACTACTTAAAGATTCTTCAGTCATATTCAATCCTCTTGATACAACAACAGTATATGTTTTAGTAGAACCATCCTCTGCTGTTACAATTATTTTGTAATTATTATTTCCTGTGGATAACTTTTCTGCTCCTTCAATTTTTATAGTTGCATATTTAGTATCTTCTACGGTTGCATCAATTTTAATTGAATCGACTTCATATGGAAGATACACAATATATTTATCTTGTTCTTTTTTAAATGCCGGACTTAATATTCCTTGAGAAACTTTTAAACTTGACAAATTATTATTTTTAGAAAGAACTTTATTTGGATCCTTACCCCTAGTAGCACGTATTACATAGGTATTTGTACTACCATTTTCTGCTGTTACTGTTATATTAATATCCTTTGTTTCCTCTGCATTTATACTTGTATTAGAAATACTTACTTTTGATTTTGAATCATCTGCTTTTGCATTTATTTTTAAACTTGAAATACTAAAAGGAACAGATACAGTATAACTTTTTGTATTTGAATTAAATTTAGGACTTAATTCAGCGCCATCAACACTTAAGCTTGATAATTTATTGTTGCTACTACGATTATCTTTTCTATTTACCGTAATTGTATATGTTTTTTTATCTCCAGATGGAGCTGTTACAATTATACTAAATTTATTATTACCATAACCTAAATTCTTTGTACCAGTTCCAGAGACACTAGCTCCTTTATCTTCAGCAGTGGCAGATATTTTTATACTTGTAACATTTGTATCTACAGATATATTATAACTTGTTGTATTTTTATTAAAATTAATACTTCCATTACTTACAGATAAACTACTTAAATTATTATTTGTACTAGGTGGATTGGTAATACTAATGGTTTTACTTGCCCCAGAAGTTGAAACTGAGGTGTTATTGATTCCTGGCTGTTTTGGGCCTGAAAAAGTAATAGTGGTGTTTCCAACAGTCTTAGCCTTAAATCTTAGTTTTAATAAATTTTTCTTTCCATTTATTGCTGAATTTCCACTTAAATCTAGTCCTCCAATAACAAAGCCATTTAAGGATATTTCATATGGTGCCAATGACGTCTGACTAACAAGTTCTAGTTTTGAAGTATCATATTTTAAAGTTCCTTGAAATGCCGCTATTGGTGCGTTAGTTGAAACGTATAATACTACATCTATTGTTTTTCCAACATATACACTACTATTTCCACTTATTCCTGTTGTTGCAGTTCCATCTGCTTTAGCAGTTAGTACTGGAAACAAAAAAAGAAAGAAGGAAAGAATAAGAAAATTGATTTTTTTATTTAATATATTTTTCATATTCCTTACCTCCATTCATCATCGATTTGTTCTTTAGTTTCCTCTGAATTTAATTCATTATTTTGATTCATTTCTTCTTTTTGCTTTAGTTCTTTTTTTGCTTGATTCAAAGCATCTTGTTGCAATAACATCTTTAATTTTGAAGGATCTTTTGTTTTCATCGCTTCATGTATGGCATCAATTACTTCTCTTTTTGTAACTATTTCATCATATGGATCATATGGAAGATTATCCTCATAATCAGCGTCATACACATTAATTTTTGGCTCCGGTATAGATTTTGGGGTTGTATCCTTATTATCTATATCACTATTTTGATTATAATCACCATGGATTACATCATCATCTGAATTTTTAGAGCCAAAGTTAAATTCTGGTTTAACTTCTATAACTGGTGCGATTTTTGATTCTTGCTCTTTCTTTTTACGAGATAAAACTATTATTAGAATTATTAATAGTAATATTAAACTTAATAATCCTAACATAAATCCAAATTGTAGTGGAGTTAATCCAAACAATGTTGAATTAGAAGTTGCTGTTTTAGAAGCTTCTTTTACGACATCAATTGTATAATATTTAACAAAACCTTCTTTATCTGTAACTTTAATCAATACTGTATTGTGTCCTTCTTTTAAGTTTTCGTTTCCTATTATTTCTACTTTACTATCACTGTTACTTGGTGTTGCTTTAATATCTAATTTATCTGTTTTTGAATCAACATTTGTAGTATATTCTAAAGTATTTGGATCAAATTTAGGATTTATTGAAGTACCATCTATTTCAATATTTTTTAAATCTGTTTCACTTGTTACAATACTACGTGTTACATTTAATGAATAAATTCTTACACTACCATCTTCTGCTGTTACTTTAATTTCAACTACATTTACTTTTCCAACTTTAAAATCTTCATTTCCTGTTATTTCTACTTTTGATTTTGTGTTATTTGCAATAGCTTTAATATCTAATTTTTCTACTTCATTTGGTACAGTTATATTATAATTATTTATATTTTTATCAAATTCTTGATCAGATTCATATGGTGAATTAATTATTAGTTTTTTTAAATAATTATCACTAGATTTAGTAGCTACAACTGTACTACTACTAGATACTTCTCTTTCTACATTTACAATATATGTATTAACACTACCATCCTCAGCAGTTACACGAATTGTAATTGTGTTATTTCCTTCTTTCCAATTTTTATTTCCAGAAATTGAAACAGTAGCATTTTTATCATTAGCAATAGCTGTTACATTTAGTGCTGTAATATTGTTTTTTACTTTCATTGAATAAGTTGTTACATTTTTTGAAAATGTAGGAGTTAGTGTATATCCACTTACATCCAATTTTTTTAATGTTGCATCACTACTTTTTTCAACCGTAGATTTACTTTCTTTTTCTATTTTAACTGTATAAGTTTTAACTGTTCCATCTTCTGCTGTTACTTTTATAGTAGCAGTTGTTGTATCCCCAGTTAAACTTATATTACCAAGCCCACTTACTTTAGCATTACTATTATTTACACTACCATCTAATTTTACAGTACTTACATCATTTGGTACCTTTATAGTATAACTAGTAGTATTTGGATTAAATGATGGGCTTAATGTATAACCTCTTGCTGATAAACTTTTTAATGTTGCATCACTACTTTTAGTATTACCTGGATCTACAATTGTACTAGAATCATTTATAGTTATTGTTTTTGGAACAACTGTTGTTGAAAGTTTTGATGAAACATCGCTAAGTTTTGCATTAGTAAGACTTACCTGCGTTGTTCCTTTTTTCTTTGCTTTAAATGTTATAGTAAGCACTTGTGTTTTCGAAGTTATTCCATTTGATAATGTAGTATCTAAGCCGGCTATAATGTAATTTGCATTTGTGTTAATTTGAAATGCATATGGAGTTTGAATACCTTTTGCAGATACATATTCTAAATAATTTGAATCAAATGTTAAATTACCACCTACACTTACTATTCCACCATCTATATTACTACCTCCTGTAACATACATTTTTATAGTAATATTGCTACCAACACTTACTGTTGAATTTCCATCGAATCCAACAGTAGCTGTTGCAGCTTTTGCGATTGACGTATAAAAGAATGTTGAAAGACTGATAATTAACGTCATTAATATTTTTGTACTTTTTTTATTTTTCATTCTTTACCTCCTAGTGTAATGATATTCTTCCTAAATAATGATTTAAAATCATTACTGAGTCAAATAAATCTATTTCTGTATCATCGTTTACATATGCTGCTTCTTTATATGCACCATCTAATAATGTACGAACTAAATAATGATTTAAGATTTTTACTGCATCAAATAAGTCTATTTCACCATCACCAGATGTATCACCTTTAATTACAATATATTTTCTATCTTTTTCTTCATTATCTATTATTAATTTAACTATCATTCCTGTAGCTAAGGTATCATTGTCATTTATTTTTCTTGTTTCATCAGAAGACCAAATCTCAAGATATTTATTTTCATTATCTAATTGATTTTTTAAGTCTAATCCAGTTATTCCAAGTTTAACAGTTTTTATATAACCATTAGCTATTTTATGACCAAAAACATTTGATGTTATTGTACTTGCAGGATCTGCTTCTTTTATGATAGTTACTCTATATGTTAGTACAGTACCATTTTGAGCTGTATTCAAAATTATTAATTCAGTTGTACCAGCATCAAGTGGAGAAATAGTTATTGTATGTGGAGATGTATATGTCACTCCATTTATTTTCATGATAGCTGTACTATCTTCAGTCATTGCAGTTACATCTATTGAAGAAACTGTTCTATCAACATTTACAGTATAAGCAAAAGTATTTTTGTTGAATGATAAATTTCCTTTACTTACTATTATGTTACTTAAATATGCATTTGTTGAAGCTGTTTTTGTATAAGTTATTTTATAATTTTTTACTGTTTTTCCATCTTCTGCTGTTACTTGAACAACTATAGCTGATGTACCCTCTATTTTTGGAATTGTTACAACATTGCTATCTTGTTTAATTCCATTTACTAAATAACTTATTTTTGATGTTCCCATATTAGCTGTTGCATTTACTGTAAGTTTATCTGTTTCAAACGGAATTTGTCCAATTGAATATTCTTCTTGATTCATTGTAAATTCCTTATCAAATTCATAACCATCTACACTTAATGAACTTAAATATGCATCATTTGAAGCTTGTTTATCTAATCTTTTAATTACTAAATTATAAGTTCTTGTTGTTGCGTTTTGAGCAGTTACTAATATACTAATTGAATTATTTCCTATATTTAAATCTGAAATAGTAACTGTTTTTGGAGTAAATGATGTAGCTCCATTAACTGTTATTGTTGCATTTTTATCTTCAGTTTCTAAAGTTAAGTCAACACTAGTAATTTCATTGTCAACAGTAATGTTATAATTTGAATTTGTCTTTATAAAGTCAATTGTACCAACTGATGAAACTAGTTTACTTAAATATGAATTATCAGAAGCTACAATGTTATAACTAATATTATAAGTTTGTGTTGTAACTTTATCATTGGCTAGAACTTTAACTGAAATAGTTTTTGAGCCTAGAATTTCAGGTATATTAACTATATTACTTTCTTGTTTTACACCATCTACGTAATATTCAATAGTAGACAATGCGTTATTAGGTGTTGCATTAATTCTTAGTTGTGTTGTTCCATAAGGTAAATCTCCTATTGAGTAATTAAGTGTTGTTGAATAGAATGTTTTATCCAAAGGATATCCACTAACATTTAAATCACTTAACGTTGCATCATTACTTAGTGCTTCTACTATTGTGAAATTATATACCAATACAGTTCCATCTTCTGCTTGTGAAGTTATTATTACTTTTCCATCAGACAATTTATAATTTCCATTTCCTGTAATAGTAGTTGTTTTAACATTAGCAATTGCTTCTACCCTAAAATCTGTTTTTCCATAAGGGACAGTTAATACATAATCTTTATTATTTGGAGTAAATGTTGGAGATATTGTAGCACCAGTTAATTTAACTTCTTTAATAGTTGCATCACTAGATTTTGGTCTAATTACTTTAATTGTATATGTTTTTACATTTCCATTTTCTGCAGTTACCTTAATTATATAATAATTATCATTAGTTGTTGATAAAGAAATTTCTTCTGGTTTTTCTACTGTTGCATTGCTATCCTCTGGTTCTGCTGTTACCTCAGATGCAAGTAATTTTTCTTTTATTGCATCAACGGTTACTTCATAGTCATAAATTTCACTATCAAATGTTGGAACTAAAACATATCCACTTACCGCTAGTAAACTTAAATTAGCATTATCATTTTTAGCTCTATTTATTTTAATTGTATATGTTTTCTTATCACCATTTTGTGCAGTTACAACTATATTAAATTCATTTAAACCTGTTTTTAATCCTTTTGTTCCTACACCTTCAATTGTAGCATCTTCATCTTCAGCAGTGGCAGATATATCAATACTAGTTTTTGAATATAATACATCATCTAATGTATATTCAAGTGTATCTTTATCAAAGTCTTTAACACTTATTCCATCTACTTTTAAGGTTGCTAAATTATTATTTAGTTTTTTAGCTCTAATAACATTTATTGTATAGTTTTGTTTTGCTCCAGATTCACTTTCAACTTCTATAGTAATTGTATTACTGCCTACATTTAATTGATGTGTACCTGTTCCAGATAATATTTTAGCTCTACTATCTGTTAAAGTAGCACCTATTTCTATTGAATCTATATCTCCTGCTACATTTACAGTATATGATGTTTTGTTAGAAGCAAAAGTAGGTGTTAATGTTCCTTCACTTACAGTAATATCTGAAAGTGTATTCACACTTGATTTTGTTCTAGTAATATTTAATATATATGTATTTGTTACTGATAAATCTTCACTTACAACTACTACTTCAACTCTTGTACTACTTTCAGTCATTGTATAATGACCAACGCCTGATGTTATATTAGCATGGCTTTCTGTTGTTACTCCGGAAACATTAAATTCAGTAGTTTCAACAGGTACGGTTACTGAATATTCAAATGTATCTTTTGAAAAACTTGGATTAAATGAACCATTTGTTACTGTTAAACTATCTAATGTTGCAATATTTGATTTAGTTCTTGTTACTGACAAAATATAGTCTTTAACTGTTCCATCCTCTGCTGTTACTTTAATTGTTATATCATTTGTTGATGTAGTTAAAATAGGTGTTGTATCAAATGCTACGGTTGCTTTTTTATCACTAGATGTTATTGGATCATTTACATTAACGATTAAATTACTTGCATTGACTTCTTCTATATTGTTTGGTACTGTTACTTCATATTTTTTAGTTGAACTATTATATGTTGCTTTATTTCCAGATAAACTTATTTCTTTAATTCCTGCATCATCATTAAGTTTACGACTAACATGTATCACATAATCATGATATATGCTTGTATCATGTGCATAAACTGTAATGGTTATATCGTTATTTCCAGTATTAATTCTTACTAGTCCATCACCTGTTTTTGTAGCCAATTCATCATTTGGAGTTGCTACTATGTTAAGTTGATGTGTGTTATAAGGTAATTCAGATAAAGTGTATTCATCTTTTGTTGAAGTAAAATCTGATATAGTTACACCATTAATTGTTAAGTCTTTTAAAGTAATATCTTGTCTATGGTTTCTGGTAATATAAATTGTATAAGTTTTTACTGTTTTATTTTCAGCTTGAACTGATATTTCAATTTTATTTTGTTTATCAAATTCTAAATCAAATTGATTTGATAAATCTGTAGTTATTACTGCTTTATCTGTATCTTCAACAGTTGCTTCTATAAGAGCCTTATCTATAGTTCCAGGAACTGATATTTCATATGTTTGCTTTGATGAATTAAACCCTTCTATTGTTTGTCCATTAACTTTTAAGTCTGATAAATTTGCATTTGATGATTTTTGTCTTTCAACATTAACTGTATAAACAGTAGTTGTTCCGTCTTCTGCCGTTACAGTTAAAGTAATACTTTTTGATGATTCACTTGCTGGCATTGAGTGAACAGTATCATCTGATGGTACAACAGATGCTGTACTTGCTATATCTGTTTCTAAAGTAAATTGTAATGTATCTACAGGTACTTCAATACGGCAAGTATTATCACTATCCATTAAGCAATATCTGCTGTCATCGTTTCCTATAATTAAAGTAACTTTATTTAAAGATGAATCATTTGAAGCTGTTCTAGTTACTTTTATTGAATATTCTTGTTCTGTACTATCTTCTGCAATAACTTTAAAGCGATAGTCATTAACTTCAGTAGTTAATAGAGTTAATGTTTGACTTTTTACTATTGTTGCATCACTTGGATAATCAAAGATTACATCGCTTGGAGTAAGGATAGTAACATCGTTTGGTACTGTTACTTCATAAATACCAACATCTGTATTTTTTGCTTCTATGCCTTTAACTTTTAAATTTGATATTGAAGTATCATTATTTTTTTCTCTATATAAATTTAATACATATTCTGATTTATCTATACCATTTTGTGCAGTTACTGTAATGACTATTTTATTATCACCTGTTTTAAGTGACACTAATCCGTCGCCTGATACTGTTGCATAACTATTACTTTTTGTTGTTTCAATGTTAATACTATCTTTTTCAAAATTTACTGTTTTTAAATCATATTCTTTAGTATCTTTATTAAAGTTTTCTATACTTACACCATCTATTTTTATATCATCTAGTGTTGAAATATCATATTGTTTTCTTGTTACATTAATAATATAAGATGCTGTATTTCCATTTTCTGCTTCTACTATGATTTCTATTTGATTATTACCAAAATTCAAATTAGTATTACCAGTTATACTCTTAATTTTTCCATATAATGAATTAGGTATTGCATTAACATTAATTGAAGTTACATTACCTTCTACTTCTGCTGTATATGTTCTTGTTGTTGAATTAAATGAAGGTGTTAATGTTCCATTATCTATTATTAAAGATTTTAAACTGTTATCTGATGATTTTGTTCTAGTTAAATCTATTGTATAAGTATTTACTGTTCCATCCTCTGCTGTTACTACTACATAAACATTTTTAGTTTCTATTCCAAAAGTTTTTGATTGTGTATTAAGTGTTGCTGAAGAAGATGACTCACCTTTTTCTAAATCATAAATTGATACACTTGCTTTTCCTGTATCAAGTACAGTAGCACTTACTGTAATATCTGTAACAGTTGCATCATAATTATATGTATAAGTTCCATTAAATGTTGAAGTAAATGCTGGAGACATTGTAGCTTGAGGAGAAGATGTTATAGTTAAACTAGATAATTTATTTTCATTTGATAATCTATATACTTTAATTTTATATTCTCTTGTTGATTTATCTTCTGCTGTTACTGTAATTGTGAAATTGTTTTCTCCAATATTTAAATTTACTGTTCCAAGACCTGAAACACTTGCTTTGCCTGTATCGTCAACTAAACCATTTAATAACATTGATGATTTATTATTTGCTACTGTTCCTAAATCATATTCTTGTTTGGTTTTGTTAAAATCGCTAACGCTTACACCATCAACAGTTAAACTTTTTAAATAACTATTATCTGATGCTGCTTGTCGATTAATTGTTAAATTATAATTTTGAGATGTACAACTATTACCTGGTACACTTGAGTATTTACTTAGACAGTTTTCTGCTTTTACAACTAAAACTTTATTATTTGATAATGTTCCAGAATTAGATAGATTCCATGTTCCAAGTCCACTATCAACATAAGCATTGGCATGAGTAGGAGTTGCAGAAACTGATGTAGAAGTTATGGCATAAGGTATTGTTGTTGAATAACTATAAGTTCCACTAATTAAATTTCCAAAACTTATACCATTAGTTAAATTAATTGAAGAAAGTGTTGCATCATTTGATAATCTATATACGTTTAATGTATAAACTTCAATGTTACCAAACTCACTTGTTACTGTAATTGTAAAACTATTTTCTCCAACATTAATGTTATTTTTTCCTAAAATGCCACTTAATATTGAAGCCTTGCTATGATTTGCTGTTGCATTTAAGTTAATATATTCTATATCATTTGGAACTACAGCAGTATATGATTTATTATCTACACTTCCTGATACAAACTCAGGAGAAAGTGGATAAGTTGTAGATCCATTTGTTACTGTTAATGTTCCAAGTGAAGCATCATGTGATAATGATTCTCCTGGTATTTTTACATTCGCATCAGTAGTTGTAAACTCATATTGATTTCCATCAAAATCAGTCATATCATTATCTCCTGGTTTTTTTGAAAATTCAATAGGAATTGTTCCTGTAGCAGAATCATTTATTTTTAAGAAAAAATATAATAGTTCTGTTTCTTCTGTCAAAGGAACATCTTCACTATCAACAAATGAACCACCTATTATTCCTGAAGTCGAATTATAGTTAAAACTTGTAGAGTAATTTGAATCTTCAGGCCAATAAGTAGTTTGGTAATATAAAAGACTTCCATTTGTTTTTACTATTGGTGTTAAAACATCGGTATCAATATTTAAACGAGTATTAATACTTGTTATTACTTGAGGACTCCCTGGTGTATAATTTAAGATTGTTAAAATTACAGTTCCAGTATCCACTTCATCACCTGTATTAATTACATATGATGAAAGTTTTCCTGATACATAATCATTGTAACAACTTTTATAATCATTTTGTGTTGCGAATGAATTATATTTTGATTCATCACACTTAATCATTTTAATATTTAAGTTATGAGCTGTATCTGCCTTTGCATTTGTAAAACAAATTGTAATAAATAAAATAAACAATGAACAGATATGTTTAAAATACTTTTTATCATTTTTCATACCACGACAATCCTACCTTTACTATTCTATACAAGTATATCAATTTTTTCGTTTTTTTTCTACAAAATTCGCAAAAAAATATAGAATTTTCATTATAAAATTAAACTAAATATTTAATTTATAAAAATGAATATTATTAATTATATAATAAGTAACATTAGTGAAAAATTATTAATATCTAAACTATATATATCACTAATTAAACAAAAAAAGAATTTTAATTATTTAAAATTAAAATTCCTTTTATTTTTTATTATAGAAATCATATAATTCTGTATTCAACGAACTAATTTTTCCTGATATATAGTTTTTCATTTTATTTATATCCGCAACAGTATTATAAGTATCCATATTAATATCTGCAGCAGCTTTATCTATTTCATCAAACTCTATTTTAGCTGATATTTGATTTTTAGATTTATTTATATCTGCAACAGTAATATATCCATCACCACTTATATCACCTTTAATTACTAATACAAGTTGATCATATACTGTTCCATTAATAGATAATTTAACTACATATCTTGTTTTAATATTAACATCATCAGAAATTACATCTGTTTCTGTACTATCATAAACTTGAAGATTACTTCGTTCATTCTTTAAATTATTTAAAAATTCATCCACTGTTGTATGTGGTTCCATACCTGTAATATATTCATAACCTTCTGTATCACGATTTATAATATAAGTATCAGTTTCTATCATTGGATTAATTACATGAACAGTTATAGTTTTAGTAAGTGTGGAATTTCTAGTTGAAGTAACTTTAATAGTTGTATCACCTACTTTATTTGGTGTAATTAAACCATCTTTTGAAACACTTAATATAGATGTATCTTGTGGTACATAAGTCATTTCTTTATAATCAGTATTTTCAGGATTATATTTTATATCAATTTGATAATCATTTCCTATTGGTACATTGATTTCTAAATCGGTTTCAAATGAATTAATATCTGTTTTTTTATAAACTTCTATATTAACACTTTGTTGAGTAATTCCATCTTCTGCTATAACAGTTATAGTAATTATATTTTTACCTGGGAATAATTCAGTAACTCCATCTCCTATTACAACTGCATCTGTTGATGCTGTCGTAACATCAAATGAAATATTCTTAACATCCCCTTCAACTTCTATTTTATAATCACTAATTTCAGAAGAAAATTCAGGATTAAGTGTACTTACTGATGGTTTTATATCAGTAATTGTAGCATCATTACTTGCTTGTCTTACAATAGTAACCTCATAAGTGTTAACTAATCCACTTTGTGATGTAACGTTAATAAACTTTGTAACACTTCCTACTGATAGTTGATATGTTTCTAAGCCAGTTACTGTAGCCCCATCGGATACTGTTCCTGATAAAGTTACATATTTTGTACCAATTGGTACATTTAATGTATAACTATTTACTTCAGGATCAAACTTAGGACTTATTTCACCAGTACTTGTATTTAAAGTCAACAATTTATTTTCATCACTATTTGCACGTGTAATTGTAAGTTTATATACTCTTTCTGATTTTGTTGAACTAATAACTTTAATATATATGTCATTTATTCCTGGTTTTAAATTAATTTGTGTTATGTCTTTATATTCAACATAAGAAGAATCAGATTTTATATATACCGTGCTGGTAGAAAGTTCAGGTGTCGCTTTTAAATTAACAAAAGAAACTTCATTACCTACATCTAATGTATAATTTTGAATTGTTTTATCAAATTCTGGAACTATTTCATTTTCGCTTACAGATAATACACTCAAATATGTATTACTTGCTTCTTGTCTAATTGCGTCTATAGTATATGTAGTGCCTTCACCATTATAAGAAACTTTTACTGTAATAATATTGTGTCCTACTTCTAAATTATCGTTTCCATATATATCAACTATGGCATCTTTATTATGTTTAACATAATTAATAGTTGCACTTTCATATTCATTTGGTATGTTTACAACATAATTAAATGTATTAGGACTGAATTTTGGATTTAATTCACCTTCTAAAACAGTTAAGTCTTCTAATAAAGTTTGTTGTAATTCATTTTCTTTTCTAGTAACATTTACAAAATATGTTTTTATTGTTCCATCTTCTGCTGTTACAGTAATTGATAATTTATTTGTACCTTCAACTAAATCATAAGTTTGATTTCCACTAACAGTAGCCTTTTCTGACTCTGCTATTCCATTTAATGTAATAGAATCAACATAATTTTCAACTTCTACTGTATATGAAGTAGTATCTTTATCAAATGATGGTACCAACTCACCATTATTTATTGTTAAACTTTGTAAGTTAGCGTTACTATCTTTTTTCTTAGTTACAACAACAGTATAAACTTTTGTTGTCCCATCTTCTGCTGTTACAGTAAGTTTAACAGTTAAATCATTGTCGGTAAGTTTATAAATTCCATTTCCTGTAATTTTGGCTGTTGTATCTTCTCTAACACCAATAATTTGTATTGTATTAACATTGTTTTCTACGTGATAAATATAATTATATTTATCTTTATCAAATTCAAAATCTTTTTCTGGGAATGTTACAATATCACTTAAATAAGCATTGCTGGAAGCTTTTTTTGTAACAATTATTGTATACTCTAAACTTGTTTTTCCATCTTGAGCAACTGTAGTTATTGTTACAGTATTTTCACCTATTTTTAAGTTTTTATTACCTGTAATTGTATATGTTGCTTTTTCATCCATCATAACAACAGACTCATTAATAGATGTTACTTTACTATCAACTTCCATTGTATATGCATTTTTATTTTTATCAAATGTTGGTGAAAGTGTTCCATAATCAAATGATAATGACTTAATTCTTGCTTCATTTGGACCAGCTTTATAAACATCTAATTGATAATTTCTAATATTTCCTTCATAATTTGTTACTCTAATAACAAATGGATTTTTACCAGAATCTACGTTTAACATTATTTTAGGATCACTCACAGTCATATCAACTGTTGTTGTTGATGTAGAACCTAACTTGTAAACTTCTACTTTGGTATATAAAGGTTCTTCAGCCTTCAAATGAAGGTTTATTCTTTTTACATCTTTTCCTACTTCAGTTGTATAATTCATCATTCCTATATTAAATATTGGATCTAATGTTCCCTCATCTATATACATATCTGTTAAACGATTACTTGCAACAGGCTTTTGCATTCTTGTTGCATGAATAATATAAGTTTTCTTATCCCCATTTTCTGCTGTAACTATTACTTCTATATCCTTTGTTACTTCAACCTCAAGGTTAGTATTATTTTTTATTTCTACAGTTGCTTCCTTAGAATTTGTTTCATAAATTATTGTTGCACTTTCATATTCAAAAGGAATATTTACACTATATTCTAAAGTGTCTGGATCAAATATTGGCGTTATTACTCCTTCAGCAACTTGTAAGTTTTTAAGTAAATTATCAGAAGATTTTTCTCTATTTATATGTATTACATAATTAATACTTCCTTTATCTAAATAACTTACCGTAAGAGTTATATCATTGTTTCCAGTATTAAGTTCATATTCTCCTAACCCAGAAATATCATTTAATGTTTCTTTTAAAGTTGCGTTAATTAACACATCTTTTACTTCATTTCCAACAGAAACATTATATTCAAATACATCATTACTATAATTTGGAGTGATTGGATAAATCGTACCATCATGACTAACAGTTAAATCTAATAATTCGAAATCGAACTCTCGATTAATAGTTACTTGATAAGTATTAATACTTCCATTTTCACTTGTAACAATTATAGGTATTATATTTTCACCATACTCTAATATATAACTTCCGTTACCTGTAATATTTTGCATTACTTGTCCTTTTATTGTTGATATAGTAACTTCACTTATTGTTGATGAAACATTAACTGTATAATTATTTACTAAACTATCAAATGATGGTGTTAAAGCATGAATTGTTTCTACTCCATTTTTTGTAGATTTTACAGTTATTCCATTTAATAAATTATTTTCACTTGGTTTTCTAGTAGCATGAATATTATATGTTTTACCACGCGTTTTATCACCTGATAATACTACTACTTTGACTATATTTTCACCTGTTACGAAGTTAGAATTTCCTGATATATATACAGTTTGTTCTGGAGATTCTTTTTCATAAATAATATCTAATGAATTAACCGTGCTATCAATTTCAATATAATAATCTAAAACATTTTTTGAGAAACTTGGAGTTAATTCATAACCTTTAACTTTTAAATTTGCAAGATTAACATTATCGCTTTGTTTTCTTATAATACTTAAAGTATAAGTTGCAGAATCACCAGTTTCTGGAGTAACAATTATATTAAATGTATTCAACCCTTGTTCAAGGTCAAACTCTCCATTTCCAGTTACTGTAGTATGAGTTGTATCAAATGCTGTTCCCTCAATTTTGATTTTACTGATTTCACTATCTACTTCTAAGACATAGTCAAATTTATATTTATTAAATACTTGTAATAAATCTGCTGTATCCCCTGATGAAACTGTTAAGCTTGCAAGTAAATTACTATAAGCCTCATTTCTATATGCATGTATAATATAATCTCTTTCATTACATCCTTTTCTTGTTTTAACTGTACTTGAACAACTTTCTGATTCTGTATGAACAATTATATCGTTTCTTCCAAAGTATAATACTTTTGCACCTTTTATTGTGATATTTTGATTTTCATTTTTCTTCTCAAATTCTAATTCATATTTACCACTTTCTATAGCATTGAATTCAACATTGTATTCATATAAATTTTCATCAAATTCAGTTATATCATATTCTGGTGTTTTAAATGAAATTCCTGCTATATTAGGATCAGAATTTGCTTCTCTATATACTGTTAAAGTATAATCAAATATTTCATCCAATGAATTTTTAACCCTAATTATTATTTTATTTTCACCAACTTTTAAATCTTCATTTCCTATTATTTCATAGTTTTGAAGATCATTTTTTGGTGTAACAATAATATTTTCTAAACTAGTTAATTCATTTGGAATATATATTTCATAATCTGTTGCATCTTCATTAAATACTTTATCTAGTGTACAAATATCTGTACAATCATCATCTTCATTAAACTTAACTTCTATATTTGATAATTTTAATTCACGTGTTTTTGTACGAGCTAATTGAACTGTGTATAAAGCAACATCCCCATTTTCTGCTGTTACAATAAATTTATATGGATTATCATAAGAAATTTTTTGTGGCAATATTACATTATGGGTAGCATATTCATTACTCAAAGTAATACTCTCTAATATTGCACTTGCATCTGTATCAAAGATATCATATGTAAATACATTATCTTTATGTTTAAGCTCAGTTTGATTTACAACTACACTTTCAACATTATTATTTGTAGATAATTCAGGTAATACTGATATGTGGTAGTATTTTTGAACTACACCATCACCAGCTGTTACTGTTATTGTGTAAATATTGTTTGGTTTTGTAAAGTCAATATCTAACTTGTTATCTAGCGAAATAATTGCATTTTTATCAGATAAAGTATATAAAATTTCTTCTCTTGTTAATGTCTTCTTTGTTCTTGGAACACGAATTGTATAGTCAGTTTCTTCTGGATCATAAGTTTCTTCAAATGGATAATTCTTTACACTTAAAGAACTTAATGTAGCATCTGCACTATCACTACGAGTAATATTTATAGTATAAGTTTTTTCTTCTTTATTTTGTGCTCTAACTACAACATCTATCTTATTAATACCATATTCCAAATTAAATGGTTGACTTAAATCAGTTACAATAGTAGCTTTCTTATCTGCAAGTGTAGCTGAAATCATTACTTGACTCATTGTACCTAACACAGTTTTATCATATTCTAAAACTTGTGATGAAAAATTTGGTAATGAAACATAATTAACTTTTAGATCCAATAAATCATTATTTGATGATTCAGCTCTATTTACATTTACAGTATATGTATCTTCAGTATCATCTTCAGCTGTTACTACTAATGATATTGTCTTGCTATTATCTTCTTCATCAAAAATATGACTAGAAGGGTTAGAAGGATTTACAGTTGCACCTTCTGGTAATGTAGCATTCAAAGTAAAGTTTGATGTATTACTAGGAAGCGTTACATTACATGATTTCGTTGTTTGATCCATAACACATTTATATGTATTTCCTAAAGTATCAATATTTACTTCTGTGATGATAGTATTACTTGATTTTTCTCTTGTTACATTTAATGTATATTTTGATTCAGTTGTTCCATCTTCTGATTTAGAAGTTATTACATACTGTGTTACATTTCCTGATTTTAAATTAATTTCTGGGAATGTTACTACACTATCTGGATCAATAGTTGTATAAGTAAATGACTCTTTATTAAGTTTGCTAATATTATTTGAAACTGTTACTGAATATTCAAACGTATCACTATCAAATAAAGGAGTTAATGTATTTCCAATCAAATCTAAACTTGATAATCTTGATTCATTAGACAATGGTTTCCTGATTTTTACATTATAAACTCTTTTTTCTCCTCTACTAGATGTAACAGTTATAGGAACAAGTAAATATTTTGCATTTGCATCAAAATTATAATCACCATTTCCTTCAACTGTAGATATAGAAACTTCTGGTGTTGATAGAACATTGCATGAAGTAGTTGAACTATCTGTAAATACAATATACTCATTTATTGTTCTATCAAATGCAGGTTCTAAATTACCACAACTTACATTTAAAGTTGATAGATAATTGTTTATTAGATCTTCACTGCTAATAGTTAAAGTGTAAGTTTTTTCATCTCCATTTTCTGCTTCTACTATAACTGTAATAGTTGGACTAGAAGAAACATCAGGAATTGAAACATTATTTTCAAAACTATTTATTTCACTAACAACTTGTTCTGAATTATTTATCATAATACTTTTGATTTTTGAAGTATTTTTTAATGTTTTTAATTTTAAACTAGCTTGTTGTAAACCATTTGGAACAAATACTTCATATTCTGTTTTATCTTTATCAAAAACAGGATTAAAATCATAGTTATTTAATTCGAATGTACTTAATCTAGGATCAGTAGAAACTATTTTTGTTACAACAATTGTATATGTATTTGTAACTTTTAAATCTTCACTTGTTACCTTTATTGTCACTGTTGATGTACTATCATTACTAAAATTACTATTACCAGAAATTGTATAAGTTGAATATGAATCAGTTAAAACTATATTTTCTAAATTCAAACTTGTTTCATCTGTTGTAATTGTATAATCAAAATTATTTTTATTAAATGTCGGAGTTACATCTATACCTAAACTATCAATAGTAGCAATATCTTTAGCACTTCTATCAACCACAAGATTGTATGTTGTAGTTGTACCATTTTCTGCTTCTACTATTATCATATATATATTTTGTCCAGTTGTAAGTTCAACCTCATTTGATACTACATCACCATTTATATCATAAATTTTATATGAAGAATATTTACTTCTTAGAATTGGTGTAATAGTAATCTTATGTTCTTTAGTACTTAAAGTATATTGATAACTGTCTGGTGAAAAAGTTTCATTAATTCCTTCACTTGTTGTTAAATTAGATAATTTCGAATCACTATTTTTATTATTTGTAATAGTTATTTTGTATGTTCTAACATTACCATTTTGGGCAGTTACATTAATGAAGAAAATATTTTCTCCTAGTTTAAGATTCTGTGGAAAACTAGTAATAATATTTCCATCTACATCAGTAATGCTATAAACTGCATTTTTACTTTCTAATGTTGCATTTATAGAAATTTGCTTATCTTCTGTAGTTTTTGTATATTCTAATGTTTCTTTATCAAAAGTTTCATTAAATCCTACATTTGTTGTTAAACTAGCTAAATAATTATTATCATCTAAAACACGATTAGCATGAATTATATATTCTCTAGTATCACCAGATTCACTAGTAACCAAAATTTTGATATCATTTATTCCTTCTTTTAAATTAAGGTCTCCCTCTATTTTTACAGTTGCATATTTATTATTAGCAATTGCAGTTATATCAATTTTTTTATCAAATGTATCTAAATTATATTCTAATTGTTCTGGATCAAAACTTGGTGTTAAAGTATTATTTTTTACTTCTAATGTTTTTAATGTGTTATCATTGCTTAATTCTCTTGTTACATTTAATGTATATATTCTTTCATTTCCTGTTTCACTTGTTACTTTTATTGTTACTACATTTAAACCAGCTACAAGTGATTTAGCATTTTCACTTATTTCAACTTTTGCATATTTGTTTGTTGGAATTGCAGTTATATCAAGAGTACGATCGTTTGTTGTAAAACTATAATCTAGTGTATCAGAATTAAAACTTGGTATTAGGTTATTGTCTTTTACAATTAGTGTACTAAGAGAATTATCATCAGATTTTTCTCTAGTTATAGTAAGAGTATACGTTCTAACAGTACCATCCTCTGCGGTTACAGTTATAACATTGTTAGAAGGATTTTCTGTCAATAAATTTATATTTTTAACATATACACTACTATTTCCTATTTTAGCACGTTTGTTTCCATCCGCTGTTGCTGTTAGTAATACATTTGTAACTTCATTTGGAATAGTTAATGTGTAATTGTCGTATAATGGATCGAAATTTGGAGTCAATTTATAAATTTCGCTTCCATTTGTTACTAATAATGATTGTAAATAATTATCTGTATATCCTGCACGATTTACTATAATTTTATAATCACAAGTTGAACCATCTTCTGCTGTTACACGGATTATAATTTCATTTTTTCCAGCTTGTAAATTATTATAATTTCCAATTATTGTATATTTTGATGTATCAGCTTCTGGAACTGCATTGATTGTTAATTTTTCAGTTTCACCTGTTATATACATGTAATATACAAATTTTGTTGATTCAAAAGGTTCTGTTAAATTTGCTTCATCTACAGTTAAACTAGATAATAATGTATTTGCATTTGCTTTTCTATTTATTATAAAAGTATAAGTTAATGTACTTCCATCTTGTGCGGTTACAACTACATTAATTGTATTAGCACCTACATTTAAGTTATATTCGTCTAATCCAGTTACTGTTGCAAGTAATGAATCTTCCAAAACACCTGACAATGATATTTTTGAAACTGAATTTTCAACTACCATGTTATATTTCAAGTTCATCTTATTAAATGTTGGAGTAATTTCTAGTTCTTTAATATTTTCTGAATCTGTAATGTCATTTATTGTAAGTTCTTTTAAGAAAGCGTTATTACTTTCTAATCTGTTAACATGAACATTATATTGTTTTTGATTTCCATTTGCAGCAGTTACAGTTATTGTAATTGTATTTTCACCATACTGTAAATCAGATGAATCTATTTTTACAGTTGCATTTTCATCATCTGCAATTGCTTCTAACTCTACACGCTCTGTTTCATTTGGAACAGTTACATAATAATCAGTTATATTATATGAATAGTTTATTTCATATTCTGGTGAAATCATTCTTAAAACTTTTAAATCCGCATTTCCATCCATATCACGATAAATATTATAATTCCATGATGTTGTATGATTTTTATCTTCACTTGTAACATCTACTTGGAATTTATTATTTCCACCAGACAATTCATACAAACCATCACCATTTACAGTTTGAAAATAGTGAGCTTTATCAACAACCATAACAATTTCTCTAATTGTATATGGAACTTTAACATTATATGTATTAATTTCAGGATCAAATTTATAATCACATGCACCATCTAAAGTTGCACAATACTCTTCTATTAATCCGTTTATGAAAATATTTTTTGGAGTCGCATTTGTATCTGCATCTCTTGTAACAATAACTTTATATGTCTTTGTATATCCATTTTCTGCTGTTACTACTAAAGGAATTTCTGTTGTTCCACTTTCTATTGTATAATTTCCATTTCCTACAACACTTGCTTTACTATCAGCAGGAACACCTTCAATATTAATTTCAACATCATCTGAATTTAATTTTAAATAATATGTGTCGACATTATAATCCCATTCTGGTGTCATAACACCTTTATTAGATATAATTCCGTCTAAGAAATTATTTTCACTTTGTTGATATGGAATAGTTACTTTAACATAACCATTTCCAGAATGTCCTGTTTCCATTGTACCAGTTGGTGATTTAAAATAATTTGAACCACTAACTGTATTAGCATTTGTTAAATAATACTTGCTATCAAGTAACCATTCTTTTGCGTTTTCAATTACATAGGCAGTTTCAGAAGTATATATAAATCCTGATCCACCTCCACCACCATTTGACCAACCACTTGTTGCTCCAGAGCCACCGCCGTACCAGCCGCCGCCGCCTCCACCTCCAAAGTAGTTTCCGCCACTAGTTGGTGCATTTGCGCCTATACCAAATTTTCCTATTGTACCAATTGCTTTATTATATTTTCCGTATGTTCCACCGTCTGTTTGAGTACCTCCACCAGCTTGAGTTCCACAAGATCCACTTGCACTTGAACCTCCACCATTAAGTCCTCCTCCAACAGCTCCAGCAGCACAGCCATCTGAACCATGACCGCCACCACCTCCGGCTACAATTACACGACTATATAATGAATCAGTTCCAATACGTATATCGGATGCTCCTCCACCTTTTCCTACACGTGAAGAACCACCACCATTAAATCCTCCATTTGCTCCACTACCACCAGCGTAAGCATAAAGAATTGTTCCTTTTTCTAAATATATTGTTCCATATGAGTAACCTCCACGGCCACCTCCAGCTCCTCCTTGAGCTCCCCATACTTCTAATAAATATTCATGGTCATATGGAATTATTATTGTTTGAACGTTACCATTATATCCTAGATTTTTTTCATATCCACTTACAGTAACTCTTTTTGCATGTAAAGTATAAGTTGTAGGTTCAACATGTGGTTCTGTTACTGTAATAATGATATCGAATTTATCTGATTGAATATATCCATCACCAGATACAGTAGCTTTTGCTTCTCCATCGTAAAGTTCAACTAGTGTATCAATTGAAGCTATATGACTTTCAAATTCAATATCAAATTCTGTTTTATCATCAGTTATTGGAAAATCTATTACTGAACCACCACTACTATTAAATGTTAGTTTTTTTATTTTACTAGAATGAGGTAAGTTAATATTTAATGTATAAATTTTTGTACTTGTACCTGTTTCATTTGTTACTGAAATAGGTATACTGTAAGAATTACTTTTATTAGATATATGTCCAATATTTGTGATGATTTGATCTGATGAACCTTTGTCAACAGTTAAATCATATTCGTCCATATAGTACGGTAAATTAACATTATATGTATACGTGTTCTTATCAAATGAAACATCTGAAAATTCAGATATAGAATGCTCATCAAAATATATATTATTTAAATAATCTATATCATTTGCTTCACGATAGATATGATAACTAAATACTTCAACAGCACCATTTATATATGTAATTGTTATATTAAATGTGTTATCACCAACATGAATTTCTCTAGTTCCATCACCATCTACACTTAAAATTGAATCACTATCTGTAACTTTAAAAGTTACTAAAGATGAATCGTTACTATCTAATGTACCAGTGTAATCTTTTACATCATAGTCAAATTCTTTATCCAAAGTAACATTGTCACTAACGATAATATCAAAATCATATGATAACGAGAAAGATATTTTTACAAATCCATTTCCTTCATGTCCTGTTTCTGTTCCACCTGTTGTATTTGGGAATGAAGTATTTCCGGCTTTTGTTGAAGCTTCCATTAAATATTGGCTAGATGACAATAAGTATTCACTTGGAACGGTTGTAGAACTAGCACTAGTCCAAACAAATCCTGAACCACCACCACCGGCACGATCATCATCACCAGAGCCATCTACACCAGCTCCTCCACCGCCGTACCAGCCACCGCCGCCTCCGCCGCCGTAGCCTCCATTTGCGGCTATACCTGAGCCACCTTGTCCAAATGTTCCGTAATTATTTCCAGCTTTTATTTGCGATGCGCCTTCAGCTCCTGATCCATAGCTTCCAGCTCCAGCACCACCAGTTGAGCCTCCACCGACTCCACCAGCATTATTTGTTGATCCTACTGAACCACCGCCACCAGCGACTATTAAACGGTTATATAAAGATTGACCACCTATACGTATATCAGATGCTCCTCCACCATAGATAGTTCCGTACCCAGCTTTACCGCCGCCATTCCATCCTCCAGCATTACCAGAGCTTCCAACATATACATAAAGTATTTGTCCTTTATTTAAAAATATTTGTCCTGTAGAATATCCACCTTTTCCACCGTTATTATTTCCACGGTCTCCACCTTGTGCTCCCCATGCTTCCAATGTATAAATACCTGCTGCTGGGGCAACAAATTTTTGTGGAAGTCCATTGTATGTATAACCATATGAACCTGTTGTTCCACTCATTAAATAATCACTTTGTTTATGAAATGTTATTTTATAATTAACTGTCAAACCTGTAATATCATTTTTTACATCTACACTATAAACATATTGTTTTTCATTTGTAATATCATAACTTCCAGTGTAACTTTCAACCATTGAATAACCTTCATTTAGTTGTAAATTAACATTTATTGCTTTTACACTATCTAAAACTGAAATATGATATTCATATATTGTATAATCAAAATCTATTGGAATTTCACCATCATTAATAGTTATATCACTTACACCATTGATTAATTTTGGGCTGATTCTAACATACCCATTTCCTGTATGTCCTGTTTCTGTTACTCCACTTGGATTTTTAAAACTTACATTACCATTTGATAAAGTAGCATTAGTTAAATAATTTTTATCTGTTACTAGATAACCTTCTGGTACATATTTACTATTTTGACTAGTAAAGGCAAAGTTGGATCCTCCACCTCCACCTTTATCATCATCAGCAGAGCCATCTGGATTAGCTCCTCCACCGCCATACCAGCCGCCTCCACCGGCGCCGCCATAGCCACCGTTTCCAAAAGTACCATTTCCACCGTACCCAAAGCCAGCTCTATAAGAACCTGCAGCATTAATTGCACCAGCAGTACCTCCAGTACCACAGCCGCTATCAGCACTTAACCCTGCAGCAGCACCAGCTTTATTGCTAGCGCCTACTGAACCGCCTCCACCGGCCACTAATACTCTATTATAAAGTGAATTTCCACCATAACGGATGTCTGTAGCTCCTCCACCATACATGTTAGTAGTTTCACTCCATACACCACCAGCTGAATAGTATCCGTTAGTGTGTCCACCACCATTCCATCCTTTTGTTTTTCCATCTTGTGAAAGGGTAGATCCACTTCCACCAACGTATACGTAAAGAACTTCACCTTTTACTAGATACATTTCTGCTTTAGCGTATCCACCTTTTCCACCGTTATTATTCCCACGATGTCCACCTTGCGCTCCCCATGTTTCTAAGGTATAAATACCAGTTGCTGGAACATAAAATTTTTCATAATTTCCAGTATAAGAATATCCATAAGATACTACTCCAAGGTTTTCTAAATACGCATTCTGTTTTTTTACATTTACAGTATAAACTTGAACAATTCCTGTTTCTTCATCGGTTAAAGTTATTGTGTTTGTTACTGATAAATTATTAGTCATATCAGTACTTCTATTTGATTGTGTTAAAGTATAACCATCTTCTGTTAAAATGTTAAATCTAATATTTTCAACATCATTATCTATTGTTAAATTGTATTCATATAAATTGTATTTATAATCAATTGGTACATTTCCACGATTAATTTCAAAATTAGTTATTCCATCAAGTTTTAGGGCAGTTATTTTGGCATATCCATCTCCTGCTCTTGAACCGGTTGAATAATTAACATTTGTCATATAATAATCAGTAGAAACTGAATAACCAGTTGGAACATATTGTTTAGTTTGAGTGTTCCAAGTAAAACTTGAACCACCTCCACCTCCACGGTCATCATCAGCAGAGCCATCTGGGGTAGATCCACCTCCACCATACCAGCCACCTCCACCGGCACCAGCATGGCCTCCTGAACCTGAAGTTCCACTTCCACCAAAACCAAATCCCGCACGAAGAGAACCAGCGCCAGACAATGTTGCACCTACACCACCAGTTCCATATCCAGAAGAAGAACCACCAGTTAATCCACCAGCACCACCAACTTTATTGCTAGCACCTACGGTTCCACCTCCACCGGCCACTATTAATCTTGATTTTAAACTAGCTTCATTATCCCAAGCACCATTTACAAATCTAATGTCTGTAGCTCCTCCACCATACGTTTTTAAAGTAGGTTGAGCTCCTCCACCATTATATCCTCCATGTGTTTTTCCTGAACCACCAACATATATATATAAAATATCTCCACGTTTTAAATATACTTCACCAGTTGTATATCCACCTTTTCCACCATTATTAGCTCCACGGTCGCCTCCTTGTGCTCCCCATGTTTCTAATTTATATATACCGCTTCGTGGTACAACAAATGTTTGATAATCTCCACTATATTCAAATTCATATGTTGGACCTGCAGCATTTGCTTTAGTTATCATAAATGGACATGCAAAAAAGAATATTAACGCAAACGCTAATATAAACTTTATAGTAAATTCTTTTTCAATTTTTTTAGTTTCTACCATACTATCATCGTCCATCTTACTATCTTAATAATTATATAATATTTTTTAAATTTTGTCATCATGCAATAGATATATTTAAAAAAAAAGTACTTTTTCAAGTACCTATTTTTCACTTTCAAAACCACAATCTAATATTGCATCAATGCTATAATCTGTTTTTCCATATGGTTCTTTTGGATAAATTACTACCATTGAAGTATTTTTATTACATTCTTCGTTAGTTTCTTTATTAATAAAAGTGTTATTTTCATCCGTAGTTTCTGTTTTTTTAGAACGAAGTATATTATCTAAACTAACTTTTATTCCAATATCTTTGTATTTTTCTAAAAATGCTTTTCTCTCAGTTTCGTTTTTCCCTATTTGATTGTAATAAAAATCCTCATAGAATTGAACTCCCATATCTTTAAGTGATTTGGTTAATTGTTCTGAATTACTTATTGTTTTTTTCTTAAGTGAAAATATTAAAAATATTGATAAAACAATAACTATTATTATTACACCTGAAACTATACAATTTTTAATTAATTTTGAATTATTTTTTTCTTTCATACAACATTACCTACCTTGAATTTAATTATATCACAAATAAAAATTATTAGATAGATTTTTTATAAATGTTATTTTAAATTTGAAGTGCAACAAAGTTGCATTGAAAAAGACATATGAATAATCTATAATATCTATTCGCAACAAACAGAAAGGAAAATTCATATGTCTGACACAAATAATACACTAAAAAAGAAAGAAAATCAATACCATCATTTAACAGAAAAAGATAGAGCTACTATTCAAGCTTTAATAGAACAAAAGGACGGAAATGGTAAACGTTTATTTAATAATACTTATATAGCTAACTATCTTGGCGTTCATCGTTCTACTATTTCTAGAGAACTTAAGAACAGAAAATCTTATCGATTTATGGTTAGATCTGGTAGAACTATCGAAAAACCTTATAAATTATTTATTTAAACGTGGTTTATCTAAAGGTGAATATAAGCTACGTAAATATACTAAAATGGCTAAATATATTGAAGATAAAATTAAAATGGATAAATGGGCTCCTGATGTAATTGTTGGTTATATGCAAGTTCATAATTATTTTAAAAAAGATGGTTTCTGTGAAATTACTGTTCCTACTATTTATAACGCTATTAGATATGGTATTATAAACGTTAAACTTGAGGATACAAGAAGAATGAAATATAAACCTGAATATAAATATAAAGATAAAAATTCTCTTCCTATTAGTAAAATACCTTATAGTATCGAAAATAGGCCTGAAGAAATTAATAATCGTTCCACTTTTGGTCACTTTGAAATCGATACTGTAATTGGTACTAGCCGTGGCAAGCATGAATGTCTTCTAACCATTACAGAAAGAAAAACAAAATTTGAAATTATTTTTAAAATTTCTTCTAAAACTTCTGAAAATGTAGTTAATAAAATTAACCAAATTAAATCATTCATGAAAAAACATTACAATAAAATATTTAAATCATTTTCTACAGACAATGGTTCAGAATTTTCTGACTTTTTAGGAATAATAAAAGATTCAAAAACACAAATATATTTTTGTCATCCTTATTGTTCTGGAGAAAAAGGAACTAACGAAAAACAAAATAGTATGATTAGATATTTTATTCCTAAAAAAACTTTAATAGAAAACTATTCCTGCGAAGATATAAATAACATCGCTAATTGGATGAATAATTATCCTAGAAAAAGTTTAAATTATAAAACTCCTCTAGAAGCTGTTCTAGAAGAGTTTAATGATAAATCTATTATTAATAAAATTTATAAATTACAAGAAGTTGTGAATACCATTTAATTATTCGTTTGTTGCACTTGACTTTTTAATTAATAATATTTTTTATTTATAATATATAATTTTAGTAAATAAGACTAATGTAAAGTTTTAAATGCTAAATTATTCATTATTTTTTAAAAGTATTACCTTTTTTATTTTAAAATCAATACTTTATTGATTTTTATAAATATTTTAATTATAAAAAAGTGTAAAGAAAAAACAAACTTTTTAAGTTTATTTTAACGTTCTAATATCCATTCTTGTAAATATTTTATTTCTGTATGACAATATTTACAAACTTTATCTATTGCATTTATAGAGGCTCCACAGTTTTGACATTTTATCATATTAACTTTGTTATTTAATTCTAAAACTCCATTTTCATTATGCCTCATAATATAGTTATCTTTAACAATTTTAGATTTTATTTTATTGTTTTCAAAATATATAATTCTTACATCTGCACATACTTCTATATAGTTTAGATTATTTTTAATGTAATCTTTAAAATTAACATAATCTAAGATGTCATAATCAATTATATTACTTTTACTATAATAATACTTTCTTACTTCATAATTTAAGTTATTAAAAAATTTCTTTTTATCTATTTTTGTTTTATTCCAAAATTTAATTTGCTTTTCATTTTGTTTATTTTTATATATTTTTATTGGAGTTAAAATGATATATGCATCTATAATGTAAAAAAGATAGTATAAAACTAAGGAGATTATTAAACTAGATACAACTATTTTTGATATATCATAATTATTAAATGTTCTAGATGTTGTTTTTATATATATGTAACTAATAATAATACTTATTATTAAATCAACTATTCCAGTTACTATTCTATAAATATTGCTTCTTAAAACTTTATCATAATGATATTTACTTCCTAAATCTTTATCTATATAATCAATATTATAATAAGTTCTACAATATGGACATCCATTTTCAAACTCTTTTATGTTTGATTCAAATCCACAGTTTTTACATTTGTAATTTGTAGTTTCAAGTTCTTTAGAAATAAATGTATATTCTATTCTTGAGTCAAATAGATTTTCTTTATGAATTAATTTATTTTTTAAATAATATTGTTTTTCACATCTTATACCATTTATAATATCATCATTTATAGAATTATCTGTGTTGCGTTCTAATATTTTATTTCCTACTATGTATTTTGTTTTTATATTTATTCCATAATCTTTTAATTTTTTGTTATGAAAGTTATCAGATATCAATGACATATTTTTCTCCTATTAATTATTATTGTTATTATTATTGTTATTGTTGTTATTATTAGATGAAGATCCTCCGCTTGAATAAGAACTAGATGATGGTACATAATGATCAATTGTCCTAAAAAAATCATTGCTCATAACTAACCCATCTATTGCAGAATTGGTAATATATGATGGAATAACTTCTAGTACTTTTAATCCTATTTTTAAAGTTATATTGTTTTTTCCACCTATTACTCTTCCTTTTGGATTTTGTTCTAAAAAGGAATAAACTTTCTCTAAATTATCATCAGTTAAAGAATAATATTTAGCTAAATCTATGCATCTTTTTTTTCTGATTATTTCTTCATATGTGTCTGGTTCTTTGTTCATTTTTTTATTTCCTCCTTATCAATATAATAAAATTCTATATTTTGGAATGGCAAATTTATTGCTTGAATGTGATAATACGCATTATTTTTTTGTTTTATATAATGGTAATCTCTTAATGAAGATGTTGTAAAAAATATGTTGTTAGGCATATCAAATGTTAAAGAATGTTTATATTCATTTATTAATGAAGTTATATCATATTCATAATAATCTTCTTTATCTGTTTTTGTATTATCTAAAACACCTTTATATACTTGATGAGTAAATACATGCCTTTGTTTTGTTCTTTGTTCATCTCCATATGTTACTAAATCACCACTTAATAACATTATATATAATGAGTTATTTTCCGGATAATCACATTCTTCATTAATCATATGTTTTTTCATATATATTTTAATTTTGCTTTCTGGTGTTATATATATAAAGTCTCTTACTTTTTTTATTATTTGTGATGATAGCTTGTATTCTATATCATCTACTTTTAAAATAAATACATTGTCATCGTATATATATTTTAATTTTTTATCTTGTTTAATAATTTCTTCTAATTGATTATAATCATTATTTCTTTTAGGTATATATTTACTATTATCTTGTGCTCTCATTTTAATCAAATATTGGTATACAAATTCATCATTGTATTCATCTATATTATAGTTTCTATCCTTATATAATTGTTGTTGTAATTTACAAGTATAACTTTTATTTGTATTGTATGTATTTTTTACAAATGGACAACCAGTTTTACATAGGTACAAATATCCACATTTTGTGCATTCTTCTGCTAATGGCATTTTATTATGGTTTAAAAATATTTTCTTTTGGGCAGTATTTAATATTTCTTCTACACTATTTTCATATATATTCCCATAATAGTAATCTTTATTTTTTTGACCTCTTACACATGAATATATATCCCCATTTTTTTCAAGTAAGAAAAATTTTTCTCCGCAATTATCACAATTAGTACAGTAGCCTGGCCCAAATTCATCAAACCATGGGCCATTTACTCCAACTGTTAAATCGGTTCCATCAAATTCTTTATGCATTCTTTTATAAAAATCAACTTGTTCTTCTTCTGTTATATGATGTAATATTCCATTTGAATTATAATCAAATCCTATCATAAAATTGAAATCATTCATATCTAAACATGTATTTTCATTTAAATATTTGATATCTTTTATTATTTCTTCAATATGATTATAATGTTCCTTAAAAATAGTAGAAGAAACTTTTTTCTTATTTGGAATATTTTTCATTAGTTCTATGTTTTTAAATATTTTATCTAGTGTTTTTTTATTACCTTTTGTGACTCTATATTTATCATGAAGAAAGAGTGGTAAATCTAAACTTCCTGATATAGATACGTTAAATTCTTTTATTGTGTCTATATGTTTTTCTAAATCATATAGATTTGTTTTTATGTGTGGTGTTCCAACTTTAAATCCTGCGTTTGTTATAATTTCTCTATTTTTATTATAGTAATTACTAATATACTCTATAATATCATGAAAATCTTTTTTTGAAAGGGTTGTTACTTCTCCACCATGAAGTGAAATATTAAAAGGAATAACATTATTTTGTCTAAATTTTTCTATTGCATATTCTAAAGTTTCAAGTGGCTTATATTTTGTTTTTTCATCTTTGGTATTCTCTTCTAAATAACAGTATTTGCACCCCATATTACAAGCCATTGTTGGAACATATAATAAATGTATATACTTATTTTCCATGTTTAACCTCTAATTATAATATACATTTAAAGAAACACTATCTGTTCTATTAAAAATATAACTTGAAGGTATTTCAACGGCTACATTTTTATTAATTTCTTGATAAGGTGCATCTTTTGTTAACATAAAATTAACAGTTCCATCAGCGTCTTTATATATTAAATTAAAAGAATTTGAATTTCCTTGTTCTAAAACATTAGCAAGTTCTATACTAAAACTAGATGATTTGGAATCTGATTGATAGGGGTCTATTGTAATTTCTTGATTTAACTTTATATATCTATATGTATCATATTTATATTTATTATTTGATGTATTGGTTAAAGTATTTTCTCCAAACCTCCTTACTACAGTAGGGCTTTCTTTAAATGCTCGACTATTTACAGAAGTTTCTTTAGGAAGTGTTATTTCATCCAAATTTGAACACATTCTAAATGCAGAAGATCCTATTTCTTTTAACTTACTATTTTCTGTTAAAGTAACAGTTTTAAGTGATGTATTTCCATAAAATGCATGACCACCAATTCTAGTAACACTATCTGGAATTGTTATTGATTCTAATGAACTACATTCTTCAAATGTGTTTCCTCTTATTTCAGTTAAATTATTTGATAATTTAATGCTTTCTAATGATGTTGCATTATAAAAAGTTTCTCCTCCCATATATGTTAAAGAGTTTGGTAATTCTATAGTTTTTAGTGAAGTACAATTATAGAATGCTCCTCCACCTAAATATTCTAAGTTTTTTGGAATATTAATTTTAGTTAATTTTTTATCATTTTTGAATGCTCGACCTCTTATTTCTGTAATTGTATCAGGAAGTGTTACTTCTTCTAAAAATGGCATATTTGAAAATGTATTTCCTCTTAATGCTACAACATTTTCACCCTTATATGTACTTGGTATAGTAACGGTTTTAAAATTAGTTAATCCAAAAGTATAAAATCTTACTGCATATCCATTGTCAATTTTTTCATAAAATACTCTTGGATTCATGAAAATAATAAGTGGAATTATAAGAGCTAAAAACATGACTGAAAGTGTAATATATTTAGTATTGTTTTCTACTAATTGAGATTTAGTATTCATAACTATATTTGATACTTTTTCACTAGGTCTTGATTTTAGTTGTTTTTTTAAATATGTCATCAAATTATATTTTCTTGAAACTTTAAAAAATATAAATAATATAATTGCCCCTATTACATATATAGCCATTGTTAAATGAAAGAATATTAGTGAAATATAAATAAACAATAATATAGAAAATATAACATTTAAAATTTTTTTCTTTTTTAATACTTCTCTTGGAATTAATTTTGTATTTCTATCTATATCTGCTTTTTTTAATTCTCTATCAATAAATTCTTCTACCATGGCAGTTTCATTTAAATCAAAGACACTATCATATTGTGTTTTAACACTTTGAATTAAAACTTCTTCTATTTTTGTTCCACAACTTGCACAAAACTTATCATCTGTATTTAATGTAGCTCCACAATTTTGACATTTTTTAATTACATTAATAGAGTTTTGAACAGGTTTAGTTTTTAATTTAAATGGGGATTTTTTTGTTATTACTGCACATATAGGCACAACGATAAATGCACCAATAAAGATTGCAAAAAAATCAATTGACAACATAACGTCAGGTATAAATAAATCAAAAACTAATAATATTACTGCTCTAGTTACAAATAATTTAATAAATAAACTTTTTAATTCACCTTCTTCACTTAGCATATTAGCAAGTGGGAATAAAACAAATATTGACATATGTATTGTAGTGAATAACTGAATCATTATTGCTTCAGATACAGAACCTGTGCTTGCAAAAACTTGAAGTGGTAACATTAATAATGTTAATAATAAAATTTTTTTCATAAATACGACCTCTCAAACTATTCTTATTTTAATTATATCATCTTTTTTTAAATTTCCAACCAATAAAGATGAATTAGGATCATGTAACTTATAATTTTCTATAACTTGATTTTCATCATAATTTGCATAACAATATTTACAAAAATGTTTGCAGGTGTTATATGCACCAATATCAACCATTTTTACACAATTACATTTTTTTTCTTTTCTAGCAGTCCAATTTTTATAAGTTTTTCCTGTTAATTTATATGCAAGTTCATGTGAAATACATTCACCTTTAGTAAATCCATATTCTACTAAATTTCTATCTTCAAAACATGTTTGTACTATCATTCCGTTTTTTTTAGCACTCTTACTAAAGTTTTTTCCTATCATTTCATAATCATATTCTGTTAGAGGTTTATAATTAATTATTTTCATATTTTTTCTTACATTTTTATAATCATCTAAAAAAGAAACTATTATTTTATTTACATATCCTTTTAATAATGTACAAAGATTATCAAATGCCTTTATATGATATTCTAAATTATATTTTTCACTTATAAATATTGGATCATATCTAACTTGTAAATTATCTATTCCAATTATGCTTGATAATTTTTTTATTGCTTCTATTATTTTTCCTTTTGGAAGTATGTTAGGTTCTATATCATTTTTATAAGGAGTTAATGTTACATGAAACAATATTTTTTTGTCTATTTTTTCTATTTCATTTAAAATGGGAATAGGATTTTTTGTACAAAACATTATTAAATCTACATCTTTAAAGTATATTCTACTTACTAATTTTTCATTAAAAGGATTTCTCACATCAACAAATCCTTCTTTATATCTATTCATGAACCACTTTGAATAAAGTGCGACTATATCTGTTCTTCCACTTACATTTAAAATCATTTTGTACTCCTCTATATTTCTATTTAATAATTAAATTTTAAATAACTTTATCATTATAATTATAACATATATATCAAAAAAACTACTTCAATTAGTAGTTTAGAATTTAACTTTAAACCAAAGAAAAATTTCATTTGGAATTGATAACTTAAATATAAAATTGTTTTCACAGATTTTAAAAACATATAAATTAGAGATGTGATTATACATATCATCTATTGTATTTTTAGACCTATAAAAGTCCAAAAAGTCAAATAAATCTTCTGGTGGTTCTTTTACAATTAACTCACCTTCTACTAAATAATTTGTAATATCAATAGGTTTATTGGTATATTTATTTAATTCTTTTAAATTAGTTTTTATTAAAAAGGATAAATATGCTTCCTTATTATTTTCATCTATTCCACTTATTTGAAAATTAATTGAATCTATAAGATTTGTGTTTATCTTCTTACCATCTTTAAAATTACTACATTGTATTTTCTCAAATGAATATTCTAAATATGCATTACGAATATCATTCTGTTTTATTTCAAATATATATTCATTTATTTTTAATTTTTGTTGCATTTTTTATAAAACCTCTTTTTAATTAAGTATTTTTAAATATTTAGATAATTTATCTAACATTGCATATTCCGGTGTATATTTTTCTATAGTTAAAAGATTGTCTAATATATTAGTTGAAAATCCACTAACTATTATAACATTATCATCTAAATTTGTTACAGGAACACCTTTTGTCTCACATCCAGCATTCCAAAATATGATTGTTGGTAATTTATAACCATTTTCTTTAAAGGCTTGCTTCCAACCTTCAAAATTTGTACTATTTTTAGAATACACACCTTTGTTAAAATTCATGTCTGTAATTATTAAAATTTTTGTTGGTAAATCTGATTGTTTTAGTTTATTTTCTTGTGCTATTGTTAAAATCAATTCAAATACTTTATCAATATCGGTAGTTGTAGCATTAATAGTTTCAATATTCTGTATTTTTTCCACTAAAGTATTACCTTTAATTTGTTGTAATATTGGTTTTCTTGAAAATGATATAAAATTATTTTGAAAAAAGCCCTTATTTCTTTCTGAAATATATATAGCAAGTCCTATAGATGTACAATAGGGAATACAATCGTACTGAAACATCGATTCTGATGTATCAGCTACAACTATCAAGTTTTCACTATTATTTTTAAGTATTTCTTTTTGATTTTTCCACATTAAATCATATATCTCATTATCATAATCTTTTTCTGATAATATTTTTTTTACTATTTCATATGAAAATAATCCAGATGTGTTAATATTTGATTTTTTGTTTTTAACATCATCTTTATACTTACTATATCTTTCATTAATATTCTTTATATAAGCTTGATTATACTTAAGTAAAGCTTTTGCCGGAATTTTATAAAATTCAATTTTGTCATATTCTTTATTTGTTAAATTTTTTTCTATTATATTTAATTTTGATCTAAGTTGCGCTAAAAGTTTCCTATATTCTTTTTCACTTATATTTAGTAGCTTAACTAATTTTTTTGCAAGTGAATTATTTTTTTTATGAGTACGAATTGAAGGTAGCCATTTAGCTAATAGTGATGGTGTATCACTAGTTTTATCATTATTTAATTGATTTTTAATTACTTCAATTGTTTCATTTTCTATCTTTGTATTTATTCCAACAAGAAGATAATCATAACGACCAAGTTCACTTATAAATGGAAGAATGCGTAATGCTTGATTAGGATATTCATTGCATATAAATTTATAAATTATTTTGAAAAGACGTCTTTCACCTTTTCCTTCTCTTATATCTAATATATATAATAAATTAGCAAGTGCTAATTCTTCATTTTCTACTAATGCATTGTTAAACAGTTTAATTACATTAGGTTCATAATTAAATCTTGTAACCATTGTAAAAACATCTAGATTACTATTATATGATGTCTCATAGTATTTTGAACCGTTAATACTAACACTGGTGTTATTCTTTTTTATTCCATCTAATAAATTCATAAGATTTCTCCTTATTTAAAATAAGATGTTAAGCCACAAAGGTCACTTTAATTTTTATAAGTGGCTACACAAGACTCAAATATACGCGTGACCCAACGTATTAAGATTCACATTACCTTTAAAATTTGCTGTACGAGTCTTTCAAATATATTATACACCATAAAAAGCAAAAAATGTCACTATAAAAGTAACAAATCGTAATTATAGAACATCATCTCACTTGGAAAAATATTCTATACAAATGTTAAAAAATTATCTTTTGCACTCTTGTTAGTCAAAATGCTTATTAATAAAGCAGAAACTCCAAGGAATTTTATACGAGTTTGCAAGTTTATTTACCTCAACACTGTTTATATTTCTTACATAAAAACTAGCTTAACGCTAGTTTCTATTAATGTGCACATATATTTTTCCCTTATAATATGGGGATTTTTTTAATTTGTGCACATAATTTTTGGTATCATGTGCACAATTTTTTGCCTTTTTTTGACTATTGTCAAACTCACAAACCCTTATAAAACAAGCTATTTACCACAGCATTGTTTGTATTTTTTTCCTGATCCACATGGACAAGGTTCATTTCTACCAATTTTTTCTGTTTTCTTTGGAGTCTGCTTTTTAACTTTTGAATTATCTTCAGCAGCATTACCCTTGACAACTTCTTTTCTCTCAGTATTTTGTCTAACTTCAGCTTTCATTAAGAAAGTTACAACCTCTTTATCAATTACATCTAATAAATTATCAAATAATTCGTATCCTTCTGTTGTATAAGCTCTTAATGGATCTTCTTGTGCATATCCCCTTAAATGAATTCCCTCTCTAAGAACAGACATAGTATTAATGTGTTCCATCCAGTGAGTATCAATAACTCTTAAAGTAATTGCACGTTCAAATTCTTGATGAATATGAGCTGGAATATCTTTTATTTTATTTTCATATTCAGTTACAAACTTATCATAAATAAATGAATTTATTTCATCAATTGACTTATTTTCAATATCTTTAAACTCTATTTTATTTCTCAAAAGTTCGTTTACTGACTCTAATAACTCACTTAATTCGTTAGAAGCTAATTTATTTTCATCATTCAAATGAGATTCAACTTGAAGTTCACAGTAATTTTTTATGGTATCAAGTATCATTTCATGAATATTTTCATTATCTAAAATTTCATTTCTTCTTTCGTATATAATTTCTCTTTGTTGATTAATTACATCATCATATTGAAGTAATGTTTTACGTATATCATAGTTATTACCTTCTATACGTTTTTGTGCGCTTTCAACAGATTTAGATAACATGCCATTTCTAATTGAAAGGTCTCCTGAAAATCCTACTCTTTCAAGCATAGCTTTGGCTCTATCAGTACCAAACCTAACCATTAAATCATCTTCAAAAGATACACAGAATTGTGAAAATCCTGGGTCGCCTTGTCTACCTGATCTACCTCTTAATTGGTTATCAATTCTTCTTGACTCATGACGTTCTGTACCGATTACACATAAACCACCAAGTTCTTTTACTTCATCTGTTAATTTTATATCGGTTCCACGTCCAGCCATATTAGTTGCGATTGTAACCGCACCTTTATTACCAGCTTTGGCAATTATTTCTGCTTCTCTTGCGTTATTTTTCGCATTTAAAACTTCATGTGGAATATGTTCTTTTTTTAACATTGAACTTATTAATTCACTTGTTTCTACAGCTATTGTACCAACTAAAACTGGTTGTCCTTTAGCATGTCTTTCTTTTATTTCATTTATTATTGCTTTATATTTACCTTGTTTAGTTGCGAATATCAAATCTTTAAAATCTTCTCTTATTACTGGTTTATTTGTTGGAATACATATAACATACATATTATAAATATCCCTAAATTCTTCTTCTTCTGTCTTTGCTGTACCTGTCATACCAGAAAGTTTTTTATACATTCTAAATAAATTTTGGAATGTAATAGTTGCTAAAGTTTTTGTTTCTTCTTGAATCTTTACTCCTTCTTTTGCTTCTATTGCTTGATGTAATCCATCAGAGTAATTTCTTCCTTTCATTAAACGTCCAGTAAATGGATCTACTATTACAACTTCTCCATCTTCTACAACATAATCAAAATCTCTTTTCATAGCAAAATTAGCTTTTAGGGCTTGATTAATAAAATGTACTAAAGTTGAATTGTTAATATCATATAAATTAGAAACTCCAAACTTCTTTTCTGCTTTATCTATACCCTCTTTATCTAAACTTACTGCTTTTGTTTGTTCATCATATATATATCCTTTATTTTCCTTTAATGTTTTAGCAAATTTATCGGCTTGAATATATAAATTAGCAGAATTCATGCTTCCACCTGAAATAATAAGTGGTGTTCTTGCTTCATCTATAAGAACTGAGTCTACTTCATCGACAATCGCAAAGTTAAATGGGCGTGCAACTCTATCTTGAGCTTTTACAACCATGTTATCTCTTAGATAATCAAATCCAATTTCATTATTTGTGGAATACATTATATCACAATTATATGCGTTCTTTTTTTCTTCTGAAGTAAGTTCTCTATAGTTAACCCCAACTGTAAGACCTAAAAATCTATATATAGAACCCATCCATTCTGCATCTCTTCCAGCAAGGTATTCGTTTACAGTAATTATATGAACCCCTTCACCTGTTAGTGCATTTAAATATGCAGGCATTGTTGAAGTTAATGTTTTTCCTTCACCTGTTTTCATTTCTGCAATGTTACCATAATGAATAGCAAAACCACCAATTATCTGAACTTTAAATGGTTTTTCTTTTATTACACGATATGCAGCCTCTCTCACTACTGCAAAAGCTTCGACTTTTATGTCTTCTAGTGTTTCACCGTTTTTTAGTCTGTCTTTAAATTCTTGTGTTTTATTTTTTAATTCTTCATCACTTAGTTTTTGCATTTCTTCGTCAAGTTCAATTACCTGGTCAGCTAATGCATCAAATTTATTTAATTCTTTATATTCATGATCAAATAGTTTTTTTAATAAATTCATGTTTGTATCTCCTTCTATATGTCTCTATATCATTTTATCAAAAATAGCAAAAAAAATAAACAAAAAAAACTGTTTTTAAACAGTTTTCATAATTATTTTATTTCAATTATTCCGTAATTTCCATCTTTTCTTTTGTAAACTACTTTTGTAAAACCATCTTCTACTGCTTTAAATACGAAAAACGTATGACCCAACAAATCCATTTGAAGCATGGCTTCCTCTTCACTCATTGGTTTTACTTCTAATTGTTTTCTTTTTACTATATTTGATGATTCTTCTTCATCTAAAGATATATCAAGTTCTTTTATCTCAATATATTTTTCTTTATTTTTTTTCATTTTTGTTTTATTTTTTCTTATTTGTCTTTCTAATTTATCTACTGCAAAATCTATTGATGCATATAAATCATCATTTGATTCTTCGCATCTTAAAATTGCTTTTTTAATAGGTATAGTAATCTCTACTATTTGCTCTTTTCCTCTTACTTTTAGAGATATTGTTGCCGTCAATTCTTCAGGGTTCTCAAAATACTTATCTAACTTTCCTAGTTTTTCAATAATATAACTTTTTATTGATTCTGTTATTTCTAATTTGTTTCCATGAATATTTGTTTTCATTTATATCCCTCCTACTATGATTATAACATGTATTTATTTTTTTGTCATTAAGAGATGTGAATTAACACAAAAATTTCATCTTTATATTATTCTCTTTGTTTACCCAAATATTCTATAATTATTGTTACTAGAGAATTTGTAAAATATGATTTTGATTTAATTTTTTTTAAGTCTGGGGTAGCCAAATATATAGTTTGACTTCCTATATTTACAAGTTCATATAATTCACTAGTATCTGGAATAGATAACATTCCATGCATATATAACTGCTTTGCTTTTTCATCATAAGACCATTCGCTCGCTCCAACGTATATATTATCTGTTCCTACCGTTCTAAATCCTATAGATACAAAATCAGTTGCTGGATTAAATTGTGTATCTATTTTCAACGAATACGCAGATACTATAACAGATATCTTATAATGACCTATTACATTGAAACTGATTGTTTCATTTTCTGTGTCTAATGTAATTAACGAAGTTGGGTCAAGTTCATTACGATCTATTGGTAATCTCGCTTCACTTACAATCGGTCTTCCATTTTGATGTGTTCCATCATTATAAGTAACTAAATATGCAGTTCTTAGAAGACTTGTTCCAGCAGGTCCTGTTGGACCTATTGGCCCAGTCGGGCCTGTCTTCCCAATTGGTCTCATCATTCCTCTTGGCCCTGTTAGGCCAACACAACAACTGGGTTTACATTTTTGATCATATTTTATTTTTTCAAAGGCCTTTGAATAGCTATCCGTAATATTCTTTCTCCTTTCAAATTTATTATATGAAAACTTTAATTATATGAAATTATAGTTGCCTGAATATTTATTAAATACTTAAATTCTTTTTTGCATATCTTGTAATAAAGGAGCGAATTATGAAAAAATTAAAAATATGTGTATATGCAATATGTAAAAACGAAGAAAAATTCGTAGATAGATGGGCAGAATCAATGAAAGAAGCTGATAGTATATATGTTCTTGATACTGGTTCAAACGATAATACTGTGGAAAAGTTAAAAAAACATAACATTATTGTAAAAGAAGAAATTATAAATCCTTGGAGATTTGATGTTGCCAGAAATAGGTCACTTGAAATGGTACCTGATGATATAGATATATGTGTGTGTACTGATTTAGATGAAGTACTAGAAAAAGGGTGGAGAAATAAATTAGAAAAGCTGTGGAAAAAGAATACTGATAGATTACACTATCATTATAATTGGAGTTTTGATGAAAACGGAATTCCTGCTATAAGTTTTTATACTGATAAAATACATAAAAGACATGGATATTCTTGGATGCATCCAGTACACGAAGTATTAACTTATAAAGAAGCACATGAAAATATTATAACAACTGATGATATTGTTTTAAATCATTATCCAGATCGCACTAAAACCAGAAGTTCCTATCTTAATCTTTTAGAACTTTCTGTTGAAGAATGTCCTAATGATGATAGAAATATGCATTATTTAGGTAGGGAATATATGTTCCATAGTAAATGGAATGAAGCAATTGATACTTTAATTAAGCATTTAAGTTTAAAAACAGCAAAATGGAAAGATGAAAGATGTGCATCTATGAGATTTATTGGTAGATGTTATAAAAATCTTAATAGATTTGATGAAGCAAAATTATGGTATGAAAAAGCAATATTAGAAGCGTCATATTTAAGGGATCCCTATATTGAATATGCATTGATGTGCTATGACCTTAATGATTTTAAGAAGGTATATGATTTATGTAAAAAAGCATTTTTAATAAAGAAACATGAAAAAAATTACATTAATGAAACATTTAGTTGGAATGAAACTATATATGATTTATTAACTATTAGTTCTTTTAAACTTGGTTATATTGAAGAATCTTTAATATATATAAACATGGCTTTAAATATTAATCCTAATGATAAAAGATTAATTAATAATAAAAAAATAATTGAAGAAATTATAAAAAAAAATAATACCTTATGATATTATTTTTTATACTAAAGTTGCTTTAATTTCAACAACGTTTTTTGCTTGAAGTCCTTTATCTGTTTGAACTAAATCAAATTCAACATATTGTCCTTCAACTAAAGTTTTATACCCTTCTGAAAGTATCGCAGAATAATGAACAAATATATCCTCGCCTTCTTTATATTCTATAAATCCAAACCCCTTTTCATTATTAAACCATTTTACTTTTCCTTTCATTCTTAAATCTCCCTTCTAGTAAAATTGCTTACAATACTAATATACAATCTACATACTCCAAATTCAATTAAAACAAATCCCAAAAATTCGACAAATTTTGCGTAATTATTTGATTGATAAAACGTATAAATCACATTGTACTATCCAAATTTAATTTATATCTTTTTTTGCATTAAACCCTATTATATATGAATGAATTGGTAAAAAAATAAATTTTCATAATTAAAAAAAAATTTAATTCATAAGCTTTATACTCTAAAGCTTTTTTTACATTTTTCGACTTTTAAAATTGTATACTCATCGCAGGAGTAAGGGATATGAAAAAAAAAATTATTAATTGGTGTTTAAAGAAAGTTCAAGAAAATAGAAGTTATTCTAATGAAGAATTAGAAATATTAGAATATGGATTAGTTTCTATATACTTATTAATAACTAAATTAGTAATAATTTTTGCTCTATGTTTTATTTTAGGGATACTAAAAGAAACTGTTATATTTATGATTTTTTATAACATTATTAGACTACCATCTTTTGGATTTCATGCTCCTAAAAGTTGGATATGTTTGGTAATGTCGTCTATCATTTTTATATGTATTCCGTTTTTAATAAAATTTATAAATTTATCACTTTTATTAAAATCCATAATAGGAATATTAGGTATCATCTTTATGTATTTATTTAGTCCAGCAGATACAGTTAAAAGGCCTATTATTAATAAAAGAAGAAGAGAAATATATAAATTATTATCTATATTAATTACAATTTTATATAGTTTTGTATCAGTATTTATAAATAATAATTTTTTAGCAAATTGTTTATGTTTTTCAATATTATTACAATGTTTTATAATTTCGCCATTGATATATAAATTATTTAACATGCCATATAACAATTATAAAAATTATTTGTTAAGTGAGGTTTAAAGAAATTTAAACATAAAAGAATAGAAAGGGAGGAATAATATGTTTTCAGCTATATTGTCATTCTTTGGATTTAAGGCCGCTTCTTTTGGAAGTCAAGCATGTTTATGTGTAGTTTTAGATGAACCTGAATGTCCAAAAAGTTTAATTAAATAAGTTATTTAATTAGAAAAAATGTAAGATTAAATTTTCTTACATTTTTATTTTTAATATTTGTTTAAATATATTATCTTTAATTTCTCTTTCACTTGATAATCTATCATTATTTTCAATTATCTCACGAACTAATGACAATCCATATCCATGTCCATTTTCTTTTGTTGTATATCCAGGATTATCCATTTTTTCAAAATCAATTTCACCTTCAAAATTATTTGAAATAGCTATACATAAAGTTTTCTTCTCTGCATAAAATTCTATATTGATTATTTTTTCATCATATTTTGAAACTTCTTCTAAAGCATTATCTAAATATACTCCTATTATTTTACAAACTTCAACTGCAAGTTCATCTGATATATCTGACAAATATAAATCTTTAATATCTCTACTTATAATTAAATCTACATCTACATCGTTTTCTTTCATAGTAAGCATTTTAGAATAAACTATAGAACTTATCATATTATTTGTAATTGTAGAAGTTTGAAACATTAGAGTTTCATCATCTTTAATTTTTGTATTAACTATGTTTTCAATATGCTTTATAAGACTTTTGCCATCTTCACCTTTTTTAATCATATTTCTAATAGTTAATAATTGATTCTTATTTTCATGATTAGTAATTTTTAACCTTGTAACATTTTGTTCCAGTTCTTTCAATGTTGTATTTGTCATATTATATTTATTATTAATTTTGATATATCTACTTTTTTCTTCAAACATTTTGAACACTATAAAAGAGTAAACTACAATAGTTATTGCATTAAAAATCACAATATATGATGTTCTTATTCTATAATATGGTACCATCAATAAAAAATTAATTATTATAATTAAAACGCCTAAAACTATTATTAATACATTTTTATTTATATTATCAATTATGTCTATTACTTTATTTGTTATATTTTTAAAAAGTTTTAAATTTACTAATAAAATACTAATCACCCCAACGAACAAATTGATAATTATAGTTCCTGAATATTTAATAAATATAGCATTCCCCTCAAGTTTTAATAAAGTAACAAATAATATACTAATAATTACTTCAGCTATAATTAAAATAAGTTCGGCGATAATAGGTATAACCATATTTGCATTTTTATCTTTAGTGAATAAAAAATAATTACATAAAATCATAACAATTACCAACGTCAAAATTCTAAGGTAACTATTAATGAAACTAAAATTCAAAATAAGAAAAATTGATAATACTATTCCCACTAGATATACTTTATAATTTTTGAAATCAATTTTCTCATCATGTAGCTTATTCCACATATAAACATTAGTAACTGCCATTATAACTCCACAGAGAAAACCTACTAAAATATCATGCACACTTCATCAATCCTTTCTTATAACTATCAGATAATAAATCTATTTTCATTCCATTGTCGAAAATAATTGTATTTTTGTTTTTATTTATCTTCTCTATTCTTTCTTTGTTAACAATACATGATCTATGAGATTGTACAAACATTGGGGAAAGTTTTTTTAATAATTCCGATATTGTCATATAAGTTTTATGTGTATTATTATCAGTAACAATAACAGATTTTCTATTAACAGTATCTTTTGTTATATATAAAATGTTACTTACAGTTATATTATAAGTAACATTATGTTCTACAAATGTTAATGTTTTTTTAACGTTTAAGAATTTAAATGCTTCCTTTATAGCAATTCCTAATCTTTTTTCATAATCATCGAATTTAGAAATAAAAGTTAAGAAATTTATACAACTTTTTAAGACTGTATATCCACATTCATCATGAGCTGTTAAAAATATAATTGCACTTTCTTTATCTTTTTGTCTAATGATTCTTGCAATATCTATACCAGATTTTGTTGGTGCTTCTATATCCAATATATATATCTTTTGTCTATTAAAACTATCTATTTCTTTCATAAATTTCTCATTATAATCTGAATACAATTTTATTTTGTATGCATAATTATTTTTCATCATAAAAGAATCAATAATATTACTTACACTTCTTCTTAACCCCTCATTATCATCGCAAACAACAAAATCCAACACCAAAAATCACTCCTTACGTTCGCACTTTGCTATTGTAAATTTTACCATAAATTGCCAATTATAACAATAAAAATTAAAAAAAAATTGTAATTTAAAAGCATTACAATCTCTCTTTATACCCCACCTATTATTCCTTTTTTTCTCAAGAAAATCTTTCTTAACCAGTCTATAGGAATAACAGTAATTGATAATAAAATCATAATAATTAATTCTTTGAAATTGAGTGGAACTGTTCTAAATAAAATTCCACCATAATATATTAATATTATTTGAACAATAATAATTAATAAAATTATTGTTATAAATACTTTATTTTTATATAAATTACTAAATAAATTTAATCTATGTGTTCTAGCATTAAAGCAATTAAAAATACCTATAAATATAAATAACCCAAAGAAAGCACTCATAATATCAGGTATATTATAACCATATAATTTTTTAAACAAGGGTAATTTTAAAAATAAAATACATATTAAAAATGAATAAAGTCCTGTAAAAAATATTTCATGAAACATATATTTATTTATTATTGATTCATCTTTTTTCTTTGGTTTTTCTTCCATATATTCTATTAATGGAGGTTCAAATGAAAAAGCTAAACCAGCTAACGTATCCATAACCATATTTATCCACAACATTTGTATAACTGTTACAGGTGTATCTACACCTATAAAAGGGCCTATTATTGATAAACCTACGGCACAAATATTTACTGTTAATTGAAATATTATAAATTTTCTAATACTTTTGAAAATAGTCCTACCATATAATATTGCTTTTGATATAGATAAAAAATTATCATCTAGTATTACTATGTCACTTGCTTCCTTAGCTACTTCGGTTCCACTACCCATAGCAAATCCCACATCAGCTTTTTTTAAGGCAGGAGCATCATTTACTCCATCACCTGTCATCCCCACTACTAATCCCATTTCTTGTGATATTCTAACTAACCTACTTTTATCTTGTGGAAGTGCACGTGCTATTATTTTTATATTAGGTAATAAACTTTTTAACTCTGTGTCACTTTTTTGTTCAAGTTCTTTACTTGTAAATACTAAATCATTGTTATTTTGCAATAATTTTACCTCTTTACCAATTGAAACAGCCGTTTTTTTATTATCTCCTGTTATCATTATAGTTTTAATTCCTGCGTTTTTTACTAACTTTACACCTTCTATTGCTTCTTTTCTAACTTCATCTTTTATTGATACTAGTCCAATAAATGTCAAATTTTCTAAACGTTCTGTTCTACTTGTTGCAAGTGCAATAACTCTCATCCCTGACTCTGTTTTTTTATCTATTATATCTTCTATTTGTTTTTTATTAATAGTTTTAATATTTCCAGTTTCATCATATGAATTTATACAATTTGGAATTATTTTTTCAGGAGCACCCTTAACTAATATAATTGACTTATCATTATATATTTTTACCATTGAATATTTATTTTTACTATCAAATGGTACAGTTGATAAAATCTTATATTTTTTTTCTTTATTTGTTTTTATAAATTCTAATAATGCTCTATCTGTTATATTTCCACCAATAGCAATCTGTTTTTTATCATCAAATGTACTGGCATTGTTATATATACTAGAGGTTTTAATTAATTCATGAAATTTTGGATATTTTAATAATTGTGATTCGGATGTATATTCATTTAAATTGCTTGATGTTATACTTGTAACTTCTAATTTACCTTTTGTTAGAGTTCCTGTTTTATCTGTAAATAATATATTTATACTACCTGCAGTTTCAATTCCCATCATTTTTCTTACCATTACATTGTTTTTTAACATTCTTTTCATATTGGATGATAATACTAATGTTATCATCATTGGTAAACCTTCTGGAACTGCAACAACTATAATTGTAACTGAAAGTGTTAAAGCATTTAATATATATTTAAACATAATACTTATGTTTGTAACTGTTTTAATTATTAGATCTATATTAAAATTATTATCTATTATTATTTTTGAGAAAAGATATGAAAATGATACTAAAATAGCTCCAATATATCCAATTCTGCTTATTATGGTAGCTAAATGTCTTAATCTAATTTTTAATGGGCTATCTGGTTGTTTTTCTTGAAGTTCTTTTGCAAGTATACCATAATATGTATTGTCTCCTATTTTTTCTACTTTCATAATAGCCTGTTTAGAATAAACTACTGTTCCTCTATATACTAAACTTTCTTTAGTTTCATTTATTATAGAAGGTTTTTTATGTATTTCTTTTGCTTCACCATTTAATGATGATTCATCTACATATATATCTCCTTCTATTATTATTCCATCAGCTGGTATTTTATCTCCGGCTTCAAGAATTACTATATCTCCTACTACTACATCCTCTATAAATATTTCCTCAATTTTTCCATTTCTTTTAACTCTACATTTAATTTTTGATGACTCTTCTTGTAGTTTTATAAATGCTTTTTCACTTCCATACTCAGATATAGACGATATAAAAGAAGCAATAAAAATAGCTATTACAATACCTATTGTTTCATACCAATCAAAATCTTTTAATAAAAACACTATTTTTATTCCTAAAGCAATTATTAATATTTTTATTATAGGATCTCCTAAACTTTCCAATAATAATTTTATAAAACTATTATTTTTTTTTGCAGCTATTATATTTGTTCCATATTTCTTTTTACTTTCGATTACTTCTTTTGTAGTTAGACCATTAGTATTCATAGTATTCCTCCTAATAAATACTATTAGGTTTATTTTTTTTTATAATAAAAAGTATTCGACAATTTTTCGAATACCTTTATTAATAAGTTAAATTATTTTTTATTGTTCATATACATCAAAATAATAATTATATGCATTTGATAAATCTTTATCAATTCCAGCATTTAAATCCATTGTTTCACCTGACTTTAATGCTTTTATATATGTAGCTAATTTAGAAACTTTATTTCCTTTTTTATCAACTAATATAATATTTACTAAAGTTCCTGCTATTTCTTCTGAACTAGTATTTTTTACAGTTGCTGTAAATGTTGTTCTTCCTTCAGTAGAGGTTGAGATTTTTGCGTTTGTTATTTCATAAGAATTATATTTTTTTGTTGTGGAAAAATCGGAACTATTATTAACTTTTGTTCCATCGTCTGAAACTGTAACATTTTCATTTCCCTTTATATCAGGAAATTCATTAATATTTACATTTGAATTATCTATTTCATTTTTTTTGCTACACCCACATCCAACTAATGACAATGTCATTAATGACACTAATGTTATTGTTAAAACTTTTTTCATTTTTACTCCTCCTATATATCCTTTACTTCAACTTCAAATTTATCAACAGTAGTATAATCTCCCATAATTGAAATTTCAAAAGTTCTTTCTTCTTTTCCTTTTAAATCTTTTAGTTCAGTTTTTACCTTTCCAAGTAATCTCTTACTTTCACTATTATACATTTTTAATGTTAATTCAATATTTCTTGTATTTGATTTATTATTTTTTACTTTACCTGTTACAACATTACTTGCACCATATTCATTTATTTGAATATCAGTAACTTTCATATCTTCTTGATCTTCTTTTGTTTCATTTTTTACTTGTTCTTGTATTGTTTGTTCTCCATCATTATTTTCAGTTTCAGTCGCCTTTGTTTTGTTTTCACAGCCACAACCTGTGGCTGCAAAAACTAAAACAGAAACTAATAAAATTGATAATTTCTTTTTCATTTTTTACTCCTTTCAATTATTTTTTTGAATATTAACTATATAGTTTTTATTATCTATCATCATTCCTTGTAAGTATGGGGTTGTTTCAT